>Ga0307472_100000040_pt1 | contig 36445 bp, 28 predicted proteins | sample atmos_gasesAM5C__2_FD_204582 | JGI IMG/M metagenome (GOLD analysis project Ga0307472, IMG submission 204582) | Hardwood forest soil microbial communities from Morgan-Monroe State Forest, Indiana, United States - atmos_gasesAM5C_05 | ecosystem: Environmental > Terrestrial > Soil > Temperate...
TGGCTGTACTCAATCAGACCCTAGCCAGGATGGTGTTGCGTTTGAATCAACGCGCGCAAACGACTCTTAGCTATCAGGCCCTGCAAGTGGATTTCGGCCAGTGTTGCGTCGACCCATTGAGACCACCCCGTTTATCGGGCACTGACGCGATTCTTGTTACGAATTGCCGCCTGTCCTTCAGTTGCGGGCGACAGAGATTCCTACGTCGTACTTCGTTGATTTCGCCAAACCACAAATCTGAAACGCAACTACCACATCACGGACTTTTGTCACTGAGTACTCGGCGGTTCTACAGAGTCCGGCGCGGGTTCCTGCTGCGGCGTCTTGACAGCCGCGCTGACTTCGGGACGGGTCAAGAGGAACATCACGCGCCCGCTCCCTTCTTCCGAAAAGTCGTTCGCATTGCCTTCGATGCTGAGTCGAAGCCCTTCCACCGATCGTTCGCGAGGAACATCTCCCAGAGCGCAGTTGACTTGCAGTACAGCGTTTCTCGATCGACCTTGCAAGGGCACAAGGCGGATGCGCAGTACGGCAAGACCGCCAGTCGGCACAGGTCCTGAGGGCATCGGCAAACGCTTAAGAGCGAACAGTGCCGGGCCGGATGCCCAACCCTGTCGTGGCCGCGCATTCGGTGCGGCGCCGTAAGAGTTGAAGCTCAAAAGTTCACCTGCCAGCCATACACCTGTCTCCAACACATTTCCACTGGGAAACCTGTGCGTGTAAGTGCCGGCAGCTCTCACCGACTTGCTTTGCACTTCTAGTGTGCCCGCCCCACTCATCTCGTAACTGTCACCTTGATTGGACTTGGCCGTCGCCGGGCAAGCGGAAGACTCGCCCGGATCGCAAAGGAATCCGGAGGCGAGCAGGAAAAGGAGATTGTTGTCATTGTTCTGTGCCGCCAACGGCGAGGCACAAAGAAGTATCGCCAAGCACGTGAGCGCGACTCCGACACTTGCAGGAACTGGGAAGGGCTTTAGCCTGGACATAAACTTCGCCTTTACATACGAATAATAACCACACGAGTGGCAAGGCTTTCAGTCACGGCATGAACCATATTCTTCACCCTTACGTCATCGCCTTCCGGTAGACCGCGTGGTTCTCATTCACGTGGCCTACCGGAAAAGCGGCACAAAAAATCGTCGTCTGCCGGCGAACCCTCAATGCGCTTACGGGAATCGCAAGAAGCCATGGTTCACGCCATTCGCGTCGACGAAAGATCCCGTGACAACGCCCCAGAGGTTAATGCTCACAGGTAGCGTAGCTTGTATCTCTTCGCCCGGCGCATCAAAGATGAAATTCTTACCGCCTGGAACGCGCGTGAAGCCGTGACTCACACCGTTCGCATCCGTGAAATCTCCCGCAGTGATTCCCGGGAGATTGGTTGCGTTGGCGAGTGTGCCCTGAAACGGGCCTGCCGCGACGCCCGGCACATCAAAGGTGGAGAAAGTGCCATCTGCAAAACGCAGGAAGGCGTGAATTACATTGTTCGCATCTAGATATGCTCCGGGGATCGTTCCCCTGTCGGTAATCATCGAGGGAAGAGTACCCTGGCCTGGGCCTGCCCCCGCCCCCGGCGCATCGAAGTTGGTAATCGTGCCGTCAGCGGCGCGCAGGAAGCCGTGCACCGTGTCGTTCGCATCCAGGTACGGTCCCGTGATGGCGCCCGCCTTATTAAGACCCAAGGTGTCCGCGGCGGTAAACACGCTGCCCGAAGGGTCGAAGCTAGTGATCGTGCCGTCCGGAGAGCGCACGAAGCCGTGGGGGACCCCGTCCGAGTCGACGTAGTCTCCAGACATGGTACCGGCCGAATTGATGGATGTGGCATTGGTGCCTTGGAAGGGGTTGGTACCCGCTCCCGGGGCATCGAAGGTTGTAAAATGCCCCGGGGAGCCAAAGAAGGCGTGAAACACGTGGGACCCATCGAAAACCGCTCCCACGACAATGCCAGCGTCTGTGATGCCCTCTGGCACAGTACCCTCGCCGGCGCCCATGCCGGCGCCTGGCGCATCGAATGTTGTAATCGTGCCGTCAAGGGCGCGCACGAAGCCGTGACTCACACCGTTGACGTCGACATAAGATCCGACGGTTAGGCCCGAGTCAGTGACTTGTGCAGGGAGGGTGCCTTGGCCCTGATTGGGACCCGCGGCCGGGACATCAAAGGTGATAACACGGGGTTTTGTTTGCGCTTGTGCTTGCCGCCGTCCGGTCGAAACAAAACAGAGGAAGAAAACCAACATCGGTAAACCGATTCGTCTCATAACTTCCCTCCTGCAATCTAGTCGCATTTTCTTTTTTCCTGTACCACGCAGTCCTGCTCGGACAGACGGGAGCAGCTATAGGCGAGAAAAATAGAAGCAGGCGTCTCAAGTGGCAATGAATGGAGGCTCCATTTTGGGTTAGCGCTTAGTTAGGACGTATGCATCTGAGAAATAAAGGCTTGGCCGGCCATCGGCGTGGACCGAATTTCACTTCCGGCGGCGCGCAGAAGTGTTAGAATCTCAAAATCTTACCCTCCGGTAAAAAAAAGGCCATGGCATCACCCGCGCCCACGCTGACCAGGATTCGCTTTGACGCGTTCGAACTGGACCCGGCATCAGGCGAATTGCGCAAGTCCGGCATTCTGCTCAAGCTTCAGCCCCAGCCGTTCCGCGTTTTGTTGCTTCTCATCGAGCGAGCCGGTCAAGTCGTAACCCGGGAAGAAATCCAGCGGTGCCTCTGGACTGATTCGACATTCGTCGACTTCGAGCATGGAATCAATTTCTCGATCAACCAGATTCGCGGCGCCCTCGCAGACAGCGCCGAAAATCCTCGCTACGTGGAAACCATTCCGAGGCGCGGGTATCGCTTCATCGGAGCAGTGGAGCAGCCTCCAGCGGGGAGCATCACAGTCCTTAAGCGCCCACCGGAGCCGAAGCGGGAGAAGGCGGCTCCGCGACGCTGGCTCACAATCGCTTCCCTGCTGACGGTTGTCGTCGCGGCATTCGTCGTCGGCACCTACGTCCATTTCCGCCGGGTGCCGGCGCTGACCGAAAAAGACACCATCGTCCTCGCCGATTTCACGAATTCGACCGGCGACACGGTGTTCGATGGCACGTTGCGACAGGGGCTTTCCGTACAACTAGAACAATCGCCTTTCCTCGGCCTCATCTCCGACGAGCGCATCCACCAGACTCTGCGCTTCATGGGCCAGTCTCCCGACGCAAAGCTCACGCTGCCTCTCGCCCGCGAAGTCTGCCAGTGAACGAGCAGCGCCGCAGTTCTTGAGGGTTCGATTGCGAGTCTCGGCACCGAATACGTTCTGGGCCTCAAAGCGGAGAACTGTCGCAGCGGCGATTTGCTCGCTGAAGAGCAAGTGACAGCGAGCGGCAAGGAGCAAGTCCTGAAAGCTCTCAGCGAAGCAGCGGTAGAGCTGCGTCGAAAGCTCGGGGAATCGCTTAGCACCGTCGAGAAGTTCGATACGCCGCTCGCGCAGGCCACGACTCCCTCGCTTGAAGCCCTCAAAGCCTTCAGCCTTGGAGCAAAGGCCCTAGGCGGAGGCGACTACACGGCTTCGATTACCGCTTTTCAGCGGGCCATCGCAATCGACCCGAATTTCGCGCTGGCCTATTCCGGTCTATCCGCAAACTACGGGAATTTAGCAGAAGGCAGCCTTGCGTTAGAGAACGCGAAGAAGGCCTACGAACTGCGGGAACGGGTGACCGAACGGGAAAAATTCGCAATTGAGTGCGCGTACTATGTCGCAGTTACTGGCGACCTCGAAAAGACGCGCCAGACCTATGAAATCTGGGCTCAGGCCTATCCACGGGACGCCGGGTCCCATTTCAACCTGGCGAATCTGTACGATAATCTTGGGCAATATGAGAAGGGACTGACGGAGGCCCGCGAATCCTTCCGCCTTAGCTCTGAAGAGAGCCTGGATTATGCCTACCTCGCTTTTTCCTATTCCATGCTGAATCGACTAGAAGAAGCCCGGGCCACAGCTGAGGAAGCGCTGGCGAAGAGTCTAGACTCCCCTTCACTCCGCACGACAATGTACCCGCTCGCCTTCTTGCAAAACGATAGGGCGGGAATGGCGGAGCAGGTGGCATGGGCTGCGGGCAAGCCGGGCGTAGAAGACGTGCTGGTGGTGATGGAGGCTGATACGGCTGCCTATTTCGGACAACTTGGGAAGGCGCGGGAGTTTTCCCGTCGCTCAGTCGATTCAGCCGAGCGAGCGAAAAAGAGAGAGGCGGCTGCCAGCTATGAAGCGGACGCGGCTCTTCGGGAAGCGCTCTTCGGCAATGCAGACCTGGCCCGGCAGCGAGCAGCGGCGGCTCTTGATCTCTCGAGGGGCCGAGATGTGCAGTTCGGGGTTTCACTGGCGTTGGCCTTCGCAGGACGGGCGGCACAAGCGCAACAGCTAGCCGAAGGGCTGGTGAAGCGGTTCCCGGAGAGCACCATCGTGAGGTTCTACTATGTACCAACAGTTCGCGCGCAGGTTGCGCTCGACAGCAACGGCACCGCAAAGGCCCTTGAGGCTCTTCAGACAACCGCTCCTTACGAGCTAGGTGCGCAGGGCAACGGTGGCTTTGGCATCAGTCTGTATCCTGTCTACGTGCGCGGGCAAGCTTACTTGGCCGCCCGCCGAGGCAAAGAAGCGGCGGTCGAGTTTCAGAAAATCCTCGACCATCGCGGAGTTGTATGCAACGAAGCTATCGGAGCGCTGGCGCATCTCCAAATCGGCCGAGCCTATATCTTGCAGGGTGACACCGCTAAAGCGAAGGCGGCGTATCAGGATTTCCTCACGCTGTGGAAAGACGCCGACCGCGACATTCCCATCCTGAAGCAAGCCAAGGCCGAGTACGCGAAGCTGCAATAACTGCTAGAACGAAATCCCTCTCAAGGGCCTGTCTGTAAGCCATTGATCATGCCTGGACGCGAGAGGGCCGTGGGCTGTTCCGAAATCAGTTGTTTGTGCGCGGTGGTGACCGTCGAACTGACGATCACCTTCACGGGAACGCGGGCGGGGCGTTAGGAGGCTGCCGAGTTGGGCAAGTACGATCCCTTCCGATGATCGGCCAGATCAACGAGGATTTTGAGTGCCGGAGGACAAAACTGAAAAGTGCAGAACACTAGAGTTCGATGTGGGTGGCCCCGAAGTGCTGGCGGCGACGATTACAAGGTCATCTCCAAGGCCCGGGCGTGTTCCGGTCGGTACGGTCAAATCCACTCGGACCGTTCCGGATTCCCCCGCGGCGAGTGTCAGCTCTTTCGGTTCGACCTTGCTTACAAATTGATGAGCGTCTGTTACTGTGATTTTGAATGTACGCGGATCGTCGATATTTCGTACCGTGAATGCGACCTGCTTGATGCTTCCTGGTGACAACTCGTCGGAGTCCGGCTTCGCAGAAACTTCCACGCTTTCCGCGTGAAATAAACTTGAGAAAAACCTCTGGTATTGTTTGCCATTCGAGTCGCGTCCGATCACCGCAACACGGAATGGCACGTTCGGAAGATTCACGCTTCCCACAAATTCAAGAAATTCCCGGTCGGAATTCACCGCGCGCATTTCCTGCGGCTGAATGGTCTCGCCTCGTTCGGTAACCAGATAGAACTCGGTGGTCTTTGTTGCGCTGGCGGAGAGAGACGCCTGAAGCGTTGCAGGAGCTCCCGCCACAGGCTGTCCCTGAATCCGGAACAGCCCTTCGTGACCCGGACGGCCGCCTTTCTTCACAAACTCGACGCTGACGAAATAAATATCACTCTGAGCCTCGGCCTCGATCCAATATCTTCCTGTGCCGGTAATCTCCGCGTTCCACTCTCCAGATTCGGGCGAGGTCACAGTCAAAATTCGACCGCAATTTAATTCCGTGACGTCCGTGCTTGCCGAACTTTCCGTTATCGCTCCGCCGGAGGGTTGCCTCAGCTTGAGCTCGTTGCCTTTCGTATCCACCGAGAACGTGAACGTAATTCTCTTGGTCACCGAGTCCACGGGAATTTTGACAATTTGTGGTTTTCCGTCGAGTATTCCCGTCGCCCAAAATACCGTTGCCACGTTGTTTCTCGTTGATTCGCGCACAAGGTGAAAAGCTTTGGCCGCTTCGGATCGTTGCAAAAACATCGGTATCCCGCCCGTCTCATTAGCGGTGTGGATGTAAGCAGGGTCCGCCGGACCGCAGGCGTCCGGACCAAAGCTCCTCGATCGGTTCGTCGAAGGCTGCGCCTGTCCAAACACCGACGAGGCGGTCGCGCAAAGAAGCCCCGTGCTCACCAAGGCTCGCACCCATGTGCGTACCATTGGCAGTCTTGAAATTATGGAATTCATTGCTCAGAGTGTATCGCTGCAAGACCAGTTCGTACGCGCCGAATCATGCACACCTGTTCGTAACGGTGAGGCCTCTAGCATGCAACTCGGGTAATGCTTATTGGAAATAGCTGCCCAACCTGTTCCTAATTGGATAGCTATAGTGTAGGCATGGCTGATCGTCGCGTTCCTCTGAGGCAAAATCAGCTGACCGTTGAAAACTTTTGGAACTGGTGAAGATAAAGGGAAAGACATGATGACATCATTGGCGTCTCGTGCGTGGGTACCATTGAAAACGCTTCGGGTCTCTGAGAATAATCTGCCCCAGTGTACGGGGCTCAGAGATGACAATTGTTAAGAGATTGTGGAGAGAAGAGAAAGGCCAGGACCTGACCGAATACGCCTTGCTTATGGTCTTGATTGCATTGGTCGCGATTGTTTCGATACAGACAATCGGGACAACGATCAGCAACGTATTTTCAAACGCCGCAGCGAACCTTACGGCCAGTTAGCTTTCGACAGCATCTTCGGCCCGGTCTGATGTCTCAGGTTCAATGGCCGCAGCGGGCACCGGCTTCTCCGATGCACGCCACCAAGCGGTCGAACTCCTCTCGAACGCGCTTCCGAAAGCTGAGCACCTTTTCGATTCCTCGCGCGTCCTCGGGGTGGTGTTTCGCGTAGAGGCACGAATATCCGCCAGTGGCGACGAATTGAGTTGATTTCTGATTTGCTATTCTTTGCGTATGTTTCTGTCCTCGGAATGACGGTTATAATCGGTTCTACCATCTTCATCGACCACACGATTCACCACTAACCCTCTTTCAAACTCTCTCTCTGTGTGCGAAAGGCAGCGTTGAATTAGTTCGGTCTCATCGCCAGCTTCCGCATCAACCCCATCAGATTTCGATCGGACTTGCGGTTGATCTTGCAGAACAGTCGAGCCACTTCCCACGCGGATTGCATTTCTTTTGAAGAGAAAAGGTCGTTCAACTCCAGCTGACATCTTTTGCGCAAAGACTGCTGTCATCTCAATGCTCCTTCACTTTGCAAATCCGACAGAATCCATGGATGGGTTTTCTACGCCTCGCCGCCCTCTTCTCCAGGTGGCAGCGCACATGAATGCCACTCCTCATCATCGACGTGGGTATCGCAGAACCATCTACCGCACCTCTTGCAACGAACTGTGGCCGGGTGGTAGCACGGCTCGTCGTTAGGCGACACGGCCTGACAGAAGTGCTTCGCGTCCGGGCTTTTTAGTTCTTCATCCCCCATCAGGAAGCCTTTAACAGAGTAGCTTTCGTTATTTTTTTGGATAACGAAATCACCTAACACGACGCTCGTTGCTTTGTTAAGCTGTTTGCGCACCTTCTGACGTTGCCTGCTGCATTTCGAGCGGCATAAGGGTCTCCATCAGGGAAGCGCCTCCATCCACAGCGAGAGTTTGACCAGTAATCCAGCTTGCTTCTTCCGAGCACAAGAGCGTCACGGCGTTTCCGATGTCGGCGGGGGTGCCGAGGCGTCCCATCGGTATCCATCCGCCTTCGTTCCATTCCCGAATTTTCTGCTGCGCCGCTTCGGGCAGGGTGTTGAGAACGCTGTCCTCAATCCATCCTGGGCTGATAGCATTCACCGTGATATTTCGCTTTGCGAGAGCCACAGCGAAATAGCGGCACAGCGACTCCATCGCCGCTTTCGCTGAGCCCATCGCGACCCAGGGTTGCCAGCTTCCGAATCGTCCACCGGGAGAGTATGTAATCGCGAGAATTCTGCCTCCATCGGGCATTAACCGGCTCGCCTCCCGCACCCCGACCAGGAATGCTTTGGCTTGAGAATCCATGGCTGTATCCCATTGGTTTAGCGTGAGGTTCATCGGTCCGGTGTAAAAGCCTGGGAGGTCAGGTCGCGCATTGTGCACGAAGATGTCGAGCGTGCCAAATTCGCTTTTGGCGCGCGCGAAAATTCGTATGACCTCTTCGGGACGGCAGACGTCCGCTTGGACTAGAAATCCGTCAGACCCGCATTCACGAACCTTCGCCAGCGTAGCTTTGGCTGCGATTTCATTTTGGTAATAGTGGATGGCTACACGGACACCTTTCTCAGCCAGCTTTAAGGCGATACCCCTGCCGATACCCCGTGAGCCGCCGGTGACGAGCGCAGACGTTCCTGCTAGGGACATAGACACCTCCCGGTAATGCAGCGTCCACATTAGAACCAGCCGCAATGGAACGTCAATGAATCGCGAGGCTTTGCTACTGCCCGTGGATAAGAAGAAGGTCGCTCGAGGCAGTGCGTCCTTTCGGCACGGTCAACTGTGGCCGGAACGCTTAGTTCCGCACCGTGAAGGTTTTCAACGGGACGTCGAGTTTGTTTGCCTCCTTTCGAGTAGATTGCGGCCTCAATCAGGCTTCCAGACCATTCTCCAGACATCCTTCCGCCGCGCTCTGCGACGGATTTTTGTTCAAACTGAAGAGCCCCGCACCGAACAGGTTTTCAAGGACATCCCTTCGACTTGATCCGGTTTGCAGCGGCTGACTCGTCACGCAAACCCCAGGGTTCCGTAGTCGCCCAATACAGGAGTTCAACCATGTACACCTACATATACTGCCGGTGTAAGAATTGCGTCGCTCAGATTGTGTTGGAAGAGCAGGGCGGCTCGAACACTAATTTATTTCGTAGTTGCCAGGCCACGTGCGCGGCGTGAGGCTTGCCCATACTATCGGGCTACTTCTGGCCGAGTGTGACAGCTATGGAAACTGTCACCTCCTTCGTTGTGCCGACTGAATTGTCCGCTTAAGCTCGACTCCGCTCACAACGGGAATCGGCACAGGCGGAGGTGAGTTCCGGTTCCAACGTCCGACAAATTCTTGGAGCCGAAGGACTTGACTTGCTTTTCGTTAAGATAAGACGAAGACGGCAGCGCGGAAGACCTTGCTGTACTCGGGAATTCTGTCATGGAGAAGCAACGAGTGTTACCCTATGTTAAGTTTTGGATGCGGCGTGGTCGACAATGCCGCGGTTTGTTTGCTCGGCCAATGGCAAGGCTCAGCTCTCGCAACATGGGGAGGAAGCATGAAAGGCGTTGTGCTCGCAGGCGGCACAGGTAGCCGGCTGAACCCACTCACTCGAGTAACAAACAAACATCTACTTCCGGTGTACGACAAGCCGATGGTTGCCTATCCCATCCAAACGCTTGTAAATGCCGGAATTCACGAGATCTTGCTTGTGACAGGAGGGAAGAACGCTGGGGATTTTCTGCGCCTGCTGGGCAATGGCCGTGACTTCGGCCTCAAACATTTGAATTACACCTACCAGGAAGGAGAAGGTGGAATCGCCGAGGCACTCGGTCTCGCTGAGTACTTTGCTAGCGGCGAACCGATCTGCGTCGTACTGGGCGACAATATAATCGAGAACGATATTTGCCAGGCGGTCGAGAATTTCAAGAAACAGAAGGAAGGCGCGAAGATTCTACTGAAGGAAGTGGAAGATGCGGATCGATTCGGTGTCGCGGAAATTCGTGGCGACCGGGTCATCGGCATCGAAGAAAAGCCCAAGAAACCGAAATCGAACTATGCCGTGGTTGGAATTTACCTCTACGACGCAAGCGTCTTTGAAAAGATCCGCCGGTTAAAGCCCTCGGGGCGCGGTGAACTGGAAATCACTGACGTGAATAACTTCTACATCGACGAAGGCAAGCTGACATACGAAGTTCTTGACGGTTGGTGGACCGATGCGGGCACATTCGAATCCCTGCTGCGCGCAAATAATCTGGTGGCAGAGACAGGGGCAAACAAGATCAAAGGGCGTCCCGTCGCCAAAGTCTTTGCGCATACGGAACCGCCCCAATGAAGCTTTTGGTTACAGGTGGCGCCGGATTTATCGGCTCAAATTTTATTCGTCATGTTCTTGGGTTGCGCAAGGACTATTCGATCGTCAACTATGACAAGCTTACCTACGCGGGCAATCTTGGAAACCTTGATTCAGTTGCGAACGATCCGAATTACAATTTTATTCGCGGCGACATCTGCGATCCCCCTGCGGCCGAATCTGCGATGCGGGATTGTGACGCAGTAGTTCACTTCGCCGCAGAATCTCACGTCGATCGCAGCATTTATGACCCGTCTCCCGTAATCGAGACGAACGTCAAAGGAACGTTCGTTTTGCTGCAAGTGGCGAGGAAGGTGGGCATACATCGGTTTGTTCACATTTCGACAGACGAAGTGTACGGCGACATTGCACCGGCCACCTTTTCAGACGAAATCTCGATGCTCAACCCGAGCAGCCCCTATTCCGCGTCGAAAGCGGCCTCCGATTTTCTGGTTCTCTCCTACGTTCGTACGTACGGATTTCCGGCACTAATTACGCGGTCATCCAACAATTACGGGCCGTTTCAATTTCCGGAGAAATTTCTGCCGCTGATGATCACAAACGCGCTCGAAAATAAGCCCCTTCCGATCTACGGAGACGGCAAGCAGCAGCGCGATTGGCTGCACGTGGAAGACAATTGCCGCGGTATTCTGGCGGTTCTCGAGCGCGGAAGGGTCGGCGAGGTTTACAACATTGGTGGGATAGCCGTCGAAGAAAACCTTGCGATGGCGAGGCGCCTACTTCGTGCGATGGGCAAACCCAACACTCTGCTCACTTACGTAAAGGATCGTCCCGGTCACGACCGGCGTTACGCACTCAATTGCAAGAAGATTGAGACCGAAATCGGCTGGAAACCTGTGATCCAGCTCGATGAAGGTCTGCGTCAGACGATTGAATGGTATGGAGCCAATTCCGCATGGCTCGCCGGCGTACGGGGCGGTGAATATCAGTCCTATTACGAAAAATACTACGAGAATCGCAGTCCTTCGCTCCGTGCGATTCCGCACGAAAGACGCAGAACGCTTCAAAACTAAGGCTCCAAAATAGCGATCACAAAAACTTCACTAAGGCATGAATTCTTTGCAAAAAAATGAACTCTCGATTCCGGGCGTTTGGGAACTTCGCCCGAAGGTTTTTCATGACCCCCGTGGATTTTTTATGGAAACGTACCATCAAAAGGAGTTCGCGAATCTTGGTATCACCGATTCTTTCGTCCAGGACAATCACTCCTCATCCGTAAAAGGCACGATTCGCGGCCTTCACTATCAAGTCCGACACCCCCAAGCGAAGCTATGCCGGGTTGTGGAGGGTGAGGTTTTTGACGTAGCGGTGGATATCCGCATTGGATCACCTTATTTCGGTCAGTGGACGTCGACTGTCCTTTCTGCAGGGGAACAAAATCAGATCTATATTCCTCGAGGCTTCGCTCACGGATACCTGGCCCTATCGGAAAGGGTCCAGTTTCTTTATAAGTGCAGCGATTTTTATCACCCGGAGGATGAGCGCGGCATCTTGTGGAGTGATCCGCAAATCAGCATCTCGTGGGACATAGCGAATCCGATTGTCTCTGAGAAGGACTCGAGCTTCACCACCCTGTCGGAAACTCCAAAAGAGTTTCTCCCGCTGTACCTCGTGAAATGACGCCAAAATTTTGCTCGTCGGTAGGAACGGCCAGGTCGGACCGACCTGACGTCGCTACGGCCCCGCTTGGGTCACTTCATCGTCTGTTCCGCGAGCACAAGATCCCCGAATCCTAGGCGAAATTTAGATCGTAAAGGGACTTGCCCTCAGTCCGGAAAGCTTGCTCTGCTGCGTATTGGGCCGGCCCGCGGGTTGCGCTATACTCCCCGCCATTCCTCCTCATTCTTAGCTTCTGGTGGAATCGCTTTCGGGGGAGCTGCATCTGATTCTAAAAAAAAGGAAATGAAAAGGGAGAAGTGCATTTGACCAGAGGCCATATGCAATCGTTGCGGAGCCGTTCATGGATAGCTTTACTCATATTTTTCATTGCGGTGCCGCTCATCGGCTGCGGCAGGCTCGCGCGTCATGAGGACGCGAAAGCAAGCAAGCCGGCGCGTCCGACGATCGTTTTCATGACCGATTTTGGTACGGCGAACGACGCAGTGGCCATCTGCAGAGCTGTGATCATTGGAATTGTTCCGGATGTTCGTATTATGGACATCACGCACCAGGTGACGCCGTTTTCTATCGAGGAAGGTGCGCGATTTCTCGCCGGGGTGACGCCTTACTATCCCCCTGGCACGGTTTTTCTGGTCGTCGTGGATCCCGGCGTGGGAACCTCGCGCAAAGCCGTCATCGTGAAATCGAAGAAGGGCCAGTTTTTCGTGCTCCCCGATAATGGATTGATGACGCCGGTCGCGGATCGTGACGACATCGAAGGTGCACATGAAATTACGAATCCAGCCTGGATGATTGGCGACAAAGTTTCCTCCACGTTTCATGGTCGCGACATTTTTTCACCGGCAGCCGCCCATCTCGCCGCCGGCGAGGATTGGACCCAGGCCGGTCCCGAAGTGAAGGAGCTGGTGCGGCTGAATCCGGATGTTGCGACCGTGGACCAGAAGGGCATTACAGGCAAAGTGATCGGGCTGGATGATCCGTTCGGCAGCCTGATCACGAACATTCAGGGCGAGGACTTCAAGAAACTCGGCTACATACTGGGGCAGAGAGTTACCGTGACGATCGATAAGAAGCCTTTCACATTTCCTTATGTGAAGACGTTCATGGACGTCCCGATAGGGCAGCCACTTCTTTATATCGATTCGAGGGGGCGCGTGGGCTTCGCGCTCAATGAACGTGATTTTTCGAAGGCGTACAAAATCTCACCGCCAGTTCCCGTGTTGATTCCTCGTAAGGGGGAATAATTCAAGGAGGCTGCATGCGTGCGCATGACGCTCTGGTTCGAAGTGAAATTCCGGAAGGTGGTTCCCATCGCGACCGCTCTTCTGGCGGCTCTCGCGTGCATGGCCTCGCCGATTTGCGCGCAGAGCTATCGCGGATCGATTCGCGGCCAGATCGTTGATGCCAGCGGAGCGGCTGTAGCTGGTGCCAGCATCACGGCAAAAAGTCAGGCGACGGGTGAAAGCCGCAGCGTTCCCTCGGACGCTGAGGGAGGCTACGTGATCACGGAGCTGCAAGCTGGAGAGTACGAAGTTACAGCCGCCGCGAAGGGTCTCGTGCCCGTCGAGCAGAAGGCTTCCGTGGTCGTCGGGCGCGAGACAACTTTAAACTTTACTCTGGGCAAAGTGACGCCGTCGTCGCAGACGGTGATCGTCAACCAGGAAGCGACACCGCTCCTCGAGACGACGCAAGACGTTCTCGGCGGAACCGTCGAACAGCAACTGGTGGCGGAGCTCCCGCTCAATGGACGCGATTTCGGCAAGTTGGTAGCGCTCGTGCCCGGCGTGATTGTGGAAGGCTCGGGCGTTGCCGGAACGGAAAAGGGTTTCGGCCAGTTCAACATCAACGGCAGCCGGGATCGCTCGAACAATTACACGCTCGATGGCACGGACAACAACGATCCGTGGTTCAACAATTCGGCGCTCAACCAGGTGGGCATCACAGGAGCCCCAGCCTCACTTCTCCCGGTCGATGCGATTCAGGAATTCAATCTTCTGTCGCAATTTCCGGCGGAGTATGGACGCAACAGCGGCGGTGTCGTTAACATCATCACGAAGTCCGGCACCAACGACTTCCACGGTTCGGCATTCGAATATGCGCGCAACTCGTTTTGGGACGCGCGCAATTACTTCAACCCGGTCAGCAACCCGCAGACGCGATTTATCAACAATCAGTTTGGAGGCTCCATTGGCGGCCCGATCATTCACGATAAGACATTCTTCTTCGGAGCGTATGAAGGCCAGCGCGAACGCGTCGGCTCAGATTTCACTACGCGCGTGCAGATCGTGTCAGCCAGCTTCCTCTCGACGCTGAGCCCGACGCGCATTAACGAATTGCGCTTCGGTTATACGCGCTTTCGCAATTCCTTTACCTCCCAGGACGCGGTGAATCCCAAGTCCGGCCTTCCCGATTTTGGCACTGGCCTGCCTGGGCTTCCGGAGATCGATTTCGGCGGATTGATTGAAAATCTCGGCGCCACAGCCTTCAGCGTTCCGCGCGCGCGTATTAGTCAGAATTATCAGATTCTAGATAACTCCACCTGGATCAAAGGGGCGCACACCCTTAAATTCGGAGGAGAATATCGCCGTGCATGGGTGAGCGCATTCAACGATAATCTCGGACGCGGCCTGATCCAGTTCGGGCCTACCGGTCTTGATCCAGCGGATCCGGTCGTAGACACTCTCGCGAACTTTTATCTGGGAGCCTTCTGCGATCCCACCGGCACCACCTGCCCAGGTTTCGCAGAGGGAAACATCGGAAATACACAGCGCACGACATCTAACAATGGCCTGGCGTTCTTCGCGCAGGACGAATTTCGTGTGCGCCGGAATCTCACCGTTACTTATGGACTCCGCTGGGAATATTTCGGCCCCGTCAGCGAAAAAAACAATCTCCTGTTTAATTTTCCCGGTCCGTTTTCGGCCTCATCCCAGCTTGTGCGAGTTGGGACTAACGGCCTGAGCGGCGCTTATAAGCGCGACCTCAATAACTTCGGCCCGCGTCTCGCGGTGGCGTGGAACCCATTCCAAAATACCGTCATTCGCGCCGGCTACGGTATCTACTACGATTACATCCCACAAGATTTGATGATCGCGAATTTCACTACCGTAGCTGGGATTGCCACAAATCCTGTCGGTCCCCAATCAGTTCTTCCCCTCAGTTTCAATCAAGATCCCTGGAATGGAACTGCCAGCGGACCGGTTTTCACGCCGGTAACAAGCGGTCCGTTTCCGATTTTCGTGACAACCCACAACTTGGCCACGCCTTACGTCGGTGAATGGAATCTGAACATACAGGAGCAGATTTCGAGAGGAGCCGCTATCGAAATCGGTTATGTCGGAAGCAAAGGGACGCGCCTCACACGCCTCTATGACGCGAACCAGGACGGCATCAATCCGAATTACGGAGAGATCGATACGTTCGCCACTAACTCCGCTTCCACCTACAATGCGCTTCAGGTTCAGGCGCGCTTTTCCGACTGGCACCGCTTCTCCGGTTTCTCCGCCTACGTTTTTTCAAAATCTCTTGATGGCGCGTCCGACGGCATCGATTTCAATTTCGCAACCGCCGCGTTTCCGCAGAATTCGGACAACTTGCAGGCGGAAAAGGGTCCATCGACATTTGATGCCAGGCATCGTTGGACCACCGCACTGACTTATGCGGTTCCTGTGTGGGACGCGCTACCTCCACGGCTCGCCGAAGGATGGCGCTGGAACACAATCGTTACAGTCATGTCCGGTCAGCCGATTGGGATCATCACGCCGAACGGTATTTTCAATGCAGATAACTCAGATAACTTTCATCAGCGGCCTGACGTCGTTCCCGGCGTTAACCAGATCCTTGGCGGCAATCCCGCGAACGGCTACATCAATCCCCTCGCCTTCGCCACGCCCGCAGGCAATTTCGGGGATCTTGGTCGCGACGCCGTCTACGGCCCCGGCTTTTGGAATGTCGATTTTTCTTTGACGAAGGATACGAAGCTGACCGAGCGGTTGACTCTCCAGCTCCGCGCCGAATTCTTCAACATTTTCAATCATCCGCAATTTGCGTTGCCCGGCGGCGTGATTACGCCGGCGGCAGGATCTGGCCTCACACTTCAACAAGCCTTGGCGCAATGTCCGGGCTGCTTCTCGACGCAAACGCCGGACGTCGCGCAAGGGAATCCAGGTCTCGGTGGCGGCGGGCCGCGAGTGCTGCAGTTCGCTGCACGGCTTCAGTTCTAGCGGAGAGCCGCGATTCTTTTTGCGCGTTTTGTTTTTGCATTTGGCGCGGTGGCTTTGATACGTAGGATATAGAGTTTGTTGGATGTCGCTAGGCACATTTATGAACGATGGAACGCAAACCGAGCCCGAACAGTCGCTTTCAGCGCGGCAGGAAGCGCTCTTCCAGGTCTCTCAGGCTATTGTTGTCTCTAAGAAGGACTGGCGCTTCACCGCGCTGTCGGAAACCCCGAAAGAGTTTCTTCCATAGTACCTCGTGAAATGACGCCAAGGATTTTGCTCATCGGTAGGAATGGCCAGGTTGGAACCGATCTGACGTCGCTACTGCCCCGCTTGGGTGAAGTCGTAGCTCTTGATCGCCAGCAACTTGATCTGCGGAAGCTCAACGATATCCGGCGAACAGTCCAAGAACTCCAGCCCCAATGGATTGTCAACGCCGCAGCCTATACCGCTGTAGACGACGCGGAAAAGGACGCAGCTGCGGCCAGGGTTATCAATGCGGAAGCCCCGGCAGTGCTTGCCGAGGAAGCTGTAAAAATTGGCGCAGCTTTGATCCATTACTCGACGGATTATGTGTTCGACGGCCTCAAGAAACTACCATACGAAGAAGCCGATGCTCCCAATCCCATCAATGTGTATGGAAAAACGAAGCTCGATGGCGAACGCGCAATTCACGGTAGCGGTGCGGCCCATCTGATCTTTCGCACCGAATGGGTCTATTCCACCCACGGCCGCAACTTTCTGTTGACGATTCTGCGGCTCGCTACGCAGCGACCGGAACTCCGAATCGTTGCCGACCAAATCGGCTCCCCGACTTCGAGTCGGGAGATCGCCGCGGCAACAGTGGAAGTTCTTTCGCAACTGATGAATCGAGAAGACGGTTTTCTTTCTCTCGCGACAATCGGCGGAATCTATCACATGAGCGCCGAAGGCGAGACGTCGTGGTATGAATTCGCAAAATCGATTTTGGATGAGGCATCGCGTTCGACTCTTGATCTTCCGTGGGTTGTCGCTGCTACGAGTGGAATGCCATTGCTCACTCAGGGCGTTATTCCCATAACGACCGAAGAGTATCCGACACCAGCCCGCCGCCCCGCTTATTCCGTTCTTTCGACGGCCCATCTCTACAAGTCCTTTGGGATTCGCGTTCCGTCCTGGCGCAAGCAACTGCAATCCATGTTCACCCCGAACGCGCTCAGAGATCGACTCGCGCTCTAAGTGTTGGGTTATTGGCGTATCCACGCCCTTCGTCGAACGAGACAAACTGAATCCCAGGCGCATCGATCGTATCTGCCGAGGGTGCGGCGGGCAGGGTGTTCCCAGGTGGGCGTTTGCCAAAACTCCCGTCAACGACGATGGCGCACCGAATGGGAAGGGAAGCGAAGTATATTGTTTACTGACATCAGATTGAGCTAAGAGGGGAAAATTCATGAAGAGATTCTTGGCAACGCTCGGAGCGGCAATTTTTGCGTCGTTTGCGGGGGCACCCGGCCTGTTAGGCCAAGCCGTCCCGACGTTCGTGGGTGTCCGAACGTTCATGGGGACACCATACGTGACGAACCTCGACGATTTGCATGCGGACTTCGTCGTTCTCGGCGTTCCCTTTGACGAAGGGACCTGGGGATGGCCGGGCGAACGCTACGGCCCGCGCGCGATGCGCGAGAGTTCTCAAGAATACAGTCACGATCTCACCGAAGGTTTCTATTACATCGATGGCGATCACACGGTCCTGAAAGGCAAGCATTGGGTGGACGCGGGCGACGTGCCGGTGATGCCGACAGTTGCATCGCAGACGAACGACAAGATTACGGAGATGGTGCGCAAAATTCGTTCCAAAGGGGCTTTCCCGATCGTGCTGGGCGGAGACCACAGCATTACGTATCCGGTGCTGCGGGCCTTTGATGTCCCGATTACCGTGATCCACTTCGATGCACATCTCGACACGTGGAACGGAGCGCCGGGAAACCTCGATCACTCATCGTGGGTAAACCGGGCCGTGCAACTTCCGAATGTGAAGAAGGTGATTCAACTCGGGCAGCGCGGCTTAGCCAACGACGAGGAATCGATGGGCAATGCCCGGAAGGATCACACCACGATCATTACTTCGGAGGAGATTCACCGCCGAGGCGTGGAATGGGTACTGGCGCAGATCCCTGCGAGCGGAAATATCTACATCACGCTGGACGTGGATGTGATGGATCCCACGCTTGCGCCCGGCACCGGAACGCTCGAGCCGGACGGACTGAACTTCCGAGAAATAGACGGACTGATGAAAGGCGTGACGTCCAAGGGCCAGCTGGTGGGTATGGACATCGTTGAAGTGAACCCCATGCGCGACTCCAGCACGCGTACGGAGCAGACTGCGATTCGACTGCTGATCGACACGCTCGGGTCCGCGTTTCAGTAAGCGGGAGCACGAGCAAGCGTGCGTGAACTAAAGCGGTGGTTATGGATTGATGAAGGCGCAGAAATTGTTCGAGATGCGAGGGGCACGTCCCCTGAGCTTTCTTGCCGAGGAGGTCGTGTCCCGCGTCGTCGACTTTTAGAAGGGTGTGGAGTTTGGGAATCAGTTGCGCCCGCCGCCCCAGCACTCCGCGAACGCGGGGCTGCTCAACTCAAGTTCCATATCGAACACTGTGTCCAATCTTTCCAATCCTGCGATGTTCAGCAACTCATTGCGCTGACTTGCCTACGGGCGCGGCCTCAATGGTTTTTTCTTGCAAGGGATAACCCAGTTCACGCCAAGCCGGGAGGCCGCCGGCCAGCGGCCGCACGCGCAAGATCCCCTGCCTTTTCAAGAGCAGCGCTACACGGGCGCTGGTGGCTTCGCTCGGTCAAGTGCAGTAGAGAATGACGTCGCGTTCGCGCGAAATCAATTCCTGATGCTGTTCGATCTCTTTTGGGTCGAAATGCAACGCGCCAGGAACCGTCTTGGGGTCGGCCGCGAAATCGATCGCGTGGCGCAGGTCCACGATCTGTATATCTTCACCGGCATCAAGCCTTTTCTTAAGTTCCTCCGGGGTAATGCGGGCGATGCGCAGCTCGCGCAGGAATTTCTGCCGTTGAAAGTATTTCCAGACGAGGTAGGCCGCTAGGCAACCCACGAGCAGAACCAGCAATGATTCGCCGAGACGGAGCGCGTAAAGGCCTATCGTTTCGAGCTGTTTGCTGAAAGCGAAACCAAGGCCGATGTAGCCGCCCGCCCAGAAGAATGCGCCGAGAGCGTCGAATGGCAGGAAGCGGCGAATCCGCATGCGGAAAATTCCCGCTAGAGGGGCGGCGGCAAGGTTGAGCCCCGGAACGAATTTCGAGATCAGGAGCGATTTGGCTCCGTGGCGCATGAAGGTGTCTTCGGTACGCCGCACGCAGGAATCGGGCTCAAGTGAGATGCGGCAGATCCAGCCAAGAACTGCGTTTCCGCGATGCCGCCCGACCTGGAACCACAGAAAATCGCTGCAGACGCATGCGAGGACAGGGAGAGTCACAGCCACTGCGAGATTCAGATGGCCAGCTCCTGCCAGTGCGCCTGCGGCAAGGAGGAGAGGGAGGCCGGGCAACGGTAGGCCGAGCTGTTCCACTAGCACCCAGAAGAAGAGGATCGGGTAGCTGTGGCGCACCAAGAATTCGACCCAAGGGCTCATGACCGAAAATTAGATTGCACTAGCAGCGTTTAAGGTTCAAAGCCCTCTGAATTCTCCCCGGTCCGCGCCCGGGGCGGCGAGCGAGACCGTATAGTTGACCGCCGCCCTCGACCAGATTTCGTTGCGCCTGTTCCGCAAAAATGAGTCTGCGGCTCTCACGGAGACGCAACATCAAGAATCTCACCGGGCGCGTGGACGTGCGGCGAACCATTCGGCGCAGCATTTTGGACGGCGGCGATCCGATTGATCGGGCCTTTTCACGGAAAAAGTCGCGCGAGTACAGGCTGGTGATTTTCATTGACGTCAGCGGCGTTGCGATCACGCTTTCAGCAAGACAGGGCACACCGAGCACTTCGCGCTAGGTCCGGAAGGAACAATAACGCTTCGCGCCAGACCCACTACTCGACGGCAATCTTGGCGCCACGTTGACCTGAATTCGACAAGCGCTCGATACGATGATCAATTACTTCGCGAATCGCCTTGAGGAATTCAATCCGCGAATTCGCCAAGTGCTGTCGTACCCCAGGCGAAACGTCAAAACATTCGTGCAGACGATCCAACACTTCGCGGCAGAGACAACCGTGGTGACCGACGCGTTCGCCGGCCGTTTGCTGGTTTGGATTTTGCTCGTTCACTGAGCCTCCTTCATTTCAATCGTAAGGATCTGATTTTCAAGCTTCGCTCTGCCCGGCAGCAGTGTTTCCATCGACCGTGGAAGGCCAATGTGGCGGCGCAGCGTGCCGATCTCAACTACAAGCTCGTCACCTTTCTTGAACAGCGCAACTTCGCCCTTTGTGGCAAACGGCAGGAGCACCCGCACTTCATAGCCTCCGTCTCGTTTTGCGAACGTGTAGGATTTCTCCGTTCGCGTCACGGCCGATGGATCTTGTTGCCCAGGATACAGCACCTGTGCAAGATCTTCGAGCCGCTGTTTTCCCAAGACTTCGTGCTCGAACAGTGGCACGCGTTTAACCGGGACGGGCGCAAAATACTCTTCGATCTCATTGAGGACCTTCTCCTGCGACATGTGCCATTCCTTAAACCATCCGTCCATGACGTCCGCCGGAAGCAGGCGATTAACGATTACGGTATCTACCGTCAGCCCGTGAAGAGAGAAGTATACAAACGCCCGCTGGGTTTCGCGCAGAACCATCTTCTCAGGATTAGTAACCAACCGCACGCTGGTGACTTGCGGGTCCTCCAGGATTTCGTTCACGCCCTCCAATTTCTCGAAGAGATCGCGAATGTTGATGAAATAGCTGTCCGTGGGCAGCTCGAACGGCGCCACTCGGTTCGCAATTGGCCGCACGGCCCTGAGCAGATTGCGTTGGAAAGGAAAGATGTGCTTCATGTACCAGTCAAGCGTTGTCGGCATACTGATGAACCGCATGGATTCGGCGGTCGGAGCTGCATCGAGCACGATGACGTCGTAAGTTCTCTCACGCGAGTACTGGTTGATGTACATCATCGCGCTGAGTTCTTCCATCCCCGGTAGGATGGCGAGTTCTTCGGCCTCAACTCCAGTGATCCCGGTGGTGCGCAGCACGGCGCTGATGTAGGAAGAAATCTCCTTCCAGTGCCGTTTAATTTCCTTCTGAATGTTCAGTTCCATGATCGAAAGGCGATCACTGATCGGCAGCGGGTCCGAAGTCTGGACATGGAAGAGCTCCGTGTCCAGGTCGAAGGAATCTCCCAAGCTGTGAGCTGCATCGATGCTCATTACTAGCGTTCGGTGGTTAAGCTCAGCAAGTTTCACGCCTGTCGCAGCAGCGAGGCTGGTCTTCCCCACGCCGCCTTTGCCAGTGAATAACAGAATCCTCATAAGGGCATTATAAGTCCCAGCCGTTGGCTCGTAGAAGCGGAGATAGGCGAAAGCCGAGCGGTGGCGAAGGCGATTTCTCAACAGTATCAGACTGGAACGTCCCGGCCCGTGTGCCGAAGCTAGTTCCAATTATCCGACTTATCCAGAGTTACGGCCTACTCGGTCGGTTGCAGAGCCCGATTTGCGGCCCAATTGATATCTTCAACCCGGTCATGTCGAGATCGAACAATGATTCCGCGCGTCATGAGTCGTTCATACCCTAATTGCGTCGCTGCGGCCCGTGTTATACTCCGGTCCAATCCTGGGATACCAGATTCCACGACTGAGTAAATGAGGGATTTATTCATGGACCGAGATCCAGAAGAGATTAGGTCTTTCCCGCCACTCGGACCTGCGGTCAAAGTTCTAATGGTCTGGCCGCGCTTTCCTTCCTCGTTTTGGAGCCTTGGGGAAGTGATGGAAATCGTCCCAGAGCGTTCCCTCGTGCCTCCGCTCGGGCTCATCACCGTGGCCGCGCTTTGTCCCAGACAATGGAAAATTCGCCTGGTTGACCTTGCGTTCGAAAATTTGAGCGATGAGGACCTGCTTTGGGCCGACCTTGTGATGGTTAGTGCAATGGAGGTCCAGCGCGAAGGCGTGCGTCAAACGCTCGAACGCGCCTCCAAGCTCAATCGGCGTACTATAATTGGAGGCCCCTATGCCAGCAGCGAACCAGAGGCATTGCTGCCACTAGCTGACCACGTGGTCGTGGGTGAGCCGGACGAAATCTTTCAGGAAATCGCCAAGGATCTCGAGAGCGGCTCAGCCCGCAGGCTCTACCGTGTTACGGAAAAGCCTGATGTCACTCGCACTCCGGTTCCGCGTTTCGACTTGTTGGTACTGAACAAATATTCTTTCATGTCGGTGCAATTTTCGCGGGGTTGTCCGTTCACGTGCGAGTTTTGCGACATCATCACGCTCTACGGACGCCGTCCGAGGACCAAATCTCCAGCACAATTGATTGGAGAACTCGACGCGCTTCTGCAACTCGGCTGGCGGAAAGAAGTATTCATTGTCGATGACAATTTTATCGGAAATCACAAGGCGGCTTTGGAGCTCGCCGGTGAATTGGAACGATGGCAGCGCTGCAACCGGTATCCGTTCGGGTTTTTCACAGAGGCTTCCATTGATCTTGCTGCGCGGCCGGGACTGCTGGATGCGATGGTCAAAGCAAATTTCTGTCGTGTGTTCATCGGGATCGAGTCGCCCTCGGCAGAGTCACTAAAGGAAGCAAAGAAATTTCAGAATCTCCGCCGCGACCCACTGGACTGTATACGCCTTATTCAACAGCATGGGCTTTGGGTCATGGGTGGCTTCATCGTCGGTTTTGATAGCGATCCACCGGATATTTTTGAGCGACAGATTGAATTTGTAGAGCGTGCCGCCATCCCTTGGGCGATGACCGGTCTCCTGCAGGCGCCGCCCACCACACCGTTATATGACCGCATGAAAAGAGAAGGCCGGCTCGTTCCCGAGAGCCCCGAACCTAGCAACTTTAGTCCCCCGAATTTCCGGACAGTGCTGCCCCTGCCCGAGCTGCTCGCCGGCACCAAGCGGATGCTGCTCAGGCTTTACGACCCGCGCCGCTTTTACGAACGTGTATTCGATTCCCTGGAATGCTGGCAACTTCACCCGGAACAGAGAGCCCCGGCGCTTCCCCTGCTGTATCTGTTGAAGGTGGTGTTCAAATCTCTGTGGAAGCAAGGCGTTCTCTCCGGCTATCGTCGGGCTTATTGGCGCTTTTTGCGAAGGCTCATGGTTCGCTGGGGACTGGACCCACAAAAGAGGCGGCGTGGGTTCGAGCTTGCGCTCTCCGGGCACCACTTCATTCGCTATGCGCGGCACGTCGCCGAAAGTCTGGAGGCCGAACGCGGTCGGGCAATTCAGTTCCAATATCCTAGTTTTGTGCCCCAACCAGATGGACAGGGGGCGAATCTAGTGCGGATTAACAGCGCGCCGTAGTTCCATCTACTTGGACTTGCGGTACCAAATTACTCGCCATAGGCAACGATAGACTCAGCATGGCGCCGCCTTCCGGGCGATCAGAGATCCTAACGGCGCCGCCGTGTGCATGCGCAACCGCACCTACAAAAGCAAGTCCAAGGCCGTGGCCGTGCGAGTGTTTTCCTTTGACGAACCGTTCAAAAGCGCGGCTACTTACGTCGTGGGGAAATCCCGGACCGTTGTCTTCGATTACGAGGTCGGCTGACCCATTCTGGCACCGCAGTCGGATGGCAATCCGGCATCCCGGTGGCAGGTGAGCGAGTTCATTTTCGAGGAGATTGCTGATGACGCGATGTAACAGCGGCGCGTCAGCGTCCACAACAACATGACCTTCGACGTCTAGAGTCAATTCATGTTGGCGTTCGGCCAGGGCCGGTTGATAGAGGTCGACCAGTTGTTTCAGCACAAAGGAGAGGTCAACCGGGCTGCGCTCCAAACGGAGTGCACCCGCTTGCGCTTCAGCAACATCCAGCGTCATGTTCAGCAAACTCGAAATTCTGTCCAAGCCTTCGATTGCTTCGCAGATCGAGTTACGCAACTGTTCGTTGGACTCTTCGGATAACGCGGATTCGAGCCTGCCGCGAATCGAAGTAACCGGGCTTTTCAGATCGTGGGCGACCGCGTCAGTTATCAAGCGAAGCTCACTGACAGATGACTGAATTCTGTCTAACATCCGATTGAAAGTCTTGGCAAGTCGAGAGATTTCGTCGGAATTAGCCGGCTCAGGCAACCGGTCGCCTAAATCTTTGCTGCCGATTCGTCCGACCGCCTCCGTTATGCGCTCGACCCTGCGCAGAGTGCGATGGGCGCTAGCGTACGAGATCAAAAATCCTATGAGGACTGTGCCGCCCCAGAGCAAAAGGAAACGACGCGTAAATGCGTAAAGTAAATGATTCGTGCCACGATTCGAGAGCCCTAAATAAATGTTCTGGCCATTTTCATATCGAGCAGCTACTCGAAACTTGGTCGGCGATCCGTGAACGCTTAAGGGTTGAGGGGCACCGGGCAAAAGATTGGCGCTGTGAATCGCCTGGAGGAATGGATCATTGGGGCTGGGGCCTACCCACAATGGATTTCCTTTGCCTTTAGCATCCTCCTCCAAGAAGAACACGGAGTTGAGGTTCTGTCCCTCGGCATTGCGCTCGTCCGGCAATTCCCGGGTTACGAGTTCAGCCACTTCCCCAATAATTCTGTTATACAGGCGATCTTGCGGCGTCTCGGCCGAGACCCAAGCGAGCACTTCAGCTTCACCCTGAAGCCAGGCATCACTGCGCTCTCGTATGTTTTGGAAGACACGGAGATAAACAATAGAGAACGCCGCGGCAGTTCCAACGGCAAACGCAAGTGTAGTCCAAATCGAAATGCGCCAGGCTGCAGTTGCGTGCAAAACTTTAGTCATGTTTGAGAATATACCCGACTCCTCGGATGGTGTGAATCAGTGGCACAGCGCCATAATGGTCTACCTTGCCGCGCAGACGATAGATGTGAACATCGACCACGTTAGTCGCGGGATCAATCTTCATGCGCCAGACATGATCCAGAATCATAGTCCGGGTTACCACTCGTCCGGCATTGCGGCAAAGGTATTCCAGGAGTGAAAACTCCTGTTGGGTCAACTGAAGCACCTGATTACCCCGTCGAGCTTCACGCCGCAGGAGGTCAAGTTGCAAATCTGCCGCCTGCAACCGTACAGGGTCACGCGACGTCGGAGACGATCTACGCAGAAGATTGCGCAGCCTGGCGAGCAATTCAGCAATAGCGAATGGTTTCGTCAGATAGTCATCTCCGCCGCGCTCCAACCCCCGTATTCGCTCGTCAACGGAACGACGGGCGGACAATATCAAGACCGGGGCCTGGCTGCCTTGGGCGCGGCACCGCGCAATCAACTCCAGTCCGTCCATGTCAGGAAGACCGAGATCAATAATGAAAGCGTCATGGACGCCCTCCAATGCCTTCAGTTCTCCCGCCTTGGCATCGCCAGCCGTATCCACTTGGTATCCAGCTTCTCTTAATGCTCTTTCCAGAAAGCCTTGGATGGCCAAGTCGTCTTCCACAACGAGCAAGCGCATTAGATCCTTCCGCCTTTCCGACAATGTACACCCGAAGATATGATGCAAAGAACTTTCAAAACGTAAAACACTGACCCGGAACAGTGAATCGGAGTCTCACTCTTAAATGGTTGATTCTTCTATCTGTTTTCGTCGTCATTGATGTCATGCCGATGCGATAGTTCCTGCCACTGCCGCAAAGCCCCACCGGAGCGCTATCGCACTCATGAAGTATCGTTGTCACGAAGATGACAATTTGTTCATTCTTATTACGACCAAAAGGGTATACCGCATCACACTCTGAATGCGAATCTTGACTTTCTTCCTTCCGTTGAGCCGCCACGCGCTGGTGGATTTTAGGGCCTCGCACGGATAGATTACTTAAATTGACCAATCATAATTGCGGTTGCCGGATTCATAAAAGCCGACTCGGTCTGGACCCCGAACCAATCTCGACCCGGCAGACGAGGTCCGCTCCGAGTTTCCGTTTGATTTGGGATGCTGTGAAGAATCAGTGGCAGGGTGCGATGCCTTCTGTGCGCGTGAGCGAAAGTGATATGTTCCAGACTCGCCGCTCTCCGAGTGGGTTCCCGTTGATGCGGCATCTGCAGGCTCCCAAATACGCATGACAAACTCGATTCGCTCGGAGCTGGGAATGGCGGGCTGATATGTGCGGCATTACAGGTTACACCTACAAAGAGTGGAGCCCTCCCCCGGAAAGAATCCGGGAGGCGACCGAAACATTGACACACCGCGGCCCGGATCAGCAGGGTGTTTTTGCGACGGATGTATTTTCATTTGGCGCGACGCGCCTGAAAGTGATCGATCTAGAGACCGGATGTCAGCCGATGCTGGAAAATGGCGGCGAGTGGGGAATCGTCTTCAACGGCGAGATTTTCAACCACTTGGAAATTCGCCGCGAGCTAGTCGAACTAGGGCACCGCTTTCAGTCACACTCCGATACAGAGACCGTCCTGAAGGCATTTCTTCAATGGGACACAAACGCTTTCGCGAAATTGCGTGGGATGTTTGCGTTCGCGATATGGAACGCGCCCGCAAAGCGTTTGGTGTTGGCACGCGACCGGATGGGCATCAAGCCGCTCTACTACGCTCTCAAGGGGAAGGACATATTTTTCGGGTCAGAACTCAAAGCGATCTTGGTGCATCCCGAGATAGAACGACACTTGAGTATGGAAGGGCTCGAGTGTTATTTGTCGCTGAACTACGTGCCGAGCCCGTGGACGTTGATAGAGGGGATCAAGAAGGTCGCGCCGGGCGAATGGATCGAATGGCTCGACGGAAAGATTACACGCGAGATCTATTGGACGCTGCCGTGTGCCAGCCCGCGACACATTTCCATTGAGGATGCAACACACCAACTCGACGGCCTCCTCGAAGATTCGATCCGCGAGCAATTGGTGGCGGATGTGCCCTTGGGTATATGGCTCAGCGGGGGACTCGATTCAACGACGATTCTGCACTATGCCGCAAAAGCATGCGCATCGCGCTTGAGAACATTTTCGATTTCGTTTCAAGGCCGGAGCTTCGATGAGACGCGGTACATTCGCGAAGCGGTGACGCGATATGGGACCGACCACCACGAAATGGACTTGAATCCACGAGTCGACCTGCGAAGCGCAATCGAGGAGTTCGCGTACTACTCAGACGAGCCCTGCGCCGATGCCGGAGCACTACCCGTGTGGTTTCTTTCGAAGCTGTGCAAGCGCGAAACAACGGTGGCATTGAGTGGCGAAGGTGCCGACGAATTGTTCGGCGGATATTTGACGCATCGAGCTAACAGCATTGCACGGACGATTCGCATGATACCGGGCGCAGCGTCCTTGGGACTCGCGGCAATGCGTTTTTTGTGGCCCGTTTCTGATGAAAAGATCGGTTTCGACTACAAGGCGACGAGACTGCTCGAAGGCTCGCGCATGTCGCCGGAACGTGCCCACGTCTACTGGAACGGGACGTTTGCGCGAGCACAGTTGGCAACAATTGTGAATCGCACACTTCCACATTCACTTGATGAGATTCTCGACGCAACAAGACGCCTTCCGGAGAGCAATGGCGAATTGTCCCGGTATCTCTGGCTCGATCAGAAGTATTACCTAGCAGACGATATTCTGACGAAGAGCGACCGCATGAGCATGGCGCATGCGGTAGAGGTGCGGCCGGCCTTTCTTGACCATCGTATCGTCGAATTTGCCGCCTCGCTGCCGACCACCATGAAGATTACCGGATCCAGACAGAAAGTGATTCTGAAAGAACTTATGAAGGACAAGCTGCCGTCAAAAATCGTCGGACGCAAGAAAGTTGGATTTGATATTCCGACGCACGAATGGATGCGCGGCGTCCTTCGCGAGCTTCTTGAAGAGTCGCTTTGCTTTGGATTTTCGGAGTACGGTGATTTCTTCAACCGAGCGGGTATCGAGCAACTCAACGCTAGGCATCAGGCTCGAAAAACAAACGCAGGATACCACCTCTGGGGACTGCTCATGCTCTTGCTGTGGATGAAGGAGTGGCACGTGAGGATTCCAGCGACGGCGCAATGAAGGACTTGCTAGACCGTCGTTGGTTCATCCTCTCTCTCATCGCGATCATTGTCGGATCGATTTATCTCGGCTGCGTGGCGTCGCCGCCGTCACTCATGGACGATGTGGACTCGGTCCAGGCGCAGATAGCCAAGACCATGTTAACCAGCCACGATTGGGTGACAGCGCGGATTGACGGCGTCTTATACCTCGAAAAGTCGCCGCTCATCTACTGGCTGATCGCGATTTCATACAAAATGTTGGGCGTGTCCGACTGGGTGGCGCGCTTGCCTGTCGCCCTCTCATCGATTGCGCTGGCTGTGCTTACCGCCGCATTCGGAATTTGGGCATTCGGAAAACGGACAGGTGCATATGCGGGACTTGTTATCGGGACGTGCCTCGGACTGTTTCTTTTTACGCGCATCCAGATCCCCGACGTGATGCTTACGTTTACGATCACACTCGCGATGTGGGCGTTTCTGCGCGCGCTCGACGAAGAGGAACCGCATCCACGGATCTGGACAGCGATTTTTGCGGCCAGCGTGGGTGTCGGCTTGTTGTTGAAAAGCCTAATCGCCATAGTGTTTCCGCTGGGCAGCGCGCTGATCTACCTCTTCTACACAAAGGAACTTTTTCTGTCGCGCACGTGGAAGCGACTGCGACCGATCAGCGGCACCCTTATCGTCGCTGCGATCGCGGTGCCTTGGCATGTGCTTGCGACGCTGCGCAACCCGCCCTACTTCGCATGGACGTTGAAGAGCGGACCCGGTCAGTATCACGGCTTTTTGTGGTTCTATTTCATCAATGAGCAACTCCTGCGCTTTTTAAATGCGCGCTACCCGCGCGATTACAACACTGTGCCGCGCTTGTATTTCTGGCTGTTCCACATATTGTGGCTATTCCCGTGGAGTGTTTATCTTCCAGCGACATTCGGACTGTCATACAGGCCCGTGGATCGTGCGGGGCGGACGCGAATCCTGTGCCTCTGCTGGATTGGCTTCCTCTTGGTGTTTTTCACGATCTCGACGACGCAAGAGTACTACTCGATGCCTTGCTATCCGGCGCTCGCACTACTCATCGGCTGCGCGATGGCTTCGGAGCACAGTTGGACACGCTATGGGACGCGCGCGCTTGGCGTGATCGCCGCCGTTTGCGCGATGGCTGCCGTCGTAATCTTCTTCGCAGTGCGAAATGTGCCTGCGCCTGGCGATATTTCAATGGCACTTTCGAGGAATCCTTCGGCGTACTCGCTTTCGCTTGGGCACATGCTAGACCTTACCCTGAATTCCTTTGCCTATTTGCGTTTGCCACTGATCGTGGCGGGCGTTGCTTTCATAATTGGTGCGGTCGCCAATCTAAGTTGGTCCGGGGTTCGGGCCTTTCTTTCAACCGCCGTAATGATGGTTCTATTCTTCCATGCGGCTCGGTTGGCGCTGGTCGTGTTTGATCCTTACCTGTCGTCACGGGCGATCGCAGACAAATTGCGCGACTTGCCTCCGGGACAGCTCATTTTCAGTGGTAATTATTATGGGTACTCCTCGGTGGCTTTTTACACCGGTCAGAGCCCATTATTGTTGAATGGTAAGGTTTTCAATCTACTGTACGGTGCTGCTGCGCCGGACGCGCCGGCTGTGTTTCTTGATGATGCTCGGTTCGCTCAGCTGTGGGCCGGAAATGAAAGGTGCTATTTGCTTGTCTCGAAGGACGCCGCAAAGCGGCTGAGAGTCTTAATCGGCGCGGAGCCGTTTGAAACGTTACTGGAGAGCGGCGGAAAGTTGTTGATAACCAATCGGACTGCGACTGGCTCAAGCCTCAACGCGCCGCGGGTCTGGAACATAATGCAGATCCAGACTCTGTCATTAGCCAATACCTTGGCTGTTTTCTAAGCCCTGAACAATGGACACTACTAGCGGCGACGTAATGTATACAAGAACGCGGACCATCGCTATGCTGCCAGCCGGCGCCCGCGAATAGTACGGCTGAGATAGAATTGTACGGCGGGCGTGATGATTAGAGACAAGATCATCGATATCAGGATTCCTCCGATGACGGCGATTGCCAGTGGTTGGAGCATCTGTGAACCCGCGCCCCAGGCCAACGAGAGTGGCACCATCCCCGCGACGGCAGCCATCGCTGTCATTACAATCGGACGAAGGCGACGGCGCCCCGCCTGAATCAACGCCTCTTCCGGCGAAAACCCAATCGATCGAAATTTCTGGTTTGCGTCGAGCAGCAGAATGCCATTTTTGGCCACGATGCCTACCACCATAATCAATCCCATGAACGACGAAACATTGAAAGTCGTACGGGTGATCAGCAGCGCCAGAAATACACCTGAACTTGAAAGCACCGCTGAAGAAAGAATCGCGATGGGAGCGGTGAAAGTTCGAAACTCAAAAAGCAAAACCAGAAAAATCAAAACCAGCGCAAGCACGAGAACCACCGCGAGGTCGTGAAACGATTGTTGCTGTTCCTTATAAGTTCCCCCGTATTCCACCCGGATGGATCGAGGCAGATTCAGCGCACGGACGGCTTTCCTTGCGGCTGCCATGCCGCTGCCAAGGTCCAAACCTTCAAGACGCGCCGTAACCTCGACGTCGCGTTGAAGATTCTCGCGCAGAATTTCAGTTTGTCCCGGGACTTCGGTAACTTTTGCGAGCGAGCCAAGTGTAGCAGTGCCTCCGGCAGCGTTGACGAGCATCGTGTTGCTCATAGCATCAAGCGAAGTGCGGTTACCTTCTGGAAAGCGCACTCGCAGCGTATAAGGCCGGTCGTCGATGATGACTGCGGAAGAGGCGGGTTCGCCATCGACGATGGCGGACGCTGCCACGGCTAGCTGATCGGCTGTGAACCCAGCCTGAGACGCCGACGCGGGGTTAACTGCAAAAACGACTGCCGGCCCGCTCGTCGTGTTGTCGATCCCGTTTTGGATGTCCACGATCGGTTTCTTGTGCTTCACCGAGATGTTACCCAGCGCATCCGCCACACGAGACGCCCAGGCTGCCAGCAATTGCGGGTCGGGTGAAAAAAGCTTCACGACGATTGGCTGTGGAGCGCCGGTCAAATCTCCGATCATGTCCTGCAAGAGTTGCGTGAAGTCGACGTCGAGCGCCGGTTCCTGCGTTTTGACCTGTTTACGGATTTCGGCGATAATTTCGTCAATATTGCGGCTGCGCTTGTCTTTGAGCTTCACGGAAATGTCACCGGTGTTGGGTTCGGTGACTGCCGCGAGGCCCAGCTGCAGACCCGTTCTTCGCGACGTGCTTTCGACTTCTCGCACGGCGCGCACAATTTTCTCGACATGATTAATGACGCGATTCGTTTCCTGAAGCGAGCTGCCTGGCGGCATCACGTAATCGAGAATAAATCCACCTTCATCCATGGCTGGGAGTAAGTCGGTGCCCAGATTGATGTAACAAATGTATGCGAGCACCACCAAAATTACGCCAAATGCCGAAAGCCAAGCTGGATGGCGGAGAGTGCGGCGCATCCAGCGCTCATAGAATTTCAGGATGCGTTCGAACACCCCGCCGCCCACCGACTCCTCTTCGGCGACCAGCATGCGGCGCATTTCGTCCGTCTCGGAATGCTTGACAGAGCCCATTGGCGGAATCGGCCGTGCATCTTTCGGCGTTTTCTTGCGGCGGATCACGAGAGTGCCGAGATTTGTTGTCCAACCGAGAGCGAGCACCAGCGAGGTCAGCAATGAGATGCTCATCGCTACGGCCAGTGCGCGGAAGAACGAGCCCGTGACTCCGGTGATCGAAATCAACGGAAGGAACACGACGATGGGTGTAAGGGTGGACCCGATCAATGGAATCGTGAGTTCCTTCAGCGCTTTGCTGGTCGCTTCGAGCGGCCCTTCGCCGCCATCTCGATGGAGAACGATGTTTTCGACGACAACGATCGCATCGTCAATAACGAGCCCTCCGGCTGCGGCAAGGCCGCCAAGGGTCATCATGTTGAAACTCTCTCCCATTATTTTCAGCGCGATGAATGTTATGCAGATTGTCACCGGAACTACCAATCCCGCCATCACAGCAGTCCCCAGATCGCGCAGGAAAAGCCAGATGATCAGTCCAGACAGAAATAGCCCGATTATGATTGCATCACGGACGCTTCCGATCGATTCATTCACGATATTTGACTGATCGTAAAAAACCCTCAACTCAATGCCAGCGGGAATTGTCGAGCGCAGCTTTTCAATTTCCTGGTGCACCTCATTTGCAACCTGCACAGTGTTGCTATCGGGTTGCCGATTGATGCTCAGAAGCACGGCGGGCTTTCCGTTGGCGGTAACGACTGTGTAGACCGGCTTCGTCGACGGCATCACGGTCCCTATGTCCCGAACACGAACTGGCACTGCGTTCACGCTTTTGATCACGATGTCGCCAATTTCTTCCGGCGTTTTCACCTGCGCCGTCACTAGTGCCAGGAAAAGTTGATGATTGCGCGTGAGAAGGCCGGGGGAGTCAATCAAATTTGTACGGTTGACAGCGTCGAGAATATCCTGAACCGTAACGCGCGAGCGCAGCATTCGCGCTGTGTCGGGAACGATCTGAAACTCCGGTTGCTGACCTCCTTGAACCACCACCGTTGCGACTCCATTCAAACGGTTGAGCCGTGGCTTTAGCTCGTAGGTGGCTAGTTCCCACAGCTGCGTTTGTGGAAGTTTTTCGGACGTCAAGCTGTACCCCAAGATCGGAAAGCTCGCGAAATCCAGTCGGTGAGTTTCGATTTGTGCCGTTGCGGGCAGGGTTCCTTGAACACGCGCCACTGCCGAATTCACGAGCAGCAGCGTTTGCGCCATGTCTACGTTCCAATTGAAGAATAAATTCACTTCAGCTGAACCGCGGCTGGTGACCGAGCGAACGTCCTCAAGCCCGGGAACGCTATTAACTGCCTCTTCGATCGGGCGCGTAATCGTTACTTCCATCTGATCGATCGGCATCACACCGTTGTCGACGCCGATGATGATTCTGGGGAAATTGGTGGACGGGAAAACTGCGATAGGAAGAGAGACAGCTTCGTAGACCCCGACAATGGCCAAAACAATTACGACGAACAAGATCGATTTCGAATGCCGCGCAAACCAGTAGTGCGAAGGCTGCTCAAGAGGCGCCCCTCTGTTCACTTCAGACGGTGGAGATTGAGCTGGCGGGATCGCTGTCATCCGCGCTTACTCAAGACAAGTGAACTCGCTACCGCGTCTCATTCCTTGTCGCCTCCCGCGGACCCAGGTGCCTTCGGAGCCTGCACTTGAACCTTTGTTTTTGCCAGAACCGCATCGTCCTCTTTATCGAGCTCGAAAGCCCCGTCGCTAACAACTCGCTCACCCGCTTTCAGCCCAACCGTTATCTGCGCCTCGTCATCTGTACGGATGCCTACTTTCACCGCTTGGCGGATCGGCTTGTTTGAAGAATCCAATTTGATAACCGATGTAGCGCCGTCTGGACCCGTGAGAATCGCGGTGACTGGAACAACGAGCGCGCCTGGCACCGTCTCGCTCACGACCGTTACGCGAACACTGGTTCCGGGCTTCAGCTTTCCGCCAGGATTAGCTGCTTGCACCCAAACCTCTACAGTAGTGCTGTTCGGATCCAGCGCAGGGCTCACAAGCGTCACCCTGCCAGGAAAATCTTCGGTTTGACCTGGGACAGATATTTTTGCCGAATTCCCCGCTTTCAGTTCCGCAGCTTCCTGTTGCGCGATGTGTGCACGCGCGATTACTTGCGATAAATCCATTACTGTCAGAATCGGAGCTCCGCTCGGAGCTGTCTCTCCGGGGTAGATGGGCCTGTCTGTAACAACACCATTGATGGGACTGACGATTCGAGCATAGCTCAATTGGGCCGCGGCGCTTGAACTCTTGCCTTTCGCAGCATTAAGCTGCCCTTTGGCGGCCTGCAAATCGAATTGCTTTTGCGCCATCTGGTATTGGTCGCGAGCTTGAGTCAATGCGATCTGCGCATCGGTCACATCTTTCTGGGAAACCGCTCCTTGCTTGAAGAGCGCCTGTCGGTTGTCATAAACCTTTTGCTGGGCGTCGAGCTGTTCCTTCGCTAACACGAGGTCCTGCTGCGCCTTCTGTAGAGCAGTCTGATAACTGGCCTCTGCCTGTTGATAGCTGCCTTGATTTTCGGTGACGGCTCCAACGAGATCCCGGTCTTCCAGCTCAGCAAGCAATTGACCGGCGTGCACTTTGCTTCCACGCTCGACGTAAAACTTTCTGACCGGCGCATTGATCCTTGGAACAATCGCCGCTTGCTCGCGCGGGTAGAGCACCGCATCGGCAGTTACGACATCCTGGATTGGCTTCACTTCAACTGTCGCAACTTGTATCGTGACGGTTGGCGACGGTTCGTTTTCTTGTTTCGATGAGCATCCTGTGAGCGAAACCGCGGCCAGAATTGCTGCCGACAGCGAACCTGCCCGGCAAACGGGCGCATTGGCGCGCGTCCGGAACTTTCGAGTGCCGGTCTCTTTTCCCATAATTTAGAAGCTTCCCGTGAGTGTTTGAAGGGTTGCGAGCGCCACGCGATACCGCAGACCGGCGTCGTCGTTCGCATTTCGAGCCGTAATCTGCGTATTCAGCGCATCGACGACTTCGAACGCAGGCGATTCTCCCGCTCGATAGCGCAAGTTAATCAAACGCAAACTCTCAGCTGCCAGATCAGCGGTGCGCCGGGAAGCCTCAAAAGCAGCACGTGCTACCGACGCTTCGTTGTATGCGCTGTAGAGTTCCCTGAGCAGCGTCCGCTGCGTCTGACTCATCTCCGCGTGTGCGACCTCCTGTCTGTACTTTGTTTGGTGCAGCTTGCTTCGCAGTGTACCCCAATCCCATACCGGGACGTTGAACCCGGCAGTTACAAAATATCCGAGGTTCGGGAGCGGGCCCAGTTTGCGATCCGCAGCAATAGGGCTTCGAAGCGCAAACGAATTCGCTTCAATACCGTAATCGACATCGAGAGTCAGGGTCGGAAGAAATGCGGCTTTGGCAGCTAACACTTCCACGTCGGCCTGCCTTGCACTTTCGAGCGCTACGCGAAGTGTGGGGTTTTCCCTTGCCGCCATATTCTGTACTTCTGTGAAGGAAGGCAATGCCGCGCTCGACTCCAGATCGTCCACTATTGCAAAATTCTCATTGAGCGTGGGGAAAAGCAATACGGCAAGGTCGAGACGCGCGTTTTCCATCGCGAGTCTACTCTCCTCAAAGCCTTGCTCCTGCTGGCGGAATTGGATCTCCGCTTTGATTACGTCCGCATGCGCTGCCTGGCCTAGCTGCTCTGCATGCTGCGCAATATCGAAGAAATGCTTCGCCTGCTCGAGGCTCTGTTGAACCGTGGCATACCTGTGTTGCGTCACGGCAAATGTGTAATAGAGCTTGGTAACAGTTACCGTAAGCCCGCGATTGGCGATTTCGGCTTTCGCTCTGCTGATTGCTTCGGCGGCTGCCGCACGATGGTAAGACGTCATCATATACGTCTGAGGCGACAAATCCTGATGGAGCACGCCCCACGCGCGGTATACGTGAACGCCGTCGTTTGTGACGAACCGCCCAGTCGACGTCTTTCCGCTTCCCTGCGTTAGGAGGTATTGAGTCGTCGCGCTTATGGTCGGAAGCATCGCATTTCGAGCTTGCACCCTGTCTTCGTGCGAAATCTTCGCATCGGCGCTGGCAGCTAAGAATTGCGTGTCAATCTTGCGAGCTCGTGCGATCGCATCTGAGAGAGTGATTGTCACAGGCGGAGTCGTCCCATCGGGCGAAGATGGCTGCATCAGCTGCAGTGAGGCGTCGGGCTCCCCTTTTGCGCCGGCCGACGCTATTTGCCCAGCGGCGGGTCTAGGGAAAACGCCTGGACCAAATATGAGGATATTTGCAACAAGCAGGATGTAGCCATCTAGAATCTTTCGTGAGTTAAGCATTTGTTTTGCAACCTCAGCTGCCCGCGAATAGATTTACTCGGTCTTGCATAAAGCAACCACAACTGAATGTAAAGTTTAAAAGTGAAAATTATCTGAAAAAAACTCTGAATTAATGATTTCGCTGGCTCGTGGAATGTTCGCAAGTCTGATTCAGGACACCTACTTGCTAGCAGATCTGATGGCGATGACCAACCGCGCAACAGTCCCCAGTTCCGCGCTTCGTTAACCTGAGTTCGGTCGACAGTGTGATATTCGCAGGGACTAACTAATTCCTGGGCAGGTAAAGCGCTGCGAATTAGCAGAGTGCGGTAGGCCTGAGAGACGTGAGGTTATCGGAGAAACTTCGGTTCGGTGATCCCTACAATTTCACCGTGAAAGATTTTCAGCCGCTCGATCAGGCTGGGCATTTCCCTGTCGAGCAAC
>Ga0307472_100000041_pt1 | contig 36213 bp, 31 predicted proteins | sample atmos_gasesAM5C__2_FD_204582 | JGI IMG/M metagenome (GOLD analysis project Ga0307472, IMG submission 204582) | Hardwood forest soil microbial communities from Morgan-Monroe State Forest, Indiana, United States - atmos_gasesAM5C_05 | ecosystem: Environmental > Terrestrial > Soil > Temperate...
ATGAAAAATGCCCTCGCTCCCGCGAGGGCATCTTCTCATCACTTCTTGGTCCCGACTAGTGTTTCGTAACAGACTCTCCCGAGCGGGGCTTCTTTTGCTAACAGCTAGAGGCTAAGAGCTAACAGCTGAAGTCTAGTCCCTCACCCCATCAATAAACGCCCGCAACTTCCGCGAACGGGAGGGATGCCGCAGCTTGCGCAGCGCCTTGGCCTCGATTTGCCGTATACGTTCGCGAGTCACTGCGAACGACTGGCCCACTTCTTCGAGGGTGTGCTCACTGCCGTCTTCGAGACCAAAACGCATCTTGATGACCTTCTCCTCGCGCGGCGTCAGCGTGCGCAGCACCTGCGAGGTCTGGTCTTTCAAGTTGACGTTGATCACGGCTTCGGCCGGTGAGACCACGCCACGATCCTCGATGAAGTCGCCCAGATGCGAATCTTCCTCTTCGCCTATTGGCGTTTCGAGGGAGATGGGCTCCTGCGCGATCTTCAGGACCTTGCGGACCTTGGCGACCGGGATGTCCATGCGCTTGGCGATCTCTTCCGACGTGGGTTCGCGTCCCAGTTCCTGCACCAGCTGTCTTGACGTGCGGATCAGCTTGTTGATCGTTTCGATCATGTGCACTGGAATACGAATCGTACGCGCCTGATCGGCAATCGCACGCGTAATCGCCTGCCGAATCCACCACGTGGCATAAGTCGAGAACTTGTAGCCACGGCGGTATTCGAACTTGTCCACCGCCTTCATCAGGCCGATGTTGCCTTCCTGAATCAGGTCGAGGAACTGCAGTCCGCGATTGGTGTACTTCTTCGCGATCGAGACCACCAGGCGGAGGTTGGCTTCAATCAACTCCCGCTTAGCATGCTCGGCGTCCATGTCGCCCTGGATGATCTCGCGCTGAGTGCGCTTGAGTTCCAGGAACAACACGCCCGCTTCCTGCTCCAGCTTCTCCATCTCCGCGCGAATTGCGCGGGCCTGGCGCCGGTATTCTTTTTTCTGGTCCTCGCTGCGAGTCGCATCGGCTTTCCGCTCCAGGTTCTGTGCCTGGCGGTCGAGCGAACGCATGCCGTCGACGGTCTTGTTGACCCGTTCGATCAGCCGCTTGCGCTCGTTGTTGGTGAAGCCGAGAGTGCGCACCGCGAGCGAAACGCGTACGATGCCGCGCCCCAGAGCCATTCGATATTTGCGGTGGTCCTTGGGACGCTTCTTCTGCGAAACCAGCGCGAACTTCTCCTGCAGTTGCCCGGCTTTCTTGTAGTGCTTGGCGAGTTCGTCGATCTTGCCGGTGAACTCCTTCAGCCGGTTCTGCAGGATGTCGTCGGTGATCTCTTCTTCGTCGAAGGTGACCACTTCCTTGATAGAGCGCACGCCCTTTTTCAGGTCGTCGCCCATTGCGAGAAGTTCGTGAATGACGATCGGAGAGCGCGAGAGAGCTTTGAGCACGCGCAGCTGCCCCCGCTCAATACGCTTGGCGATTTCGACTTCGCCTTCGCGCGTAAGCAAAGGCACAGTCCCCATTTCCCGCAAATACATGCGGACGGGGTCATTGGTTTTTTCAAGTGCGCCGGGGGTTAGGTCGAGTTCGACGTCCTCGGCGCCTTCTTCTGCTTCTTCGAATTTTTTATCGAGTGCGGACGAAGGCATTTTTGGGCCTTCGAGCACATCGATGCCTTGCGTACCGATCGTGGTCAGCAGGTCGTCGAGATCTTCGGGACTGTGCACATCGTGCGGGATGAGGTCATTGACCTGATCGTATGTGAGATATCCCTTCTCTTTGCCTGTGTCGATCAGCTTTTTAATGTCGTCGTACTTGTCGTCTAGAGCCAAGACGGATTATCCTCAAAGCGTCCTTGTGGGGACGCGCTACCTTTCCAGTGGTGGGAACGTGGCACTGCGGGATTGTGCCGGTGGCACAAACTTTCAGATTATAGCAGACAGGGAAGTGTCTGCGCCATCCGCAAGTTATCTGATCTCCGCGCGCGTGCGTGTCCGCATCTCTTGCAAGCTTAATCATTTAGATGCTATTCGCAGGACCTTTGGTCCAGAGATTTCTGGACCTCGCCAAGGCCCAAAGTGCACCGAAATAAGGGCAATCTTCAGGCGGGGCGCTGGCGGGAGTTCCCCGAATTTTCCTCGGCCAGGCTGGGATCGCGGAGAGCGTGTTTAAGCCGAACCTTTTCCTGCAAAAGGGCTTGCATCTCCGTCGGATCTTTCCGCCCAGGCGCCTCCACCTTGCGCTGCACCTCGTCAAGTCGACGCCGCAGGTGAATGCGCCGCAAGGCGCGAACTGCACCCTCCACTCGCTCGGCGCTAAGTTCCTCTGCATCCTTTAACAGGATCGACGCCAACCGCGCGCGGTCAGAGTCGGAGAGCGGCAATTCCATGACATCCGTCACTTCCAGGCCGCCCGTTAATAGGGTCTCCATCAACGATTCCGTGGCCAATCCTTCGTAGAGGCGCTCGCTCTGCAGGGCGAAACGCGCCTGGCGCGCCGGATCGAACTCTTCTTCGGCCCCATCGCGGGCGGAAAGATGCTGTTCGGAGGTTTGGATCTCACTGGCGGAAGCCAGCGCCCGAATCAGGATGCGCTCCGCATCGGTTACCTGTGCCTCGGGCGCAGCTTTGATGGTGGCTGCGGAACGGCGGGCGGCCACATGCTTCAGTTCCTGGCGCAGAACGGCCGAATCGATACCCAGTTTCTGTGCGATTTCGTGGGCCAACTCATCGCGCACAATGCGGCTGGGCACGCGCTGAATATGAGGCAGCAGGTAGTTGACGGCTTTCACCTTGCCTTCTGGAGTACGGGTCGGGAACTGCCCCTGGGCGCGCCCGATCAGGTAATCGAAATAACGCTGGGACTGGTGTTTCAGCGCCTCGGCATAGGCGTCCTTGCCTTTCCGGCGAATGTAGAGGTCGGGATCGAAGCCGGCTTCAAGCGTCAGCACCTTGATCTGGAAATCTTCTTCGACGAGAAGGCCGAGAGTGCGCTCGGTAGCCTTGGCGCCGGCGGTATCGGGATCGAAGTTGACGACGACGTTCTTGCTGAAGCGGCCGAGCAGCCGCGCCTGCATTTCGGTGAAGGCCGTTCCCGAGCTGGCCAGCACGTTTTGAAAACCCGCCGCGAAGACCGAGATACAATCCATCTGGCCCTCGACCAGGATGGCGTAATCCAGCTTGCGGATGGCTTCTTTGGCATGGTCGAGGTTGAAGAGCACGCGCGACTTGGAGTAGATCGCGGTTTCCGGCGAGTTCAGATATTTCGGTCCGGCCTTCTCATCGGTGGATAGCGTGCGTCCCGTGAAAGCAATAATTCGCCCGGACTCGTTCGCGATCGGGAACATGACTCGGTTGCGGAATTTGGAGTAGAAGGCTGCGAGCTTCGGGCCGCGAGCTTCGAGCGAATCAGCAGCTCTTGGCCCTGATTCGAGCGAAGGGACTGACGACTGACGACCGCCTTCCTCTTTCCACGAAAACAGACCGCTCTCGCGCAGCGATTCCTCGTCGAACTCGCCACGCAAAGCGTCACGAAGCAGGAAACCGGAATCGGGAGCATAGCCGATGCGGAAGCGAGCGATGGTCGCTTCATCGAGGCCGCGCCCGGCGAGATAGGCACGGGCCGATGCACCTTCAGGGCGCTTGAGATAATCCTGCAAAAACGAGCCGGCGCGCTCGTGGATATCGAGCAACACCATGCGCAGCTTGGCTTCGCGCGCCTCTTGCGGGCTGCTGAACTCGACCTTGGGCAGGGCGATGCCGAGTTTTTGCGCAACCAGCCGAACCGATTCCGGGAACGTGATGTTCTCGACTCGCATAATGAAAGCGAAGACATCGCCTGAGACGCCGCAGCCGAAGCAGTGAAAAAACTGCCGGGTGGCGTGCACAGAGAACGACGGCGTCTTCTCGTTGTGAAAGGGACAGAGGCCGGAGAAATTCTGGGCACCTGCCTTCTTCAGCTTGACGTAGTCGTCCACGATGCGGACGATGTCGGCTTGCTGCTTGACGGTTTCCTTGAAGTCGGTTGTGGGCATACGGCTTCGGATTCTAAATGGGGGAAATGGCAGGTTCGAACAGACAGCAGCCCGAAACAATAGCTTTCTCGTTAACCATCTTGGAATTATTGTTGGAAATGGGCTTTAGCTGTGGATTGTTGTGCAAAATCATCCTGAGCACACAAAATAAGGTGCTTCCATTTCAGGAAATAATGCCGCGTCACGACCCTCGCCCCTGTTCAGCGGTCACAGATGGGATCGTCCTCCAAGTCTAGCTTTCAAACATGGGCGCTCGTCCTGCGGCGTCTTCGAGTCTCTACGTTCCCAGCCTGGACGGCATGCGGGCGATCGCATTTTTCTTTGTTTTCGTTGCCCATGCCCAGCCATTCAAAGCGTTGCCGGGTGGTTTCGGCGTTACGGTTTTCTTTTTCCTGAGCGGATATCTGATTACGAGCCTGTTGCGCGATGAGGCCCGCAAGACGGGCACGATCTCGCTGAAGGGCTTCTACCTTCGGCGGGTGCTGCGCATTTTTCCGCCGTGCTATCTGACCGTGATTCTTGTCTCCACCCTGGCAGCAGCGGGAATTCTGTACAACCGTGAAAGTTACGCGTCCCTGGTCTCTGCGTTTCTCTACTTCTCGAATTACTGGAACATTCTGGACTGGGGAAACCTGCCGGCGGGGCTCGGCGTATTGTGGTCGCTCGCGGTCGAAGAACATTACTACCTGCTGTTTCCTCTTCTGTACTGGTGGTTCATTCGAAGGCAGATGGACAGGCAGCATCAGGCCACGGTGCTCATCGTCCTGTGTTTGGGAGCGCTGGCGTGGCGCTGCTATCGAGTGTTGATATGGCATTCCTCGTGGGAGGACATCTACGAAGGAACGGATACTCGCTTCGACTCGATTCTGGCGGGATGCGTGCTCGCGATTGTAGCGAATTCGCGGCTCGGCGATCGTCTGCCATGGGTGACCAGGCACGCCGCCACTCTCGCCTGGAGCGGCGCCATGCTTATCGGCGCTTGTTTTGTTTATCGGAATGCAATTTTTCGCGATACCGTTCGCTACACCTTGCTGGAGATCGGGCTGATGCCGATTTTCTTTTTCGTGACCTTGCCAAGGGCAAGCTTCATTACACGATGCCTGGAATGGCGAGGGTTGCGGCGCCTGGGGCAGCTTTCCTACAGCATGTATCTGATCCACCACACGCTCTTTCATCATTTCTATCACTACTACCGGCCAAGCGTGCTGCTGGCATCAGGGATCCTGTTGCTGACGATCGCCTATGCGCAGGCCATGCGAATCTGTGTGGAGCTTCCGATCCAGAGCATGCGCAGCCAGTGGTCGCGGCGAGCGGCGGTTGTGCCCATTGGACTCGCGAACAAATCGGGTGAGAAAGTGCTCGCGAGTTAATGGCATTTCACGGGACGCGTACGGCAGCAGTATTCCCTCCCCACACGCGGCAGCGAATTTTTCTAGTTCTGCGGAACGAAAAATTGCGATGTGACCCTTCACATAACAATCCAAAAGGGTAGCTAGCGACTCCTGCGACCCCTGGTCACAACCAGATCCGCTTCTCCGCGAATGCAAATCGGAATTTTTGCTGTATGCTGTGAGGCTTCACACGATGACGGGCCCTGTCTGCAGTAGGCACTGAGGCGGGTGGAACGTTGGCAAGCGCGTGAAGTTAGTCGCATCGACTCTGCCGTCGATGCCAAGCGATTTCTGAGTATGAGGGGGCGTGATGTTCAAAAAGGAAATTTCGCGTGTTGTAGTGGTGTGTCTATTCAGTTGGCTCGCATTTGCGCAATCACAGAACGGTCGCATTCTCGGGACAGTGACCGATCCGAGTGGGGCGGTGGTGGTGGGCGCGAGGGTGGTCATCACCGATTCCGAGCGCGGGATCTCGCAGACGTACACATCGAATGCGTCCGGAGATTATGTGGCGCCCACGTTGCGCCCGGCGCTGTACACGATCACCGCGGAATCGGCGGGCTTCAAGAAAGTGGAACGGCCTGCGATCCGGCTGGAAGTGGGCCAGGACCTGCGCATCGATTTTCAGTTGAAGACGGGGTCCGCTTCCGAAGTGGTGACCGTGATGGATGAGGCCCCGCTGGTGAATGCGACCACGGACGTGCTAGGCGGCACGTTCACCAATAAGGCGATCAACGAGCTGCCCCTGAATGGACGTGACTTCCAGAATCTTGTGACCTTGCGCCCCGGGGTACAGCGCTATCCGGGCGGAGGATTCCTCTCCATCAGCTCCAACGGCAACCGGCCCGAGGACAACAACTTCATCGTCGACGGCACGGATAACAATGATCCGTACTATGCGACCACCGTCATCAACGCCGAAGGCGTGCAGGGAACACCGGCGACTCACCTGCCGATTGACGCAATCCAGGAATTCAACGCAGAGGAACAGCCTCCAGCGGAGTACGGATGGAAGCCGGGAGCGATCGTGAATGTGGGGTTGAAGTCGGGAACGAACAGTCTGCATGGCGATCTATACGACTTCGAGCGGAACAGCGGGCTGGATGCTCGAAATTACTTCAATCCGGTGCCGGGCAAGCATCGTCCGCTGCGGATGCATCAGTTCGGCGGGACCGTGGGCGGGCCCATCGTGAAAGACAAGTTTTTCTTCTTCACGGCGTATGAGGGGACACGAGACCTGGTGGGAAATTCGGAGACGCTGAATAGTCCCAACACTGTGCATCTGACGACGCCGGCATCGGCTCCGAATTGCAGCTTCATCGCAGCAGGGGATTGCGCGAACAGCCTGACGGATGCGCTAGCCGATGTGACTGCGGCGTCGCAGGTGGTTCCGGGCGTCAGTGTGAGCCAGTTGAGTACGACCTTGGCCGCTCTGTTCCCGACGAACGACGTAGTCGGCTCTGATGGACCAGGATTCCTGAACATTGGTTTTCCAAATCGTAACCGCGAGGACAACGGATTGATCAAGCTGGACTACGCGCTGAATCAGCGGAACGCGATCACAGGGAGATATTTCATCGGGGACAGCATACAGACCGAGCGCGATATTCCGGTGCTGCGGCCGGAGTGGCAGTCGCAGGCGGTGACGCGGGCGCAGGTACTGGGCGCGAACTGGATTTTCACGATCAGTCCGCGGTGGATCAACGAAGCGAAGTTCGGATTCAACCGCTTCAACCAGTCGATTCTGACAGTCGACGCCAACGTGCCTCCGACAAAGTATGGGATCAATACCGGGGTCACTGCGCCAATCAATTTCGGGATGCCGGAGATCGCGGTCTCGGGGTTTATCTCGCTAGGCGGAAATCATGGATGGCCGCTGCTCACGACGCCCAACCAGACATTCCAGTTTTCCGACAATATCTCGTACAACCGAGGGAAGCACGCGCTGAAGTTTGGGGGCGAATTCCGGCACGGGAGCACGGACAACATCCGCGACCGCTACGGAAAGAGTCGCATCCGTTTCGATGGCGGAGGCGCGTTCGCGACTAGCACTTCGCTGGAGGACTTCTTCGCCGGGGTTCCGGCTAAAGGGCGCATTTTCGTCGGCGACAATCATCGATTGGTGAGCCTCAAATCATTTGGCGGGTTCGTGCAGGACGACTGGCGCGTGACTACCCACTTCACGGTAAATGCGGGAATGCGCTACGACCTGAGCTCGGTGATCAAGGAAAAGCACAACCTGCTGGGGAATTTCGACCCGAAGGTGGGGCTCGAACAAGTCGGGGCGCAGGTGAGCTCTCCTTATAATGGCGATCACAACAACTTCTCGCCTCGCGTGGGAGTGATCTGGGATCCTTCGGGGAATGGAAAAACTGTGATCCGTGCGGGAGCCGGAATCATTTACGAGATTCCGCACATTTCCGAGTTCATCGGGCAGAACGGCGTAAATAACGCTTCCACCGCGGGTCTAAACGCGATACCAACGGGGGCTCCTTCGATTGGACTGCAAGGTGGAAAGATCGTTTCGGCTTCCGTGGACACGACCGCATTGAACTGGTCGGTCGCGGGCCCCGTATTCAGCGCAACGGCCGACTGCACTTCATCGAGCCCCTGCAACATCCTGGGAGTGAACCGGAACTTACGCACTCCGTATGTAAGCAGCTGGAATCTGAACATTCAACGCGCCATCACGAGCAATACGTCGCTGCAGGTGGGCTACGTGGGCAGCAAAGGAACCAAGCTGTACAGCGTGTATGACATCAACCAGGTGAACCCTGCACTCGACGATGGCAGCGAGCAATTTGGGCGTCCGTTCACTTACAACTGTCCTGTGGCCCAAGGGGGAGCGGGCGTAGGTGGGCCGTGTTTCCCCTACTTGGCTGTGGTCAATTATCTGACGAACGGATACGAGTCGAAATATGACGGACTGCAGACGACTATGACCCAGCGGGCGTGGCGCGGAGTCTCGTTTGTGGCGGGTTACACATGGTCGCATGCACTGGACCAGGCGTCGTTCAATCGTGGGCAGAATCCACAGGACAGCACGAATCCGGCGGCCGAGTATGGAAGCGGCGACAACGACATCCGGCATCGGTTCACGTTCTCGATGACGTATGACATTCCCGGGCGGGAAGGCTTTGGGCAGATGCTGAAAGGTTGGCAGATTACATCGATCGTGACCTTGCAAAGCGGTTTGCCATGGAACGTGGTAGACGGGTACCTAAACGGAAACGATGTCAGTTTAACGGGGGAGTTCAGCGACCGGTGGAACTTTACCGGAAATCCCTTGGATTTTAAGGCTCTACCGACGGGAATACCCTTCGTGGACCCGTCGAATTTTTCCTTTGACTCGGGCACGAACACCACAACCGTCGTGGGCACTGATCCGGGAGCGCCGCGTTGTTTGGCTGCAGCGGGGAACGCGGCTGCTCAGAGTTCACTCGCCAGCTTCGGCTGCTATGTCGACGGCAGCGGCGTCATGACGCCACCGGCGGCGGGAACCTTCGGCACCATGAAGCGCAACATCTTCCGCGGCCCTGGCTATCACAACTGGGACTTCTCTGTGACCAAGGTGTGGAACTTCCACGAGCGAGTATCGGTGCAGTTGCGAGGAGAGTTCTTCAATATTCTGAACCATCCGAACTTCACCAATCCGAATGGGGTGGGAGGGCAATTGGGGAACGTGGATCCATCCGTGCCGGGATCATTCGGTGGCGATGGGCTTACACCCGACGTTGCCGCCGCGAACCCCGTCATCGGCAGCGGTGGCCCGCGGGCGATTCAGCTTGGGTTGAAGGTGAAGTTCTAACGGTTGACGCTCCGGATAGATTCGGGGCTGGGGCTTCCAATCGAGGGCGCAGGAGATTCAGCCTGCGTCCTTTCTTCTTATCTGTTCTATCCTCGGTGAACGACCGGTGCTTGTACGTTTTCCTGATGCATCGCCTATCCATTCGGATACTGACGAACTTATTGGTTAGCCAATCGCATGGTTCGGCGCGGTGTCTCTGGCAAGGAAGCTCTCCCGGCTTTGCACTGCACACGATTGAACTGTAGCCAGTTAGTGAGTAGGCGGTGTGCAAAAGGATCCCCCCCTCGCACTTGGCAGAGCGATTGCCTAATGCCTATGCGTGGGACGCGCGTTGGCCGCAGGACGGCTGCGCAAAGGAGGATGGTTATGACGCTCTCAAAAGGAACTTTGCTGAAGGCCGTGCTGTTGGGAACCATGGCGTTGCCAATGCTGACAATCCCGGCCCTGGCGCAACAGGAAGTCGATCCGACCTGGTACGATCCGTGGGCCGCCGCTCCCAAGGCCGCCGCTCAGTCTACCCAGGCAAAGGCAACGGAAACCAAGCAGCAGCACAAAATGACTACGGCAGCGGCTGCGCGCCCGAAGACCAGGAATCAGATTCAGGCGAAGGCCCAGACCAAGAACTCGGGCCGCTCCGAGCGCACACAGGCGATGGTCACAGCTCCCGAGCTCCGTTAACCAGAGTATTTAACCAGAGTATGAAGTACCTCACTATTGTGTTCTGACTTGCGATCCCGTTCGGATACGCAACCGGCCGGTAATCAAGAGCGATGCGGACGAAGTTTTCTTATATAAGTGGACGCGCAAAATAGTTTTGCTACAGAGTTGGTCCGCATCGCTGCCTGCCGGATTCGTTGCTGGTCTCGCTGTTTCCTCACCGCAAACCAACTTTGCCAGAGCCTGACCCCACCCGGCATTACTGCGTAACTGTTACTTCTGTCATCTGCCGTAACGCCACGTTTGAGCAATTGTGACAAGCCTCGTGTGCTCGTACTGTGGGAAGTACGAACTTCATACAGTCGAGGCTTTATGCAGCGTCTTTTCAGGTTCGGCACTCTGGCTCTTGTGATGTGTTTGGGATTGCTGGTGGGACAAACGTTCGCGAATTCCACCGCCCAACTCACATTTGTGAATGTTGGTCCAGGCAACATTGCTCCTACGGGCGTGTATGCCTACCCCTACTACTTCTCGATCAATGGCAGCACCACGCTTACTCCCATGATGTGTGATTCCTACAACAACCACATCGGGTTCGGAGAAAGCTGGACCGCTAGCGTTCACGGCATTCTGCAAGGCGGAATGTTCGGCACCAGCGGACAAGCGCTGATGGACTACCGGGCAGCCGGTTTGATTTTTCTTGGAGTGTTCAACGGACAGATCAACGCATCGCTCGGGAACGCGGCCGTATGGGAACTTTTTAGTGGACAGAACAACGGAAATAGCGAGGCCGCCGTGCAAGCGCTCATGTCGCAATACTTGGGCCTCGCTGCGGTCAGTCCCAACAGCGCATTCAAGGGCCTCAAGGTCTATACCGCGATTGGCGCGCGGCCCGGCTACGGACCTCAAGAGTTCATCGGCTACAATCCGACAGTCGTCCCGGAACCCGGAACGCTCAGCCTGATCGGCACGGGGCTCCTTGGAATGGCCGGCGTCCTGCGCCGGAAATTAGAATGCTAGCAAGTGCCGCATTGCCCGACAGCCCGCGCCTGCCTGCCTCTCGAACTCGTATGATTGTACTGAAGCGAAGGGCGTCCGCCCGCCCTTCAAAGCGAAGACAGGCTTTCGGAGTTTTCAGCAACCTGAAGCACGCATGTCTCACATGAACCCTTAGCAGTATGATTCACCGATAAGTTCCATCCTGTTGGGCGCATGAAAGCGAATGTAGGACTCCTAACAAAACCCATTCTGCTTACCTCAGGCGTAAGTCCAGCTATCTTTTGGTTCCGGCGTGTTGTAGACTCTTCGATATTCCTTCGTATCCGGCCGGCTGCTGGAACTACGTAAAACTCCGTATTTCAGACCGTACTCTCCTGCAGATACGCTGGATTGCTGAAGAAAGCTGTGCACCACAGCGTCGATCTCTGGCGAACTCGCCCTTCCGGGCATTTTGTGGAGGAGTTCATCTGTGAAAGATATTCAAGAGATTCTGCAGCAGAAAGAATCCGAATGCGCACGCGTGCAAAAGGAAATTGAGGCGCTTCGTGTTGTGATTCCCTTGCTTGAAGGGAACAGCCAGCCCGAAGTGGAAGGCAGAAAACAACCAGAGCATTCGGTGGAAGCCGCCTCTAAAGCGGAGGGCACCGGCACCGACGGCCCAACTTTTTCGGCAGTCACCCAATCAGAATCAAGCTTCTGGAAGCGTCGCCGCTAGCGCTGCGGTCATCCCGAACCACCTGAAGATGGCCGGGATGACTGTCAACGTCGCCGAACTCCGCCTGCTGAGTCGGCAGTCGCTTTTCACCTCTGTGTTTCTAAATCCTTAGTTCCACCACCGTCGCACCGCCCCCGCCTTCATTCTGGGGAGGCTCTGTTACCGATGCAACATGCGGATGTTTTTGCAGAAACTGACGGAGAGCTTTGCGCAGGATGCCCATACCGCTACCGTGCACCACGCGCACGCGCGCGAGCCCGGCAAGAAACGCGCGGTCCACAAATTTTTCGACTTCCGTGGTGGCTTCATCGACGGTTCGCCCGATCACGTTGATTTCCGACGGAACTCCCGCAACTCCGCGGTCGAGCGAAACGGAGATGCCACGCGCCCGCGCGGCATTTACTGGAGAGTCGCTGGCGCGGGCAATGACCTCGGCGATATCGTCGCGAGCAATCTTCATTTTCATAGCGCCGATTTCGACCTCGAAATGCTGATCGTCGATTCGCCGCGTCACGACGCCGGGACGCCCCACCGATTTGAGTTTGACAGTGTCGCCTTGGGAAACATGCTTGATCAATGCGGGCTGCGCGTTCGGGTCTCCGCGATCCGCGCCGGTCGAGTGCGCGACCACCGCCGAGTCGAATTGCTCCCGGAATTCACGCCGCATTTTCGCGATACGGCGCTCCGCCTCTTTGGACAGCTTTTGTGCGGCAGCGCGCTCCTGAATGGCGTTGACCGTTTCCCGCGCGTGATACTCGAAATCCCGGAAAAGACTCTCGAGTTTTTTCTCCATCTCGCGAACTTTGGCCTGCTGTTCTTTCTTACCTTCGACCGCCAGACGGGATTTTTCTCTCTCCAGTTCCTGTTCACGGCTGCGAAGGCGCAGACGCTCGGCTTCCGCTTCGCCTAATTGCGCGTGCAGCCGGTCGAGAAAGCGCGCGACATCCTGGGTCTGTGTGCCAACACGCGCGCGCGCCGATTGAATGATTTTGGAATTGAGTCCGAGCCGTTGCGCGATATTAATGCCCGCAGACGCTCCCGGAACCCCGACCCGCAGCTCATACGTCGGCTGCAATGTCGATTCGTCGAAGCCCACCGCTGCGTTCACAACTCCCGCTGTGTTGACTCCATAGACTTTCAGAGCAGTGTGATGGGTGGAGATGATCGAAATGCAACCAACTTGTCGAAAGTGGTCCGCAATCGCAACCGCGAGCGCAGCACCTTCCTCCGGATCGGTAGCCGAGCCCAGTTCATCCAGCAGAACAAGGGACCGGGCAGTTGCAGTACGCGCAATGAAGTCGATATTGGTGACATGGGCGGAGAAGGTCGAGAGATTCTGCTCGATCGACTGATAATCGCCGATATCGGCGAGCACGGCATCGAAGACGGGCAGTTCTGCATGGTCAGCGGGCACGGGAATGCCCGACTGCGCCATCAGTGCGAGAAGTCCGACGGTCTTCAACGTAACGGTCTTGCCACCGGTGTTGGGGCCCGTAATCACGAGTTCGCGACGCTCGCTGTCGAGTTCAATCGAGATGGGAACGATGTTGCCACCCTTGCTTTTTATATTGCGCTCCAGAAGCGGATGCCGCGCTTTGTGCAACACGAGGCGGGGTTCACGCGTTTGGCCGTCAGGGGTGCCCGCTGGGTTCAGGGTGACTGGGACGCAAAAATAATCTTCCGCGAAACGAGCCTTTGCGAATTGCAGTTCCAGTTCGGCGAGGGCATCGACGGCGCTGCGAATCGCTTCAGCGCTCTCGCCGATCCGGCGGGTCATCTCGAGCAGAATGCGATGCGTCTCCGCTTGCTCTTCATCGAGCAGACGTACCAGATCGTTATTCTGCTCGATCGTCTCAATCGGCTCAACAAAGACAGTCTGCCCGCTCGAACTCGAGCCGTGCACAACCCCGGGCACGCGCCGCTTTTGTTCGATCTTCACCGGAATCACAAAACGTTCGCCACGAATGGTGACGAGTTCGTCCTGCACCGTTCCGCCTTCCGCTAGCCGCCGCAGGTAGCCGCGCAGCGATTCCTGAATCACGCGCTTTTGTTTCTCGATATCCCGGCGAATGCGGGCAAGCTCGGGCGAGGCCCGATCCTCCAGTGTCCCATCCGGTTGAATCTTGTTGCGGAAACTCCGCAGGAATTCCGTGAAATCTGCAATGCCGGCGGAGACGAGTGGAATGGCTGTCCATTCCTTCATCGCGGCAGGCGGGCTGAGGGCGATCTCGCGCCACTCTGCGGCGCGATCCACCACCAGGATCACATCACGAATTTCCGTGGTTTCGAGCGCCGCGCCGGAAATGCTGGCCTTCTCAATCAGCTTCCCAACATCCAGCAGCCCCGCAAATTCGAAGCGGCCACCAACCCGGCGAAACTCGCGAATCTCGCTTGTCAGTTGCTGTTGCAGCTCAATCCAGGAGCGATCCTTTGAAGGCGCGAGAGCCGCAATGCGGCCACTCCCCAAAGGCGAGGAGGTATACCCCCGCAGCAAGTCGCGCAGCGACTCGAATTCAAGCACGCCAGCACTGGTGTGGAGAAGAGGCATGACTTATCGAGCTAATGTTACAGGAATGAACGGTTGACGGGAGAGGTGAACGGAAGCCCTGGAGTCGCGGAGGATCACGCGCAAAAATCTGCCGCGCACGGATCGTCTATGAACCACCCGCCTCTACAGCGATTGCTGCCTGCGCCGCGGCGGGGAAGCGCAGCGTGAACACCGCTCCCCCCTCCGTCTTGTTGCGGCAGGTAATTTGTCCCTGATGATCCTGAACGACACCGTAGGTAGCACTCAAACCGAGGCCGGTCCCTTTGCCCACCGGCTTGGTCGTATAGAAGGGATCGAAGACGCGCTGAGGATCGGCCATGCCCGGGCCTGAATCCGAGAATTCGACCACCACTTCGGTGCCGACGTGTTGGGCCGTAGCCAGCAACGCTCCGCCGCCCACTTCATTAAGGGCGTCGATGGCATTTTCGGTGAGATGGAGAAAGGTCTGCAGCAATTGGTTGCTGTTGCCCCAAATGCGCGGTAAACCCGGCTCGATGATGGCTTCGACGCGAATGTTCTTCCCGCGGATTTGCACGTCGTGCATCTGAAGCGCACGCTGCACCAGGGCGCCGATATCAATCAGGACTTTTTCGGACGGGCTCTGCTGAGAGAAGCTGAGCAGGTCGGCGACCAGATCGCGGGTGCGGCGCGCATGCTGGCCGATCTTCTGTGCCATCGCGGTCTGCTCGCCCTTCAGCGAACTCTGGGCCGCGAGCAAATCGGAATATCCGAGGATGGCAGCCAGGGGATTGTTGATCTCGTGCGCCGCTCCCGCCACCAACTGTCCCAACGAGGCCAGTTTTTCTTTTTGCACAAGCTGGCTCTGCAATCGCTCCAGGTTTTCGTAGCTTTGGCGCGATTGGTCGAGCAGATGAATCAGTTGCCGATCGAGCAGGAACTGCTTCAGGAACACAAACAGGCCGAGCACCAGAGTGGCTGCCAGAGTCACAAGCAGACGAAAATTTCGCAAGCTGGGAGCCTCGTGATCGGCCAGCAACGCCCAAAGGCCGAGCAGGGGCAGCGAAAGGATCGCGATCATTGCCATGCGCGGCACCAGCCTCACCCACCGGTCTGCGAAGTCCGTCGTGGGGGAGTACGCCAGGTTCATGCGTCCCGCCGACAGCGCCGCCCAAATCATCCACCCCACGGCCACCAGGAAAACCAAGTCGTAAATGCTCCCGCTGGAATACTGATTGCGCGCGATGGCGGCATTGATCATCTCCGAGCCCAGCGCGTAAAGAGCGCTGGCTACGAAGAGATTCCAATAGACTCTCCGCCAATTGTCGCGCGTGGAGGTCGCCGCGATTCCCAGGATAAGCACAAGCACGAGATTTTCCAGCAAATAGAGGAGGTCGTAGTTGCGGCTGTAGACCGATGCGTTCAGGATCACATACTGATCCGGGAACACGATAAAGGCGTACAGAAATACCCACCAGATCAGCAGCATCAGGAAATTGATCGCATCGAGCAGAGCCCTGCGATCTTGCAGCGGACGGTGAGGGCGCAGAGCCACTGCCGCCATGAAGGGCACCACGTGGATAAAAAGAATGACATCGGCGGCACAAGGTTCGGGAAGCGCCTGCTTCAGGATGAGTTCGTAATAGGTCCAAACTGCAGTGTTGATGGCCCAGAGTGTGCACCCGAACCCCAGCAGCAACCAAAACATCCGGGATTTTTTCTGCAAGAACGCATTCCGGAAGAACGCAATGGTTGCCACCGTGAGCAGCAGGAGCGGAAACAGATCTCCGAACGCGGTCATCGCCGGTCCACGCGGCATCAGCAACTCGGCTGCGCCGACTGCTACCGTAAGCGCCGCTGCTACCAACCAAAGCTTTCGCGCAGAAGACATGAATCACTCAAGTCTATGGCTTGGGACCGCCATATCGAAGATTACAGCCGGCGACCAGCCTGTTACGGAAGTACCTCGCCTATGTTGCACCCGCTCGCGTCCAGTTTCACTACAAAACTGAACCCCAAAATCGGGCCAGATACGTTGTGGATGTACAGAATGTCAGTGATTTTGGTCACATGGACAGGTTACTGCCCGGAGAGCCTGCGCCCGGTCATTTTGACGGTCGGTTACCCCGGCGCTTTGTTAGAATCGTGTCATGGCGTTCCCTATAACACGCCTCCGCCGCATGCGTAAGAGCGAACCACTTCGCTCGCTGGTCCGCGAAACGCACCTCACACCCGAAAACTTCGTCTACCCGCTATTTGTTTGCCCAGGCACCGGTGTCCGTAAGGAAGTACGTTCCATGCCGGGAGTGTTCAATCTGTCGGTGGACGAGGCTGTGAAGGAAGTTCGCGAGGCCCACTCGCTGGGCGTGTTATCGGTAATCCTGTTCGGGCTACCGGAGAAAAAAGACGAGATCGCCACCGGAGCCTGGGCGAACGACGGCATCGTGCAACAGGCAGCTCGCGCCATCAAGCGTGAAGTCCCGGACGCCATCCTGATGGGCGACGTCTGCTTATGCGAATACATGTCCCATGGACATTGCGGAATCGTCGAGGCCGCTCCCCAATCACTGGGCGCTGCGGTAGCTTCGCCACCCGCTGCCACGACAGAATACGAGATTGTCAACGATGCGACACTCGAGTTGCTGGCGCGCACGTCTGTATCGCTGGCGCGCGCCGGCATCGACATCATCGCGCCTTCCGACATGATGGATGGCCGTGTCGCCGCTATTCGCAAAGGCTTGGACGAGGCCGGGCTCGCGAATACTCCCATCCTTTCCTATGCAGCCAAGTTTGCATCGGGATTTTACGGTCCCTTCCGCGAGGCTGCCGACTCAGCCCCGCAGTTCGGAGATCGCCGCTCCTACCAGATGGATGGCGCAAACTTCCGCGAGGCCATGCGCGAGATTGAACTCGATCTGGAAGAAGGCGCAGACATGATCATGGTGAAGCCCGCTATGCCTTACCTCGACGTGATCGCTGCCGCCCGCGAGCGCTTCGATGTTCCCCTTGCCGCTTACCAGGTATCCGGCGAGTACGCCATGATCGAAGCTGCAGCGCGCAACAATTGGATCGACCGCGAGCGCGTGATGATGGAGTCTTTGCTTTCCATCCGCCGTGCCGGCGCAAGCATCATTCTGACTTATTACGCGAAGGAAGCCGCGAGACTGCTGGGATAGCCCGCCAAGACTCGCAATAGGTAATCACGGTATTAACGTTTTCAATTTCCCGATACTCAACTTCCCAATTTCTCAATGATGTCAGCATGATTTCCGTCGTCCAGCTCGGCACGCTCGATTATGCAACCGCGCTTCGCCTGCAGCAAAAACTCGTCGGCTTGCGCAAGGACGGTCGGATTGGAGACGTCCTGCTGCTCCTCGAGCACAGCCCGGTCATCACGCTAGGCCGCAACGCCAAGGCCGCCAACGTCATCGCGCCTTCGGACTGGCTGCAGCAGCGCGGCGTCGAAATCCTCGAGTGTGACCGAGGTGGCGATGTTACATTCCATGGCCCCGGCCAGTTGGTGGGCTACCCCATTTTCGATTTACGCGGATTCTCTGCCGACGACGCACGCCGCAAGACTCTTGGAGTGATTGAATATGTGCGCCGTCTCGAAGAAGTCCTGATTCGCACCTGCGCCGATTTTCAGATTCCCGCCGAACGCATCCCGGGTCTAACCGGCGTCTGGACCTTCAACAATGACGGTGGAGCGACGGGCGTCCCCGCCCGTCCACTCGAAGCCCGTCCTGCCCAAACGGCCAGCCCACAACCAGAAGAGCAAGCGAAAATCGCTGCCATCGGCGTCCATATCTCTCGTTCCGTAACCTCGCACGGGTTCGCTCTGAACGTAAACACCGATCTCAGCTATTTTGACCTCATTGTTCCGTGTGGAATCGTTGATAAGCCGGTTACGTCCATAGCCCGCGAGCTTGGCGACGTAGTTCCGCTCGAGCAAGTCGCCCAATCGATCACGCGCAATTTCGGCACTGTTTTCCAGAGTCAAATTCTGTGGGTTAAAACTCTGGAGGCGCTCCTCGGAGAAAGCGTGGGTGTCCCCGTCAAACCGCCTCCCGAACTCCGACAACTCCATCGGGACGAAGACACATTCTGGGCGTGAGAAGTTTGCTGAAATTCCTCGAAACCGTTTAGCATTCCTTTCAGGTCGCCCAGGCGCACCTTCATGCCCAAGAAGACCAAAGCCCAGTCGCATTCGAATCACCGCGCCTCACGTGCATCCCGACCCACTACGCCAGCATCATCTTCGCAACGTATTTACACAATTCTCGACTATCGCCTCGAACGGCCCCGCATTGAACTGCGCCAGGTGCGTGATGGAGACACGGTTCGCTACGAGGTCTCCGGTGACCTGAGCGCGCCCGTCCCGCCCATCCGCGAGTCCAAATATCTCGGCAAGCAACAATGCGTCGAGATCTACCGCTGGATGCTTCTCAACCGCAAGATGGAAGCCGCGCTCGAGAACCTCTACAAGCAAGGGAAAGTCGTCGGCGGCGTCTACTTCGGACTGGGACAGGAAGGCTGCTCGTGCGCCTCCGCCTACGCGCTCAAGCCCGACGAGTGGCTTGGCCCGATGATCCGCAATCAAGGCTCGCTGCTGGTCCGCGGGTTTTCGCCACGCGACATCATGATGCAGTACATGGCCAAAGCCGGGTCACCCACAAAGGGCCGTGATGCTTCCTCGCATTTCGGCGACATTCAGAAGCGCAATGTGGTCGCTCCCATCTCGACTTTAGGCGATCTGATTCCCGTGCTTGCGGGTGTGGCCCTGGGTGCGCGTCTGCAAGGAAAAAACATCGCTGTCATGACATACATCGGCGACGGCGGCCAGTCCACCGGTGTGACCTACGAAGGCCTGAACTTTGCCGCCGTGCAAAATCTCGGGCTCGTCCTGTTTGTCGAAAATAATCTTTGGGGATATTCGACCCCGACAGATATGCAGTTCCGGGTCGAAGATCTCGCCGAGCGCGCGATTGCCTACGGCATTCCGGGCGTGATCGTCGACGGCACCGACCCATGCCAGGTCTACGACGCCGCTCACGAGGCCTGCGAACGTGCTCGCCGTGGCGAGGGCCCCACCCTCATCGAAGCCAAGATGATGCGCATGAAAGGCCACGCCATCCATGACGCCGCCGAGTACGTTCCCAAGCAGTTGTTCGAGTATTGGAAGAAGCGCGACCCCATCGCGCGCTTCGAGAACTATCTCGTGAACGTGAAGAAATGGCTTACGCCGGCGGAGCACGAGAAGTTGCTGGCGCGAGTCGACGCGCAACTCGAGGCCGATCGGGAATTCGCGGTCGCCTCGCCCATGCCCGCGCCAGAGAGCGCCGCGGGTGGCACGTATTGCGAACTGGGCTGTCATGAAATCAAGCCGAAATATGCTTCACCGAAATCGCGCGCAACCGGGCAAGGCGCGCATTTGAAAGAGAGTACTACTCAAGTTCACCTGAAATGATTCGACCACCAATAAACGCTCGCTCGACTCGGATGCTAGCGCTTATCTGGACGATGCTCCTCATCTTCGCGGGGCACTCCCCTGCTGGCGCAGCAACTCAAGAAGCTGCCGTAGTCGATGGCCGCAACAGGCGCCTTGATGGCGAGAGACAACGCCCGCCGAAGCCTGCCACTACGCAGGTTATCGAGACATGTAAGGGAAAAGACTGTCCCCCTCCGATGGCTCGGGGCGGAGCTTGCGCCAATGTTGGCCACAGCCTCCTCACTCCGACGATAGTTCATCTCGATAAGACGAGCTACCAAATCGGGGAGACTATCTCCTATACCGTACGCCTCGAAAATAGCGGTCACGTGTCGTATTCGATACCGCTAAAGACCAGCATTCGTGAAATTGAACCGGAGAATTCTCATGCAGATTATTCCTACAGGGAAGGCGGGCTAGTCTTTGAGTTAAGAACTCAAGACGCCATGTACTTCACCAGCGGTGGTCTGCAACTATGGGGGTCTCGTGAAAAGCCGGGAAGCATGATCGACCTGCAGCCTGGCGAGTGGGTAGAATTGCGCGGTGAAACCAGGATCCGAGACTGGCGCCGGGTTCTGGATAGCTCAGGAAACGTTCGCGAAGAGGCTGTTCCTCCGGGGACGCGGATTGAGGTAGCTCTCTGCGCAACGTTTATTTCTGGCGGAGCGAAATACTTCTTCAACGCGTCCACGCAAGAGGAATCTCGCGTCTGCCATGCATCTGGTACGAGCGTTACTGGAACAGTGAAGCTCACAATTGTCAAGCTGCCCGTTTCGAACCAAAATTGAAAATGCCGACCCTCACCTATCTCGAAGCCATCCGCCAGGGAATCTGGGAAGAAATGGAGCATGACCCAACCGTCTTCTGCATCGGCGAAGACATTGGTATCTACGGCGGCGCATTCAAGGTCACCGACGGCTTCATCGATCGCTTCGGTCCCGAGCGCGTCATCGATACGCCCATTGCCGAATCGGCCATCGTCGGAGCCGCCTTTGGCGCATCCCTGACCGGCCTGCGGCCCGTAGCCGAATTCCAGTTCATGGACTTCATCGGCTGCGCCTTCAACCAGATCACCAACATGGTCGCGAAGGCGCATTATCGCTGGGGAGCGCCCGCCCCGCTCGTAATTCGCGGCCCAAGTGGTGGCAACGTGCACGGAGGCCCCTTCCACTCCCAGAATCCGGAAATGTATTTCGTCCACACGCCCGGTTTAAAAGTCGTTTGCCCGGCAACCGCATACGATGCCAAGGGCCTCATTAAAGCCTCCATCCGCGACAACAATCCGGTCATCTTCTTCGAGCACAAATATCTCTATCGCCGGATCAAAGAGGACATCCCTGACGACGACTACATTGTTCCGCTCGGTAAAGCCCGCGTGGCTCGTTCCGGTCGCGACCTGAGCATCATCACTTATGCGGCCATGGTGCACGTCGCGCTGGAAGCCGCTGAAATGCTCAGCAAAGAAGGGATTGAACTGGAAGTCGTCGACCTGCGCACCGTTTCACCGCTCGATCGCGAGGCGATTGCCGAAACTGTCCGTCGCACCAACAAGGTCATCATCCTGCACGAGCATGTGCGCACTGGGGGCATCGCCGGTGAGATTAGCGCGATCATCAACGAAGAAGCCTTCGATTCGCTCGATGGCCCCATCGTTCGCCTCACCGCGCTCGATTCGCCAGTCCCGTTTTCGCCGCCGCAGGAAGAGTTCTTTCTCCCCAAACCCAACGATGTCGTACGCGAGGCCCGTAGGTTGGCGGCGTACTAGTCAGCGCTGCGGGATGGGAGCGCACCAGCAATTTTCTCGCCTGACCAAGGCACCTGCTCAGTCAATCTCGTTTATCATAGTGAGTAATCGACGCCTGACAGAATTTTGCGTTCATCCGTAGCTACCAATACGCTACGAGACCCACATTGCATGGATACCGTTGCTGCAAGAAACGGGGAGGCCTCATGCGCAGTTTCATACTCGGAGTAGTGGTCACCCTGGCCGTTCTCATTCTGGGCGGACTGGGCATTGCCTTGCTTGGATTCATCCCGACCAATGCCAACGCGACCCCTCCCAAATTAGAGACTCATCTGGCGATGAGCACAGTCGATGCGTCCACCGATCATCATGCGGCTCGCATCAACAGCCCGGTCCTGCCCTCGGCCGAAAACTTGATCGATGGAATGAAGATCTACACGATGAACTGCTCGGGCTGCCACGGCACGCTCGACAAGAAGCCGTCGCCCTTGGCCAGTTCGTTCTATCCTCCGCCCCCGCAGTTGATTCAAGATCCTCCCGATGATCCGGAATGGTTCGACTACTATACGATTCGCAACGGCATCCGCTACACCGGCATGCCGGCCTGGGACAAGGCTCTCAGCGACCAGGACATCTGGAAAGTCACCATGTTCATATCGCACATGCAAAAGCTGCCAGCAGCCGCTCAGGATTACTGGAAGAACGCCTTCGGCGTCCCCGCTCCCAAAGCCGAGAGCGAACATACCGATCACGCGGACCACGACGAGCACGAACATCACTAAACGTTAGTTTTCGTTTCTAGACGAGCACGAGCATCGCTAAACGCCAGCCTTCCTTTTCTATGGGAGAGCGTCCGGACTTGATGATCCCTTCCGCGCTTTGCTTTTGCTCCTATCAGCACACGATATTCAAGAGCCCTTAGGCGCGGCCCATGAAGGGTCCTGATCAGCCACCCCATCTCTATATATAATAGGAGTTTGTGCCTGATCCGAAATTCATCCTAGTAGGCCGCGTGGAAGGAAATTATGCCGACTGACGTCATCATGCCCCAGATGGGCGAGTCGATCTTCGAGGGAACGATCACCAAGTGGCTCAAGAAGCCCGGCGACAAAGTCCAGCGTGACGAGCCGCTCTTTGAAATCTCCACCGACAAAGTTGATGCCGAGATCCCTGCCCCAGCCTCGGGCGTGTTGCAGGAAATCAAGGTCGCCGAAGGCAACACCGTACAGGTGAATACGATCGTTGGCACCATTTCGGCTGACGGTGAGTCTTCCACGCCGGCCAAATCCGCCCCTGCTGCTGCCCCTCCCACGCCAGCGCAAAAGAAGGAAGCCGCGCCCGCGCCACCGCCCCAGCCCGCACCCACGCCAGCCCCAGCTCACGAAACGCAGGATGAGGACGTTCGCTCCTCGCCGCTGGTTCGCAAAATCGCGCGCGAACACAACGTGGATCTCTCCCAGGTAAGCGGAACCGGCCTCGGTGGACGCATCACCAAGCAGGACATCATGGCCTTCATCGAAAAGGGACCGGCCGCGGCTGCTCCAGCACCGTCACCAGCGCCTTCTCAAGCATCAGTTTCCGCTCCGCCGCAACCGTCGCGCCCTGCTCCTGCTCCGGCGGCAATCCCTGGCGAACTGGTCCCGATGAGCCAGATGCGCAAGATCATTGCCCAGCGCATGATCGAATCCCGCCGCACCAGTGCCCACGTCCACGCCATGTTTGAAGTGGACCTGACGCGCATCGTCAACCTGCGCAACAAGCTGAAGAACAGTTTCGAGCAGCGCAACGGCGCGCGCCTCACCTTCATGCCATTTTTCGTGCGTGCGGCGATCATTGCCCTCCAGCAGTTCCCCATCGTGAATGCGTCCCTCGAAGGCGACAACATTCGCTACCATCGCCACGTGAACGCCGGCATCGCCGTAGCTCTTGACTGGGGCCTGATCGTTCCCGTCCTCAAGAACGCCGATGAACTGAACTTCCTCGGATTGCAGCGCGGCATCACCGATCTCGGCGAGCGCGCCCGCTCCAAAAAGCTCATGCCGCAGGACGTAGAAGGCTCAACTTTCACAATCACGAACCCTGGCCAGTTTGGAGCCGTCTTCGGATTGCCCATCATCAACCAACCCAACTCCGCGATCATGGGAGTCGGCGGCATAAGCAAGCAACCCATGGTCGTCACCGACAAAGACGGCAACGATTCCATCGCCATCCGCTCCGTCGTGCACCTGACTCTCGGCTACGATCATCGCCTCATCGACGGAGCCGTCGCCGACCAGTTCATGGCGCTCGTTAAAAAGACCCTGGAAAACTGGAGCGAGGACGTCGGCTAAAAGTTCGCCCCGAAAAGTAGCGCCGGCGTCCCGCCGGCATTCACGAAAACGAGAGGCCGTGAGAAGCTCCGGTAAAGCAGGGCGGCGGGACCTAGTACAACCGCCGCCCTTCTTCTGCGCGCAGGAACCTACTTCGAAACCGCCGCCGGTTTGCTTAGCCCCGCTGACTTCGAATACTGCTCAATCGCCTGGATCAGCCCCTTAATATCGGCAATCAACTGCTGGTCGAGCACGATGTTAATCCCGTTCGCCGACACCGCGTCGCCAGCTTCGGTGACTGCTTGTGCCGCCATTCCCAGAAGTGCAAACGCGCCGCGTTCCAATTCAACCGCCTGCGGAAAGAAAAGACTGCTGAGTGCTTCGATCTCCGGTTCCACCTTCTGCGCCTTCAGCATGACGCTGGCAACCGCGCGTGCGCCTTTCACAATATCGCCTGCAGCAGTTGCGAAAAAGTGCCCAATATTCTTAAACCCAAATGACATACCCGACTCCTGAATGAAGTGTTTGATACAGATAAATGCCCTGTCACTTTGCCTGCGCCCAGCTGGAGGCATTCAGGCACTGCACTGTTCCATCAATAATTTTTCCAAGTCCATCTTTGAACTTGTTTTCATCCACGATTTCTCGATTGGCCACCGATTCCGTGAGTTGCAGCGCCGCAGCCACGAACGAGATGGCCGACTCCTTCTTCTGCGCCCCCGTATGGCTGCCAAATAGCCCCTCGCTCAGGTGCGTCGTCGCGGGCGCGGCATCGGCGGCAATCACCGGACACGCTGGTACCAGGCTCCATCCCACAACCAACACCATCACCAGCCCATAAAAAAACCGCCCATTCGGGCGGTGCGCTTCCAACATTGCCTTCCTCCTCAAACTGATCCCAGGAACTACCTGATCTCGCTCTCCATAAACTCTCTAATTTCGCTGGCCCCTATGCATCGATCCGCCCACGGCGTATCGACAAACCCGCGTTCCCGCGTTCTCCGCGAACTCGCGCCCTCTGCGTTTTAAGATTTTTTCTTACCTAGATCCGCAAAGATTGACCGCGGCAACGCTTTTCTCCGCGTCCTCTGCGGTTTAAGATTTTTCTGAGCGCAAACCTAACCCCGCGTGGCCGCATACCCCTGCAAGAACTTCTCGACGCTGCGCACATACACATCCGCAAAATCCGATTGCGGCCGGCGCCGCTCAATCATGCGAATGGCATCGTTCAATTTCCATCCCAACGCACACAGCAGTGCCAATGCCATCATGGGTGCCCGGTGCACTCCCGCCGCGCAGTGGATGTACAACTTCGTCCCGGGCTGATCCAGCGCTTCAATCGCAAACTCCACTCCGCGCTGAAACACTTCCGCCTTTTTCGGCTGGAAGTCATCGTCCACAGGATTCCACAACACCTCGATCCCGTGCGGCTGCGCCAGCGGCGTGTCATCGAACTCGATCTGCATGTCGATCACATGGGTAATGCCGGCCCGCGCCACTGCCGCCATGTTCTCCTCGTTCCAGATCCCACCTCCGACCGCGATCCGGCCGGTTACCCATGTCATGTCCATGCCCTGATTCCCGTCCCCGGGCGCAAACCTCTGATTCAAAAATCTCATCGAGCGAAGCGTCGCTCCAGACCCTGGACCCAACTTCACGTCAACCCTTCCCGACTAAGCCCACCCGCCAACACCCAAGCCCAAGGCCTGAGACCTGACACCTGAACGTCTCATTCTACCGAATCATTCCCCGCCCCTGCGGGAACTGCGATTTCCTCGTCGTCTTCCTCTTCTGCCGGAAGCGATGCCGGAAAATGAAATCTATCCAGAAGTGTCTTCGCCAGGTCGTTGCCATACTCGGGCTCTGTCTCTTCCCCTTCCGTCGCAGGAAACAGCCCGATCACCTCAAACAGATACTTCAGCTGCGCCACATGCCCTTTGGCCGCCTCATCGGCCGCCGCCTTGGTCATGTCGTCGATCTTCTCGGCCACGACCTTCCGCACCTTCTCGCGCAGTTCGTCTAGACTTACCGGACCGGGAGCCTCACTCTCGTGCGCTGTCTTCTTCTGCTGCTTCACTGCCTTCTTCGCTGTCCTTTTTACGACCATCCTCGCCTATCTCTTTCCGTATTCCGTAAAATGATTTCGGGAGTTCGCTGACAACGTTCCTCGTTGCGCTCGTTGCAGTTAATGCTTTTCTCAGCGTCCTCTGCGTCCTCTGCGGTTTAAGATTTTCCCTCATCCTTCGATGCGCAATAGAGCGGACAAAAGAAAAGGCGCGCCGCTCGGCGCGCCCCTTCAATCTTTTTCTCGTTTCTCACTGTCTAATTTAAGAATACCAACTTGCGCAGGGTAATTGCGACACTTTCCCGAAATTTTTTTCTCCCACAGAATCACATGATTGCAGGATATTCGTCCTCCTCGCCCTCTTGACAAGCTTCCTCCACCGCCTCCGCCGGAGCGCTCAGCGGCTTCAAAATCCTCACCGCCAGAAAGATTTCGCTCAAGTGATCGAGCGCGTCCGGAATCTTGCGATCCACCGTTCTCCGGCAGCAGCCCAGCAAGCGCGCGGCCTCTTCATAGGAGAACCCCTGCAGAATCACCCGCGCGATCAAGTCCTGTGACATCCGGTCCAGCTTCGAAAGGCTGCGCTCAACATCATGCACAAAAATCACCACGTCCTCGAAACTGGAAGCCCTGTAAGAGGTGACTTTGCTGCGAAAAAATTCCTGTCCCAGAATCGAGGGCAACTTCCCCACCTCCACCGACATCCGGAAGTAACGCCGTAGAAGCGCCTCCGTCCGCTTCCGGTAAAAACACAAATCCGGATTTCTTCCCGAGTCCCATGAATCTTCGAATGAGTCCACCGACGCTGCCAGAAAACCCAGCGCGGCCGTCATGCGTTGCCTCCTTCCGCACACACACCAGCCAGCTCCGCCAGACACGTTTCGATCTCATCCACCGATTCCACCGCCACCACCAGCGCCCGCTTGCGGCGCGACTTAGGCATGTCCGCCATCTGGGGCTCGCACTCCGGACAATAAATCCCGCATTCCTTCTTTGGCCGGAGCCACAACCCTCCACACCGCTCGCAATACTTCAACTCCATCGCCACCAAAAACTCGTTCAAGCTGTCCATGATTGCCTCCTGGGTACTGCAACTTCGTATGAATTTGGTGTTGCTAACGACCTGCAGCCAACGACCGAAACAAAAAGCCCCGCGCCGGTTTCCCGGACACAGGGCTCGTTTCTCTTACGATGACCTGCTTGCGCTATTTAGTTATGAATGCCGGGCAACTTCTCCAACGCCGAAAGCCAGAGCCTAGAGCATGATGCCTAGAGCCTGTTTTCCCGCATCCGGAAATAGCCCTCCTCGTAACCGGATTTCAGCACGCGGCCATTCTGCACCACCACGCTGACCCGGCCCGTAAAATGAATGGCGGATAAAAGTTTTTCCATCGACGCCGACAGCAGTTCCGACGAGCGCACCTTGCGGCGAAACTCCCCGAAGCCCCTCTCTTCGTCGAGGGATAGTCCCGATTCCATAATGACTCCGAGCAATACCACATATGAGCTATAAATGCTGTTTAGCCTATAGCTCCCTGCCTCGGAAGTCAAGAACTCTATTTCCTTTCAGATGTTACAGTTCTGTTAAAAATATCACAATGCTATAAGCGCGTGCTATACTTTGCCCATGAAATTCAAAGCGCTGCAGGAAAATTTGCGCAAGACGCTCTGGGACAGGATTGAAGAGGGCGATCTTACCGGCCTCCGCCTCGCCCAGCAGACCGGCTTCAAGCAAGCGCACATTTCCAACTTCCTCAACCGCAAGCGCGGCCTCAGCCTGGAAGGCATGGACAAAGTCTTGAATGTGCAGCACCTCTCCGTGCTCGATCTCATCGAGCCGACCGAGGTCAACAAGCGCGCCAGCATCCTTCCCCCGACCGAGGACGAGTTCGACAACGTCCTGCTCGTCGACGGGTCCGTCGCCGCGACCGAGCCGCTCATCATGAGCATGAACGTGCGCGAGATGCTGAAGTTCAAGAAAAGTTTTCTGCGCAAGATGCGTCCCGAACTCGAAGGCGACCGCGAGAACTGGGAGCGCTTCGTGATCATCCGCGCCGACGCCCGCGAAGGCATGAGCATGTACCCGCGCTTGCTACCGGGCGCCACCGTGCTGGTCGACCGCCACTACAATTCCCTGAAACCCTACCGCAAAGGCGAGTTCAACATGTACGCGGTCGCGAAAGACGGCGACTGCACCGTGAAGTACGTCGAAGTCGCGGGCAACCACCTGATCCTGCGCCCGCACAACCAGGCTTATCCCATCGAAGTGCTGACCATGGAAGAGGGAAAAACCGCCGCCGATTATCTGGTCGGGCGCGTCTGCTACGTCGGCATCGAAACTTAGCTCGGACTAAAGTAAATTCAGGTTCGAGGCACGGAGGTGCGCCCGGGCCTTCATTCCTCCCTGCAATTGGTCAACAAGCGCTATGGCAATTCCTCTCCAGCGATCCGTGCAAAGGCACGCCCAGCGCCTCTGCGTTCATTGACTCGCCCGTATCACCCACGTAAGATTCGCTGCCAGTGATCGGCGAGACCATTTCGCACTACCGCGTCCTCGAGATGCTCGGCGGGGGCGGAATGGGTGTCGTCTATAAGGCCGAGGACGTGAAACTCGGTCGGTTTGTGGCCCTCAAGTTCCTGCCCGACGACGTGGCCTGCGATCCACAAGCTCTGGGCCGTTTCGAGCGTGAAGCCAAAGCCGCCTCTGCCCTGAATCACCCCAACATCTGCACCATCTACGAAATTGACGACCAGCACGGACGGCCCTTCATCGTGATGGAGTTCATGGACGGGCTAACCCTGAAACATCGCATCGCGGGTCGGCCACTCGACATGGAAAACGTGCTCTCGCTGGGTATCGAAATCAGCGATGCGCTCGAAGCGGCCCATTCTCAAGGCATCGTCCATCGTGACGTTAAGCCGGCCAACATCTTCGTCACCAAGCGCGGCCACGCCAAGGTCCTCGACTTCGGCCTGGCGAAGGTCATGCCCGCCGCAGGTTCTTCCAGCCAGATCACGGCCGCCCATAGCGTGGACGAGCAGCACCTCACCAGTCCGGGAGCAGCGTTGGGCACCGTCGCGTACATGTCTCCCGAGCAAGTGCGGACAAAAGAATTAGATGCCCGCACCGATTTGTTTTCCTTCGGAGCCGTGCTCTACGAGATGGCGACTGGCACGTTGCCTTTCCGTGGTGAAAGTTCCGGGGTCATCTTCAACGCGATCCTGGAACGCGATCCCATTCCTGCTGTGCGACTCAATCCCGAGGTGCCACCCAAGCTGGAAGACATCATTAGTAAAGCTCTGGAGAAGGATCGGGAATTGCGCTACCAGGGTGCGGCGGAGATCCGAGCCGACCTGAGGCGATTGAAGCGGGAAATGGAATCCCGCCACGGAGTGTCAGCCAGTTCGGGAGCGGTGCCGCTCGGACAGGAGAGCGGTCCGCAGCCGATTGTTCAGCAGCCGGTCTCGGGAGCGATCCCGGCCCGCGTGCTTGAGCCCGCGCATGTCACGGGCAGTTCACTCGTCCCGGCTGAGAAAAGAAGCAGGTGGGCCGCAATGGCCGGTGCGGTTGCTGCTGTTGTCGTTCTGGTTGGCGCCGGTGTTGTTGTCTACTCGCACCTGCACCGCGCCGTTGCCGCGCCCTTCCAGAATTTCACCATCACTCAGGTCACCAATTCCGGCAAGGCCGCTTCCACTGCGATCTCGCCCGACGGCAAGTACCTGCTCAGCGTGATGGACGAAAACGGCCTGCAAAGCCTCTGGCTGCGTAATATTCCTACCGGCAGCGATACCCGAGTCGTGCCCGCGGCTTCGGCCTGGTATCGCGACCCGGCGTTCTCGCCCGATGGAAACTATCTCTATTTTTTTCGGGCCACCGACGCCACCCGCACCGGCTTCGACCTGTATCGTGCTCCGGTGCTGGGAGGCACGGCGCAGGCGGTCGCGAGCGATGTGGACTCCAACCTCACGTTTTCTCCCGACGGACAGCGCATGGCCTATATTCGCGGCAATGATCCGGAGGTTGGGAAATACCGTCTCCTGAGCGCGAATCTCGATGGCACCGACGAGAAAATCCTGCGCATTGCGCCCGCCCCGGGCAACTTCGGTCCGCAGCACCTGAGCTGGTCCCCGGACGCAAACCGCTTTGCCTACAGTCTGGCTCGCCCAGGCAATGTCCTTGGACTGATCAGCCTGTTCGATCTGCGGACCGGGAAAGAGGAGGAACTGGCCGCCTTCAATGACAAACTCATCTCCGAGGTGAAATGGCTCTCCGATCGCCGTGGCCTTGTGCTGACTTACCAGCCAGCAGGTCCTAATTTTACGAAGGCGCAAATCGGATTCATTGCCGCCTCGGGAGGATCGATCCAACCGATTACGCGCGACACCAACCACTACCGGACCCTGACTCTTTCCGCGGACGGCAAGACTCTGGCTACGGTACAGATAAAAGGCACGCAGAGCCTCTATCTTCTGCCTGGCGCCGGCAACCAGGTGACGGACCCGAAACCGTTGTTTGCTCGGCAACAGTATGTGGACGCCTTCACGTGGGCCGCAAATGGAACTCTTCTGGTCGATGAAAGCCCGCGGCTGCTGCACCTTGCCGCGGACGGAAGTAATCCAGCCCAGATTCTCGGCGATTCGGCTGCTGGAATTCGCTATGTCTCATCCTGTGGACCCGACCATATTGTGTTCGCCTGGGCTTTTCATGACGGCGACAACCATGCGAATCTCTGGCGGGCCAACACCGACGGAGCGGGACCCTTGAAATTAACGGCGGGGCAGTTTGTCCGCTATCCCGTTTGCTCGCCCGATGGGAAGTGGGCCTATTTCGAGAATTCCTCGACCAACCAGATTTGGCGCGTGCCGGTCAATGGCGCGGGCAAAGCGGAACTGGTTCCGGGAAGCACGATTCCGAATAGTTTTTTGTCCGGAACCGGAATCGACCTTTCTCCTGACGGCAAACTCCTGGCATACGCTGTAAATATGTTGGACCCGGATGACCCCAGGATCGCTATCAAACAAACTGTGCTTTTGGACTTGAGTTCCTCAGCTCCACCGCGCTTGCTGAAGCAGGATCGGCGAACTTCGCGGACGGGGTTACAGTTCACGCCCGACGGCAAATCTGTGGCCTACGCAATTGGTGAAAACGGCGTCGATAACCTCTGGATTCAGCCGCTCGATGGCTCTCCGGGCCGTAAGATCACCAACTTCAACGCCGAAGAGATTCTTGAGTTCCATTGGTCGCCGGGTGGCAAGACGCTCGGCATTCTGCGCGGCCATATCGATTCCGACGTGGTGCTGCTGCAAGAATCCAAGCCGTAAGTCCAGCGCGATGCTATTGCAGGTCGAAAGCGCTTTCCACTTTAAGTCTGCGTTCTAGCCTTAATCCATTTTCAAGCAAAGCCCGGCCCGAAAGTCTGATTCCAACTCGCGCGCACGGTCCGCAGAAGGGACGGATAGACGACGAGTTTGCGGAACGGGTCGATCAGGGCCATGTAGATCGGCGTGAAGTGGCCGACACTGCGCACGTAAACGCCGAAATAAAAGCGGTAGCCATCTGCGTTTCAACGAGCGCATTCAGTACCGCGGCGTGTGCGGTGCGGTTGATCAGCTCGAGCAGTTGCTCGTTTTCGAACCGGTACACGACGCGGAAAAGCCCGTCGCGCGTGCCCGCCGGCGCGAGGGACTTCGAGCGATCGGCGGTGGTCAGACGCGCTGCGAAGGTTTCGCACGCGGTTGCAGCCGGCTCACGATCCCACCCAAGGAACCGGCCAACGAAGAGACGGATGTTCAGGAGCACGCGCACGATCGGCGACGGGGTGCACAGACGCGCGCTCGGCCGCTGCAAAAACTCAGCCAGCGTAATGCCGGAGCGCGTTCGCGGCAGATCGATGGCCCAAACGTCATGAACCGGCACACCGGCAAGAAAGTCGTGAACTCGTAGTGGCAGCCGTTCGAACTCTTGTGTCGAGATCTGCGGCACTGGGCCTCCTTCGCGCGCTCGGACACGTCATCTCATGTCACCCTTTTGATGCACTCGAGGCTCCCTCCGACTTTCTCGCACTCTCGAGAGCGGCGACCAATCCCGCGATTAACTTCTCGCGTAGCTCCGATGGCTCGATCACCTCCACACGCGCGCCCAGACCCATCACCGCGAAGCAGGCTTCTTCTTCGTTTTCAAAAGAAATCCTCAGCCGCACCCACCCGTCCGGATCGGCTTGCTTCGCGGCCGGCGAAACAACCCGGCACACGCTGACCCAGTCCGCCGCGCGCGGCTCCAGCCGGAGCGTCGCCTCGTACCGTCTCCAGCCCTGCTGAAATTGTTCCGTAGAAGTTTTCCAGAACGCCGCCAGATCGAACTCCGCGGGACGTCGCACCGGCGCATCGAGCAGCGCGGCCTTTTCGATGCGCGACACGCGAAAAGTCCGCAACCCCTTCGGTGTATTGGCCACCATGTACCAGGTACTGCCCTTGGCCACGAGGCCGAGCGGGTCGACCACGCGCTCCACCACTTCACTGCCCGCCTTGCGATATCTCATCTTCAGCTTGCGATCGTGCGCCACCGCCTCCTGCACCATCGGCAGCATCGCCACGTTCTCGGTCGAGCCGCGCCAGGCCGTGGTGTCGACATAAAGCCGCTGGCGCATGAGAGCCGCCCGCGCCCGCATGGGTACCGGCAAAGCGGCCATCAGCTTGGCCATGGCGCGTTCCGCGGCCGCCGCAAGACGCGTATCTCCGATGACGCGCGGCTGCGCCATCAGCAGCGCACGCAGTTCCGCCTCATCGAGCGCCGGAACCTGTGTGCTCCAGTCTTCATCCAGACGCCATCCGCCGCGCGCTCCCCGCAGCGCAAACACCGGCACGCCCGCCGCGCTCAGCGCTTCCATGTCGCGATGCACAGTGCGCGCCGACACTTCCAGACGATCCGCAAGCTCGCGCCCGCTCAAGCGTCCGTGTGCCTGCAGCAACAGCAGCGTGGATAGGAGCCGGTCAGCGCGCATAGCTCAGTTCTCAGCTCTCAGCTCTCAGCTCTCAGCTCTCAGCTCTCAGCTCTCAGCTCTCAGCTCTCAGCTCTCAGCTCTCAGCTCTCAGCTCTCAGCTCTCAGCAAAAGCAAGCCCATTCTGATCGTGTTGTAAAGACAACAACGCAGTCTCTCCAAGTTTTCCTTCGCGTTCTTTGCGACATCTTTGCGTTCTTTGCGGTTAAAAGCTTTTCGCTTCAAGCTAAAAACTTTTCCGGAAACCTCCAAAGTCCCACCCCAAAATTTTCAGCCGGCAATTATGACACGAGGTGTCATATATCCCCACCTATTCTTTCGACTCGCGATCTTCGAGATCAATTCCTGAGCGAGAGGAGATTGGGAATGAAATTGACGAAGTTCTTCTTAGGCCAACTGGAACGCGAGGCAGAGGGCACGCGCAAGGCACTCGAGCGTATGCCCGAAGGCAAGAACGATTGGAAACCACACGAAAAATCCATGGACATCGGTTACCTGGCAGCACTGGTGGCCAAGATGCCTTCCTGGATTGCCATGATGATCGAGCAGGAGGAACTGGATTTCGCCAAGCGCTCGGAATCGAGCTTCGTTCCAAGGCAACAACTGACGCGTGCCGACCTGGTCCGCATGCTCGATGAATCCGTGGCCGAGGCGCGCGCCGCCCTGCAGAAAACCAACGACGACCATCTCATGAAGCTGTGGCGCTTTCGCGTGGGCGAGCGCGTCGTCAGCGAAGAACCGCGGCACGTCATGATCCAGGACTCGGTATTCAATCACCTCTGCCACCATCGCGGACAACTCACTGTCTACCTTCGACTCGCCGGCGCTTCGGTGCCGGCGATTTACGGACCTTCGGCCGACGAAGGAAAGTTCTAGGAGCAAGTACGAGATTCTCAGCGTTCCTGCTTTGTGTTCCCGTTCGATACCTCGGAAGCGTGCAGATGCACAATCTTCCAGCCACGACCTGCGCCGTGTAGGACAATCGTTCTTCGATTGGTAAATCCCGGTCGATCATCCAAATGAAAAGTGGCAATTGCGATCTCGCCGAAGATGAGCGCGAACAAGACATCCTTTCATAGGACGAAGGGTATCATCGCGCAGGAACCGTCCCTATGAGGCCGTGCATTTTGGCACGAGATAATAAATGAACCAGCGGAACCATTGTCGCGGATGAAGAAAGATGTTAACCAGTGGCATTTAGCCACTCTTCTCATGCAGCAGGCGCGGCAAGAAGGGAACTTACGATGAAGGCATCGGTATTTGTCGGGACCAGCCTGGACGGATTTATAGCGCGCCTCAACGGTGCGTTCGATTTTCTGCCGCCCGGCGGCGGGGAACCGCACGGGTATGACGAGTTCATGGCCAGCGTCGATACGCTGGTGGTCGGGCGTAAGACCTTCGAAATAGTTCTGGGCCTGACGGAGTGGCCCTACAGCAAGAAACGCGTTGTCGTGCTGAGCAGCCAGCCTCTGGACCTCTCGCAAGTACGCGGCGGCGTGGTGGAACAGATGAGCGGATCTCCACCAGAGATCGCGGCGAAATTGGAAGCCACCGGTTCCCGCCATGTCTACGTAGATGGAGGAATCACGATTCAGAGATTCCTGCGCGCTGGCCTGATTCAGCGCATCACCATCACGCGCGTGCCGGTCTTGATTGGAGAAGGAATTCCGCTATTCGGCGTGCTCCCGCGCGATATCAAACTCCGCCATCTGGGGACGCAGAGCTATCCCAGCGGGCTCGTCAAAACGGAGTACGAAGTTCTGGGTTAGGACAACGGTTGGCCACTGATCAGTTCGGCGCCTTCTCTTCCGCAGGCTTCTCGGCGGCCGCGCCCTTGTTCGCGAAGGAGCGCACGTAGTTCACCATGTCCCAGATCCTCTCATCCTTCACGCGATCGCCTTCGGGCGGCATCTGATCTTTGCCCTTCTTGATGATGTAGAACAGCTCGCCGTCGCTGCGGTCCTTTAAGGTCGCGGGATTGGTTTCATCGTGCATGCCCAGCTTCATGTCAACGGCCACATCGCCCTTGCCGTTTCCCTCTTTGCCGTGACACATGGAGCAGTCGTAGCCGTATTGTTTCTTGCCGCGGGCCAGCGATTCCGGCGTGGCGGGGACGGGATTCTCCTTGCGAGCCGCCTCCTGTGGAATGGCGTAGTAAGCAGGAGTGGCTCCCGCCTTGGATGCACCTTGTGTGGGCTTCGTCTCCTGCGCCACAGCGAACGCCAACAAATACAGCAATGAAAGCGTGATCAGAGTCTTCCACATGATGGCCTCCTCACTTCCGCGAAGACATACTCGCGCCAGCCTTACCCTTCGCGCCGGCTTCGCCCTGCGTCAAAATTGGCCGGAGCGTCGGGAGTTGAACCCGTGTGGGAGGCTGGGTAGCCCGATTCCGAATCGCTTTACCCACTACGCGCTCCGGTAGCGCTCCAGGCCGCGCGCCACAGGCAAGCTCGGCCGGCGAACAGGCTGAATCGCTCCAAACCACAGGCTATGCCCAGCCATGCCACCGCGGTGTGATGGAGATCACCTGACCGCGTAACGCACGTAACAGGAGGGCCACACCATTGGGCCTTATCGTGCGCTCGACAAACCGCTATGATGGGTCCGGTTTGTGGAGGGCGGAAGACGTGGCGGAGCATGCGGAAGTATTTGCGGCGATCGAGTCAGGGGATGCCGGCCAACTCAAGGACTTGCTGGCGCAGGACCATTCCTTAGCGGCGGCGCGCGACGCGAGCGGTGTTTCTGCGCTGATGCACGCACTCTATCGCCAACGCAAAGATATGGCCGACGTTCTGCGCGCGGGACGCGGCGAGCTCGACATTTTTGAAGCCGCCAGCCTGGGGCGCTCGGATCTGATCGAGGACCTGGTGAGCCGTGATCCGCGGCTCGCGAATGCGCGCTCGGGTGACGGATTCACGCCCTTGCACTTCGCTGCATTCTTCGGACAAGAGAGTGTCGCGCGCGTCCTGCTCGAACACCATGCCGACGCGGCCGCGGTCACGAACAATGGCATGCAGGTGATGCCGCTGCACTCCGCCGCGGCCGGAAGAAATCTCGCCATCGCGCGCGCTCTTCTGGAACATGGCGCTCCCGTCAATGCCCGCCAGCAAAAGGGCTGGACTGCCCTGCACGCAGCCGCCCAGCATGGCGATCATCCCATGGTGGAGTTGCTGCTGAAATACGGCGCCAATCCGAATGCCAAGAATGACGACGGCCTGACCCCGGACCAACTCGCACACGAGAAGGGTCACCTGGATGTCGCCGAGCGCTTGCGCGCCGCGTGAGAGTGCCGGGTGTTGCTGCGATGACAGGTTCCTCCGTGCGCGAAAAGCGATATCGAACGCGAACATCCTCGCGCCTGCCAATCGAATCCAACCACGGATGACACAATCGCTTCGAACGGCCCTGATTTTCTTTTATGTATTGCTCCTCCAAACTCTTGTCTCTGCCCAGCCTGCCGATTCCGCACTCGACAATGGATTGAAACTGCTCGAGGAGGCTC
>Ga0307472_100000042_pt1 | contig 35733 bp, 24 predicted proteins | sample atmos_gasesAM5C__2_FD_204582 | JGI IMG/M metagenome (GOLD analysis project Ga0307472, IMG submission 204582) | Hardwood forest soil microbial communities from Morgan-Monroe State Forest, Indiana, United States - atmos_gasesAM5C_05 | ecosystem: Environmental > Terrestrial > Soil > Temperate...
ATGTGTGCCATGAGCGGTGCTGGGCAACGGCATGTCATTCGAACACAGAAGCAGCTGCGGGCGCTGACTTCGGCGGCGCGCCAGGAGATTGTCGATGTGCTGGCAGAAATGGGAACGGTGTCTGTAGCGGAGATCGCGGCCACGCTGGGAAGGCCGGCAGATGCTCTGTACTTCCACCTGCGCGCACTAAAAAACGCCGGTCTGGTGAAACAAGTCGGGGATCGTTCGCGAGGCCGGCGACGTGAGGCGCTGTTCCGCACAGTTGCTCCCGAGTTGTTTCTCCATTACGAGCCTGCGAATAGGGAGAATCGTCGCGCAGTCACAGCCATCGTGAGCTCGATGCTGCGCCTGGGAATCCGAGATTTCGGGCGCGCTTTCGAGGGCGCAGAAGTGATCGTTTCGGGGGCGCGTCGCGAGCTGTGGGCAATCCGTAAGACGGCGCGCCTGTCACTCCAACAGATCTCGGGCGTGAATCGCTCGATTGAGCGGCTGAACAAGTCGGTCTCCAACCCGCGTGGGAAGGGACGCCTGTACGGCATTACGGTGCTACTGACGCCGCTCGATCACCGTGCGCGGGAGAGTAAACGAAGCAAACGATCAAAAGGAATGAGTGAGAAATGATTAGGCCGTGGATTTGCGCAGCCATTGTCGCCTGTGTCATCGGCAAAGCTGCCTATTGTTCTCCGCAATCGGTCGGCAGTGGGCAGGCGGCGAAGAACACGCCATGCGCTCGGGGAGTGTTCCTTATCCTCGAGTCGGGCAAGCTTGCGGGAGTCGACTGGGTGGAGAGAGAAGAAGCCAGGGTCCATACGCGGACGGTGTTGACGCAATCGCGTGTGATTGACGCGACCATTGAACTGCGCCCGGATCAGACGGCAGTGCGCTCCTCCGTCGTGCTTTCGATTGCGGGTGCTGAGTCGGAGAAGCCGAAGACCCGCGAGTTAGGGGAAGGCGCGATCTACTGGTCCGACATGATCGTCAGTTCGGTCGAGCAGGCGGTGGCGCGAGCGCGGGTCCTCAATCAGGCGTCGATGAAGATTCCAGGCGCTTCCCTATATAGCGATTCGCGTGGCGACGTGCTGGTGGAACGGCTGGATGCTACCGACTGGGTGGTCAGCTATCACAACAAACGCTACGAAGTGCTTACGAACGAGCAGGGATGTATGCAGGCGGCGACGTTGCCGGAATTCGGAGTGGTGATTGAACGGCGTGCGGAATTTGATGCACGCCAGTATCCGCTCTGGGCTCCGTATGTAGCACCACCGGACGGCGCATATCGAGCGGAGGAGGTGAGCATCCGCGCGCCCCAGGGGCACACGTTGGTGGGTACTCTTACAACGCCGGAGCGAGCCACTGGCAAACTTCCCGCCGCTGTGCTGATCACGGGCTTGAGTCCAAGTGAGCGCAACGGCGGGACACCGCCGTGGATGCCGCTGCGCGATTTGGCTGATGCTCTGACTCGCGCGGGAATCGTAGTTCTACGGGTGGATGATCGCGGAGTAGGTAAGTCCACCGGGGACCATGCGCCGTCGACAACCTACGATGAGGCTGACGATGTGCAAACTGAAGTCTCATGGCTGCGTAGCAGAGAGGCGATCGATCCCAAACGGGTGGCCCTGGTTGGCTACAGCGAAGGCGGACTGATTGCGCCGATGGTGGCGGCAAAGGATCCGTCGATTGCAGCGATCCTGACATTCGCGGGCCCCGGCACCTCAGGCGCGGATCTGGCGCACTATCAAATCTCGCAAGCGGTCATGCGAGATGCATCGATTCCAGCGGCGGAGAAGGAAAAAGAAATCGCGAAGCAGTTGGCCGAAGACATGACGCCACGGGAACGAGTGGTCTTGACGATCGATCCATTGGAATTCGCCCGGCGGGTGCATTGCCCGGCTTTGATCGTGCAGGGTGGTATGGATCTCCACGTTCCGATGCGGTCGGCGGAACGAATTGCGGCGGCCATGCGCTCGAATGGTAATTCGGACGTGACAGTGCGTATTTTTCCAGGGGTGAGCCACTCCATGTTGCCAGATCCAATCGGGCTTTCGAGTGGATGGGTGCTGCTGCCTGCTTTTCTGACTTCGCCGCCCGTGCTCGACGTCCTGGTGCGCTGGGCCGCGGAGAAGCTCGGAACGGCAGGCCTCCCTTAGACTTCTCTAAGAATCATTGTTTCGGAGGAACCTGATTTAAAAAGGCAACCAAGAAGTTGCATTTATTTCAGGCGGCTAGTATTATGCAACCTGGAGGTTGCAGGATATGAATGATCGTATTGAGAAGCGAATCGAACTGAAGGCTTCAGTTTCGCGAGTCTGGCAGGCATTGACGGACTATCGTGAGTTTGGCGAGTGGTTTCGAGTGAAACTGGATGGGCCATTTGTGGTTGGTGAGGTTTCCCGCGGACAGATTACTTACCCGGGGTACGAGCATCTCAAGTGGGAAGCGGTCGTGCAAAAGATCGAAGCGGAGCGGCTATTTTCTTTTACCTGGCATCCTTATGCAATCGATACCAAGGTGGACTACTCCAAGGAGCCACAAACGCTGGTTGAATTCAAGCTGGAGAAGACACCGACGGGCACTCTATTGCTTCTGAGCGAATCGGGTTTCGACAAGATTCCCGCCGGCCGACGCATGGAAGCGTTCCGTATGAATGACGGAGGCTGGACGCAGCAAATGAAAAACATCGAGCATCATGTCACAGAGAAGCCATAGAAGAGTTACTGCAGCTGAGCGTGGTCGCGCAGCGATCTTTGCCGCTTTGGGCGACGAGACACGGCTGTTGCTGATTGCGAAATTATGCAGCGGACAGCCGCACTCGATTTCGGAATTGACTGTGGGCTCGAAGCTCACGCGGCAAGCGATCACCAAGCATCTGCGGGTATTGCAGCGAGCAGGAATCGTGCATGGTGTACGGGCTGGGCGCGAGCAGCGGTTCGAGTTCGATCCAGAACCCATGCAGGAGATTAAGCAGTATCTCGATATCGTCTCCGAGCAGTGGGACCAGGCATTGGCGAGGTTGAAGTTGTTCGTGGAGGATTGAGAGGCGGGGTATTTTCTGACAGAGAAGTCTCGGCGCTCACGAGGGCACGATTCCGCGGAGCATTACGGGTTGTTGGTGGCATATTACCGCGCGAACGGACTGGTGCCTCCGGCGTCGCGCAGGCAATGAAGGCCGAATCTGGATCATCGAAAGAACGATGAAAAACTGTATGTCAGTAACAGCCACAAGGTTTTCCGCGGAGCGTCTCCCGAGCCTCATAGAGAACAAGAGGCGTGATGGCCAGGGCCGCGACCGGGTCAGCCCACTGGAGCTGCCACACCGCGTGAAGCGTGAGCCCAGCGAGAGCAATGATCGACAGGTATGCGCATAATGCGGATTCGGTGGCATCGGCTCGGAGGGCGGCACTACCGGTTTCAGCCGAGAGACGACGTTTTTGCCTGGCCAACCACGGCATGATGAGGGCGGCAGCAACCAGCACACCGATGCCGAGGTAGCTGGACTTGGGTTCCACGTAGCCACGTAAGGACAGGACAGAAGCCAGAATCACATAGACCGCCAGCAGGATCAACAACGCTCCCGCAGTGCGGGCCGCAGTTCGCTCGGCGTGTTCGGAGGAAGCACTTCGAAAACGCCACAAAACCACCGCAGCCGACAGGAGTTCGATCGCGCTGTCGCCACCGAAGGCGAGCAGGGCGGGACTGCGGGCTCTCCAGGCCGCCCAGAGCGAAAATGCGGCCTCGAAGGTCATCCATGCAATTGTGACAGCCTGGAGGCGTTGTATCCGTCGCAGAGTGGCTGCGGGCGTAATTGGAAAGGTCGCCACGCAGACGATTATGACACTCGACGGGAGGCGATTGTGCTCATCGGACGCCTGTTACGGTGTAGAGGACTTGTTGTGGCGGCGGCAAGGCCATGCGCAATCTGGACCGCGTAGTCCACTGCTTTACGATGGGAGATGGGACCGCGATTCAGGACCTCGCGGAGGCTTTCCCCTTCGAGGAGTTCGGAGACCAGAAAAGGAGCGCGGTCATACTGGCCGATGTCGTGGAGGGCGAGGATGTTCGGATGGCTCAGAGCGGCGACGGCCCGGGCTTCCTGCTCGAACCGGCGGAGGCGCTCCGGATCGGCGGCAAAAGACGTCGGGAGCACCTTGACTGCGACATCCCGGCCCAGGCGGGCGTCGCGGGCTCGATACACTTCACCCATGCCGCCGGCGCCGATCAAGGCAACGATTTCATAGGGGCCGAGTTTCGTGCCCGGCGTCAGAGTCATGTGCAGCGGGATTATACGCTGAAAAAAGAATGAGATAGAAGGGTGCTGGCCGGAGAAAAAGCTGCGAAATCGACTTCCATTGCTCCCAGGGAACGGTCAGGCCGAAGACGTCGTACTAAAAATAAGTGCGAATGTATGTCGAAGTTTTTAGGTCTCGTTCGTCACTAGGCTGTGGGGGATAACAGACGCGGTGCGGGGTGGGTGAAATCACGCACTTACTGGCAAGGCTTTGAGCAGCCTAGCGAGAATTGGGAATAAAACGTTTCGATGTTGTTTTGTGAATGATCACGGTCAAGAAGCGAAATGATAGCGAATCCTTCCAAAAGAAAGTTCAATCTAATGATGGAATGTTTCGAACTGGGGTGTGAGTAATGGTTAAAAGAATGGTGCTAGTGCTGTCCGTGACGGCTGTGTTGCTCACGGCGCTGGGGTTTGTGAAGTACCGGCAAGTGGAGACGGCTGTGCATGCCTCTTCGTCGTTTCAGCCTCCGCCGGAAGCAGTCACCAGCATCGTTGCCAAGCGAGAGCTGTGGCCCGCGACCATGTCGGTCATTGGCACCATGGAGGCAGTACAGGGCGTCACGGTGAGCGCGGACCTTCCCGGAACTGTGGCACGGATTGCGTTTGACTCCGGGCAGACCGTGCAGAAGGGTGACGTGATCGTGGAACTGGACACCCGGCAGGAGCGAGCGCAGTTGGCCGCGCTTGAGGCGCAGCGCGATCTCGCGAAGATCAACTACGGTCGAACGCAGGAACTGGTCAAAGAAGGGGTCATCTCGAAGCAAGACTATGACCAAGCCACCGCTCAGCAGAGGCAGACGGAAGCCAACGTTGCGGAGATCAAGGCAACGATCGAGCGCAAGACGATTCGCGCGCCCTTTACCGGGGTGCTGGGCATTCGGAAGGTGAACCTCGGGCAGTATCTCGCGGCGGGGAATCCGATTGTCGCGCTGCAGGCGCTCAATCCTATTTATGTGGATTTCGGCGTACCCCAGCAGGCGGCAAATGAGGTGCGCGTCGGACACACGCTACACGTTACTTCAGAAAACATCGCAGGGCAGAGCTTCATGGGCCGTGTCACGGCGTTGGATTCGATCGTGGATGAGACCACGCGCAACATCCAGGTGCAGGCGACGCTTCCCAATCCGCAAGGCAAGCTGAAGCCAGGAATGTTCGTGCAGGTGGAAGTAGGGTATGGAACAAATAAGGAGGCGATTACTCTGCCGGCATCGGCGATCAGCTACGCGCCATATGGAGATTCGGTCTTCATCATCTCGGAAATGAAGGATCCGAAGGGACAGACCTACAAAGGAGTGCGCCAGCAGTTTGTGAAGATCGACGGGTCGCGCGGTGACCAGGTGGCGGTCGTGTCGGGGGTGAACCCGGGGGATGAGGTGGTGACCTCGGGAGTTTTCAAGCTCCGCAATGGAGCGGCGGTCAACGTTAACAACAAAGTGCAGCCCGGGGATAATCCGGCTCCTAAACCGCAGGACAGCTAAGCAAGGAAAGTCCATGAAGTTTACAGACCTGTTTATAAAACGGCCGGTCCTCGCGATTGTAGTGAACCTGGTAATTCTGATCGCTGGGCTGCAATCGATCCGTTCGTTAAGTGTTCGGCAGTATCCACGCAGCGATATCGCGGTCGTGGAAGTTACCACGACCTACGTGGGAGCGAATGCGGACCTGGTGCGTGGGTTCATCACCACTCCGCTGGAGCGGGTGATTGCCAGCGCGGACGGCATCGATTACATGGAGTCATCGAGCGCTCAGGGTCTCAGTACGATCGATGTGCACCTGAAGCTCAATTACGACACTACTGCCGCGCTAACGCAGATTCAGGCGAAAGTGGCACAAGTGCGGAACGACCTGCCGACCGAGGCAGAAGCGCCGGTGATCGAGTTACAGACGGCGGACAACCAGTTTGCGGCCATGTACCTCGGCTTCTCGTCGAACGATCTCGATCAAAATCAGATCACCGATTATCTGACCCGCGTAGTGCAGCCGAAACTGAGCGCGGTGAGCGGCGTGCAGCGCGCCGATATTCTCGGTGACCGCACGTTCGCGATGCGCATCTGGCTGAAGCCGGATCGCATGGCGGCATATAGCATCTCGCCGTCGACGGTGCATGATGCCCTGGCGAAAAACAACTACCTGTCGGCGATCGGGAGCACCAAGGGCTCGATGGTGTCGGTGAACCTCATCGCGAACACGAATCTGAAGACGGCGGAAGAATTCAAGCAACTGGTGGTCAAAGAGAACAACGGCGTGGTTGTTCGTCTCGGCGATATCGCCGACGTCCAGCTGGGTGCTCAGAACTATGACCAGGATGTTCGGTTCAACGGCGAGACGGCGACGTTCATGGGCGTCTGGGTGCTGCCGACAGCGAACTCACTCCAAGTCATCAAGCAAGTTCGCGCGGAAATTCCCGGGATTCAAGCGCAGTTGCCGGCGGGAATGAAGGTGGGCATCCCGTACGACTCGACGGCATACATTCAAGACGCGATCAACGAGGTGCTCAGCACTCTGAGCGAGACGCTGATCATCGTCATTATCGTCATTTTCCTGTTCCTGGGGTCGTTCCGGTCGGTACTCATCCCAATTGTCGCGATTCCGATTTCGCTGATTGGCGCAGTCTTCCTGATGCTGATCGCGGGTTTCACGATCAATTTGCTGACGCTGCTGGCAATCGTTCTGTCGGTCGGCTTGGTCGTGGATGACGCGATTGTCATGGTGGAGAACGTGGAGCGGCATCTGCACATGGGCAAGCCGCCGATTAAGGCTGCGATGGATGCGGCGCGTGAGTTGGTCGGGCCGATTATCGCGATGACGATCACGCTGGCGGCGGTGTACGCCCCGATTGGCATTCAGGGCGGCTTGACCGGTGCTTTGTTCCGCGAGTTCGCGTTCACGCTTTCCGGCGCTGTGATCGTGTCGGGCATTGTCGCGCTGACACTGTCGCCGATGATGGGATCGAGGCTGCTAAGGGAAGGCGCGACTGATCGTGGCTTCGCAGGCGTGGTCAATCGCCTGTTTGAACGGGTCCGGGCTGCCTACTCGCGCAATCTGGCCGGCACGTTGCGGTTCCGGCCAGTGGTATTGACGGTATGGGCAATCGTCGCCGCGCTGATGGTTCCGTTCTACATGTTTTCGCAAAGGGAACTAGCGCCGGCAGAGGACCAGGGCGTCGTATTCGGCGTCATTCAGGCGTCGCCGAACTCCACTATCGATCAAACCAATCTGTATACGAACGAGGTTTACGACGTCTACCACTCGTTTCCAGAGAGCCAAAGTATCTTTCAGATTACCAATCCGAATGGTGGCTTTGGCGGCATGGTGACCAAGCCTTGGAGTGAGCGGAAGAAGACAGCACAGCAATTGCTGGTCGAATCGACCGGGCCGCTCTCAAAGATCGCGGGAATTCGAGTGATCCCGTTGACTCCGCCACCCCTGCCCGGCGGCGGCAACTTTCCGGTCGATTTTGTGATCGCATCGGCGGGAGAGCCGCAACAGTTGGTGCAATTCGCGAACCAACTGGTGCAGAAGGCGATGACGAGCGGCATCTTTATTTACGCCGACTCGGATTTGAAATATGACCAGCCCCAGGCTGAGGTTGTCTTTGATCGCGACAAGCTTCGCTCGCAAGGTGTGGACTTGAGTCAGGCTGGACAGGATCTCTCGACGTTGCTGGGTGGCAATTACGTTAACCGGTTCAGCATTCAGGGGCGGAGTTATAAAGTGATTCCGCAGGTCAAACGCGTGGAGCGCCTGACTCCCGAGCAACTGTCGCAGATTTATGTAACCGGATCGCAGAACAAGATGGTGCCGCTCTCCACCTTTGCCAATCTGCGCACCACGACCGAGCCACGTGAGCTGAAGAAGTTCCAGCAGTTGAACGCGGTTCGGATTCAGGGCGTGCTTCCACCGGGAGTGCCGCTGGACAAGGGCCTGCGATTGCTCGAGGACGAGGCGCAAAAGATTCTGCCGCAGGGCTTCTCGGTCGACTATGCGGGCGAATCGCGGCAGTTGCGAGTGGAAGGCAGCAAATTCCTGGGAACTTTCCTGCTGTCGGGCGTCCTCATTTATCTGGTGCTGGCGGCTCAATTCGAGAGCTTCCGCGATCCGTTCATCATTCTGGCTGGATCGGTGCCGTTGGCCATCTCGGGAGCATTGACGTTCTCGTTCCTGGGATTGACGACGCTCAATATTTACAGCCAGGTGGGCTTGATCACGCTGGTGGGGCTGGTGTCGAAGAACGGGATTCTGATCGTGGAGTTTGCGAACCATCTTCAGGAAACTGGCAAAGAAAAACTGGAGGCGATCATTGAGGCGGCGAGTACTCGACTGCGGCCGATCTTGATGACGACCGCCGCGACCGTAATCGGCCACTTCCCGCTTGTGTTGGCGAAGGGGCCGGGCGCTGGAGCACGCAACAGCATCGGTATCATGCTGGTCAGCGGAATGATCATCGGGACAGTGTTTACGCTATTCGTGGTGCCATCGATTTATATGCTGGTCGCGAAGAGACACGCGGCCGAGGTGAGAGATTCGGACATGGACGTGGATCTCTCGGAGCCGGTGGAATCCGTGGCCTAAGGAGAAATTGTGTGATTGGGCGGCTTCGGCCTTATGGCTGAAGCCGCCATTTTTTTGTTGGGCCGGCAGGTTAGAATTATCGGCCTTTGTAACTGAATGTCACCTTCGTTTCTTCGTCGAGCACGAGGGCCCGGGCAAATTGGAAAGATGTGCCGGTGCGCGGTACATCGATTGCGACCGGCAGCACGCCTGCTACGCGCCGTTGCAGGTTCACAACATTGGCGGAAGGGTTAGCGGTTTGCTTCTTGGCGTTGCTCTCCAGTTGAGCAAGTTGTTGATAATTCCGAGCGTTCATTGGGGCGTTCACAGCTTGAGCGCTTACCTCTATGGTTTCGGTGACGCCGCCTAAGCTTAACTTGCTCAGATACTGCGCGGGCCTGCTCGCGTCGTAGTTGAAGGACTGTTCCAGGTTTTGGAATCCATTCGCCTCGACTCGGAGCTTTCCAGGTCCCGAGGGGAACTTGGAAACGATCCAACGGCCAGCGGGATTCGTAATTGCACTGAGCGTGACACCGGTCCCTGGATTCGTGAGCGACACGCGAGCACCAGACACGACAGCGCCAGAGGGGTCAAGCACGACGCCACCGACCTGCCCCGGGAACTCCGCATCGAGACCATATAGGTTATCGAACACTCCGCTCGCCATGCCCATCCCAGCGCCCATGCCTCCACCAGTCTCGACCATCTCCTCGCGAAAGGTCTCGGGCAGAAGTCCGGCAGAGATAACGTCTCCTCCGAAATCTTTTACCTGATACCTTTCGGGCAGAAATAACTCCCAGTTCAACATGCTGATGGGAAGATCCATGCTGGGAAGTGTCAGCACAGAGCCGCCCTTTTTTGCAAAGGGAACGCCCGCGTGCATGAACACGAAAGAGACTTCGTATGGACCGATGGGGCGGAAGCCGGGACGCAACAAGGGCACGCGATTTCCATCCGGCCCTTGTACCGGCTTCACTCGTTCACCGGCAACCTCAGCGGAAAGAATGCTGACATCGGGCGGGAGAGCCACTTTCAGAAATGGCTGCGCCTGATTTTTTACGGTCAGCTTGATTTCGGTGAGAGTTTTGCCCTCCGAGGTCACGAGTGTGGTGACCGCAGCACTCTCCGCGACGGCGGCTAACACGCTGCTATCGGGGAAGCGCGTCCACGCAAGTGTAAGCGTGGGCTGTTCGTTGGGTTGGCGATGGAAGCGGAAGGCTGCCTGTGGCGAGGAGTGCGCCAGCGCGCGAAGATAGACGCTGGTTTCCTTGACGTCCATGCGTTTCAGGCCGCCGCCTTCGGTGGCCGTGAGTTCCATCGTCCCTGCGCCTTCCACCAGTACTTCGCCGGTCTCGCGTTGCGCTTTCTTAAAACTCAACAAAGGAGCGGTGGTTTTGGTGTCGGTGATCGATCGCTCCAGCGAGATCAGGAACTGATGATGCTGGCTGCCGGTCACCTTGAGTGTCAGTTGGTTGCCGTGTGTTTCGGTGGACTCGAGCGACGCTCCGGTGACGCCGGTGACTTCGTAGTCTTCCGGAATTGCAATTTCAAATTCAGACGGCTCGCCCTGGACCACATTGACGTCAGCCAGAGCGGCTATGCGCAGCTCTGATTCACTCACGGAGATCAGGGTTTTTATGTCCGCAAGAAAGCGCACTTCCTTGGGAGGAGCTTGAAGCGCGGTTTCACGCGTTGCCCACCTGATGCTCGCGGGTTGGCCGGGGACCAGAGTGGCTTCAACAGTTGTGTTACCGCCAGCAGAGGCGCGGCTGGTGATCAGGCCGGGACTGATGTTGACAAAGGTATGCTCGCCGGGCACAACCAGCGTTAACTGTGCGCTGCTGGAAGCGGGCGCGGGCAAGGAAAACGAGGCTCGTCCCGCATCAATTCGCAATGGCAAGCCAGCGTTGAGAGTGATTACGAAATCGGCGGGCCCATTCAGAATTGCGATCTGCGTTCCATTCTCTTGCTGCAGGGGCACACCTTTTCCATCCTGCTTCGCGTCGAAGGTGGTCATCCCTTTGACCAGCGGGATTTTGATTACGCCTTTCTTGAAAACTTCTCCTTCCAACTGCACACTTCCGACGACGGATGAGCCATCGACACGAAATTTCAAGTCGGCGCACTTGATGGAGAAGTTTTGAGGCGCGACGTCCGGTTTCTTGACGGGCCGGCTCGCGAGTTCCAGCAGCTTGTTGTATTCATCGAGAGGCAACGTGACATCGCCGGAATCCGGCAAGGGTAACGGGCTCTTCTGAGGTTGTGCGAACATGGCAACCGTGACAAGGATCAGCACGAAAGCGAAAGGATAAGTTTTCATCGCGCACCTGCCTTTTTGTCTCGTTGGTAGTTGAGGTCGGCTGCTGGGAACTGGCCTTCGGTGGTGAGTTCCGATACCAGGTAGGTGGAGGGCCCAAACGCCGGGAAATCCACTCCGATCGGAAGAATGCCCACGACTCGCCCCGCCTTCGATTTCGTGCGAAATTCATCGATCAGATGTTGCGTCGATTGCTCGTCTTTGTCGTCTCTAAGCTTGCTGGCCTCCCCCGCCAGTGCTGAGGACATCGGAAGCGCAGCAGGCGGCGGAGGTGGGTTAAAGGCCGGCGAAGTTGGCGCTGCGTAAGCCTCCGATCGGAATGCGCCTGGTTCTGCGCTCACGCGAAACAGCGGCGGGTAGTACAGGAGAAGGCCGGTCCGGGAGATGGGTAGATCGAGAGTGGGAAGCGCGAGCCGGGCCTTCCCTTTCTCTTGCCATGCGGCTCCACGAATGACGTACAGAATTTCGACAACGAAAGGGGGGGCTTCTTCACCGCCGCGTGCTTTCTCAAGCGGAAGCAGCAGGCTGCCGTCGGGTGATTGACCGGGACGCGTGGGTTTGCCGGCCAGCGAAGCACTCCAGACTACGGCTCCGGGCGGCAACGTGATTTTGACAAAATTTCTCTGATTGTTTCGTACCGCGTAACGAGCCTGTACGAGTGTCTTGCCTTCTTTGCTCATCAGGACGTGGTAACGGGCTTCCTCGACATTGGCCATCAACACGGCTTGCTGGGTGTAACGCGCCACATTCACCGTGAGTTCGCGAGTCTCAGCTGGCTGACCAGCACGGAAGCGAAAAGCGGCGAGTGAAGGCGACTGACGGCTGGCGATGGTATCGCCGAGATCGGTTGCATCGGCTTCTTCGAGGCCGTGGGATTTCAGGTCCTTGATCTCGCCGGCACCCAGGACTTCGACGGCAACTCCGCCGGTATCGCGTTCGGAGTTCAGGAGACGAAGAAGCGGGATATTGAGTTGTCCGTCGCGGGCCAGGCGTGTTTCTCCGTTGACGACGAATTTGGCGCTCTGCTCCATGGGTTCGAGAAAGGTGACAATCAAATCTCCGCCAGCGACTTGCCAGTCGGAGACCATCGCACCGGAGACTTGATTGATGGTCACGTTGTCGGGAAGCTGCAGCCGTACTTCGCGAGCGGCACCCTGGACCACGTCGATCGTTACCTCGGCGTAGATTGAGGTCGAGTCCTCGCCCAGGCTGACCAATTCGGTCAGCGAGTTGCGCATGCGCAGAGGTTGAGTCATTCGATGATCTTCGGTCTTGCGGCGCCACGTGAAATTGAGCGGCTCGTTGCCTTGTGCGTAAGCGACCCACTTACTGTTAGAGGCGGTCTCAGATTTTTCGGAGAGAAGTCCGCCCGCAACCTGAATATCGAAGCCCTGACGCGGAAGTTCTACGGCTGCACGCGTCACACCCGAGTCCGCTGATGGGAGCGTGATGCTTTCATTGCCGGCAGCGGAAGTCACAGGTAACGCAATTTCCAGCACGAGCACGGACCGTCCCGGATGCGAGAGAACCGCGTTCAGTTGATGACCACCCTTACCTGTGGAACTGGGCACGAGCGAAACCAGTTTGCTATCCAAGCGGGCTTCGCGCACGAGCAGTCCCGTAGGAACGGGAACACTTACCCAACCGTTCTTAAGGACGTCGACGGTGAGGTTGACATGTCCTGTGGCTAACTCGCCATTGATGCGCAAGTCGTAGTCGATGCGCGTAAGTGTTGCTTGTACCGCAGGACTTTCCGGTTCGGGTTCGACGGGATAAGCTCTGCTGTGAAGCGTGCGATACTCGGCGACTGGAATCACAACCCAACCCGTCGAGTGCTGATCTTGCGCCCAGCAGGACGCTGCGATCAGAAGAGCAATGCCAAACAAAGGCAAAGTGAACCGCAATTTCTTGCAACGCCGAACAGTGTATGGGTGCGACGATCTCATGGCGCGCCTCTCTTTCTTTGAGTCTTGAATTGGACCTGCAATGCATTCCCAGCGCTGGCCTTATTTGAGGCGAGGGAACTTCCTCCTAGGAACGCAAGTGGGTGGCAAAGGTTGCACCTGGGAAGGAGCAGGCCATGCGATTGGCGCAAAGCAGGTCAGGCCCTCAGAAGCCGCATACGTCTGGCTATATTCGGGATACGGGTTTTGGGATAGCTCCGGATCGCATCGGTCTGTGCGAAAGCGAAGGAGTGCCTATGTTACTGCGTGTGACCAAAGTTCAGCGTAGTTCGAGATGCATGTCGTTCTGCTTGCCGTGGAACGTGATTTGCAGGGCTCTTTGCTGCCCGTGAGTGAAGTTCCCCGAGATGGTCTTGAGCTCGTCATAGTCCTCCAAGCTGGACTGGACGTGAACGCGCAAGCGATGTTGTCCGGGAAGCAGCCGCACGGTGCTCGATTCGCGACCCTGCGCCGTTCGAAATAGAACGAGATGCTTTTTGCTCTCGCTCTTCAGCGAATGGGAATAAAGGAGCCCATCATCGCTCCAAACCGAGATGCTGCCGTCCGAAAAGTGATGTTCGATGCCGATGACAAGCGTGGAATCGGCGGTGGCGTTAGGCGCAGCGAGGCGCACTGTCGGAGTGCGGTCAGCAACGTGAGTTGAAGATTTAGGTTTCGTGGACTTCCTGTCGGGATTGGGATCGCCGGTTGCCTCGATCGCTCGCTTCTCTGGCGGAACAGGTTCAAGCTTGTAAGGAGCGACGTTTTTTGCATTCATGCGCTCGATTGCGTAGTGAGCGGGAGGGGCAGAGGTATCGGGTGCGCTGCTGCTCCAGCGGCGCCATGTCATGACTGAGAGCGCGGTCATCAGGAGAGCAAAAGCCGTAAACAGCGCGGAAGGACGGCGAAGGCCCTGGCGCAAGAGTGCACTCGTAGAAGCCAACGTTTTTTGCCGCCATCCGTTCGCCGCAATTGCTGGATACGGTCTACCGGCAGAAGCAAGGTCAAAAAGGCCAGCGCGACGGGAAAGGCCCGTGCTTGTACTGGTATGTGATCGGTCCTGGGTCGTATCGGAGTTTAAGTTCTCTCTAAGTTCACGCACATCGAGGGCAAACTCTAAGCCACGCTGGTAACGATCGGCGGGGCTTTTCGCCATGGCGCGCGAAATCACCTTATCGACGCCAGGCGGCAGATCAGGATCGAGAGCGCTCGGCGGAAGGGGATCGCGATTTGCGAGCTTGAAGCAGACAGTGGTGACGCTGTTGCCTTGAAAGGGACGGTATCCGGAGACCATGCTGTAGAGGATTACGCCCAACGAAAAAAGATCGGAACGTCCGTCCACTTTCTCGCCATTCAGTTGCTCGGGAGACATGTAGGCTGGCGTTCCAAGGACGTGTCCCGGCAAGGTCAGATGGGAGAGGCCGCGTTGCGCAATTCCAAAATCGGTGATTTTAGCGCTGCCAGACGTGGTCACCAGAATGTTGGCGGGCTTCATGTCGCGATGAACGATGCCCTGGCCGTGCGCGCAGTCGAGCGCTTCCGCCAACTCTTCGGCAAGCTGCAGTGCTGTGTTTAAGGGAAGCTTGCCGCCTTTTTCTTCGAGAAACTCGCGCAGCGAAACCCCATCGACAAATTCCATCACGATGTAGGGAGTACGAGTGTCAGGCTCCTCACCGACGTCGAAGACGGTGACGATGCCAGGGTGCACCAGGCGTCCGACAGCCTGGGCCTCCTGGAAGAATCGCTCCCGGTAGTCAAGAGCTTCATCCAGATTCGCATCCAGAAGCGAAATGGTCTTGACGGCGACGAAGCGGTCGATCTTGGGATCGCGCGCTTTATACACGATGCCCATAGCGCCGCGCCCTAACTCGGCGACAAGTTCATAGCGTCCTAAACATTTGCCCCAGCGTGCTTCCACCCGGTTCTCGCTTGATCGGCTGAATTTAGAGGCGGGGAGGTCTATGTATGTTAATGCCAGCCACGTTTCGAGCCTAGAATTGTGGAGTCAAGACTCCATTACTTGGGTAATACGTGGTCACTTAGCAAGGAAGTCCAGTCTGCGTGCGCCAGCGCACAAGGTTCCCCAAAGGTCCACAGTTTCAACGGGGAAGAAATACAGAATCGACCTTATCCAATGCGGAGGAGCCTTATGGCAGTGTGTGTAGCGCTACGTTCGTTGGTTGGGTGGCGAAACACGGCGCGAATTCAGGGCATTTGAGGCTTGGATTGGCGCAACGTACTTTCGATGCGGAGTTTCCCTAGGAGGGGGCAAAGTTCATGTTTAGAAAGGTGGCGTGGCTGGGGATTTTAGCGTTCGCCCTGCCATTGGCGGCCTTTGCCAATGAGATTGGTCTGGTTAATGCTGGAGGGGTTGTCATTGGAAACGCGGGCGGTTTGGCCCTGGCGGGCTCAACCTTAATCAAGTATGGGACTGCGGTCGGAACAAACCTGGGATCCTTAACTTTCACGACGGGCGCGTTTACCAGCGGTGACATACAAAACGGCGGTACCCTGGCACCTGGCGGCAACTTCGTCATCACCGGAAATGGAACCAACGGAGTTCCGAACGGCGTTATTTTCAACGGAACCTTCAGTGGCCCGCTAACCTGGTCATTGATAACGCTTAAAGACGGGACGAATCAATACACCCTCACTGGCGCATTGGTTGCAATGAATGGAGAAGTCGGAGCGACCGCGCAATTGACCGTCAACACGGGTGCGAGTCTCTTCAGTGGAAGCGCGCAGCTCGCTAGCGGCGACACCTTCCTAAACATCACGGTTCCGGAGCCGGGCACATTGAGCTTGTTGGGAACAGGCTTGATCGGCGTGGCTGGCTACATCCGCCGGAAGCGCAGCGCGTCTCACCTGTAAGAGAAAGTAAAGATGTAGAAAAAGTACAAAGCCTCTCAACCCAAGTCCGCCGCGGCGTGCGGCGGGCTTTTCTTTCGCGCTCAGTAGTTTGCCCTACATTGCGCGCCAGCGGCGGAAAAACTCCTCCTCGCGAAACTTATTCTCCCTCCCGGGGTTCGCACACCCCAGAACCCTAACGCCTGTCGCGTAGGATGTTGTTTGTACCTGGAGCAAGACGACCGACGAAACAGGCGAACTTCAGCAAAAGGAGTCCCTACATGCAGTCCCGCACGCGTGCTCTCTCCATGGTCGTGGTGCTTGCTTTCCTGTTTCTTCCAGGCTGCAGCAACACGCTGAACCCTTTTTGCGGCAGTGCCAGGCCCGCGCCGCTGATCGGTTCGCTAGCTCCAACCAGTGTTCACTTCTCTCAGGTGCAACAGGGAGTTCCCCTGGTGGTCAATGGAAGTCAGTTTGTTGCGGCTTCGGTGGTTCTGATCAATGGAACCCCTCTCGCCACAAGCGTGATGAGCGATTCGAAGCTGAAGGTGATGCTCACGACTGGAATTATTTCCGGGCCGGGAGCCGTCAAAGTTCAGGTGCAGACGCCGAGCGGGAATTCATCGGACTTGGGCTGCACCAGCGGCGGGAACAGCAGCGTACTGATGCTCACCGTGAACTGAATGGCTTAGATTGCCAGACATCCGCGCAGTGCTGAGGCGCCACAGAGGCGGTCTCAGTAAACCCCATCCCTAAGGGCGCGGATACTTCCAAAGATCAAGTAACACCCGAAGTGATGTACACCACAGGTGGTATTGCGCCTCATGAGCGCAAGAAGCCAGAATTGTCTCAACCCTGCACGAGAAAGTGCAGTTGGGATGAAAATCCTGCTCATTAGGAGGATTGGTATGCCACGAGCGAATAACTCAGGGACAGGGCGAAAGGGGCATCGCTGGGTCGCGCAGGTGAAGACGGATTCCACCCATCCGCCTGCCGGCTTATTTACGAAAGACCCGGCTACGATCGCTCGTGTTCTCGCCTCCCGCAAGGTGTCTCCCAAGGGACCAGGCTCGGGAATGAGGATGCTGACCTACTTCATTAATCGAGCCGGAAAAGGGCTGAGCAAAGCGCGAAGAGCGAAGTTGGAGCGTGCGAAGGAATTATTGGCGAAAAGAAGCCGCGGCTCGTCGCAACGAAGGAAAGGGCATGCGAAGGCTGCTGGTAGCCGTTAGCTCATGGTTCTTAACTGGCTACTTTGCGTTCTTGCCCAATCTCAAAATCGCGTGTGATACCTTCCGTCGACCGAAACTCCTCCCAGTTCGTCGCGTGAGACGCTGACTGACCAGCGTTTAGTGACTTGGTAATCCCCCTGGACGATTTCCTCCCCCGGCTGCGAGACGTCGGTGGAAAACGTAAACAGAAAATTCTTCGTGACCCGCTGTTGAATCGCGACGCGGGCAGAAGGATTACGGCTGTTGCCGCCGAACAGAGGATCAATTTGCAGACTGGAGAGTCCAGCAAACTTCTGAACACTGCTACTGACCTGGCTGGCTGCCTGCGAAGCGACCAGCGCATCTGTGCTCTGACTCGCAGCATTCGACTCTGAGGTGGTGCGTCCACGAGCCAGAAGATTGATGATGTCGGCAGTCGCAAGAGGTGGTTCAGACATGTAGGAGGTGGTGAGCTTGTCGAGGGAACCTCGCAAGTTCAGCGTTAAATTGTATTGTTCGACCGTGGTAGTTACTGCCACGTTCATGACGGGATGGGTCTCATTGGGATCATCAAATGTGATCACACCTCTTTGAAGTTTGTAGCGAACGTTGCGATAAAAAAGCTCGCCACCTGTCAAATCCGTACGGCCGATAATGACTGGGTTGGCGACGGTCCCGATCGCCTGAAGATTCAGCCGTCCCTCTAAACTAAGTTGTGAACTGGTTGCGCTCAGGCTGCCGGTCGACTGGACTGCAACCTGCAACTTGATATTGTCGGTGAAACCGGGCTCCGAGGGAACATTACCCTCGAATTGGTCGCCGATCTTGGAGAGATCGAAGTCCGGTGTAAAAGACAAGCTTTCGACCAGCACTCTGCCGTTAAGAGTGGCGGCTTGCGTGGTTCCGACGAGCGCCAGATTTCCCCCGAGCTGGGTGCGTACACCTTCGGGATAGCGGAAGCGCACGGAGTTCGCTTTCACGGCAACGTTGAACTCGAGCTTTGGACGATAGGTGACGGAGCCCCCAAGGTTCACTTCTCCGCCGCCGATCTGGGCGGTGGCCTGCGAGATCTGTACTTTTTCGCCGGTCACATCCAGAGTGCCGTTGAGTTTGTCGATGCTCATGGGCGCGTCGGGAGTGGAGACAGCGATGTTCTGCAGATGGATTTGTCCCTGAGTTCCCCAGGATTTTCCCGAGCCGGAGCTGCGAATATCGAGCGTAACCAGGCCTGCCGAGCGCAGATCGGGCTGCACGATTCGGAGAATCTGCGCGTCGATGGTGCCCTTGGCGGCCAGAGTCGCCGGCGCTTTTCCTTCGAAGGGCAGATTCCCCTCAATGCGGAGCGAGGTTCCTGTGCCTCGAATTTCCGTTGGATCGATAGTGAGAATGGATCGCGAAAATCTTGCTCGCATGGGTTGGGCAACGCCGATCTCAATCGATTGATAGTGGGCGCGGAAGACCGGCACGGTCAGGCTGCCTTCCAACTGCGTTTTGTCCTTCAAGGGACCTTTCAATGTGCCGTGCAGTTCTACTTGGCCGTCGAACCCCTCAGGAATCGTTGTATAGGCGGCCAGGACTGGGCCGACTGCGATGGTTCCAGTATCGACCTGCAAATCAGCCTGATTGTTGCCTCTCAGGTCCACCGTGCCGTGGGCTTGAATGGGCGCCTGCTCGACTTGGGAGTGCAGAGTGACATCCGCACGATGTTGGGCGACGTGAAGATCGGCCTTCACATCGGAGTACGGTCTTTTTTGCATCTCGAGCTTCGTCAATTGGACGGTTGCTGTCAGTTGGGGGTCGTCGACGGTTCCTTGCCCGTCTCCTGAAGCACTGAGAACTCCGTTCAGGCCGAGATTCTTGGATTGGACAGCGTGTACCTTTTGCAGGGTTAGAGTTGGAGCGTCGAGATGAAACGTATACGCCTTGCTCTTCGGTGTATAGCCCAGCTGCGCGTTGATGACGCCCGCGTTGGAGGCGACATGAACCTTCGAGGTGACTGAGCCGTTGGCGCCGTTGAAGTCCACGGTGATTTTATCGATGGGTTCGCCGTAGGCGCGCCCGTTTATCACCTTGAGTGATCCCGATCCCATGGGGTCGAGCTGGGTGCCGTGAATCGAGATGTCGCCTGACAAATTGCCTTCGAATGGATAGTTCGCATTGGCGAGGTGCTCAAGATCTGCAATGGAGAGTTGCTGCACGGAAAGCTTGCCAGAAACCGGGTTCGAAGCCAGGTAAGACCAGCGGCGCAGGCCGACGCTCGCGTTGAAAGATGCCGAGCCTTGATGAGCGCTGACCAGGGTTCCGTGATCGATCACAAACTGCGCAGGATCGGCATGGAAGTTCACGGTTGCGCGGCTCCATTCACTTCCTTGTACCTGCAGATTCTGTGCCTGTAAATCGCCACTCAAATGGGGCGCTTGCATGGGGCCTTGGATGTTGGCATTCAAAACCGCAGATCCCGCAACGTCGGCAACCTGAGACTCGGTCGTGCCTCGAATTGCAGATGCCAGCATGGCGAGTTGCCTCAGGTCGTCGACGTGGGCATTCACGCGCACATTGGAGTGCCGGCTCAACTGTCCGTCGGCCGTGAGGGCTGCAGAAGGAATGTTAAGGGTTGTGTGACGCAATGCTAGTTGCTCGCTACGGCCGTCGTAACTCGCATCCACCAGGCCAGTGACTGGAATCGCTGAACTTGAGGACTGGGGCTTGCGCGCTTCCTCGCGCAGACGCAGGACAGCATGCAGTGTCGAGCTTGCCAGAGTCCCGGCGGAATAAGCGTCCAGGGTTCCATCTGCTCTGCTGAGCACCGCGACTTGATTGGCTTGCTGGTTGCGGAGCGAATGTTGCGCGGCCTGCAGCGAGAAATTGCGCACAGCTGCGTGAATTCGAGATACGGGCTGCGTATCAAGGTGCTCTACGTGGATATCCGCGCTGAGCTCACCGCCGAGCGTCTCGGCTTTCAGGTCTCTGGTCTGAAAGATGCCATTGGAGAGCGCGTATGTGCCGGAGAGACGGCGCAGTTCGAATCGTCCGTCCGGCGAGGAGGCCGTAAACGCCTCGCTCGAAATATCCCCATTCAGTAACAGAGTCTTCAGGAGCGGTTGGTTGTCCGCCGCCCGGTAACGCAGGGTTCCCTTGAGGGAGACATCGCCCGCGGGAGTGACTTGCGGGGAAATACCGTTAAGGTCATCCCCATGGAGAAGAATCTCGTATTGTCCATCGGCTCGAGGATGAGCGAAATTGGACACCTGAGCGTGAATGGTTGCGCTAGAGCCTCCCACCTTCAGCACAGCAGAGTCGATCACAAAACGATCGGGTGCGATCCCGAGGCTTGCGTTGAAACTGTGGGAAAGAGGCGGATGTTCAAGGTATGCGACCTGACCGCGATCGTAAGCGATGCTGCCGAGATAACGGGTGCTCGCCGGATCGAAGTGAAAATCGGCCTTCAGATTGTAGAGATCGGCGTTCAGAGGAACGGCCTGGTCGTCGGCGTAGATTTCGCCATTGTTCAGAAGCGCATGAGCGACGGCGAGATCGAAGACGTTGGTTTGACTCTTAGAAGTGCTCGGAGGTGGTTGCGGGAGATTGCTCTGACCCTGGGCGTTCACGCGCAGATGCACTACTGGATGATCGACCAGCAGTTCCTGGAACGTGAGCTTGCTGTGCAGCAGGGTTTGCAGCCTCATGCGAACCATCAGTCTGTCCGCATGCAACAGAGGAGCGTCGGTGGACGCCTCTTTTCCGCGGACCGTGACGCCATAGAGGTTCGCGCTTAGGGTTGACGGGTCGAAACTAAACTTTTGAATCTCTGTATGACCGCCGGTGGCCTCGTTGGTCGACTGCACAAGCTTGCTGATCACATACCGTTCGAACCCCTGACTGCGGAGCACGGCATACGCACCTATCAGAATCAAAACGATAAGGCCTAAGATCGCCACAATCCACGTTGTTACTTTTTTTCGACTCATGACTGTTCCTAAAATGCCTGACCCAAGGTGATGAAATACTGTGTCGCGCCAATGCCGGGCACAGGATTCAAGTTTCTTCCGATGTCGATACGAACTGGACCGATGGGAGTGGCGTAGCGGAGGCCGACTCCGATGGTGTTCGTGTAGTTGTTCACGAAGCTGGCGAGATTAATCGCGCTGTAGACATTCCCGCCGTCATAAAAAACAACACCGCCCAGAGCCTTCATGATTTTCAAGGGGAAGCGAAGTTCGGAATTCAGGATGAAGAGCTGCCGGCCACCGACTGGAACAGTCACATTGACACAACCCGGCTGGCCCTGCAGGACCCCGCAAAACGGCACCAGCCGTTGTGGTCCCGCCTGATCGATCGGAAAGCCGCGGAGTGATGTTCCGCCACCCGAGAAGTACAACTGACTGGTGGGGACGAAGCTGCCGGCAAATGCCTTGGCAAGGCCAATGCGAATGCTGTTGGCGAAGATCATCGAGTGGATCGGCTTGTAGAAGGCATATTGGCCCAAAGCTTTCGCGAAGGTTGCACTCGAGCCAAGCGGGCCGGGCGTGAGTGCCAGGTCCAAGGTGGCCAGAATTCCCTGATGCGCGTCGAGGGGCTTATCGCGAGTGTCGCGAATGAGTGTGCCCGAGAAAGTAGACAAGTGAATGTTTCTGTCTCGCGGCAGAACCAGTTCCGGGACCAGCAGGTGCGACAGACTCGTCTTGTTGAAGTCATAACGCAGTTGCAGACGAGTATTCTTCTTGCGGCTGATCAGCCGCTCTACCTGAAACGAGGCGTCACCGAGCCCAGCTGCGAACAGAGGATTTTGAGTCGTGCGTTCGATCGAGAAGCTGGTCGCCGAACCCCATTGCGAGCCGATGAAGTGCGGTTGGGTATAGGTGGTGAGTGCCCGCTGGTCGAGGCGAGACAGAAGCAGGGAAGTGCTGAATGTCTCAGCGAGACCGCGCATATTGCGGCGGCTGAATTCCACCAACCCGCGAGGACTGGCAAACGTCGATTGGCTGGGCGCGACCTTGTTGCTTCCCAAGCCGACCGTGGGAAGCCCGGGCACGGCTACCGTTCCGCCGGGAGTGTTCCCGCCGCGATGCGACACTTCAAATCCGAACCCATAGGTGATTTCGTTACGCTTTGCTTCATGCACGCGAACCAGGACTCCTTCTTCGCTCTGATCGGTGATGGGCTTCTTGGGGCCCACCGCCGACCAGTCGAAAACGTTCAAGTCATAGAGTCGCGTTTCGGCTGCAAGCAGTGAGCTTCTACTCATCACAGTCTCAGGCTCGATCTGAGCCGTTTTATGGAGAAGCGAGAGCCGGGTTCGTTTTTGTCCCAGGTACAGGACGTCGCTCACCCGCACCATCTGTCCCTCGGTGATGGCATAGGTGACGTCGACACGATGAGGATCCGAGGGCTGGCGTGCGACGGTGGTTTTGACCTCCGAGTTGAGATAGCCGCGAGTTTGATACGCTGCGGCGATCTGATTGCGGCCTTCCACCATGCGTCGCTGCGAGAACGGATAGTTGGCACGCAACGGAAGCGCCTTCCCCCCGGTGAGACGGTCGAGAGGGACTGTCTGATTCCCAGTGACCTGAACTGCTTCCACCCAAGTCTGCTGGCCCTCCTGAATTTCAAAGACAACGTCGAGGTAGGGTTCTTTGTCCACAACCTTGGGCGTGACTTTAACGTCCTCGTATCCAATGTCCTGATAGAGAGCGCGCAATTTATCGACGCTTTGCTTCAGTTGCTTCTGGCTGATGCTGCCGTGGGACAGCAGGTGGGCCTTCTTGATCAGCACCTGTGAAAGCAGGGCCTCATCGGAAACCTGCTGGTTGCCGCGGAACGACATACTTCGCACTTTGTGCTTCTTGCCGCTTTCGATGTCGTAGACGAGGGAAATCCGGTCGGACACGCGCTGGAAATTCACCTTCACCTTAACGTCGAAGAAGCCCTTCTTCTGGAAATAGTCGACAAGATTCTGCTGTCCTTCCTGCACGAGATCACGATCGATCGTTCCCTCCGAAAAAATTGGCACCAGCGTTTTCAGCTTCCGTGCGGACATCAAGGGGATACTCGAAATTTTCGCTCCGGTGGTGCGAACCGTCACCACGGGACCTTCTTCGATTGTGAAGGACACATCGGCGCGGTTTGTCTCGGGATGGTAAATCGGTTGATTCTCGTGGACCTTGCTGGCGAGACGCTGCTCTTTGGCGAGCGATCGTTTCAGCAGCTTAGTGGCGGCTTTGATGCGATCGGGTGTATAGGACTTGCCGGACTTGAGAAGCGCTCCCGTTAAGCGAGCACGGATGGTGCGAACGCTGTGCAGGAGCCTGGCGGAATCCTGCGAGGGTGGACCTTCGATGTTTACGTTGCCAATGCGAGCTTGCTTACTCAAGCGCCCGACAAAGGTAACGTTCACGAGTTGGTTGGGATCGTCAATCGCGGGTGTCGCATGCACTTCGGCCTGGAAATAGCCGTTGTAATGAAGAAAATCAAGGAGGGCAGTTTCCGCCGTGGGTAGGCGGGCCGGGTTGTAAGGCTCTTCGTCGGAGAGATTCGCGACTTGCTGCAGCCTGGTGTAGGCAAAGCGCCGACCGAACGCCGAGAAGTCGACGATGCCCAAACGATAGGCCGGTTCGAGAATGAAGCTGACGCGAAGACCGGAGGGATCAGGGATCACCTGAACGGTCACTTTCGGAAATTTCCCGGCCTTTTCCAGCGCCAAGACGCTCTCAGCAATCTTGTCATGCGAATACGGCTGTCGAACCTTTTGAGCGATGACGGAACGCAAAGGCTCGGTATCACGGTGAGGGTTGGCGACGAGGTCAATCGCAGTGACAGTTTGCCCTTCGTACACCCGCGGATCTTGGGTTGGTATTGGACCCTCGGTTTGCGCCCAGCCACACACAGGGCTCAGCAAGGCGTAAAGAGACAGAAATAGCAGCGACGCTGCAGGAACGGAAAGAGACACGCGACCTCGGTCTCCACAAGTGGATTCGTCTTGCCAAAAAGAGCCTTCTTGGGAGACTAGCCCTCGAGCGAGGGCAAACCCATCGGGTGGGCACCCTAAGGTCCTTTGATGTTCACGGTATGGGGAAAAGGAGCAGTGTTATGAGCAGCGTTAAAGGGACCACTGAGGAAGCATCGAACTACCCGTAAATCGAAGCTCGTACAAAAAAATTGATGTCTCCCATGCCCTGCAGTCAGTCACGGAGTTCGTGCTTGCTTGCCCGCTGTTATGACATTCAGATGAGTGAGGTCTTCCGCACTCGCGGAGCAACGGGCGCCCATGTGACGCCAAGAGAGTGCAATATGATCGCATCTCCGATCGTGAGCTTGTGGGGGTCCAGAATAATCTCGTATGCATATTGGACGAAGGGGTTGAGCGTAATGCACCAACCTTCGTGCTGGAGAATCTTGCCGCAGTGATCGCAGGCGGCCTCGGCCGTGTACTGCTTGATGTGATGCCATGTGCTGGAACTGCTGTTCACCATAAGTCGCCTCCGTCGCCGTCACCGCGTTTTCTGACCATTCACACGACGCATCGCGTTCGCTCATCTAGGCGCACAGAGTTATGATGCGAAGGCCGATGAAGCACCAGACCGGGGATTTACCTTATTTCCGAGAAAAAGTTCTGGGCGCTTTACGATGTACCGATTAGGTACTTTAGCGACCAGACGATGGGTGGATTTTCTGTGGGCGGCAAGCCGCATATCAGCGTGTCGCTAAACAACTCGCGATCATATGAATTTGATGGTGACCAGTCCGCCGTCCAACGATCCGTTCAATTCAAGGAATCCAGGCGCATACGCTTCTGGTCCTGGTCCGCAGTCTTGCGCTTCAACTCCTCGAAGGTTGCGAGTTCCTTACGCGCCTGCTCAGTATTGCCCTGCTCCTTATAAAGACTGAACAAAAGGTAATGCGCGTCCTGCTGTTCGGGATCGGACGCAATAACCTTTTTTAGCAATTGCACCGCCTCGGAAACTTTGTTCTGGCGATGATAGGTCTTGGCCATGTCGACTTGGGCATCGACGAGACCGGGTTGGAGAGCGAGAGCCCGTTCGAGATATTGTTGCGCTTCGTCCACCTTGTCCTGCTGCAGGTAGATATCGCCGAGGAAAAATTCGGTCATGGCATCATTGGGTGAGATCTTGAGTTCTTCGTTGAATTCCGCAAGTGCTTCATCGAGCCGGCCCGCTTCCCGATACAAAGTACCCAAAGCATAGTGAAGGCCGGCAGCATCGGGCTTTTCGGCGATGGCTTTTTTGTACTCATTCATCGCAGCCGGATTCTGCCCTTGCTGGCGCAACATCTCCGCCCTGAGTTGATACATGCGGTAAGAATCGGGTGCGGCCTTGGTCAGCTGCACAAATGAGTCTGAGGCGACGTACATCGCGGCTTTGCCCTTGAAATACAGGGCGTCAGGACTGCCTGGTTCCAGTTCCACCCAATGACTGAGCACCGCGAACGCTTTTTCATCTTGCTGCTGTCGGAGGTATGCGAGCCCCAGGTGAGCCGTGATGATGGGATCGTCTTTATTACCCTGATACGCCTTCTCCAGCAGCGGCGTTGCCGCGGCGATGTCGCCAGTATCGAAATAGCTCAACGCCAGCAGAACCTTTGTGTGCTCAAGGTGGGAATCAAGCTGTAACGCCTTCTGAAATTCACTGATAGCGCGCGGATATTTCGCGCCCATGTAGAGCGCCAATCCTAAGTTTGAATGAGCTTGAGCAGAGCGAGGATCGAGCTTGATGATCTGCTCATAGAGTTCTTGAGCGCGATCAAACTGCTGGTTGCGAAGGGCGGCTTGTCCATCGGTGGACAGCTTTGCGAGATCGGGGGTTTGAGCCGCGCAGATGTTGATCCATGCGGTGAGACTGAGCAGAAGCAGACTGAACCTCCGGCAGAGTCGACGATCATTCGAGCTAGCAGCAATGGAAGAATTAACGGATGGTTGCGACTGGGCTGGGCGCCTCATTGAAATCCTCGAGTAAGAAGCCTACCAAAGCTGATCTAGTTCACGGGCGAACGGTAACGGTGATCCGGTGCGGTGTATTGAGTTCGTACGCATCCTGGCGGCCGGGATCACGAACGTCGGGCTGAGTTTTTCCTTCGTCATCGAAGGCGCGCGCCTCGAGCGTGTACTTCCCGGTGCTCGGGATGTGCCAGTCATAATTCCACGAAGTCCACGTCAGGGGCGTGGACTGCGCAGCCAGCGTGACCGTTTGCCAAGGAGTGCTCTGCGATGTGCGGATTTCAACCTTGGCGATCTTTCGTTCTCCCGCCCAGGCGACGCCTTCGACCCGATAGGTTTTCGGACCGATTTCCTCGCCATCGGAAGGGCGCAAGAATTTGGAATTCACCAACATGCGAGTAATCGGTCGACGCTCGCCGTTCGCCTGAAGCGCTACATAATACTGTCGCTGGAAATAGCCCTCGAAAGGTTGGCTGCTGAGTTCAATGCGCGTGAGCCACTTCACGGAATCCATGCCATACCATCCGGCAACAAGAGCGCGAAGCGGAAATCCATGATCGGCGGGGAGTGGCGAGCCGTTCATTTCGTAGGCAAGAAGGCTGGACGCGTCCATTGCTCTTTCAAGTGGGATCGCGCGAGCGAAGTGAGTGTTCGCAGGTACGCCCTCTCCAGTACCGTAGTCCGCTCCGTGCAGAATGACGGCAGTTGCCGCGGTTTTCGCCCCCGCTTGCTTGAGCACATCCGCTAAGGGGATTCCCGTCCAGACGGCATTACCCACGCCAATTCCGCCCGAAGTATTGCCGGCACACTCCATAGTGGCGGGTCGACGGACCGAATTGGCCAACAAGAGATCGGAATAGGAGAGCTTGAGGGGTGTAGAAACCAGGCCGTCGACCACCAGATTCCAGGAATCCGAACTGATTTGAGGTGTTCGAAAGTGATTGCGCACGAAGAAATCGGAGTTCGAAGTAATCAGTCCTTGCGGCGAAGCGTCGGCCCGCGCGAAAGAGGCGAAAGAGGTGTTTCCCACGAGCAGAGCGCTTTGGAGGGAACGAGATTCGGGCACGAGCCATGGGGATACCAGCATGGCTTTCAGGAACTCGCGGCGCATGATGGTTCGTGGGGGCCGATTTATGGAATCGTCGGGCAAGGCTCTCCTTTCGGGTTGGGTGGAGGATCGGAAAGGTGTACGGCAGGCGATTATAGCGCGACCGCCCACGGGCTTGACAAATTGAGAGCGTGGCCGATATTGTCTCTAAGCGCTTATTTACTTCCGCCTATTTTCATCTTTGTGCCCAGGCAGAAGTCGCCCAGAAGGGACCTGCTGCGATGTCCGGTGATCGCGTCTTAGCCGCTACGCTCGTCGAGCCTGGAAAGTACGAAGTACGAGAGTATCCGTTCCCCGAACCGGCTCCTGGCTGCGTGGTCGTGAAGATGGAACTTTCGGGGATCTGCGGCACCGACAAGCACACCTACCAAGGTTACATCACCCAGTATGCGGGCAGCGGCGATGGGAAGCAGATTCGATTTCCCATTATCCAGGGTCACGAAAATGTAGGAACAGTCGCCGCGATTGGCGGCAGCGGAGAGTATCTCGATTTCGAAGGCGTTCCTTTGAGAGTCGGTGATCGAGTGGTGGTGGGAGCGAACGTGTCTTGCGGTCAATGCTATTACTGCCGCCACGACTATCCCTACTATTTCTGCCAGAACATGGTCGACTACGGCAACAATATGTGTGCGGCGGATCCTCCTTATCTCTTTGGCGGCTGGTCTCAGTACATGTATATCGTGCCGGGAAGCTTTCTCGTGCGAGTGCCGGACGATCTGCCCTCCGAAGTTGCCGTACTCACCGAGATCATGGCGGTCACGGTGGGACTCGACCGTGCCAAACAGATGTCGGTGTTTCCGAGCGAGGCCTTCCAGTTCGATGACACCGTGGTGGTTCTAGGCGTCGGAGCGCTCGGCATGTGCTTTCTGATGAAAGCGCGCATGCTCGGAGCGGGGAACATTATTGCAGCAGATCTTTCGGATTACCGGCTGCAATTTGCGAAGCGACTGGGTGCTGATCATGTCCTCAATGTGGGCAAAACGACTCTGCAGGAGCGCTTGGAATTTGTGCGCAGCCTGACGCAGGGCCGCGGCGCTGACATGGTGATCGAGACAGCGGGCGTGCCGCAAGCCGTTCCGGAGGCATTGGATATGCTGCGGCTTGGCGGATTGCTGGTTGAGGCCGGGAACTTCTCGGATTTGGGCGATGTCCCGATCAGTCCGCATCGGCAACTGTGCGCGAAGAGCGTCCGGATTCTGGGTGTAGGCGGCGAGGAGCCCGCCAGTTACGGTCCCAGCATGCGACAAATGGCGCGCTTCATGCGTATGTATCCACTGCGTGAATTTGTGACTCATCGCTATCCACTGCGTGAGGTGGAGGCAGCGGTGCACAAATCGATTGCTCCCGATTCCATGAAGGTAGCGATCGCACCCTGGTCCTGACTAGAATTCCGATCCAACGAAGTTCAGTTTCAAACAGTTTCTTGCGAAGGAGAACATCGATGGGAAAGCTGGCGATTACCGGTGGCGAAGCAATCCGAAAAAAGCGCTTTGATCCCTGGCCGGTTTTTACAGAAAAAGAGCGAGCGGCGCTGGAGGATGTTCTCACCAATCGGAACTGGGGCGGACAGCCGTTTCCCGGCAAACACACCGAGGCTTTAGGCAAGAAATTCGCGGAGTATCACACGGCCAAGTACGGGCAGACCGTAAACACGGGCACGGTGGCCATTCAGGCAGCGTTAAAGGCCATTGATATTCGCCCCGGAGATGAAGTGCTGGTGCCGGCTTACACGTGGGAAGGCACGGTAGGTCCGGTTTTGCTGGTGAATGCCGTTCCTATCTTCGTGGACGTCGATCCCGAGTCGTATTGTATGGACGCGAAGCAGATTGAGAGCCTGCTCACGCCCAAGACGCGTGCGATTCTGCCCGTGCACCTGGGAATGCGATTTGCCGATCTCGATGCCATCATGGCGATTGCGAAGAAGCACAATCTCAAGGTGATTGAAGACTGCGCCCACGTGCATGGCGGCATGTGGAGAGATAAAGGAGCGGGTTCGACCGGCGATCTCGGCGCGTTCAGCTTCCAGTCAAGCAAGTTGATGACCTCGGGCGAGGGTGGAGCGGTCATTACTAATAATCTCGAATACTTCGAGCGAGTCCAGTCCTACATCAATGCGGGTCGACGGAGCGTCACGGACAAATATAAGAAGCGGCTGATCGGCTTCAACTACCGGCTGGGAGAATTTCAGGCGGCGATTCTGGGGCCGCAGCTGGAGCGTCTGCCGGAGCAGGGAAAGGTCCGGCAGGCCAATATGGACTATTTCGAGTCCCGGATCCGCGGCATCCAAGGGATCGGGTTGCTGAAGCCGGAACCACGGATCACACGGCCCGCACCTTACGGATACGTGCTCAAGTATTTTGCAGAACAGGTGAAGGGCATTCCGCGTGCGGCTTTCGTAGGAGCGCTGCAGCTGGAGGGCATACCATGCGACGGGCTCTTTTACGAACCGGTTTATTGCAGTTCCTTATTCCCGCTGGATCCGGATGATTTTCCGGCTTTGAGCTGGGGACGCCCGAAGCCGCTGGATTTGCGCAATATGTACAAGTGCCCGGAGTCGGAGCGCGCTGCGTACCACGAGGCGGTTTGGTTCTCGCATCATCTATTCCTAGGCAGCAAGGCGGATGTCGACAGCATCGTGAATGCCATGTGCAAGGTGATGGAGAACATCGAGGAGCTGCGCGGGCTGGAACATCCAGCGGTGAAGGCCCAAGGCCAGAGCCGCGCGGATCGAGAGAGCTGAAACGAATCACAGTACAAGCTGAGGGAGAGTCATCGATGCCACCGGTGAAAAGGGTGGGGTACGCCGTAGTTGGCCTTGGAAGCATTTCGCAGGTCGCGGTGTTGCCGGCATTCGCGCATAGCGAAGGTGCCGAGCTGATTGCCTTGGTGAGCGGGGATAAGAGAAAAGCGGAGAAGCTGCGGCAGGAGTTCAAGGGGAGTCATGCGTATTCGTACACGGAGTATGCCGAATGCTTGAAGAATCCCGAGGTTGAGGCCGTCTACATCGCAACCCCGCCGGGCGAGCATGAGAAGTATGCAGTTGCCGCAGCGAAGGCGGGCAAGCACGTGTTGTGCGAGAAGCCGCTCGCTGCGACCGTGCAGCAGGGCCGGAAGATGGTCGAGGCATGCCGCCGGAACAAAGTGCAATTCATGACGGCCTACCGCAAATACTACGAACCGAGCACCGTGACGCTCAAGAAGATGATCACGCAAGGCGAGTTGGGGCGCATCGATGTCATCCATACGCTGTTCGGAGAATTCAGGCCGCATGGGGACAACTCGCCGGCATGGCTGTTCTCGCGCAAGTTGTGCGGCGGTGGACCCCTGATGGATCTTGGGGTCTACTGTGTGAACACATGCCGCTGGCTCGCGGGAGAGGATCCGATAGCAGCCGAGGCGACCAGCTGGGTTCGTGATCGCCGACGGTTCAAGGAAGTAGAAGAGGGAATTGCCTTCCGGCTGGACTTCGCAAGCGGACTTATTTTGCAGGGAACGGCTGCGTACAGTTCCGTGTTCTCTTCCTTCGTTCACGTGCACGGCGAAAAGGGCTGGGCGGCCTTGTCGCCGGCATTTGCTTTTGAGGAAGAGAGACGGCTCAACGGAAAGATCGGCGGAAAGTGGTTCGAGCAGACGTTTGGGCCGATCGACGAGTTTGCTTTGGAACTCGACGCTTTTGCGCGCTGTGTTCGAGAAGGCTGCAAGCCCGAACCGGATGGAGCGCAGGGGCTGCGCGATCTCATCATCATCGACGCAATCTACAAGGCCGGCAGGAAACGCGGCCGCGTCAAGATTCGATATCAATAAGGACGACGAATGGCGAAACTGGGCGTGGGAGTGGTGGGCGTGGGCACGATGGGGAGACAGCATGCCCAGAATCTGCGCTGCCTTATTCCGGAAGCGCGATTGATCGCTGTGGCTGACGCGGATGTAAAGCGCGCCGAGCAGGCAGCGGCGGAACTCGAAATCGAGCACTTCTACGGCAGTGTGGAAGCGCTGGTCGAACGCGAAGACATCCAGGCCGTAGTGATTGTGACTCCCGCCAAATTCCATGGGGCTGCGATGCGAGTATGCGCGCAGGCCGGCAAGGATATTTTTTGTGAGAAGCCGTTCACGCTGACAGTCGACGAAGCAGACCAGATGCTGGACTTGACGAAGAAGGCTGGCGTGCGGGTGCAGGTGGGGCATGTTCGTCGCTACGATCCTCCCAACGTGAGAGCGAAGCAGCGCATTGACGCGGGCGAGATCGGCGATCCGGTGATCTTCAAATCACTGGCACGCGATCCCGCGCCTCCACCCGTCAGTTACATGGCCAGCGGTGTAAATGGAATGTTCTTTCAGGATTCCACGGTGCACGAGTTCGACCTGGGACGCTGGCTGATGAATGACGAGATCGCCGAGATTCACGCCTATGGCGGCGTGCTCGTGTTTCCGGAGATTGCGCAGTTCAATGATATCGACACTGCGTTGCTGAATCTGAAATTCTCGCGAGGAACGCTCGGAGCTGTTGAGAACTATATGCAATCCGGCTATGGGTACGACATTCGAACCGAAATTGTAGGCTCGAAAGGCACGATCATGACGGGATATCTTCAGCACACCGCCGAAACGGTTCTTACGGTGAATGGTGCGAAGACGGACGTCGTGGACCACTTCCTGGCGAGGTTTAAGGACGGATACCTGCTTGAAATGCGGGATTTCGTACAGACAATTCTCGCCGACAAGAATCCCAAGGTCGATGCCTTCGATGGACGACAAGCGGTTGCGGCGGCCGCCGCTGCAGAGCGCTCCTATCGCGAAAATCGCCCGGCGGCAGTGCAGAATCGGCCCCGGACCGCGTGAGATCCTACCCATCTCGCTAATTATCAGGTTTGCCAGTTTGCGGAATGATGAACTGCTGAATGGTGCTGCGGTTGCGTTTGAGTTCCTCCTGGTGGAGGCGAGCGAGTTCCTGATACTGGGTCAGCTCGGTCGTGGCCAGCTCCAGCTTATTCATCTCGCGATACAGTTGCCCTAAACGGTAGTGGGGCACCGCCGATTTCGGATCCAGCCGTGTGACCTCCAGATATTCATCGACCGCTTTCTGATTCATCTTCTTGGCAGCATAGAGAGCTCCCAGTTCAAGATGAGCAGCGGGAAAATCGGGCCGTAAGCGAACGGATTTCTCGAGCAAAGTCTGCGAGCGATCCAAAGCGGCTTTCTGTCCCTTCGCAAACTCCGAACGAAAGAGAGCTGCGCCCAGGCAGAACGTCAGCTCCGCGCTTTGCGGATGCGCGGCCGCGAGGCGGTCAAGGCGCGGCAAAAATTCTTGCCAGTCATTCGGAGAGAGAGAATCGAGCACAGAATCCCACGCCCGGAAGACGGCGGGAGAGTCGGGATCAAGCTCGAGCGCGGTCGTGAAGGCATCGGTGGCCTGCCGGTATTCGCGAACCGCATAATGGCTGAAGCCCAGTCCGAGATACTGCCGCGAGGATGTCGGAAATTTCTGGGTGCCAACCCGGTATACCTCGGCCGCCGGCCCAAACGTGAAGTGGATGAGATATTCGAGGCCAAGGTCGAAATAGTACTGCTCGTTTGTGGGATCGAGTTCCACGGCGCGCTGGTAGCTCTGAACTGCCTCCACGTACTGACCGGACCCTTCCTCGATGCCGCCCAGCGTATTGTAGAGAACGGCCGACGGATGCGATGCGAGTGCGCGGTGTAGGCGATCGATCGCGTCGGAAGATTTCCCCGTGCTCTTCTCTGCCAGGGCCAGGTTCAAAATTGCGACTTCGTTGGAAGGGTCGGCCTGCAAGACTGCTTGCAAGCGGGGAATGGCTTGATCGGATATGTCGCGAGACGCGAACAAAAGTCCGAGCGCGAGGTTCTGACTGGGCGAGAGTCCTTCGGGCGGAGCCGGCAAAGTCGTTTTGCCAGGCTCGGGATCCATGGAGAGCGTGGCGCGCACGAGGGCAAGATAGATGTCATACGAACTCGGATTCAGCGCATACGCCTGCCCGTAGGACTTCGCAGCTGAAGCGAACTCATTCATTCGCTCGGCCACAACTCCGGAGAGGGAGTAATACTTGACCGCCGAGTCCGCTTCCTGCGGCGCGGCCAGCTGGTCCAAGACTTTCTTTGCTGCCGAAAGCTGCCTTGCTTCGAGCAGCGCATGCGCCCACTCATATCCGCACTGAAAGTCGCCAGGCCGAAGATTCCATGCTTTCTGAAGATAGCCGGCGGCTTCGTCATATTTCTGTAGTGTCGCCAAGGATGTGCCTAAGCCGAGGAGCGCGTTGAAGTTTTGAGGCTCTCGAATGTGGGCTTCGCGGAAGGCAGCCGCAGCCTCCTGATTTCTTCCAAGCTTCGCGAGCAACACCCCGAGATTGTTGTAGCCCATGGCCGCGTTCGGCTGGAGACGAATTACTGTCCGGAAACTTTCTTCCGCCTCTTGCGCGTGGCCGAGTTCCCCTGCCGCGAGACCCTTGAGGTTGTAAAGAGAAGGATCGCGAGCACCAGCGGCAATGGCATTGTTTATGGTCGTGAGTGCATCGGCCGTCTTGCCAGCTTGCAGAAGTCCGAGTGCCTGATTGAAAGCGGCTTGGGCGTCGGCTGCCTGGGGCGACGCAAGGCTACAGACGGTAGCCGCCCAGACCAGCAGGAAACTCAGCGCAACCAAGAGTGTGCCGCGTTGAATGGGAAGAAACGACAATTTCAAAACGATTCCTGTGTGATGATTCCCTTGCCTTCCTGAATGACAACGAGCCGATTGGCAGGCACGTGCTCCAGTGTTTCTTCGGCGCCGCCCAGCCATCGAATTCGCAAGCGAGGGTCCTTCGCTGCTCCCAAGCCGAAATGCAGCCGAAGATCGTTTTGCGAGCAGAAGCTGCCACCACTGCGAACTTCCTGTACCTGACGCCGGTTCTCGGCTTCGACCACCACGCGCGAGCCAATGGCGGCCCGATTGGTTTTGGTTCCAATCAGCTTAACCAGCAGCCATGAATTGGATGGCGGCGATTGGTTTCGGAGCAAGGAAGGGTAATCGTTGAGATTATTGATCACGAGATCGATGCGCCCCGTGTTGAAGATATCGCCGCATGCCAAACCGCGACTGCACCGAGCATCGGAGAACGCCGGACCGGAGCGATCGGAGATGTTTGCAAAGCGGTTGCCGTCGAGATTGCGAAGCAGAATCAGTTTGCTCTCCGTCTTGGCGAGTTGATGCCGCTGGCCGCTGCCCGGAGGATAGATAAAGCCGCTGACGATGACGAGATCGGGGCGGCCATCGTCGTCAACATCGATAAACGCAGTGCCCCATTTGACGGAACTCGTCTCGCCTCCGAGGCCAGCCGGAATGGTGACGTCCGAGAAGAAGCCCTTGCCTTCGTTGTGAAAAAGGCTCGGAATCTCATCGGAGAAATTCGTCTTCACCAGATCGAGCAATCCGTCGCCATCGTAGTCGACCGAATCCGCACCCATTCCTCCTTGGGCGTGGCCATTGGCATCGTAAGCTACGCCGGCCAGCACGCCGGTCTCCCGGAACGTCCCGTCATGATTGTTCATGAAAAGCAGGCTCGGCGTGGAGTCGTCGGCAACGTAAATGTCAGGCCAGCCGTCATTATCGTAATCGCCGACGCAGGGAGTGAAACCGTAGGTTGGCGTGGCTTTATCGATGCCGGCCGCCTTCGTCACGTCCGTGAAAGTTCCGTTCCCGTTATTGCGATAAAGAAAGTTCGACGTGCCCTTGAGGCCCGCCACGCCATAGAGGATGGGCGACTGTTGTCCGACGAGCGCGGGATTGCTGTCATAGAGCGTGAGTCCGTGCTCGTACGCAACGTAGTTGCTGACGAAGAGATCCAGATGACCGTCGCGGTTGTAGTCGACGAAAGCGGCGCCGGTATTCCAGTGCTCTTCCGGTTGCAGGAGTCCAGCCTCGCGAGTCACGTCGGTGAACGTGCCATTACCGTTGTTGTGGTAGAGCACGTTCTTGCCGTAGTAGGTGACGAAGAGGTCGAGATTGCCGTCGTTATCGTAGTCGCCGACGCAGACTCCTTGTCCCCACCCATGCCGGATCAGGCCGGCCTTCTCGGTCACGTCCGTAAACGTTCCGTTGCGATTGTTCTTATAGAGATGGTTGGTAGGCTCCTGGCCCTTAGGGAAATCCTTCACTCCCCAGCCATTGACGACAAAAATGTCGAGCCACCCATCGTTGTCATAGTCGAACAGCGCAATTCCGCCCCCGGTAGTAGAGAGCAGGAAGTCTTTGTTCTCGTGACCCACGATGACGGTCTTTGCCACCAAACCGGCGTCTTTGGCGACATCCACATAGCGGGGGAAGTATTCGGTCTTCGGCGCGGAAGCAAACACTGGATAAGGACGCAGCAGGTAACCGAGCGCTGCTGTGGCTGCATTCTGGAGCCACCGTCGGCGATTCATCAAAGTCATTCTAAATGGGGTCGTGGGCAGGAGGAAGGCTGCGACGGTGATCGGCGCTTTTCAAATTGCGTATGAAGGCCAGGACGTACGCACAGCAGTGACGGCT
>Ga0307472_100000043_pt1 | contig 35426 bp, 31 predicted proteins | sample atmos_gasesAM5C__2_FD_204582 | JGI IMG/M metagenome (GOLD analysis project Ga0307472, IMG submission 204582) | Hardwood forest soil microbial communities from Morgan-Monroe State Forest, Indiana, United States - atmos_gasesAM5C_05 | ecosystem: Environmental > Terrestrial > Soil > Temperate...
TCGTAAACATGAAATTGATCTTCGGCGTTTGAGACTATCTTTGAAGTCAGCACGAGCAAGTGATTGCTGTTGGGAAACGGCAGAATCCTCCGCGGCGGCAAGCTCTTTGCATCGAAGCTGTACACTTCTTCTTCACCCAGTCCCGACTTGTCTGCACGGAAGATTGCGCGTTTCGACGGTCTCGTATAATAGATGAATGCGCCATCCGGCGAAGGAGCCAGGCCAATACCGTTTGCCGCGCGCCTGGGGTTTCCTCCGAGCGTCGGCACAGCCCATCCTTCGAAGCCGACGATGAATCTCCCGTAGTAGATTTCTGTGCCATCGGGCGAAAAGCTATACAGGGACTTGTCACCCTCATCCCTGGTCAGCTGCAGCGGCTCACCACCGGAAATCAGCATCACAAAGACCTGGCCAACTCCATCCACCGGCGAGGTGAACGCCACTGTATGTCCATCGGGAGAAAGCCTCGCGCCGTCCATCGGCCTGTTCCAATGGCTGATTTGCGTCACCTTTGCAGGCCCGCTGGGCGCGGTCGGTGCGCTCTTGAAGTGATACACCGCGAACGCAACCGCTGCGAGCAGAACGCCCGCACCTGCAACGATATACTTCGTGTACGACGGTTTCGCAGCAGGCTGCACAGTCGTGGCGCTAGCCGAGCTGCTGCTCGCCGAGCCGCTCGCCACTTCGGCAGCTTGCTCTTGAACCGCCCGGCCCGCGGTCGACGAAATTCGTCCGGAGTCAGTATCCCGCCGCAGCCGCTTCAAATCGGTGCGAATGTCGGAAGCGGACTGATAGCGCAGGTCGCGGTCCTTATCGAGCGCCTTGTTGATAATGTCCTCGAGCTTCGGAGGCAGATCCGGGTTCAGCCGCACCGGAGCCAGCGGCGCCCGATTCAAAATCGCGTCCGTAATCACGCCGGATGTTTCACCGCGAAACGGAAGCGCGCCCGTCGCCATCTCGTACAGCACCACGCCAAACGAAAACAGATCCGTGCGCGCATCCAGCTCCTTGCCACGAATCTGCTCGGGTGACATATACGCAACCGTCCCCACCGCAGTACCGGGGCTCGTAAGATCCGCCACGCTCACTCCCGCCAGGCCTTGCCCTGTCCGCGTCACATCTTGCGTCATCGTATGGACAGCGGCGCGCCCAACCTGCTTCGCAAGTCCAAAGTCCAGAATCTTGGCGTGCCCCCGCTCCGTGACGAAAATGTTCGCCGGCTTGATATCGCGGTGAACGATTCCCTTGCTGTGCGCAGCTTCCAGCGCGTCTGCAATCTCGATGCTGATGTCCAACAGCAATTCCAAATCCATGGGACGTCCCGCAATGCGATGCTTCAAAGTCGCCCCATCGAGGAATTCCATCACCAGGTAGGTCTGTCCATTCTCTTGGCCAATTTCGTAAATCGTGCAGATGTTGGGATGATTCAGCGCCGACGCAGCTCGCGCCTCACGCCGGAATCGCTCGAGCGCCTGCGGGTCCTGGTCCAATTCACCGGGAAGAAATTTCAGCGCCACGGGGCGGCCAAGATTCTCATCCTCGGCCTTGTACACCACACCCATACTGCCACCACCGAGCCTTTCGACCACGCGGTAGTGCGAGATGGTACGTCCAATCGGCGACTGAGGATCCGGCATGCTGGGCGCCCATCTTAGGCTGCACGCAGTTGCAAGTCAAACCACCTCAGCAGACTCCACCGCAAGCCAGGCCGCCCGGTTGCCGTCGATTTTGCGCGTCAAGTCTTCAATTGTAACTGTCCATCGTCCTGAGGCCCTTCCACTAGCGATTCGTCTCCAACTGCCAGTTGGGCGTCGCGGGCCTCAAGGTTGAAGACCAGCAATAGGAAATCCCCCACTTCGCCACCACGACGCCGGAAAAAGGGGCCCAGACCCCACGCTTGACTCTTCTTCGAAACGATTGTTCCGACCCGTGAACCACCTTCATCCCGGAGAACAAACTCTCCCTGCAAAAAAGATGCCATCGGCGAGGGGATACCGATGACGCCACTATTGATAATCCCGCGAGACAATTTATACGCGACCCATATCTTGCGATCATCAGTCCATCCGTAATCGAGGAGCACCTTGGAGGGCCGGCGCTTTGCGAGCATTGATTCGATCAAGCCCACAGGAAATTGAATCCCAGTTAGGCCGTAAACGCCCGGAGCATACCGGGAGATTATTGGTGAATTCGCCAAATAGCTCATAAATGTAGCGGGGTTCATACCCGCTGCCACGCACAGTTCTTGGAACCGACCCCTCTCTAAGAGAGGACCATTCTCGTTCAAAATTTTAACCATCAATAACTCTGTCTCGCCAAGCAACTCATCCCGTACTAAAGGAGTATTCGCGAACACTCTGTCACCCTCCACCCGGCACATCGGAATCTTTCGACATAATTCCGTCAAAACTCGGCGCGGCGGTGCGAATCCCTGCATCCGAGCATAGCGAGAAATACCAGCGCGTAGCTCAGACACATTGATTTCAGATGAAACCGCGAGTATCTTTCCGATTTGATTGACTAGCCGATTTCGCGGAACGGATGGGAGCCAGAACCAACAGCGCTCTTGGTCCAGCCATGTCAAATCTTCTATAGCCTGTAATACATTTGAAACGAACCTCAGGTTTGACGGCTTTGATCGCTTTTCTGCCAGTTGCTCCGCAACGTCAGCAGTCGTCGCGATGCCCCAATGAGTGATTGATTGCCTAGCAATGCGAACGATATCCCTAGCAAGATGCTTTTCTACCGCAGACGTGGCAAATCGCTGTTTATGAAGGGCCTCGAGGCCAAAGTTCGCTCGGCGATGAAGTAGTTTGGCGGCAGTTAGCAAACCTTCCAACCGAAATGGACGGTTCGTAAGGCCCCTCTGTACTAGTGCCTTCTCCATATCGGAAGCAGACGTTGGAAGGCTTGCATCAACACGGCTGAGAGCCTGATCGAGGCATGGCAAAAAACAACGAGTCTTCGGGAGGCGCTCAATAAATCGTTCGGAGATTTGTCTGACCCGTTCGCGTGTTATTCCGAATTCGTTTCCAGCAACCTGCAGGGTGCATGTGTCCCAACCGAAAAACCGCGTCACGATATCGGCAGTGCGGCGATCCGATAGAACAAGAACTAAATCCCGCAGTTCTTTTTCGAGATTGGTACGTAGTAAGCGAGAGATACTCTTGCGAACATTTCGGATCTGCTCGACCAAAACAGTCGGTTCGATGGGATCATGTTTTCGATTGGCGATTCGACCAGCAACGTCGTGAATAGACCAGTGGCTGCTCAACGACCAGTTCTCTCCAATAGAAGCTGCAGCGCGCGCGAAACTTCCGAAATTACTAGCGAGCCTTGGATCATCCAGAAATACTCGAGTTGCGGCGTCCATACCTCGGAGTTTGGACGCTTCGCGCGTGAGACTGTGATCCAAAGACGGACCTGAATTCGGAGCGACATCGGGAATCTTTGCGTTGGGGGTTACAACGGTATGCGCCGCCTCAGTTTCAAGTGAGCTCAATAGATCTACCAGCGACTTCGCGCCAAAGGCGCGCGTCTCGAGGATGTCGGAAATTGTGAGGTTGCCTAGATCCATAGGCCGCGTAACGACGCCACTTTGAACAAGCCTCTTGAGACAGTTCCGCGTCCGAATCTCTATTCGCAAATCCTCGAAATTGAGATTCTGAGGCACAGAGGGGAGGCGGCGATTCAAGATTTCATTTGGCAGCCGATGCGCTCGAGACGCTGTCAGCTTCACAACACACCTGCCAAGTTCTCTACATACCCTCGTCCCGAAACGTGTCCAACTTCCCTCGTCTAGCTCAGAAAGTTTCAGGTCCTTGTCGCTGAGTTTCTTGACACATTCATTGGTACTGTTATCGTCTAAAATCTCTCGGAGAGACGATGGCGCAATACGGTAGCCAGGTCGAGGGTATTTAGACGCGCTCATTGCATTTGTTTGGACCGCCGGCTTTTATGCGTAGAGACTTGCCCCCTTGCGTGCTAGACGATTCAATGTGTCACGAATATCGACGATCGGATCTGACGGGTCTAGGTATTCATCACGATTCGCAAGCTCAGATGCTAGAGAAACCGCGTATTCAGAGAAAGCGACTTCATAAGCCAACCTCCGAAAGGCTGGATCCTCGATCGAGCCAATGCCAAGAGCAGCGACGAGTTGAGGATGGTCCAGGTTTATATAAATCGTGCGTTCGTCCGGCACGTACTGCGCTCGGTAAGATTCTGTTCCCATTCGTTTAAATTGCACTTTGAATCCGCCCCGAGGCCGGCGACCACTTGATAGCTCCCCCGCCGAGCGACCTCTCTTCTCTTCGCCCTCCTTTGGAGACACAAGGGGCATTAGGTCGCGTGGTGTCCCACCGCCACCGCCTCCGCCCCCTTCCGAGCCTCTTCCCCCCGTCTGCGCGACAATCTCGCTAGGGATGTCATCACCGAATATGAGATTTTCCCCTTCCTCGCCCGCCGGCACTTCCGCTTCAGAGGGATCCGTAGTTCCGACTGCCCGCGCTTTCGCCTTCGCCACGCGAAGGCGAAAGGCTTCAAAGTCTTCATTTATGACACGGGCAATTTCCGAAGCTTCTTGTTCCAGCTTCTGCGCTTCCTCGGTAGCTCTTCGTTGCCTTTCCCTCTCAAGGAGTTCGGTCCGTGTCAGCTCAACCTTCTGACTAATAAAAGCGTAAATCGCCTGCACGAGTTGGTTGTTTGGATTCAGTTTCATTGAGCGGCTCAAATCGAACGGGGGAATCGGTGATTTATCCTCGTCCAGTCGAGGAACGTCGATTTCGCCGAAAATATACTGCGACATCTCGCGACCTTCGCTCGAGCCGAGCGTGGTTTCATGCCAAACCCCATTGGAATAGATCGACACACCGCGTAAATCCTCCTCAAGAGGCGCTTTCGACACTTTTACTACCATCTCAGCGTCACCGAGTTCCTTCTTTAGTGACCCTTCCGGCAGAAACCGCTTCTGAGAAGCAATAGGAGGCTCAAAATATTCACATTCGTGATTATTTACAAAGACGGAACAATTCTTGGGCCACCGCGCTAGATGTCTCTCAATATAACGAATCGTTCCACTCTGATCTAAGGACCTGAGATGCACCCCTTCAATCTCGACGAGTGTTCCATTTTCTTTCGAGGTGGGCACTTCCTTTTCGATCACCTTGACTGGAATGGGATCCTCCGAACTCATCGCATCTATGTCGGCACGCGTCAACGCAACAACCGACCGGCGTCCTCCGCGCACCGTTGTGATTTGGAGCTTGTCCGCGATCCCAAACGCTGCGGACTTGCCAGTACCAAATCGACCACGCCCTGGCCGTCCTTGTTTGCGGTCGATGTTTTCGCCGTGCATAACAAAGAAATTCTGCAAGCTGGCCCAATCCATGCCGCGCCCATTATCAGAAATTCTGATGCACTTCCGCTTGCTGTCGAGGAACACCCGTACTACCGGATTTGTGCCGGGGTCTGTGTATTGAAGACCGTTTGAAACGTATTCCCAAATCACCAGCTTGTCCGTCTTGAAAAGCGCCGCATTCTGAAGGAGATCTCTTGCGACGTGGCTTCTTACGAAAATCTGATCGGCTTGGCTACTCACTTTATTTCACCTCCACGCACCTTCCTTGCTAATCCTCGCACTGCACTTCCAAGCTCCGGATCCTCGTCAAATGCGTTTAGAATCCGCGACAGCTTCCTTTCTCTGGCAGTTCCGGTAACATAGTTGTCGATTCTGAAGAACATTTCCGCTTCTTGATTGGTCACCGATTCGGCATTCCCGCCTGAAAACTTAGCGTACGCATCTGTGGCGAGCATCCGCGCACGCTCGGCGCTTCGCCACTTTTTTTTCTTGAAGAGAGAATCGCTTCCTTGAGAGGTTCGTGAGATTCATCGAGGTGACCGCACTGTTGGCAAATCGAAGGCCTTCAGGTGTTAAGCTCCAGCCGGTTCGTTCTGATCCGAGAATAAAGGCACCCTTCTCAGCCTTCACCGCGTCCCACAATCGTTTCCGAACGGTTTCGATGTTGATTTGATCTGGATACTTTCGCCAGCTGAACCGGCCCGGCGCGATTTCATTCGCTTTCACTGCTATGTCCTCGGTGTCCACGGCGTGGGATTCTCCACCTAGAAGGAAGACGGCTATCGTCACGATTTCATGGTTTGCGAGATTCTTTACGTCGGTGGCCATGTAATTTAGAGTTCGCTGACACTCCAGAGATCGATCCCACAGTTGCAACGGATTAATGCCTGGACTCGGTCTACAAAATAAAACTTCAGAGCTTGAATTTTTCCTCCCGGGGTGGGTGAAACTTGGCCCGTACTTCCTTCACCTTTTTCTCGATCGCGGCAAACACTTTATCTACATCCTTCTCCGTGTAGGCATACGCCTGCCGATTTGCACAATTGCCTAGGATCTTCAGTCGGCGAAGGATCTCGTTCGTTCTCGCCGTCGCTAGGCGACGGAACCTTTCTTCTGGGGTTTCGGCTGCTGACATTCTGGAACGTCTCTCCTTGCAATAGGAGCGCGTATGTTGCACCAATGTCATGTATTTGTCAATAGAATCTACCTTTTGCAAAGGTGATCGAGGAAGCCCGTGTCGACGGAAAGCTATCGATCCGGATTCTTGAATTCCCGCAGGTCTGCGTAGTTCTACGGAATACAGCCACCCGAATCCTCGCTATCCGTTTTCCGCTTTCATGTGACGACGCAAACGTCACTATCGGCCGCCACTTCGGTCCGACCAGCGGCCCTTCGGTCCTCAGGGCATTTGCGCGGGAGAAGCGGCGTGACAGCGCAAAGGGATCCCTCGACTGCGCTCGGGATGACCGGCAACGCAGAGGCGAGCCAATGCGCCGAGGTCAGTCTTCTTGGTGTTCGCCGCGGAGGAGCATCAGCTCCTTTAGGAACATTACGGCGTCGCCTTCGCGCAGCTTGATGCAGAGGCGGCTGAGGGTTTCCTGCTGGCGTCCATCGAGGACTTTCATTTCCGCCTTCACTACCTTCGCATTTCCTGCGCCAAGTAACGAACGCTTAGCCAACATCGCCAGCCGTTTCCACAGGCCTGCGTAGTTTACTGATATACAACTGCCCAAATCCATGCTACCATTTCCCGTTTTTATATGACGACGCAAACGTCACTATCAGCGGCCACTCGGGCCCAAAGGGACGAATCCGTCCGGAATTCCAGCTTCCAGCCTCCAGCTCCGAGCTTCCAGAACCTAATCGCAAATCTGGAATTAGAATTTCACCTAAGTCATAGAAAAGTCAGCCCACTAAGAATTTCTAATCGCAAATATTTCGCGGTTTTTCATCTCACTGCACAACTCTGCCGCCGCCCCTCCTCGTCAAGTCTCCCGGCTTCGTCCCTGGAAGGGAAGGGATTCCGCGCTTTTTGCGTCCCGACTGCGCCTTCGGGGATCTGCGTCCGCTGCACCCCGGTCGCATCATCGGGACCCTCCATAAGCAACCCCGGACACCGCCCGATCCCGCTTGCTTGCCCTGAGTCTCGAAGGGTTTACCGTGAGTCTCGAAGGGCGCAGCCACACCCGCGCAAGCTTTTCTTCACGAATCACCAGTCACGAGTCACAAATCACGGGTTTCTAATCTACGGTCCCGCGATTAGAATTCGACGCAAGCCATTTAAAAACAACATCTTGAAAATTTCTAATCGGCGGTAAACGGAGGGTAATGACGAAATGACGCTCGCCACAAACGCCTCAAAAATAAGAAGGATTTCCGCTCGGTCCGCCCCCGGCTGCGCAGGGTTACCCGCGCAGGCTTCTGGTGCGCTGCCTATTGCTCGGCTCGCGGCACGTTCGAGCAGTTCGTGGATCATGGTTTGGTAGGGCTTTTGGCGTTGGCGGGCAAGGCGGCGGAGGCGCGCGAGGAGGCGCGGGTCGATGCGGATGGCGATGAGTTGTTTGGCGTGGGGCGATTTGGGGCGGCCGACGCGGCGGGCGCGTTTGAGCTCGGCGTCGGTGGATTCCGGTATGTCCGAGAAGTCAATCCCGGGTGAGCTACATATGAGGAGCGCGGTCAGGATTTTTTTGTGCCGTGGATTAGCAGGGCGCCGATCGCACGGAAGTCCGCGAGTTGCTTAGCATCGCGGAACCAGCGGCCTGTGTAGACTTCGGGATTGGGCGTGGGATCGGGGATGAGGCGATGCGCGACGTCTTTGAATCCGGCGTCGCGGAAGAGTTGGGCCCATTCGTCGGCTGAGAGCAGGTGCGTGGGGATTTCGAGCTTTTCGGCCCATTGGTGGCTGTGCGGATTGTCGCGGTAGAAGTTGATGAGGATCCAGGCGGAGCCGCGCTCGGCCAGGACGCGATAAATTTCGCGGAGGCCTTTCGCGGGGTCGGGCCAGTAGTAGGACGACTCGACCGAGATTGCCTTGGTGAAAAAATTCTGCTCCCAGGGAATTTCGGCCACTTCGCCAACGATGAAAACGAGATTGCCGTAGTCGACGCTGGCCTGGCGCGCGCGGCGAATCATTTCGTCGGAGATGTCCATGCCGACGACGCGGCCTTCGGGGACACCTTTGGCGAGAATCCGCGAAAGCCAACCGGAACCGCAGCCGACGTCGAGGATGTTTTCGTCGGGCGCGATTTGCATGAGCTCGAGCACCGGCCTAGTGATAGGCCAGTGTTCGTGCTCCATCGATTCGCCCTTGCCGGCGTCGGCCCAGCGATTGAATTCTTCGCGGAGTTGTTCTTGGGGTTTTGTGTCGGGCATGAAATTTTCGCTCCGGCGACGCCGGGAAAAGCCTCACCTCTGAAGAGGTGAGCTACATTGTAATTCGAAGGCCTCGCCCCGGGTGACCCGAGGCGAGGCAGCCTTCGTTCAAAGACGAGGAGTTACTTTGCGGCGGCTTGTTGCGTTTGGCCTTCGTCTGCGGATGGGCCGTAGAGTCCGGGCACGGGTACATCGTTGAGACGATAGTAGACGCAGAGCTGGGCGCGATGGTGGATGAGGTGGTTCATGATCATGCCGCGAAGGACGGCGGCGCGCGGCATGCTGAAGATGGGCTGACCGTTTTGCAGCAGCGACCACGGCTTCATCAGCTGCTCGTCGGTGCAGCTGGCGAGGCCGGCGCGGGCCTGCTTCGCTCCGTCATCAAAGATGGCGAGAATTTCCTGGCGGTTCTTGCCATTGGGCATTGCGACTTGTTTGCCGCCGGGTGCGACGTCGAAGTTATCTGTGCTGAACATGGAAGCAGCCCAGCCGGGCATCATGGCGACGTGGTTCACGAGCCAGCCCATCGTTCCGGACTTGGTGTGAGGTTTCCAGTCCCATTTGTCTTCGGGGACGCGTTCGAGGGTTTTGCGGGTGTTGGCAAATTCCTGATCGAATTCAGCTAGGAATGCTTGATTCATGGGCATGGCTGCTCTCCTTTAAGGTGATTTGACGCGGTGCTATCTTCGCTTTTTGTTCGCCTTCTGTCAAGCGACGGCTTCGTTTGGACGCGTTCGCGAACGTTGACAAGAAAACGTCGCGCACGCGCAGGACCGATTCAAAAACCTCACCTCTAAAGAGGTGAGCTACATAAACCAACTAAACAGACGCGCGGCGCGCGAATCCGTTAGGAGGAGGCGCTTGAAGATTTCGCGGCGGGCTGCGTCTCTTCTGCCGGGACGTCCAGCTTGACGAGCGTTGGCTCAACTTTCGTGAGCAGTTCCGCAAACTTTTGTTCGCGATCTTTTTGGTCGTGGCCTTGATAGATTTCTGCGATCTGCGTCGCGTTCATCGAGCAGAATTTGGGGCCGCACATGCTGCAAAACTTTGCTTCCTTGTAAAAATCATCGGGCAGAGTTTCGTCGTGCATGGCGCGAGCGGTTTCGGGATCGAGTGAAAGTTCGAACTGTTTGTTCCAATCGAAGAGGAAGCGCGCATAACTGAGCGCGTCGTCGCGATCGCGGGCGCCGGGGCGATGGCGGGCCACGTCAGCTGCGTGCGCGGCGATTTTGTAGGCGATCACGCCCTGACGCACGTCATCGGCATTCGGCAGGCCGAGATGTTCTTTCGGCGTGACGTAGCAGAGCATCGACGCGCCGTGCCAACCGATCATGGCGGCGCCGATTGCGCTGGTGATGTGGTCGTAGCCGGGCGCGATGTCCGTGACGAGCGGGCCGAGCGTGTAGAAAGGCGCTTCGTAGCAAAGCTCGTTTTCTTTTTTCACTTGCAGCTCGATTTGGTCGAGCGGGATGTGGCCGGGGCCTTCGATCATCGTTTGGACGTCATATTCCCAGGCCTTTTTGGTGAGCTCGCCGAGAACTTTCAGTTCAGCGAACTGTGCTTCATCGCTTGCGTCCGCGAGACAGCCGGGACGAAGGCCGTCTCCGAGCGAGAAGCTGACATCGTGCTTCTGGAAAATTTTGCAGATGGCGTCAAAATTCTCGTAGAGGAAATTTTGCTGTTTGTGCGCGCTCATCCATTGCGCCAGAAGCGCGCCGCCGCGGCTGACGATTCCGGTGATGCGGTTGCGCACGAGCGGGAGAAATTCGCGCAGGACGCCGGCGTGAATCGTCATGTAATCGACGCCCTGCTCGGCCTGCTCTTCGATCACTTCGAGCATGACGTTGATGTTCAAATCCTCGGCGCGGCGCACGCGGGAAATCGCTTCGTAGATCGGCACCGTGCCGATGGGAACCGGCGATGCATCAATAATCGCTTTGCGGATCGTAGGTATGTCGCCGCCGGTGGAAAGGTCCATCACGGTGTCGGAGCCATAGTGGACGGCGCGATGAAGCTTTTCGAGTTCGTCGCCGACATTTGACGTGGTGGCGGAATTTCCGATGTTGGCGTTGATCTTGCAGAAGAAGGCGACGCCGATGCCCATGGGTTCGAGATTGCGGTGGTGAATATTGGCGGGGATGATGGCGCGGCCACGGGCGACCTCGCTGCGCACGAATTCAGGCTCAAGCTTTTCGCGGCGGGCGACGTATTCCATTTCTTCGGTGATGAGGCCTTTGCGCGCGTAGTGCATCTGCGAGAAGTTGCGAACGCCTCCGTTCATGGAAGCTTCGCGCTTTTCAACCCAAGCATCCCTCATAGCCATGGCGTCCCCCATCCGTAATTGAAACTGATTCGATGTCGAGCGGAACAAGCATCATTATGTCACCGGGAGGAGAGGCCAGCAACTTCTGCGAGCGAACCGCCGGGTCGGGGCTAACGGAACAAAGAAGGCTTCGTCTATCTGGATCATAAAGTGTGCGGGATATTGACACCGGGGCGTGGTTCCGCGCGGGAGGCGATCCGTGCGCACAATCGTCGCAACCGGGCTCCTGACCGGCATGCTTTGCAGCATCCATCTCGCCGCATTTGCACAGACCGAGACGCCGAAGGCCACCTACGACTTTTCGCTGCCGCGCGAAGAAAAAATCAAGCTAGCTGAGAGCGCGGCGCCGCCGGAAATTTCAGGGAAAGCGACGGTATACATCCTCGAACGCAGCGGCTACGTGAAAGTGCGCGACGGCTCGAACGGATTTTCGTGCTTTGTGGACCGGCAGAGCCCGTTGAACCTTGAGCCGACGTGTTTTGACGCCGAAGGAAGCGCCACAACCCTGCAATCGAGGTTTCTCGCAGAGCACCTGCGAGCAAAAGGCAAGAGCGAAGATGAGGTCACCGCCGCGATTGCAGAAGGTTATAAATCCGGAAAATTTCGCGCGCCGCAGAAGCCTGGGATCGTGTACATGATGTCCGACGCGGGATATCTTTACATCGCGCAGTTAAACAAGATGGTCCATTTGCCACCGCACTTGATGTTCTACGACCCTTATGCGACGGACAAGGATATCGGTACGCCTCCGGCCGCAGCCAACATGCCGCGCCTAATCCGAGCCGGGCAGCCGGATGCGGTGATCATCGTGATACCGCCGCCTGCGAAGCAAACTCCGAACTAACGAAACAAGAATGCGTTCCGCGCCTGAATCACGGGGCGGCCACGAGAGTGCGGAACTCGGGCACGATTTCGAGCGTGCTTTCCCTGGTAAGCGTCGCGTCCGCTTGCACCGCGCCGGGAGAACCTGAGTACACAAAGCGGGCTGAGCCAATCGAGTCGGGGGAAATATTCAGATCCTTTCCCGGGCCAACGAGCTTAATCACAACCTCGCGCGGCGGGATCGTGAATGTGATGGAAATGGGGCTAAGCGAGCTTCCTTCTTTCGGAGTGATTGTAAGCTGGCCGTTCACATCGCCATCGGTGAGATTCTTGAAACTATAGGATTCTTTCCGGACTTGCAGTTGCTGTCCGGTACCCACGCTGAACAGATGAAAATTGCTGAAGGAGTGAGTGCGGAAGAACGCCTTATTGTCGCGCAATACGAGCAACTCTGCGTGTGATGGGAGCCACAGCTGGACGTCGCGAGAGTGAAACTGAACCGGCGCGTAATCGATGGACACGCGTTCGCGTAGGAGATGAATTTGCGGCATGGGCTTGACGAGTTCGAATTCGAGACGCATCAGCTGATAGGTACCCACATCAACCCACGCGCGGCCTTTGAGCGGAACCGAGTAGTAATTCCCTGCAATCACGTAGGCGTGAATGCGATTTGGACGGTCCGGCCTTTGCTGAAAATGAACCTGCCACGCGGGGCTACCTGAAACCTGGCCCATACCCTCGCAAGTGAAATTGAAGTCGGAACTCATTTGGGGATGAAAAACGAGAGCCATGGCCGGCAGACCCATCGTGGCGATCGATGCCGGAAACAGCGAAGGATCGAGGTTGCCATCACGGTACTCGTCCAGCTCGATCAGCCCGCGCGGCAGCTGCTTCACCGAAACTACGTATTCGAACGAACGAATTTGAGGGGCGCGCAGCTCTCCTTGCTTGTTTACTGTGAAATGGTTCACGCGTTCGGTGGCGCTGAACCGCTCAAGACTCGACATCAACTGCTCAACCTGCTTGCCTGTTCCCCGAAGTACGTGAGGCAAAGAGCAAGAGATTTTCGGCGAAACGCTTGGAACAACCTCGTCGATTCCAGGCTGAGCCCAGACAGAATCCTTCGACGGTGTAATACCGACATTCAAATCGGCAATCGCGAGGAAGCGTTGAGAGTCGCTGATAGCCAGAGGCATGCTCGTGAGTTGGTCTCTTTGCCGCTCGTGTACGAGATCGAGGGCTGCACGAGCTTTTGTCGGGTAGGGACTCGTCTGGTCATTCTGAATGAATGCTTGCAACGATGTTTCGGCTGCGTCGAATTGTCCAAGATCTATCAGCGCCTGAGCTTCTAAGAGATGGGCTATACCAGCGGCCGCTTTTCCTAGCGCAATAGCCCGCTCGGCCTGCTGCCGAGCCTTCTGCGCCTCATTTGTTTTAAGGTAGGCAACGCCGAGGGCCCAATGCGATCTCCAGGATCCATCCTCAAGGGCAACGGCCTTCTCTAGTAGTGGCACAGCATTCTTCGCCTGTTCCTGGTGGTTATACAACTCACCGAGCAATTGGAGTGAACGCACGTGATTCGGATAGATTTGAATCGCCTTTTCTAGATGCTCCTTTGCCGCGGCGAAGTTTTTTTCCTGCGCTTCCAACGCGCCCATTAAGAATTGAACGTCTGGATTACCAGGAGCCATGGCGAGGGCCCTCTCGAAATGCTTGCGAGCCAGAGCCAGGTCCGGTTTTTCAAAAGCTTCAAGACCCTTTTGTACCTCCTTGCGAGCGTTCGGCGCGAGAATCGGGGCGGCTGACGCGCTTTCGTTTTTGGGCAAACCCAAGTTGTCCGGTTTCATCGTCAGAGTGACTGATACAAGGCTCCATCTCATCTCGAGATGAACGTCTTCCCTAACCGCGAGATAGCCGACAGCGCTCGCTTCCACAGTGTAGTTTCCGGGCGGAAGATCGCTTATGGTCGCCTTGCCCGACATGTCCGTCGTATTTTCTGCGAGGGCCGGGCCGCCCTGCGTCAAGATTCGCACCCGCGCGAGTCCACTGAACTGAGATCCGTCGGCAAGGCGCAAGCGAACCTCAATCATGCCGTGAGGGGTGCTGTCTTGTGGCAACGGGTGCGCCGAAATCACTTGGGCCTTGACGAGACCGAGGACGGCCAGGGCGAGTATTAGCGAATATCGGATGGTACCGATCGCTCGAAGGCTAGTCGGAAACTCACGGCGCGGTGACGCGGGTCCTCGAAAGGCACAAAAGCACAAAGGACCAAGTTGGCGGGCTTGTTGGACGAGTCGGGCCACGACCGGGCTCCGTCTGGTCGAAATCCGGGCAGAAACTTTACACACTATACCCCCAAAAACGTCCTGCGGGGCAATTTCTATTGGTGTAAGAGGAGTTGTCGCGGGATTTATTGTGAATCCGTTATTTGGTTTGAAAAAGAGGCGAAGGCCCACGACGAGGTGGGGCGTTCGTCCTGCTACCAGGGTCGGGGCCTTTTTAAGATGCTCTTCCAGGTTTTCGCAGTGGAGGTTTAGCCTGTGCTCAGTGACAAGAGGGCTCATCCTGAAATTGGCCGCTCGCAATCATGGCAGCGAGCGAATGCGAACAGGTACGAATTTGCTGGAATAAAGGATCGCTGCTTACTTCTTCTGACGACATATATTGGAGATTTGCGCGTGCGGCGATGATTTGATCGCTCCATTTTTGCATGTTGTTGTATTCGTTCGTGAGCAATTGAAGCGTGGCGTGATCCGTGGCCGTGATGGCGGCGACGGAAGCCTGGCGCAGGCTGTCATTGGCCTGGCTTTGGAAGGCAGATACCCAAGAATCAGTGACGGAAATGGAATTTCGAATCGCGGTGGCAATTGCGGTTCGCCACTCCCTCACTGCGGCCAATGATTCAATCGCGGCCGAAGGAAAGTCCTTCGAGAAACCCGGGGTCGGCGGCTGGCCGGCCGGAGCGGAGCTGGGTGGGGGTAGTATCAGGGAGATCTGATTGTCCTTGATGGCGAAGCTGCCGTTCCCGATTTGCGCGAGAGCTTCGATGTCGACATACGTCCGGCCGTTCGCGTGGACTACCGTGATCTTTCCAGCCTGACCGTTTACGAGGAGAATTTGGGTTTGCGGCGGCGACTGCGCGGACATGATAAAGGGCAAGGCGAGAAAAATTGGGGCTGCAAACCACGCATTGAAGGCTTTTCTCTGCATCGGGAGTCTCCTAAACGGACATCAAGTTGAGTCTTGAGTCTATAGCATTCGGGGTGGGACTGGAACGAATGTGGTTGGGCGACTGGACGCTCCACGAGGAATTCGCCCTTCGACTTACCCGCAAACCGGGAAGGTAAGTGTGGTTTCGGAGAAGTTTTTGCCGTGGTCTATGGCGGACGTGCGTTTGCGGATTCGGAGGAGCAATGCGAGAATGCTTGTCTATGAAAAATACAATCAAAATTGCGGTAACTTTTCTGGCTGTGAGCATTTTGGCGGTTGGAAGCGCACGGGCGCAGCAGGCTGCATCCTCTGGTTCGCAGCAGACTCCGGCGGCAAAGGATAAGAGTACTTCGGTTAAGAATTCGTCATCTGCGCCTGGTGCGAAGACCGAGCCCGAGCCTGCCGCAAAAAATCCCGATGCTCTCGAGCTCAAAACCGACAGAGACAAGGCGAGCTACGCACTGGGAATGAATATAGGTCAAGGTCTAAAAAGGCAGACTGATGACCTCGATCCCGCCATCGTCCAGCGGGCCATGAAGGATGCGCTGTCCGGCAACAAAACGCTGATGACCGAGGAAGAGGCCAAGTCCGCGTGGACGACGTTCCAAGTGAACATGCGAAAGAAGCAGGAGCAGCAGGCGCAACAGTTGGCCGAGACGAATAAGAAGGATGGCGACGCGTTTCTGGCCGAGAACAAAACGAAGGCGGGCGTGGTTACGCTGCCGAGCGGGTTGGAATACAAAATCTTGACGGAAGGCACCGGGCCAAAGCCAGCGGCGACCGATTCGGTGGTGTGCAATTACAAGGGAACATTGCTCGACGGAACCGAGTTCGACAGCTCGGCCAAGCATGGAGGGCCGGCAACATTTCCCGTGACCGGAGTGATCAAGGGCTGGACAGAAGCGCTACAACTGATGGCGGTGGGGTCGAAATGGGAGCTATTTGTTCCAGCGGATCTGGCTTATGGCCAGCGGGGCGCCGGGGCGGGAATTGGGCCCAATTCGACACTTATTTTTGAGGTGGAGTTGGTTTCGATCAAGAGCAACGATGCGGTGCAGCCGGGCGTCAAGGCTCCAGGCGGAGACACAGGCGGAGGCGACAAGGTTCCGCCCAAGGATCCGAGCAAGGACAAGTAGCGGCGATTCAGAGACTGGTCGCGGTTCGCGATCGGGACGCGGCTGGCGGTGGCCACACTGAAGATGCCGGCCTGAAGGCCGGCGCTACAAAGGCGTTAGCGATTCATGCTTGCTGAGGTGGCGGCGACGTCGAGGAGAAGGGATTTCAGCTTGGCGGGATCGGTGACGGGCGGGTGGCAGGTGGTTTCGACGCAGACGAGGGCTAGCGGCTTGGCGGCGTCGAGGTGCGGAAGCGTCTCGCGCAGCGCGGGAGGCAGCGATTCGAAGGATGCGATCCTTTCCGGCGTGACGCGCAGGACGGATTTGCCGAAGCGGTAGATTTCGTTGGCAGCGCGCTTGAGTGCGGCGGCATGGGTATCTCCGATCGCGCCGGTGATGACGATCTGCAGCACGTGACGCTCGTGAAGCAGCGCGGCGAGGCCGTAGGTGGCCGCGAACAGTCCGAACTGCGGAACGAGTCCCGCGAATGCCTCGAGAGTTTTTTTCGCCCAATCGCGATAGAGCTTGTCGCCGGTCGATGCGTACAGACGATCGAGAACGATCGCGGCGACAGAATTCGCGCCGGGCGTTGGCGAATCCTGAATCGGCTTGCGGCGGACCTCAAGGCCGCCCATCGGAGCAGCGTCTTTCGCGCGATCGAAGAAGCCGCCGGCATCCGGATCGCCGAAGCGCTCGATGGCTTTGCGCATCAAGTGCTCGGCTTTGCGGTGGTACTCCTGCTGCTGCGTCAATTCCCAAGCGTCGAGAAGCGCTCCGCTGAAAAATACGAGATCGTCGAGCGATCCATCGAGACGCGGTCCGCCCACGCGGTGCAACACGCCGATATTTTCGTCCCAGGCTTCCGTAAGAATGCGATCGAGAGTTTTCAGCGCGAAAGCTCCGCAGTCGTCGCGGCGAAGAACGCGCGCTGCTTCGAGATATGCGGAGATGAACATCGCGTTCCAGCCGACGTAGAGAGTTGTATCAATCGCTGGGACTGGACGGCGTTCACGGCGCGCGGCGAGCAGTTTCCCCTTGGCGCGGGCGATGAGGATGCGAGTGGCCGCTTCGTCGAGATTGAGCTTCGCTCCGAGATCTTCGATCGTGGCCGCGACCCAGAGGACATTTTTCTCCGGGTTGTGGTGCATTTCGCCGCGCGGAAGGACGTCGTAATAGATTTCGACGGCGCGCGATTCCTCGGGCGAAAGCACTGCGCGGACTTCAGCAAGGGTCCAGGTGAAATAGTCGCCATCGTCGTCGAGCGTCTGATCGGCATCCTGGCTGCCGTAAAATCCGCCACGCTCCTGATCGGAGAGCACTTCGTTGACCCAGGAAATAATTCCTTCGGCGGTTTCGCGGAAGAGCGCGCGGCCCGTGACTTGATAGCCGTGCAGGTAATTTTTCAGCAACTCGGAATTGTCATAGCTCATTTTCTCGAAGTGCGGGACGCACCAGCGCTCGTCAACCGAATAGCGATGAAAGCCTCCGGCAAGCTGATCGTAAACGCCTCCGAGAGCCATCCCTTCGAGCGTGCGTTCGGCGACGTGAAGCAGGCGTGGATCGCGCGTCGATTGGTAGCGTTCGAGTAACAGATCGACGGCGCTCGCGTGCGGAAACTTCGGGGCTGTGCCGAAGCCGCCGTGCTGTTCATCGAAAAGACGCAAGGCGGACTCGACGATCGAGTCAACGATGCTTGAATCCAATGAGCCTCGCGCAGCATGGTGCAGCTCAGCCTTCTCCACGGCTTCTTCAAGCGCGCGAGCGGAGTTGTCGACATCTGCGCGTTGATTGCGAAACGCTTCGGACACGCCGAGGAGAATACGTTTAAAACCCGGACGGCCCATCGCGTCTTCAGGCGGAAAATAGGTGCCGCCGAAAAACGGTTTGCCGTCGGGCGTGAGAAATGCGGTGAGCGGCCAGCCACCTTGTCCGGAAATTGCGCTAATTGCGGACTGATACCGCGAGTCGACGTCGGGGCGCTCGTCGCGATCCACTTTCACCGGAATGTAAAGCTGGTTGATCATCGCCGCGATTTCGGGATTTTCGTAGCTCTCGCGGTCGATTACATGGCACCAGTGGCACCAGACGGCGCCGATGTCGAGCAGAATGGGTTTGCCGGCCGCGCGCGCCGCTTCGAAAGCTTCCGAGCCCCATTCGTACCAGTCGATGGGCTGGTGCGCAGCGGATCGGAGATATGGGCTCGCGGAATCTTTCAGGCGATTTTCGGATTGGCTCACGTGACATTCAGGCTCGCACGAGCCGACGCGAGATGCAAGGGTCTGCTTTTGGCTCAGATTGCGCGGCGGGTGTAATTTGGTGCCCTGAACGGATAAAGTGTATGAAAGTCTGCGCGATACACGTCCGTGCAAGACGAACTGGCTGTTTGTCTGCATCGGCGGCGACCCGCGCACGGAGTGGGCGATTGAAGCTGGACTCGTGCGTGATGTGGGGCACGGTTCGGTCAAGCGCTGCGCTTCGGCTGTTGGCGGGCGCGATGTCGGTGATGTTCGTCCATCGGTATCTGGCGGAGGGATGACGCCTATAGTCGACCAAGCTGTTCGATCCGATTGCAAAGAATCCCAAGAGCGGACAGATCTCTCTTTCATCCCTAGGCACTGCGATCTTAAACTGCGTAGGTTCAGCAAGTTGCAATGGCATGAGCGCCGGTATTCGGCGTGCTACTTCTCAGCCGTCGAGCGTTCGGAGGTGGGGCGATGCGATCGCTTTGGGAAGATATAGCTCACGCGTTGCGGCTGTTCGTGAAGTCGCCAGGCTTCACGGCCGTGGCGGTGCTGACGATTGCGCTGGGCATCGGCGCGAACAGCACGATTTTCAGCTGGATCAATTCGACGATGCTGAATCCGATCCCCGGAATGAAAGGCAGCAGCGAAGTTGTGTCGCTGAGTCTGGGCGGTACGTCTTCGGATCCGCGCCCATTCTCGTATCTCGATTACATCGACCTGCGAGACCACAACAAGAGTTTCTCGGGGTTGATTGCGGCGGATCTGCGGTCGCTCAACCTAACTGGCGACAAAGCCCCGCAGCGGGTGTGGGGCACGATGTGCTCCGCAAACTACTTCGATGTGCTGGGCGTGCGGCCGATGCTGGGCCGCGGATTTCTTCCCGCGGAAGATACGAAGGCGGGAAGCTCGCCGGTGGTTGTGATGAGCTACCGATTATGGCAAACGCGCTACGGCGGTAGTCCGAATATCGTCGGACAGGCGATCAGCCTCAACAAACTGCCGTTTACGATCGTCGGCGTTACTCCGCCGGTTTTTCAGGGTACTCAAACCGGGCTGCGCACGGACCTGTGGGTTCCGCTGCTCGGGGGCGAACAGCTAATTTCTTCCAGGAATCTGATCGAACAGCGAGGTGCGATGTGGCTGATGGTGCTCGGACGCTTGCGCCCGGGCGTCACCGCCGAACAAGGCCAAGCGGAATTGAACACGCTGATGCAGCAGCTCGTGACTCAGTATCCGGAAGCGCATCAGGGACGCAATGACGTGAAGGCGTACCCACTCTGGCGCGCTCCTTATGGCGCAAATGGCTATCTGTATCTTTTGCTGCCGACGCTGATGGCGATTTCAGGCGTGGTGCTGCTACTTGCGTGCGCGAACGTGGCGAATCTACTGCTCGTCCGATCAGTGGCACGGCGGCGCGAGATGGCGATTCGGATGGCAATCGGTGCGAGCCGTTGGCGGCTGGTGCGGCAGCTATTGATTGAAAGTCTGGTGCTATCGCTTGCGGGCGGCGCGTTGGCGATGTTGATCACGACGTGGTCGGCCGGAACGTTCGGCTCGTTCATTCCGCCCACGAATATTCCCATTTTTATGGACGTGCATGTCGACCGCGTGGTGCTGCTGGTGACGCTCATTGTGTCCGTGCTGACAGGCGTGATTTTCGGGATTTTGCCTGCGCTGCGTTCGTCGAATCTGTCTCCGGTGACGGTGCTAAAGGAAGACACGGGCAGCGCATCGGGCGGCCGCAGCAAGGCGCGGCTTTCAAGCGCGCTCGTGGTGATGCAGATCGCGCTTTCACTCTTGCTGTTGGTGTGCGCGGGACTTTTTATTCGAAGTTTTCGGAATGCACAGCGAGCGGACATGGGGTTTAATCCCGAGCATGTGCTGCTCGGCACCGTCGATCTTTTTTCCGCCGGGTACACCAAGGAACAGGGAATCGCGTTCGACCGGCAACTTCTGGCGAAGCTTGGAGCTCTGCCCGGCGTGCAGTCAGTGAGCATGTCGAGCTGGGTGCCGCTCGGATTCGAGCTGAGCTCGTCGATAACACAGCCTGAAGGCTACGTGCCGCGGCCTCATGAATCGATGGACGTCTCGAACGCAAACGTGGGACCGAATTATTTGCACACGATGCAGATTCCGGTGGTCGAAGGCCGCGAGTTCACCCCGGAGGATAAGGAGGGCTCGCAGCCTGTGGTGGTGGTGAATCAGGAGTTCGTGCGGCGTTATTGGCCGGGACAGGATGCGATTGGAAAAAAGCTCGCCGCGGACGAGCTGACTTTCACGGTGATCGGCGTGGCGCGGAACAGCGACTACAACAACCTGCATGAGGCGGCCGAGCCCTTTTTCTTTGTGCCGATCTATCAGGACTACGCGCGCGGGCCGATCTTTCATGTGCGCGTGGCGGGCGACCCACTCGCGTACACCGGAGCGCTCGAAAAAGCTGTACACGAGCTGAACGCAGACATGCCAGTGCTTGATGAATCGACGCTGGCTACGCGAGTGCAAGTGGCGAGCACCGGATCGCGAATCGCAGGGACGTTCGTCGGAGCATTCGGCGTGCTCGCACTGGTGCTGGCGGCGGTGGGAATCTACGGCGTGATTGCGTACACGACGCGAGAGCGCACGCACGAAATCGGGATTCGTCTGGCGCTTGGCGCGCAGCGGCGCGACGTGCTGAGGCTCGTGCTGCTCCAGGGATTGCAGATGACTGCGGCAGGGCTCGCGCTTGGATGCGTGCTGGCGCTTGTCTCGACGCGCTTCCTGCAGTCGACACTATTCGGGGTGACGGCCACCGATGCAGTTACATACGCGACGGTGGCTGTATTGCTCGCGGTAGTGGCGATGGCGGCGTGCTGGATTCCGGCTTGGCGCACGATGCGCGTGGACCCGATGGTGGCGCTGAGGTATCAGTAGGGCGCGGAACGATCGCCAAGCTTCAAACCAAATCGGCCGGGCTGGTTTATCCCGTCGATCCATCGCTCTAGCCTCAGGAAATTGAGACGCGTTTAGGAGCTATTGCACGGGGTTCGAGTAGCCGGCGTCGCGGGGGTCGATTGGCTTGCGGCCGGCGAAGCCTTCGTCCTGACGGTGGTAGAAGCGGATGCGGTCCTCGCCGAGTTTCCAGCAGAGATATACTTCATCGCCATCAATGCGCGCGGGAAAATCGAGCAAGCCCACGTTGAGATCTTTCACCACACAGCCGGTTTCATGGATTCGATCGAGCGCAGACTGGACGCTTTGCTGCAGGCGATTGAATTCGAGTCGAATCTTAGCGGTCTTTTCGTAGTTCACGAGCATGCCGCCGGAACGGGAAATTCGTTCTGCGATGTCGCGCAACTGCTCTTCAACCTCGGCCATCTTGCGGCGGGATTCCATGGCTTCGATCAGGACTGGCTCGAGTTGAACGCGGAGCCGCTCGGCTTCGGTTAACGAGAAAATTTTTTGTTCGTCATCTGCCATGTCGCAGTCGCTCCCAAAGCCAATGCACCGCTTCAGGGTATTGTGCGCGACTGCGCAGCGGAGGGCAAATCAAAAGCACACAGGCGTTATCGACTCTGCCGCAGCACAATTGGGTGAGAGCACGGAGAACGCCGTCGTTAGGGGCCGCCGGGAATTCAGGCTGAGTCCAGGCGTTTCGTTAGCACAGGCATCATTTTCACCAGCGGCCTACCGGCGGACCTGTGCTACTTAGCCGCCGATGAAGACCATGGTGCGCGATGGAGGCACGAAGCCCGGCTCGTTGATGCGATGGCCTTTTTCTTTTTGCGTCACGATGGCGCGGATTTCATCGACGATATCTTCGTCGCTGGCGCCACCGCGCAGCAGGAATTTCAGGTCGTGATCTTCTTTGCTGAATAAGCAGGTGCGGAGTTTTCCGTCAGCGGTGAGGCGGATGCGAGAGCAGTGTCCGCAGAAAGGTTGCGTGACCGGCGCGATCAATCCGATTTCGCCCGGGCCATCGACGAACTTGTATTTGCGCGCGGTTTCGCTGCGCTCGTGCGCGATTTCGACCAGCGGCCAGCGCGCGTGAATGCGGCGATAGACTTCGGCCGCGGGAACCATCGTGTCGCGGGTCCAGGCGCGGTCGGCGTCGAGCGGCATGAACTCGATGAAGCGCATGATCAGGTCGCGTTCGCGCGCAAATTCCGCGAAGGCTTCCACTTCATCGTCGTTCAGCCCGCGCACCAGGACGGCGTTCACTTTTACGGGGCGCAGGCGCGACACTTGCGCGGCGTCTATGCCAGCCATCACCTGGTCGAAAGTTTTTGTGCGCGTAACGCGTTCGAATTTCCCGCGGTCGAGCGAATCGAGGCTGATGTTGATGCGGTCCAGACCCGCGGCGAGAAGCGCGTCGAGGCGCTCGGCGAGCAAGTGGCCATTGGTGGTGATCGAAAGATCGCGCACGCCGATCGCTTTCAGCCGCGCGATGAAGTCTTCCACGCCCGGGCGCACAAGCGGCTCCCCGCCCGTGACGCGCACTTTGCGAATGCCCATGCCGACGAGAATGCACGCGAGCCGCTCGAACTCATCCCATTCAAGCAGCTCATGGTGCGGCATGTGGTTATCGGGATCGGCCGAGCGGCAGTAGACGCAGCGGAAGTTGCAGCGGTCGGTAACCGATATCCGCAGGTCGGTGATTTGGCGGCCGAATTTGTCGAAGAGGGACATTTTCTTTTTCAGCGCCGTCGCGTTCAGCACCGGCGGCGACGCCTTACGCTGAGATCCTTCGCCGGGGGTTCAAACCCTCCCTCTACTCAAGATGACAATCCGTGCAGAATTGTCGCAATAAAAAAGCCCAAATCCGCGATTGGATTTAGGCGAAAGAGCGAGGTCTCGTGCAACGAGCCTCGAACTGTCTCCTTTCCAAAACGCGGTGGTATTCAAATTCCGCGAAGGGAGGCCCAGGCGTTTCCGCTCGAACCCTCGTCCGCTGCTGCAAACGCAGAGGACTCGTCCTCTGAGCCTTAGGATTTCTCTCCGTTAGGCTCCGAGAATCGGAGAAACAAGATGATTCTACGCCCGCAATCGCGCGTTAGCAAATGACGCATAGTGGAGAGCTGGCTTGCCGGCTTCCGGTATGATTCGACTTGTGAGGTTGGACAGTATGATTGCATCGCGAGCCCCCGAAGTATTAGACCAATTTTGCAAGAATCCGTGGAAATTCCAGCAAACCTTCGAGACCCCACTCAAGAGTCTGCAATCGTTCGTCGCTACCATCGTCTCATCTGGCGAGCCATTGCGACACGGCTCCCTAACGATTGACCAAGTAGTTTTCGAACCGAGGGATTTAAATGCAATGCTCTCGAAGTATTCGATTCCGCCAAAATGTGAGCGTGGCCTTTGCCTGACTGCTGCGGGCCGGAAGGAGGTCGAAGAACTTCTACGCGTGGTCTTGGGTGAATGGATTGACTTCCTTTTTGTTCCCGATCCCCAAGTCTTTGCGATATACGCCGATCACGATGAGTTCACGACTTTCTACGCTCACAATCGTACGAACCTGGAACGAATCACCAGTGCCCTCTCCAACGGGGGGTTCAAAGCGAAACCGGAGTATCAACGGCGCTTTTGACAGCACACTGCGGGCTATGCAACGCGATGGTTGTGATAAAGTGGCGCACCGATGCGCATCTTCGTTCTGGGGGCGGGCGGCACCGGCTCGTTGCTGGCCCATCTGCTGACGCGCCAGGGACACACCGTCTGGTGCGGCGATCGCGACATCACCCGCGCGCAACGCTTCCTCGGGAAAAAGAGCACGATCGAAATCGTCGAGACGAACGCGCGCAATTTGTGGTCGATCGTGCGCGCGGCGCGCGGCGCAAACCTGATCGTCAACGCCTCCCCGGCTGTCTTCAACGAAATCGTTCTGCGCGCGGCGCTGCGCCTTGGCATCCACTACATGGATTTGAACGCGCACCTCACGCGTTCGCCGTTCAAACCCGAGCAGTATCGCTACCACAAGCGCTTCGTCGCGAAGAATCGCACGGCGCTGATCTGCGCCGGTGTTGCCCCGGGGCTTACGAATCTGCTCGCAAAACGCGGCAGCGAACTGCTCGATAGCTCCGATGAGATTCATTTCCGACTCTTCGAAAGCACGGAGAGCAAAGATCCGATTTCCACCTGGTCGGCCGACGGCGTGTACGACGCGGCAATTTCCAATCCGCGCATCTATCGCAACGGAAAATTTGCGATGGTACGGCGGTTTGCTGAGCGCGAGAAATTCCGCTTCCCTGCTCCGATTGGCGAGGTGACGGTGTACCTGGCCGCCCAGGACGAAGTCTGCTTGATGCCGCGTGATACTCATGTGCGTGACGTGGACGCGAAAATCGGCGGCAATGATTTCGACCGTTTGTATCGCTGGTTCCGGCAAGGCCGGTTGAACCGCTCGCAGGGAATGGTGCACAAGAGATTCCCGAAAGTGCCCACGCCGAAAGCGGTAGCGAAACTAATTCGTCGCGGAATTTTGGAGAACGCGCGGTTTGCGGCGGCGGTGCTGGTGCGCGGCGCCAAAGACGAACAGCCGCTGCTTGTGCGCTGGGATGCGAGCTTTCCGACGCTGTATCAGATCCGGCAACGCGGCATGATTTCGACGCCGATTTCGTACGCGACGGCGCACATGGCCGCGCTCTTCGTGAAACATTTCCCGCGCGATTCGGCAGGCGTGATCAGCCCGTCGGCGGTGCCGCTCGAAAAACGCCGCGCGATTCTTGCCGGCGTGAAATCGCAGGATATCCGGCTATCACTGAAGATCACGAAGATGAAGAAGGAAGAAGACGAGGAATTCTAAAACGGATTTGCCAGCGGCTTCAGAAGGCCGAAATCGGTGAGCCCGTTGGCGACGAACTGCACGGCCAAGGCAACCAGCAGCAATCCCATCAGCCGCATCAGGATACGAATTCCTGTTTCGCCCAGGTAGCGTTGCACGCGGCCTGCGCCGCTCAAAATCAAGAACGACGCGAGCGCAGTGGCGGCGATTGTCGAATAAATGACCGCGTGCTGCCAGATCGCATGCGATTCGCCGATCAGCACCATAACCGTTGAAATCGCTCCAGGCCCTGCGAGCATCGGCATCCCGAGCGGGATGATACTCGCGTCCCTTTTTGCTGCGCCTTCTTCGGTTTCCTCGGGCGTGGATTTCGTGCTCGATTGGCGGGCCTGCAGCATGTCCAATCCGATTTGAAGCAGGATGATTCCGCCAGCGATTTTGAAAGCGGGAAGCGTGATGCCGAACATTTTAAAGATCAGGCTCCCCGCGAAAGCAAATGTCGCGAGCACAATCGCGCACGTCCAGGCGGCGCGCCGAGCCATGAAGCGGCGCTCTTGCGCCGGCGAATCGACGGTAATGGCGAGGAAGAGCGGAATCACGGTGAACGGATCGACCAAAAAAAAGATAGAGGTAACTGCGAGCAGCGCGAATTCGAGGACTTGTCTCGCGGATGTGGGCATGTGCGGCGTCAGGCCGCAAACTTAGCACGTTTGCCTCCTCAAGGCACCGATGGAAGTCATAGTAAGATCAGTTGCGAGGTGTCGCATGAGCCTGGCAGACGCGCCGGTTGCACGCGAAGGGTTCTACGTTACGCATTTCTTGACCGTAAAAGACCAGGCGAAATCGAGAGAGTTCTACGTCCGGGTGCTGGGCGGAAAAGTCGTGAAGCTTGAAAATCCCTGCTACATCAAGCTGGCCAACTCGTGGATTATTCTGAATTCGGGCGGCGGACCCACGCCAGACAAGCCCGAGGTGATCCTGGAAACGCCGCCTGACTTGAACAGGATGAGCAGTTTCCTGAACCTTCGAGTCGCCGATATCTGGGCCTGTTACAAAAATTGGACGGCAAAGGGCGCCCATTTCCTCACCGAGCCGCTCGATAACCACGGCCACGAGTGGAGATGCTACATGCGCGATCCGGATGGCTACCTCATCGAAGTGGGCCAGTACACGCAGGCAGCGATCGACCGGTTCGCGAATTTCTCCGGCTGAAGGTACAAGAAACCGCGAGTACGAGCAGAACGATCGCGATTGAAATCAAAGCCATTTCGTAACTCCTAAGAGCTGTATAACCTCGCCGAGCCGGTTAATGGGGTTCGCGCATTTTGAGGTCGAGGAGGATGCGGACCTCGTCGATCTTCCGCGGAGTCTCGAAGCGGGGACCGGAATAATCGAGGCCGGAACCGGAACTGTAAGGAACCTCCTTGGGAGGCTTCGTTTCGACGAGATGGCCGGTGCACACGGCGCCGTGATATTCGCGCATGCTGATCGAGTAATTCGGCCCGTAGCAGCTGCGATCCTCAACGAGCGTCGGCCAGATCGCATTCGATAACCAATCGCGCAAAGCAGGCAAGTCTTCGAGTGGGATTTTGCCGAGACCCGTAATTTCCATCCAGCCGACTTTCTGGCCGTAGGCGATGTCCGAAGCAGACTTGTCAAAGGTGAAGGTAACTTTGCGCGTGGCGCTCTTGCTGACGGGAGTGATGACGGTAGGTCCGCTGTAACCGACGTTCCAGTCGGACGGGGCTTCACGCTCGACATAGGTGACGGTGACATCGCCGGTAAGCTGGAGCTTGCCGGTTTGGTCGCGGACGGCGGACTTCGTCTGGAAGCTCATGACGGTGTAGCGCGAGAGTGCGGCGTAAGCGCCGGTGCGAAGGGTGCCGTTAGGATTGAGGAGCACCTGGTCCTGGTCGGCGGGGATTATGTTGAGCTGCAGCGAAAGCTTGGAGGGATCGGCGGAGTCGAGCTCCATGGTGCCGGCGGCCATGGCGACGGCCAAGTTGAGGCCCGGATCGGGGTCGCCGGACTGCGCGAGGAAGATGCTGGCGGTAGAATGGCCCGCATCGATTTGCCATTTGACGTTCTGCGCAGAAACGCTCGCGACGGCAAGTACCGTAAGGCCGAGTAGAAGCGGCAACTGCGCGACGGATTTCATCGGAATTTCCGATTTTGGCTTCTCACTCCGGATCGTACGCTTGTCCTGCGCTCGAGACAATGAACTTGCCGTCAGAATACGCAAGCAGCATTCGATCAATTCGCGAGTTTCCCCCTTTGGTGCGGCGCTGAATCTAGCTGGCCCGCGACTTCTTCTGTTCCTTGTTCGGCTTTGCTACTGTTCGCAGAAGGTCTCGTTTCGAGGATTCTCTCGAAAGGCTCGTTTTCAACGCGGACATCAGATCGACGACGTTCTCTCGTTTGACGCGCGGCATCACCGCGAGCTTCTTCCCACTCCTTTTTGCTTCGATCAGCCGCTCTAACTCCTGCCTGTAAGTGTCAACGTACTGGCTCGGTTCAAACGGTGCGGCGAGCGTGTCGATCAGTTGCATGGCCAACTTTGATTCTGCTTCTTTGAGTTCGGACTTCCGCGGCTTGTCACCGGCGGCCCGGACCTCATTTTCGTAAAACATCGTATGAAGGGTGAAACCGGTTTCGAGCGCGCGAATGATGACGATATTCTCGCGCCCGAACATCGTCACTTTGGCGATAGCGGCATATCCGGTGTTCACCATCGCGTCAAGCAGCAGATCATAGGCTCGCACGCCACTCTCTTCAGGCTTGGCGTAATAAGAGCTTTCGAAGTAGACAGGATCAATCTCCTCGCTCTTTACAAAACTGAGGATTTCCATCGTTCGTGCAGACTCGGGTTCGATCTCTTCCAGCTCCTCTTTTGTGAATAGGAGATATTGACCTTTTTCGTGCTCATAGCCCTTGACGATCTCCGAACGATCTACAAACTTTTCGCACGTCGGGCAGAACGTCGGCTGCTTGATGCGGCTGCCGCACGGCGAGTGAATCTGATTGAAGCTGATTCTTTCGGACCGAGCGGCAGGTTCGAGAGAAATCGGTATCGACACAAGTCCGAAAGCAAGGAAACCCTTCCATGCAGCAGCCATAGACGCCTCCAAAGGCGGCAATCATAGTTCAGAGTAAATGAGACCAAAAGCGAATTCATATCGAAAAGCGAGCCGCGACCAACCCGTGACTCCGGCTCTATTGCCTGATTCTGATGCGGCTGCTAGACTGTCGTGGCAAGAGTTGAATTGCAGCTCCTGCCATACTTTCTATAGAAGGTTTAGCCATGTCTGGACACTCAAAATGGGCCACGATCAAGCATAAGAAGGCGGCTACGGACGCCAAGCGTGGCAAAGTTTTCACCAAGATTATCCGCGAACTAACGATTGCCGCGCGCACCGGCGGCGGCGACCCGGTGACCAATCCCCGCCTCCGCACCGCGATTGGCCTGGCCAAGAACGAGAACATGCCCAATGACAACATCGAGCGCGCGATCCAGCGCGGCACCGGGCAACTCGAGGGCGAGACGCTCGACGAAGTGATGTTCGAAGGCTACGGCCCGGGCGGCGTGGGCGTGCTGATTCAGGTGGTGACGAGCAACCGCAACCGGATCGTCAGCGAGATTCGCCACATGATGTCGAAAAATGGCGGCAACATGGCGGAGAACGGCGCGGTGGGCTGGATGTTTCATCGCAAGGGCGACATCGTGGTGCCGAAAGAGCTGGCGGACGAAGACAAAGTGATGGGCATCGTGCTCGACGCGGGCGCGGAAGATTTGCGCGATGATGGCTCGGCGTGGGAAGTGACCACGCCCCCCGAAGCGATGGAAAAAGTGCGTGAAGCGCTCGTGGCGAACGGAATCACGCCGGCGGCCGCAGAGGTGGCCTGGATCCCGCAGAACTACGTGAAATTGAGCGGCGCGCAGGCGCAGCAGATGCTGCGTATGGTGGAAACACTCGAGGACCATGACGACGTGCAGCACGTCTACGCGAATTTCGATATCGACGAGAAGGAACTTCAGGCAGCTGTCGCGAGTTAGTGGTTCCCCCTCTCGTTCGGCAACGGCCGTTTGCCGCCATGCGGTCTCGATGTTGACGCAACACACGCCCTAAAAAACACTATCACTCCCTTGGGCCTCGCACTAAACTAATGCCCGCCCAATGCCTTCTCGCGCCGCAATTCCCGCGCAACGACAAACCAGCGTGCCCGCAAAGGCGCATCGCTTCCGCGTCCTCGGAGTCGATCCGGCCGTGGCCGGCGCCACTGGCTACGGCGTCGTCGAGTTCAGTGGTTCGGCAGCGCGCATGCTTCGCTTCGGAGCACTCAAGCTCCCGGCGCGAGCGCCGTTTGACTCGCGGCTGCGCGAGATTCACCAGCTGATTTCGCGGCTCGTCGAAGAATTTTCGCCCGATGCCGTCGCAGTGGAATCGGTATTCACGGCGCTGAACGTTCGAACCGCGCTGAAGCTGGCAGAGGTGCGCGGAGTCGTGCTTCTTGCGGCGGCCCAGGCGCAAATCCCGTCGCATAGTTATTCGCCGCGTGAAGTGAAAGTGACCGTAGCGGGTTACGGCGGCGCTTCGAAACAGCAAATGCAGCAGATGGTGAGCTCTGCGCTTGGGCTCAGCGCCTATCCCGAGCCGGCAGACGCATCCGACGCGCTGGCGGTCGCGCTTTGCCACGCGCACCTGGCGCAGGCGCGCGAACGAATGGCCCGCGCGATGGGAATTCAATCTGCTACGGTCGCCACGGGGAACCGGAAACGGCCGATTCGCATCCAAGTCCTTCAATGATCCAGTTGCCAATGTACAGCGCCAGATATAGGTGCGCTGCCCTTCGAAACGCTGCCGCTATCAGTACCGGCTTGCTGTTTTTGGCTCTACTTGTCGCAGCATCCGCGTTCGCCGGTAGCCCCGGGGACGGCCCAAACATCACCTATCGCAAGATCTTTAAGGCGAGCTATCCGGAATATGTTGAGATCAAGGTGAGCCAGAATGGAGCGGCCACCTACGATATTCGCCAGCTCGACGAGGCGTCCGAGCCGGTGGCTTTTGAAATCAATCCGCCCCTGGTGCAGCACATATTTGATCTCGCGGCGAAGCTTCACAATTTTCAAGGTGTGAATCTGGACCTGCACCGGCGCATCGCGAACCTTGGGGAAAAGACGTTCCTGTACACGAAGGGAGGCGAAAGCCACGAAGTGAAGTTCAATTACACGCTGGATGAATCTGCGACGCAACTGTTGAACATTTTCGAAGGGCTGGCGCGACAGGAGTCGGATCTATCAAACCTGCGGCGAGTGATGCGATACGACCACCTGGGCGTGAATGACGCCCTGCTTCAAATTGAAACAGACTACAACAGCAAAGTGTTTCCGGAACCGGAACGGCTGCTTCCAGCTCTTGATCAGGTCTCCGCGGACGATAAGTTCATTGACATTGCCCGGCAGCGGGCGCGGGTCCTTGCGAGCCGTATTCGAAATCCTCACTAGAATATGAAAGCGATTGATGAAAGCTGCCAATGCGCGGCGTCGTCTCCACCATCTCGTTGCGTTGAGGCAGACTGACGGCCCTGAATCGATTACCCGGATGGGCTGGAATCTGTATCACCGTAACGGCGAAGTCGGGTAGTACTAATTTGTCAAATATTTACATTTTGGAGGCAACCCAGAACCATCTCATTTGCCCTTCGGCGGCATCAGAGATAGTCATATAAAAACCATGCGACACCCACACACCCTTACCGCCAATTTATTCGCACTCTTTGCTTTCATTTTGGTCGGCGCTCTCGCCACGCCGGCTCAAACCAACCAAGCTCGCTCGCTGGTCACCGCCCCGGTCAACGAAAGCCAGATGGTCATGCGCCCTGGTAATACACATCCGCTGGCACGCGCTGAATTTGACCGGGGCCTAGCGCCCGATAGCCTGCCCATGGACAACATGATGCTCGGGCTAAAGCGCACTCCGGAGCAGGATGCCGCTCTCGCCACACTCTTGCGCGAGCAGCAGGATCCGACCTCGGCGAACTACCACAAGTGGATAACGCCTCAAGAATTCGGCGCTCGATTCGGTCCCTCAGACCACGATCTGCAAGCCGTTACCTCTTGGCTTCAGTCGCACGGTTTCCAAGGCGTCGAAGTTTCGCCGTCGCGCACCGTAATCCATTTCTCAGGGACCGCCGGGCAAGTGCACGAAGCATTTCGCACAGCCATCCACCGATACGTGGTGAATGGCGAGGAACACTGGGCCAACTCCACCGATCAGCAGATTCCCGCCGCGCTTGCGAGCGTCGCCGCCGGCGTGGGCACGCTCCACAACTTCGTTCCGAAGCGGGCGAGCCATTCCCGAGGCAGCTTCGTCAAGACAGCGACGGGAGAAGTGAAGCCGCTGCACCCGCTGTTCACCTTTCCAACGGCCAATTGCGGAGAAGTCCCAGGCAACTGCTTCGCTCTGGGCCCCCAAGATTTCGCGACGATTTATAACGTCTTGCCGCTATGGAACGCGGGTATCGACGGCACCGGACAAACGATCGCGGTCGTCGGCGACAGCAACCTAAACATGCAGGACGTTATCAACTTCCGAAAAATGTTCGGACTTCCGGCTAAAAACCCCACCATCATCATCCCGACCGGCTCGACCGATCCGGGAGTTAACAACGACGAGATTGAGGCTGATTTGGACGTGCAATGGGCAGGCGCAATCGCCAAAAACGCGACCATTGATTTCGTGATTGCGGCTAACACCAATTCTACCGCCGGCGTGGATGCCGCCGCACAGTTCATCGTCGACAAGAATCTGGCTCCGATCTTGACCGAGAGCTTTGGCAATTGTGAACTGGCGCTCGGAACCGTCGTAAATGGAATGATTAATACTCGCTGGATGGTTGGCGAGGCGGCTGGCATGGCGATTGTCGTTTCAACGGGTGATAGCGGCTCGGCAGGATGCGATGTTGACGATCCGAATATTAAGACGGAACAGCCAGCCACGCAGGGGCTTGCTGTGAGTGGCCTCGCGAGCACGCCTTTCAATGTCGCTGTCGGCGGCACCGATTTTAATCAGCTCAAGAATGCCACATCGTTCTGGAGTACGACCAACCTGGCTACGAATCAGGCATCAGCGCTGGGATACATTCCCGAGACCACCTGGAACGATTCCTGCACCAACGCGCTTTTCGGTTCTGTCGGGTTTAGCACCACGCCAGAAGCCAATTGCAACAACACGGCGAACCTGGCGTCCGCAATCGGCCCAATCGGTGCTGGCGGCGGCATCAGCAACTGCACTGCGCCGACTGGTTCACTGCCGTCTACCTGCGCAGGCGGCTATCCCCGGCCCACGTGGCAAACCGGTCCCGGTGTTCCGGTTGGCAGCACCCGTTTGATTCCAGATATTTCGTTGTTCGCCGGTGATGGACTCGTCGGAAGCTTCTACATCATCTGTCAGCAAGACACGAATACCCCCGCCAATACCCCTTGCAGCCTTAGCTCAAATAGCCAGGGCCAATCGTTTTTCGAAGGCGTTGGCGGAACATCTGTTTCCACTCAAATTATGGGCGCGATTTTCTCGCTTCTCGTTCAGAAGACAGGCGGAAATCTCGGCACTCCGAGTCCTACGCTGTATTCGCTCGCCGCCCAGCAGAATGCGGCAACCTGCAATTCGTCCGCCCCCGCAAGCTCATGCATCTTCAACGACGTAACAGTCGGCACCATTTCATCTCCATGCGTGAAGGGCTCACCGAACTGCAACGTGGCGACCCAGGGCGATGCCAACGGGATCCTCACGGGCTTTGACGCCGGCGTGGGCTACGATCTGGCGACGGGCCTCGGCTCGGTGAACGTCTGCAACCTCGTCAACAATTTCGCAGTCACAAACCCGGGCGGCGCAGCAGACTTCGCGCTATCCAACTGCGTGGCACTAGTGACCGTGCCGTCCGCAGGTGGTTCGGGCACTCTTAATCTGACCATCACGGCGATCAACAATTTTAGCGGGACGTTTAATTTCACGTCAGCCTCATGCACGGGCCTTCCGACGGGAGCGGCCTGCAGCTTCAATCCCGCTACCGTAACGCTCGATTCGACGCACCAATCCGCATCGACTGTTGTGACGATCACTACAACCGCGAGCGTGCCGCCAGGCACTGGCGTTCGGCCCAATGGCATCCAACGCTGGTTCATGCCCGCTGCCGTCGCACTTACCGCGATGATGAGTGTGGCCTTCGTTCTCTTCGGCGGGAAGCTGAAGCAATTGCGATGGAGCGCTGCAGTGGGACTTATGGCTCTCGTTTTCGTCATCGGAATAGCCGGATGTGGTGGCGGTGGAAGTAGCAGTAGCGGAGGCGGAGGCGGTGGCGGTGGGGGTGGCGGAGGAGGGGGTGGTGGCGGCGGTGGAACTACCGCGGGTACAAGCACCACTGCAACCATCACCGCGACTTCGAACGGTACCACGCATACGATGAGCTTTACTGTGAACGTCTTTTAAGGAAGTGAACCGTCAGAATTTCGAGTCACAGGCGCCGGCATCGTGCAATTAACGAATCACGATGCCGGCGTAACCTACGACGTGCTCACGGTCGCCATTAATATCTCCTGATGTTGCATATCGTATAAGCTCCGCTTCGCTCGCGTCTAAATCTCGAACCGCAACCAGCATTGTCACTGCCGCCGCGAATCCACACATCGTAATTCCTTCCGCGCGCACCGTGTCATAAAGACCTTGAGGATCGAGCGCCAGGACTCGCGCAATCGCACGCTCGTCTTTCACGCGCGTAATCGCGTCGCTCTCATAATGATTCATGTCTGAGCTTGCAATCACCAGCACCGGTTCGCTCTGGGCCGTCACCACCTTTGCCACTGCGTGCCCTAATTCTTCGAGAATGCCATAACGATCCGTCCCCAGCACAATTGGGACAAATTGAAAATCACCGAGAAGCCGCTGCAGGAATGGAATCTGCACTTCGAGCGAATGCTCTTGCTCGTGGGCCACGGTGTCTTCCCGCAGCCGCGGAAATTCATGTTTCAATTCCGCCGCAAGCGCGGAATCGATCTTCGCATTGCCGAATGGCGTCGCCCAACCGCCATCGGAAAGAATCGCAAGCGATTCGCCGCGTGGAAAGTGGCGGGGTCCGATGAGAATCAGGCGCGAGGGAATGTCGAGTGAGGAATATACGGCACCCGCCACGTGTCCCGAGTAGATAAAGCCTGCGTGCGGCACAACGCAACCGAGCGCCTGCCGCTTCTCTGCCCCTGGCGCAAGATAGCCATCGACGTTCCTCGCAAGTTCAGTTGGATTTGCTGAGTAAAAGTGACCGGCGACGGCAGGAGGGCGAATCATCTAACTACTTCCAAACACGTTTCAAATTCAGCCAAACAGTTGTGACGGGTTACGGGGTTAAATCGGCTTCGATGGATCTCCCTGGATGTCGAGCGCCTCGGTTTTTCCCGGCATGTAGCGGATTCTAACCTTGTCGCCATACTGATAGCCGCCAGCCTCGAGCACCGCTTGCATCTTCTCGCGCGCTTTGTCGGAATACGTAAACGCGTGGATGTTCATCCCATTATCTTCTTCGCGCACCAGTAGTGAAAGCTGGTCGGCGTGAATCACTTCCGCCTTCAGCCAGATGGGCTTCACAGCCTTCTGCTTGACGACGATGGGAGGGGAAGTACTGAGCGGCGGAGCGGCGTCAGCCTGAGCCTTCGCAGGCGTGGACCCGAATGCAACGCCCGCTGCCAGAGCGGCTAGCGCTGAGAAAATTCTAAACGTCTTCATCGAAGGATATTTTGAGCGACTTCAGAAATTTAATGTCTTGCGGCGTCATTTCGAGCTTCGCTTGCACCGGTTCTTCTTCGAGAGACTGCTCGTCCACCTGGATGTGGAGTGATTCCAGGAAGCGGCGGTCTTGGGACGTCATTTTCGCGTCTTGTGCCTGGCGGCGCGCCAGCCCGATTGTCGCGTCAAGCTTCAGCACGATATCGAATCCTGCAGCGCGAACGCTGGAGATGGCTTCGGCGATTCGCTCCGAGTCCGAAACACTGTCGTTGATCGCGTGGCCCAGTTCCCGAAGCAACTGCTTCATACGGTCGTCGAGTTGCAAAGCCGTTACCTCCTGTCCCCAGCTTTCCTACACCAATTTTAGGCTGCGCACAACACCGAAACAAGGCCATGCTACGCTTCACGATTCAAGACGGTAACCTGTCCTCCCGGCTAGCCGTCCCGAG
>Ga0307472_100000044_pt1 | contig 35348 bp, 33 predicted proteins | sample atmos_gasesAM5C__2_FD_204582 | JGI IMG/M metagenome (GOLD analysis project Ga0307472, IMG submission 204582) | Hardwood forest soil microbial communities from Morgan-Monroe State Forest, Indiana, United States - atmos_gasesAM5C_05 | ecosystem: Environmental > Terrestrial > Soil > Temperate...
ACATGAGGTTCGACGCGTCACCAAATGAAATGGGCAAGTCACCGACGAGTTCCATGCGAATCCGCGGACAAGCCTGACACGGCGGCAGGTCCACGGCATCGACGTCAGATTTCGCGTAAAAGAATGTCTTCCCGGCCTGGAACCAACCCCCGGGCTATCGGATTGTCGAATGTCGGATCGGCGGGAACGTCGATTGCCCGCCACCTGCTATCACCTATCCGAAATAGGCTTGCCGTACTTCGTCACGCCCTGCGAGTTCTGCCGGCGTTCCGGCGGCCACGACGCGGCCCTTGGACAGCACATAGCCGAAGTGGGAAATGGCGAGGGTTTGGTGAACATTCTGCTCGACCAGGAACACGGTGATTCCACGGGCGCTGATGTCACGGATGATATTGAAATTCTCCTTCACGAGGATGGGGGAAAGGCCGAGCGACGGCTCGTCGATGAGCAGGAGCTTCGGCGCCCGCATCAGGCCTCGGCCGATCGAAATCATCGCCTGCTCGCCGCCCGACATGGTGCCGGCAAGCTGCGCGCGGCGCTCGGCCAGACGTGGGAACAGGCGAAATATCTCCACCATGCGCTCCTGCGCGGTAGTAGGCGACGTCTCGAGGTAGGCGCCAAGCCGCAGGTTCTCTTCGACCGTGAACTTGGGAAACACCTTGCGGCCTTCCGGGATGCAGGCGATTCCTGCCGCGATCACCTGGTGGGTCGGCAGTGCGGTGATGTCGGCGCCGTCGAACGAGATGCGACCGGCGCGCGGCGGCGTAAGCCCGAGGATGGAACGGATCAGCGTCGTCTTGCCCGAACCGTTCGAGCCCAGCAGGCAGGTGATGCGCCCGGATTCGATCGTCAGAGATACGCCGTCGAGCACGTCCGCCTTGTCATAGGCGGTGGTGACGTTCGCAATCTCCAGGCGCGCCGTCATCATGCCACCCCAAGATAGGCTTCTTGCACCTGGCGATCGGCCGAGACCTGCCGGTACGGGCCTTCCGCGATCTTGCGGCCGAAATTGAGCACCACGCAGCGATCGGTAATGCGCTCGATCACACCCATTTCATGCTCAACGATGACAATAGTGAGATTTCGGGTCAGCTCGCGGACCTGAAGGAGGTCGTCCATCAGTTCCCTGGTCTCCTCATGCGTCATGCCGGCGGAGGGCTCGTCGAGCAGAAGGAGCCGGGGCTGATTGACGAGCGCGCGAAAAATCTCGATCCGGCGCCGGTCGATCATCGGCAAGCCGGCGACCGGCTCGAACATCCGATCAGCCATCGCCGGCTCGAACATCTCGACCAGCTTGCGCGCGGCCCGGTAGCTCACTTCGAATTCTTGCCTCAACGCTCCACGACGCATGAGATTGAACCACAATCCCTGCGTCAGGCGCTTGTGGTTGCCGATCATGATGTTGTCGAAGATCGACAGCGGCAACGACAGCCGCGAACGCTGGAACGTGCGGGACACGCCGGCGCGACACATTGCCTGCGGCGAGGCGCCGGTGACGTCGACACCGTCGAACGTGACCGTACCGCCATCGGCGCGATAGATGCCGGTGACGACATTGAAGAAAGTTGTCTTGCCCGATCCATTAGGGCCGATCAGACCGAGGATCTCGTTCTCCACGACCGTGAGATCCAGTTGATCAAGCGCCACGACGCCGCCGAACCTTCGGGTGAGCTTGCTCGCCTCGAGCAGGACGTTCATGGCCGCCGCCCGGGAAAATAGCGGCGGACCTGGCGCGGCAGCAGGCCTTGCGGCCGGAACAACAGGACGGCGATGACCATCACGGCATAGAGCAGGAAACGATACTCCTGGATTGTCTGCAGCTTTTCCGGCAGGACGACGACGACGATGGTGGCGATGACGACGCCCCACGGGTTGCCGATGCCGCCGAGCAACAGGATCGACACCAGGATCAGCGAGTCGGCAAAGGTGTAGTTGTTCGGCGCAACGAAGCCGCCAACCATGCCGTAGAGCGCTCCGGCGATGCCGATGAGGAAATTGCCGAGCAGAAAAGCGGTGATTTTCCAGCGCGCGATGTCGAGGCCGAAGCAGGCGGCCGCGGTTTCGTCAAGCCGCAGGGCGTCGAGATTGAGTCCGATCCATGATCGTTCCAATCGGCGCACCAGGATGAACGAGCCGACCAGCAGCACCAGGCTCACGGCGAAGTAGTTGATGTAGAATGACAGGTCGAGCCTGCCGATGGTGACGTTATCGTTGAACGGCCAGCCGAAAATGGTCATGCCCTTGACAGGCATGCCCTGCGGACCGCCGAGAACGTCGTTGACTTCGAGAAACGTCTTGAACAGCAGGGCGAAGGCGATGGTGACGACGGCGGCATAGTGCCCGCGGGTGCGCAGCACCGGCAGGAGCAGCAGCGAACCGATCAAGGCCGCGAGCATCCCGCCGATCAGCAGCACCAGGATGTGTGGAACCGCGGTGTGGGCATTGAGCACCGCCGAGGTATAGGCACCGATGCCGAAGAACGACGCTCCGGCAAAATTGAGCACGCCGGCGTAGCCGAACTGGACGTTCAGTCCCAGCGTCGCCACCGTGTAGAGAAAGACGGTGACGACGAGCAGGAGCGAAAAATGGTTGTCGCGAAAAACCGCGGCGGTAACGACGGCGCCGACGACCGCCAAAGCGGCGAGTGTATCCTCACGGTCGGCGAAGCTGCGACCCACCGGCACTAGCCAGCCCAACCAACTCGCCCCCAGCACAACCACGATCGCCAGTGCCAACAGGCCGATGATCATCGATTGTCGTTCCGCCGCCAGGAGCGCAATGAGATAGATCGTCGCGAATACGAGCGCGGCGGCGCCGGGAGCCAACGACGCGCGCGGCTTCTGCCACGTTCCGCCCGGCGCCTCAGACCCGCTCACTGATCTTTTCCTGAATGAGGCCGGTCGGACGCCACGCCATCAGGGCAATGACGACGGCAAATGCAAACACGTCCTTGTAGGCGCTGGCGAACGGCAGCGCGACGGCGCCGATCGTCTGCAATGCCGCGAACAGAAAGCCGCCGAGGATCGCGCCGTAGATGCTGCCGAGTCCGCCGATAATCGCGGCGGAGAATCCGACCACCCCGAGAAGAAGCCCCGTGCCGAAATTGATTTCGTTGTAGTAGAGGCCGTTCATGATTCCGGCGAAGGCCGCGAGGCCCGATCCGATCGCGAAGGTGATGAGCACGACGGCAGTGAAATTGACGCCCATGGTGCGTGCGGTCTCTTCATCCTGCGCCACCGCGCGAATGGCGAGGCCGAGCTTGGTGCGCTTGAGCAGGAGTTGCAGCCCGACGATGACCAGCGCGCCGGCCGCCAGCATGATCACGTTGTCGAGCCGCAGATTGAAATTGCCGAAATTGACCGAGTCCTGTGGAAGCAGCGCCGGAAATGGCTTGGGATTGGCGCCCTCCGGATAGAACAGTCGTACGGCTTCGCGCAGCACGGTCCCGAGCATGAGCGTGACGAGCAGCGTGTTGAGCGCCGGCGCGGAGCGCAGCGGTAACACGAGCGTGCGCGCGATCGCCATTCCGAGCACGGCAATGGCGACGACCGCAACCACGAGCATCGCCAGAAGTACGAGCCAACTGGACCCGATGCCGGCGGTCCGTAGCCCGAGATAGGTCGCGAGCGCCGTGAATGCACCGACGGTCAGCACGTCGCCATGCGAGAATTTGATGACGTCGAGCACCCCGAAGAACAGCGTGAAGCCGAGCGCCACCAGCGCATACATCATGCCCAGCATCAGTCCGTTCATGAGGTATTGGGCAAGCAGCCCCGCATCCATGATGAGGTTCCTGCGCGCACCCGGCGCGACGTCAAGGCGAGGCCGACGGCGTCCGCCTGCCGCCACTTGCTGGCTATTTCTGTCCCGGGAGCTTGCGCTTGCCGCTGGCGTAGTCGCTATCGTCCCATTCGACGAACTTGCCGTCCTGTATCACGTACTTGGTGATCACCGGCACGGCGTTCTGGCCGTGATCGTCAAATGTGATTTTGCCGACGATCGAGTCACGATCCTTCACGTTCGCCATGGCGTCGACGACCCTCTTGCGATCAGGACCGACCTTCTCAATGGTATCGATGATGAGATCCATAGCGGCGTAGGCGAACGCGCCGTAGGCCTCGGGCGGGTTGTCGTATTTCTGCGCGTTGTAGTTTTCCATGAAGAATTTGCCACCCGGCAACTTCTCGGTCGGTGCGCCCTCACGGAACGCAAGCACGCCCTCGGCCAACGGGCCGAGCCCCTGGATGAAGGCATCGGAGACAATGCCCGACGTGCCGTCGAACACCGCATTGATCCCGAGCTTGTCCATTTGCGCACGAATCCGCACACCGATCGGCGTCAGCCCGCCGAAATAGATCACCTGCGGATTGAGTGACTTGATCTGCGTCAGCTCGGCGGTGAAATCCTGTTGGTCCGCCGTGACGCCGAACGTGCCGACGATCTTGCCGCCCTGCTTGGTGATCGCCTCGCTGAAATACTGGTTATGGCCCTTGCCGTAGTCAGTCGTGTCGTGAATGACGGCGAAGGTCTTGTAGCCGAGCCTGGCGACGAGTTCGGCATTGCTGTTGTTCTGATTGATCATGGTGCCATTGACGCGGTGCACCTCGGCATACTTGTTGCGATAGGTGATGTCCGGCAGAACGGCGCCCCACACTACCACCGGGAAGCCGAACTTGTGATAGATGTCGACCGTGGCGATGGCGGTCGCGGAGCAATAATGCGTCGCGCCGGCGATAATCTCCTTGTCGGCCGCCATCTTGGTCGCCTGCTGCACGGCGACGTTGGGCTTGCATTCATCGTCGAGGACGACGAGCTCGTATTCGTATGTCGTCTTGGCATCGGCATTGCGCAGCCTGACGGCGAGATCGGCCGAGTTGCGGCCGCCCAGCCCGTTGACCGAAACGCCGCCCGTGAGCGGACCGATGAACCCGACCTTGACCTTGTCCTTCGCGTCGGCCGTTGCCGGCGCGAGGCACAGGATCGCAAACAGGACCCCGTTGATGCGCGTGTTTTTCATCATCCTGCCCTCCAGCGGGCGTTAAAGTTCGCTCGATCTTAGATGGCGCCGTGGGGATGACAAATGGAATTGTCGGCGGCGACACGGCCGAGCTCAGCCGAAAGCCGTCCGCTCCATCATGCCGCCGTGCCCTTCGCCTGCCTGCGACGCGCATGCAGAATCCATTCGGTATAGCCGTTGGGCTGCGCGCGTCCCTCGAAGATCAGGTCGCACGCCGCCTGAAAGGCCGGGCCGTCGAAACGCGGCGCCATCGCGCGATAATTCGGGTCGTCCTTGTTCTGACGGTCGACCATCTCGGCCATGCGCTTGAGCGTGGCCGTCACCTGCGCGTCGTCGGCGACGCCGTGGCGCAACCAGTTGGCGATGTGCTGGCTGGAGATGCGCAAGGTCGCACGATCCTCCATCAGGCCGACGTCGTGAATGTCGGGCACCTTGGAACAGCCAACGCCCTGGTCGATCCAGCGCACGACATAGCCGAGGATGCCCTGGCAATTGTTGTCGAGCTCCTCCTGCACCGCCGGTGGCGGCCAGTTCGAGCGCGACACCGGGATGGTCAGGATGTCGGCGAGCCTGGCACGCGGCCGGCCGCGAAGTTCGCGCTGGCGCGCCGCGACGTCGACCTGATGATAGTGGATCGCATGCAGCGTGGCTGCGGTCGGCGACGGCACCCAGGCGGTGTTGGCGCCGGCCTGCGGGTGGACGATCTTCTCCTCGAGCATGGCGGCCATCTTGTCGGGCGCTGCCCACATGCCCTTGCCGATCTGCGCTTTGCCGGGAAGCCCGCAGGCGAGCCCGATGTCGACGTTCCAGTCCTCGTAGGCCTTGATCCACGGCGTCGACTTCATCTCGTTCTTGCGGATCATCGGGCCGGCTTCCATCGCCGTATGGATCTCGTCACCGGTGCGGTCGAGGAACCCCGTGTTGATGAAGGCGACGCGATCGGCCGCCGCGCGGATGCAGTTCTTGAGGTTGACGGTCGTGCGCCGCTCCTCGTCCATGATGCCCATCTTGAGGGTGAAGCGCGGCAGCGAAAGCATGTCCTCGACGCGCGCGAATATCTCGTCCGTAAACGCGACCTCGTCGGGCCCATGCATCTTCGGCTTGACGATATAGACCGAGCCGGTGCGGCTGTTGCGCATGGCGCCAGCACCGCGCAGATCGTGAATCGCGATCAGGGACGTGACCGCCGCATCGAGCATGCCTTCCGGAATCTCCTCGCCCGTCTGATCGAACACCGCGTCGGTATACATGTGATGGCCGACGTTGCGGACGAGCATGAGGCTACGGCCGTACAGGCGCAGCTCACCGCCATCGCCGCGCTGATAGATGCGGTCGCCGGCGAGCGTGCGCTCGACCTTGCGGCCGCCTTTGTCGAAGCTCGCTGTCAGTCTGCCCGTCATGAGGCCGAGCCAATTGCGATAGACCCCGACCTTGTCGTCGGCATCGACGACCGCGACACTGTCTTCGAGGTCCATGATGGTGGTGACGGCGGACTCGAGGATCACGTCGGCGATGCCGGCGGGATCGTCCTGCGCGACGCGGGCCGTGCGATCGATCCTGATCTCGATGTGCAACTCGTGATGGCGCAGCAGGACTGCGGCGGGCGACAGCGCGTCGTTGCGGAAGCCGACGAACTGCTCGGCGCGCGCCAGGCCCGTGTGCACGCCGCCCTTCAATGCGACGACGAGCGTGCCGGCCTCGACACGGTAGGACACCGCGTCGCGGTGGGTGCCCTGCTGCAGTGGAGCGGCCTCGTCGAGCAGGGCCCGCGCCCGCGCGATCACCCGCGCCCCGCGCACCGGATTGTACGGGCCGCCGCGCGTCGCGCCGCCGTCCTCGGCGATGGCGTCGGTGCCGTAGAGCGCGTCGTAGAGGCTGCCCCAACGCGCATTGGCGGCATTGAGCGCATAGCGCGCGTTCGACACCGGCACGACGAGCTGCGGCCCGGCGATGGTGCCGATCTCGTCGTCGACCTGGGCGGTGCGGATGGCGAAGTCGCCGGTCTCCGGCACGAGATAACCGATCTCACGCAGGAAGCCATGATACTCTGCCGCGTCGATCGGCTTGCCCGCTCGCTCCCGGTGCCATGCGTCGATCCGTTCCTGCAGGCGATCACGCACGGCGAGCAGGTCGCGGTTGCGGGGCGCGAGGTCACGTATCAAGGCCGAAAGGCCACTCCAGAACATCTCGTCCGAAATGCCCGTTCCGGGCAGCGCTTCCCGCACGACGAAATCGTGGAGGACCTTGGCGACGCCGAGGCCCGCCACTTGAACGCGTTCGATCATTCCCTGACCCTGTTTGCTGCTGCAGCTCGTCAGCGCCACGGCAGTAACCGCGACGGCGTGCACGAATCAAGCGCGACGCGCCATGGACGGTTCCGCTGCGGGACGCAGGGCAGCGAGCGAATCACTGCACGACTTTCATCGTCGTGTCGCACTGCTGTAACAGCGCCGGCGCTAGATACAGTCCTTGCCCGCGTAGCCTCGGCCTCGACTGACACCATCGGTTGAGGCCTTCTTTTGTCGCGACCGGATTCGGTGAAGATCCAGTAGTTGGCCCATCGTCCGGCACAAGATGTTGGGTGCAATCGATGGCTAGTCGCCCGACCGGGAGTGCGTCGGACGCACAACCACGTGGATATGATGCTCGTGCGACGCAAGCGAGATGAGGAAAATTGTGGCGAGCATGGCCGCCGTGCGCGCCGGCCGTGATAAGGTTGCCGACACGCCGCCTCTGCGAGGGACTCCAGAATGGACTATCGGACGTCGGAAGCGAAAGACGCCGCGCGTGCACAGTTCCGTGGCTTATGGGCCGCCATCACCACACCGTTTACACGTGATCTCGAGATCGACGAGGCGGGTCTGCGCCGCAACATGCGCTATCTCACCGAGACGCTGCATGTCGACGGCATTTTTTGCACCGGCGTGATGGGCGAGTTCTGGGCGCTGACCAAGGAGGAGCGCAAACGCGCCGTCGCGATCGTCGCCGAGGAGGCGCGCGGGCGCTGTCGCGTCATCGCGCATACCGGACATCATTCGGCGCTTGAGACTGTCGAGCTGACGCAGCACGCCGAAGCCGTCGGCGCCGATTTCGCCATCCTGATGACGCCTTACTATCCCGCGGCGACCGAAGACATGATCCATGATTGGTTCACCTTCATCGCCACGCGGGTCAACATCGGCATCTGGCTGTTCGACACGCCGTTCTCTGGCTGTGCGGCGATCTCGCCGTCGATGACGGCGCGGCTCGCACGCATCGAGAATATCTGCGGCGCCAAGATCGCCCGGTCCCTCGACCATTATCTCGAGGTGAAGCGCCTCGCCGGCGACCAATTGGTCCTGAGCACGCCGTCAGAGACCGATTTCCTGGCAATGATGCGCGACCACGGCCAGCGCGTGCACCAGTCGTCGGCGACGCCCTACCTGCTGCAGCATGCCTCGTGGCAGCCGGTGCGCGAATATACTGAGCTCGGTCTCAATGGCCGGTTCGAGCAGGCTGCCAAGATTTCTGCCGAGCTCAAGCCGCTGCGCGACGTGCAGCATCATTGGATCATGGGCCGTTACCACAGGACCGGCATCGTCCCGATCGCAACGATCAAGGCCTGGTCGGAATTCCTGGGAATGACCGGCGGGCCGGTGCGCACGCCGCTGCTGCAGCTCGGCGAACAAGAACGTAGCGCCATGCGCAACGATCTCGAACGCATCGGTCTCCTGTCCGGCGCTCGCGCCGCTGCCGTCGCCTGAGCGCACGATGCGCCGGCGCTCTCTTCTGTACGCCCTGGCAGCCAGCCTCCTCGCCGGCGCCCCGTCGATGGCGCAGACGCCAGACTTTCCCAATCAACTGGTGCGCATCATCGTGCCGTTCTCGGCCGGCAGCGTGACCGACGGCCTCGCGCGCATCCTCGCCGACAAGCTGCCCGAACTGTGGGGTCAGCAAGTGATCGTCGACAACCGGCCCGGCGTGCCGGGGACGGCGAGCGCGGCGAAGAGCCCGGCGGACGGCCACACCCTGCTCCTCACCTCGAACGGCCACGCCCTCGTCGGCAGCCTCAACAAGACGGCGTCGGTCGACCCAGTGAAGGATTTTTCCGGGGTCACGCAGATCGCCTCGGTGCCGTTCGTGCTGGTCGCCGCGCCGGACCTACCGGTGTCCGACCTGCAGGAGCTTCTGGCGTTGGCACGCGCCAAGCCGGGCACGCTCAACATGGCGCTGCCCGGGACCGGCAGCGCGGCGACGATCGCCAGCGAATTGTTCCGCCGCGAGGCGAAGATCGAGCTCGTCGCCGTTCCCTACAAGGGCGCGCCAGAGGCCCATGCCGGCGTGCTGCGCGGCGACGCGCATATCTTCTTCTCGGCGGTGAATATCGGCGCGGAACTCGTTCACACCGGCAAGGTCAAGGCCATCGCCGTCTCCTCGCGCATGCGGCTGCCCTCGCTGCTCGATGTCCCCACCATTGCCGAAGCCGGGTTGCCGGCGTTCGACTATGACGCCTGGTTCGGCGTGCTCGTGCCGGCCGGCACGCCGCGGCCGGTGATCGAGAAGGTCAATCGGGATATCGCGTCCGTGCTGCAGATGCCGGACGTGCGCACGCGACTCGAACGCCAGGGCATCGAGCTGCGCACCGCAACGCCCGATCGGTTCGACGCCATGATCCGAAACGACACGGCGCGCTTCGGCACGATGATCGCCCCCGACAACGCGCGTTCGAACTGAGCGACGGCCGCCGCGCGATTTGCGGCCGAATTGCGAACTGGTCTTGTTGCTTTGACGCCTCTGCTCCAGCGAACTGGAGTTCCCTTCGCTGGAGAACGCCATGGCAGCGTGCCACCGCGTCCCGCTGCCAACACGAAACGCCGCCGGAATCGTGTGACGCAGATCACACTTTGCCATCAAGCGCCCGTGATCCGCGCGCGTACACGAGACGCGCAGGCGTGATGAACGTTTCGGCGCGACACGTGTTATCTACCAATCCCCAAGTCGCCCCCACGATAGGAGATCGCTATGAAACAGATTCTTGTCGCCACTGTCGTCGCCCTGCTGACAGCCGCCAGCACCGGCCCATCGCTCGCGAAATCGTACAAGCACCAGGGCTACATGCAGAGCTACGGCTACGAGCAGGGCTACGGCTCGGTTCGCGGCCGCGATTGCGCCCCGGTCTACGACAGCGCCGGCGTGGCCGTCGCCTGTCGCTGATCCGTTCTCGCAACACACGCAAGAGCCCCGGCTGTCGCCGGGGCTCTTCGCGTTTGAATAGGTTCGGGTGCCTGCACCACGACAAGAAGCGCGCCGCACGGGCGCATCGCGTTGTATAAGACGTCAATGCCAAGCCGCGCTGACATCGAGACCGCCCTGCGCCGTCTGGCGCCGCTCATCCCGCCGCATGAGTTCGGCGCTGTCGTCGATCATGCCCTCGACAGTCCCGGCCTGCGCAGCGCCTCGTCCGAGACCGCAGCGTGGCTTTCGCTCGTCGCTTATGCGCGCCACACCTTCACGGACTATGACGAGCTGTTGTGCCAGGGCTACGACCAGGACAGCGCACGCTTCTTCGTGGCCGCCGAGATGGCAAGGATTTTGAACGGGTGGGCGGTCAAAAGGCGGCTGAGCCCGGAAGAATGACGCGGGCCTTCGCGCGACGACGTTCGCCGAACGTCGGGCCCCTCAATGCGGCGTACCAAACGGCAAGGCGGGTTTCCCCACCGTTGACAGACGCCACTGCCTTGATGAGGCTAGCCGGCACCAGGCCTCGCCTCGATGGATGGAATTAAAGAGAGAATGCCGAGACCGGGAGGGGTGGTCGTGCGTCCTGGCCGTTCAATGTCCCGTGTTTTTGCTGCATCGGCTGCGGCCTTATTCGCCGTGCTCGCCGCTTTCCCGCTTGCCGCGCACGAAGGCCACGATCATGGCCCGTCGCCCGCCATGGCAACCGATGGCCGGCCGTCCTTTTCCGCCGCCGCCAAACATTTCGAAATCGTCGGCGTCGTCCACGGCAGTGATCTCGTTCTTTATATAGATGGATTCGCCGACAACATTCCGGTAACGGGCGCCGCGGTGCACGTCGCCGGCGACGGCCAGACGGCGGCGGCGACGGAGACGAGCCCGGGGACCTACACGACGCACGCTCCGTTCCTCACGACGCCGGGCGAGCATCGCATCACGGTGACGGCAAGCGTCGGCGGCACGCAGGATCAGCTCAGCGCGTTGCTCGTGGTCGCGAGCACACATGTCGCTTCTCGTATCAGTGGGCCCGGCGCCGGCAACAGCGCTACACGTGACTTCATCCGCGGCGGTGCGATCGCCGCGTTCGGCTTCGGGCTCGCGCTTGCGGTGTTCCGCTCGGGCGCCGCCCGCGTCGGCGGCGCGGTGATCGCCCTGATCATGACGGCCGTCCTGTTTGCGACAGCAGCCATGAGCCACGACCAGCAAAAGGGCGCAGCGACGAACACAACCGCGGCGCCGCATCGCCATCCCGACGGCGCGGTGTTCCTGCCCAAGCCGACCCAGCGGCTGCTGGCGATCCGCACCATCATGGCGAACGAGACAGAAAGCGCCGCGAGCCTCGAACTGGCCGGTCGCGTGATCGCCGACCCCAACGCCAGCGGGCGCGCGCAGGCGACCCGCGACGGAATCGTGCTGCCGCCTGAGAAGGGCTTCCCCCATGTCGGCCAGAAGGTCGTGCAGGGCGAGGTGCTCGCCACGTTGACCGCGACGCTGTCGACCTTCGAGGAAGCCTCGCTGCGCCAGACGCTCAGCCAGATCGAGCGTGACATGGCAGCGCTGGTGCCGCGCGCCGACGCCGTCGGCATCGTCAATCCGACCATGCCGCAGAGCGACGCGACTGTCGGACTGCTGCAAGAGCTGCAGATCCAATCGCAGGCGCTCACCCGGCAGAAGGACCTTGTTACGGCTGCGCTCAATCAGAAGATCGACGTCAGGGCGCCGGTTACCGGCATCGTCGCCGCGGCCAGCGCTACGGCCGGCCAGGCCGCGGCGGCACGTGAAACTCTGTTCGAGATCGTCGATCCCGACAGGATCCGGGTCGAAGGATTCGGCTTCGACCCGATAGCGGCCGACGCCATAGCCGACGCGACGGCGTTGACCGACGACGGCCGCGTGCTCACGCTCGCCTTCCTCGGGCGCGGCCCTGTTCTGCAACAACAGGCGGCGCCGCTCGTCTTCCGCGTCGCCGCCGGCGTAAACGTCGACGTCGGCACGCCGCTGCGTATCTTCGTCACGCAACGGCGTACGCTCAAGGGCATTCGTCTGCCGCGGGCCGCCGTCGGGCGCGGGCCGGGCAATTTGCCCGTGGTGTGGGAGCATACCGGCGCGGAGACGTTCGTCCCGCGGGCCGTCATCGTCACGTCGCTCGACGCGGCCGATGTGATGGTCACTGGCGAGGTATCGGCCGGCATGCGGCTGGTCACGGCAGGCGCGACCTTCATCGGCCAGGTACGTTAGAGCATTTTCCGGAAAAGTGGGCGCCGGTTTCGCGAATAGAACATGCGCAATTCGAAGGAATCAAAACGCATCATGATCCGATCCAATCGGGATGCGCTCCAATGGTCGGCCTGATCGTCCGCGCCAGCTTGAAATATCGCGGCGCGGTGCTCGTCGGCGCGCTGCTGCTCGTTGCCTTCGGCATGTTCGCCGGTACCCGGCTCGACATCGACGTGCTTCCCGAGGTCGGCCGGCCGAGCCTCGTCGTGATGACCGAGGCGGGCGGCCTCGCCGCCGAGGAAACCGAAACGCTGGTGACGCAGCCGATCGAACTGGCGCTGACCGGCCTTCCCGCGGCTTTGCGGCTGCGCGCGACATCGGCGGTCGGGCTCTCGGTCGTCACTATCGAGCTCGATTGGGGTGCCGATATCCTCGCCGCACGCCAGCAGGCGGCCGAGCGCCTCGCTGCCGCGCGCGCGCCGCTTCCCGCCGGTGTTGCCCCGCAGGTGCAACCCGTTTCCTCGATCATGGGCGAGATCATGCTGATAGCGCTCACGGCCAGCGGGACCACCGACGCGATGGCGTTGCGCTCGCTCGCCGACTGGACGCTGCGGCCGCGGCTCGCCGCCATTCCCGGCGTGTCGCAGGTGACGGCGATCGGCGGCGAGATCAGGCAGATGCAGATCGCGCCTGTCCCCGCGCTGATGGCGGCGTTCGACATCTCGGTGACGGACATCGAGCGCGCGGTCGGACGCTTCGGAACCAATGCCGGCGGCGGCTTTGTCAGCCAGGGCAGCGCGGAATTCATCATCCGGTCCGTCGCGCCGGTGGCCGATCCCGACACGCTCGGCAGCGTCGTCGTGACGACACGCAACGGCACGCCGATCCGTCTGCGTCACGTCGCGCGCGTCGATGTTGCGGCAAGACCAGCGCGCGGCAGCGCCGCCGTCGACGGCAATACGGCCGTGATCCTTTCGGTGCAGAAACAGCCCGGCGCCGATACGCTCGCGCTCACCCGTGCGGTGAAAAGCACGCTCGCCGAGCTCCAGCAGACGATGCCGGCCGGCGTCACCGCAGACCGCGTGATCTTCCAACAGGCCGACTTCATCGCATCCGCGCTCGGCAACGTCTCGCGCGCACTGGTCGAATCGAGCCTCGTGGTCGCGGTCATACTTTTTCTCTTTCTCGCAACATTGCGCACGACGCTGATCTCACTGATCGCGATCCCGCTTTCCCTCCTCGCCGCCATTGCCATCTTTCGGTTCTTCGGCCTCTCGCTCAACGCCATGACGCTCGGCGGCCTTGCCATCGCCATCGGCGCCCTGGTCGACGACGCGGTGGTCGACGTCGAGAACGTGTTCCGCCGCCTCAAGGAGAACCGGGCGCGGCAAACGCCTCTTGCCGTCCTCGATGTCGTCGCGACGGCCTCGCAGGAGGTCCGTTCTGGCATTCTCTACGCCACCATCATCATCATCCTCGTCCTGCTGCCGCTGTTCGCCCTGACTGGGCTCGAAGGACAGTTGTTCCGGCCGTTGGCATTCGCATACGTCGTCGCGATCGCGGCAAGTCTCCTGGTGGCGCTCACGATCACGCCGGTATTGTGCGCATGGCTTCTGCGCCACGCGCGCGTGTTCGAGCGCCGGGAGGCACCGCTGGCGCGCTGGTTCAAGCAGGGGCTGGCGCGCACCCTGCCCTTTGTCCTGGCACGCCCGCGCGCCGCGATCGGCACCGCGGCGCTGGCCGTCGTTCTCGCCGCAATCGCGCTTGTCACCCTGCCGCGCTCGCTGATGCCGCCTTTCAATGAGGGATCGCTCACGGTCGAATTGTCGGCGCAGCCCGGCATCACGCTTGCCGATTCCAGCAGGCTCGGCGCGATCGCCGAAAAGCTTCTGCTTGAAATTCCTGAGGTCGCGTCGGTTGGGCGCCGCACCGGGCGTGCCGAGCTCGACGAGCACGCGCAGGGCATCGAAGTCACGGAGATCGACGTCAGCCTGAAACCGTCCGGGCGAGCCCGCGGCGCGATCATGCGCGACGTCCGCGAGCGGCTGAGCGTGCTGCCGGTCGCGCTCAACGTCGGCCAGCCAATCTCGCACCGCATCGATCATCTTCTGTCCGGCGTGCGAGCGCAGATCGTGCTGAAGGTCGTCGGCGAGGATCTCGACACTGCGGGCGCGGTGACGGCGTGGCTAAAGGCGGAACTCGACGCCATCCCGGGCCTCGTCGATGTCCAGGTCGAACCCCAGGCGCGCGTTCCGACCATCGAATTGCGCGCCGATGACAAGCGTGCGGCCCTCTACGGCATCTCGCCGCAGGCGATGGGCGATAGCGTTGGCAGCCTCGCCGGCGGCCGTACTCTGTCGCAGGTGATCGAGCAGGGCCGGCGAACCGAGGTGACGTTGCGGCTTGCGGACAACGACCGCACCACCACCGGGCTGTCGCGCCTGCTGATCGAGACGCCGCAAGGTCGCGTGCCGCTGAAGTTGCTCGGCGAGATCGCCGAGGCCGACGGCAGAAACCGGATCGAGCGCGAGAACGGCCAACGGCGTCTCGCCGTATTCGCCAATACCGAAGGCCGCGACGTCGCCCGCACCGTCAGCGAGGTGAAGGCGGCGATCGCCTCGCTGTCGCTGCCTCCGGGATTTTCGGTCACGCTCGAAGGGAGCTATCTCGGCCAGGAGCAGGCCGCGCGCCGCGTTCTCCTGATCGGGCTATTTTCGCTTGCGGCCGTTTTCGCACTGCTTCTTGCGCGCTATCGCTCGGCCGTGCTCGCACTCATCGTCACCACCAACGTACCGCTGTCGCTCATCGGCGGCGTCGCGGCACTCGCCATCACCGGGCTTCCTTTGTCGCTCGCCAGCGTGGTCGGCTTCGTCACCCTCGCCGGCATTAGCGTGCGCAACGGCATCCTCAAGATCAGTCATTATCTCAACCTCGCGCTGATCGAGGGCGTGCCCTTCGATGATGCACTCGTCCTGCGTGGCAGCGCCGAGCGCCTGACGCCAGTGCTGGTGACCGCCTTCGCGGCGGCTTTCGCGCTCCTTCCGCTGCTCGGCAGTGCCGAGCCGGCCGGCAAGGAGGTCCTTCATCCGGTCGCCGTCGTCGTGTTCGGCGGGCTCGTCAGCGCGACGTTGTTCGACACGTTCCTGACGCCGTTGCTGTTCCGTCGCTTCGGCGAGAGGCCACTTGCACGGCTTGCCCTGGTGCGTGAGGAGGGCGAGCAAGCGATCGCGATGTAGGCGGCGCGGCGAAACGGTTCACGACCACATTGACGCGACGAATTCGGTAGTCATACGATCATGCTCAGCTCATCGCCAGTGATGTCTGCACGCAGGCGCCAACAAGCTGAACAAGAAGCCACCGGGGAGCAACGTCCAGTGAAGAACAATCTCGCTACGCTCGTCATCGCGCTGTTCGTCGCCTGCGTCACGCCGGCACATGCCCAGGTGGCGGATACGATCCTGGTCGACGGCAGGATCATCACCCTCGACAGCAAGTCGACCGTGGCGCAAGCCGTTGCGATCGACGACGGCAAGATCATCGCGATCGGCAGCAGCGAAGACATGAAGAAGCATGCCGACCAACGGACCAAGATCATCGACCTCGGCGGCCGCACGGTGGTGCCCGGCCTGATCGATTCGCACATTCACGCCTTGCGCGCCGGCCTGACCTATTCGGTCGAGCTGAGCTGGATCGGCATGCCGAGCCTCGCCAAGGGCCTTGAACTGGTCCGCGAGGCGGCGCGCAGTTCGCGCCCCGACGCCTGGATCAAGATCGGCGGCGGCTGGACAGAGCTGCAGTTCCCAGAAAAACGCGGACCCACGGTCGAGGAACTGGCGGCCGCGGCACCAGAGCGCGCGGTCTACGTCCAGCGTCTCTACAATACGGCCTGGATCACACCGGCCGGCTTGAAGGCGATGAAGCTTACCGGCGAAACTGAGATTCCCGGCGGCAAGGCCGAGAAGGACGCGAGCGGCAATCTCACTGGCGTCGTCACCGGCAACAACCGCACTTTTAATTTTCTCACCGACAAGATTCCGGGCGCGACTTTCCAGCAGCAGATCGAGGGCACCAGGAAGTATTTCCGCGAGCTCAATCGGCTAGGCTTGACCGGCGTCAATGACGTCACCGGCGGCGGCATGTATCCCGAGCACTACCAGCCGGTGCAGACCTTGTGGCGCAACAAGGAACTGACCCTGCGCGTCGCCTTCCACTTCCAATCCAACCGACGCGGCAAGGAACTCGACGACTTCAAGGAATACGCCAAGTTCACGCCGATGGGTTTCGGCGACGACATGCTGCGCTTTGCCGGCATCGGCGAAGCCCTTACCCAGGGCATGTTTGACGGCAGCACGGTCGGACTCATTTTCAACCCGACCGACAAAGACAAGGAGGAATTCTGCCAGGCGGCAAGATGGGCGGCCGAACGGGGCATGATCGTCCACCAGCACGCCGCGACCAACCGTGCGGCAGCGATGATCCTCGACTGCTTCGAGCAGTTGAACAAGGACATCCCGATCGCCAAGCTGCGCTGGCAGATCACCCATATCGAGGACGCGACCGACGACACGCTCAAGCGGATGAAGACGCTCGGCATGGGCTGGAGCGTGCAGGATCGGCTGCTCTATGCCGGACAGATTTTCCTGAAGGTTCTCGGGTCGGAAGCGGCAAAGCGCGCGCCGCCGATCAAGACCGGGCTCAACATGGGCCTGATGGTCGCGGGCGGCACGGATTCGGATCAGGTCGCGCCCTACAATCCGTTCGTGTCGCTGCGCTGGCTGCTCGACGGCAAGGCGATCGACGGCACGCCGATGCGCGGACCGGAGGAGACGCCGACACGCGAGGAAGCGCTGCGCATGTATTCGCTCAACGCCGCATGGTTCTCGTTCGACGAGGACAAGCGCGGCTCGCTCGAGGTCGGAAAATACGCCGACCTTGCGGTGCTGTCGGACGACTACATGAGCGTACCGGTCGACCAGGTGGGCGAGCTTCATTCGGTGTTGACGTTGGTCGGCGGACAGGCGGTCTATGGCGACGGTCCTTTTGCGGCGCTGGAGGGCAAGCTTTAGGCGCATTGAGCGAGCTAACGAGGAGGCTTGAGGCTGGCCCGCCGTCGCGTATCGACGGCGGGTTTTTGCACGTCGCCGGCGGATAGACTCGTCAGCGCCTCTCCGGCATCTTTCGATATCGACTATCAAGGAACCGCAGCATGGGCATTCTGGTCGACGGGCAATGGCGCGATGAGGCTTTGCCGGCCGAAACCGGCCCACACGGCGAGTTCAAGCGCGCCGACAGCACGTTCCGCGACCAGGTCAGCGCCGACGGCGCGTCGGGCTTTCCGGCCGAGGCCGGCCGCTACCACCTCTATGTCGCCTGGAACTGCCCGTGGGCGCATCGCGCGCTGATCTATCGTGCGGTCAAGCAGCTCGAAGGGGCGATCACGGTCGCCTACGCGCTTCCGGGCCTGCGCGAGAATGGCTGGACCTTCGAAGACAGGCCCGAGTTCCCCGACTGCACGCCCGACCGGGTGAACGGATTCCGCTATCTCTACCAGGCCTATGTCGCGAGCGACCCACACTATACCGGCAAGGTGACCGTGCCGACATTGTGGGACAAGAAAACGCGGCGCGTCGTCAACAACGAGTCCTCCGAGATCATCCGCATGCTCAACAGCGAGTTTTGCGGCATCGCCGGCGACGACACCGATTTTTATCCGGCGGCGCTACGGGCGGAAATCGACCGCATCAACGATTTCGTCTACGCCAACGTCAACAACGGCGTCTATCGCTGCGGCTTCGCGGTCACGCAGGAGAGCTACGAGGCGGCCTACGACGCGCTATTTGCAGCGCTCGACGAGCTGGAGGCACGGCTTTCGCGTCAGCGCTACCTCGTCGGCAACAGGATCACCGAGGCCGACTGGCGGCTGCTGCCGACGTTGTTGCGCTTCGACCTCGCCTATGTCTCGCTGTTCAAATGCAACCGCAACCGCATCGCCGATTATCCCAACCTGTCGAACTACATGCGCGAGCTCTACCAGATGCCCGGCATCGCCGCGACGGTCAAACCGCGCTATTACGTGGTCGGCTATTATTCGATCAGAAAACTCAATCCGGCCGGGATCATTCCGAAGGGGACACCGGTCGACTATGACGCGCCGCACGACCGCGCCCGGCTGGCGGCGTGAGATGTTTGCGGAATAGAGGTACCGACCATGCTCGCGCTTTATCACTTCGACCGTTCGACCGCCGCCGCGCGGGTGCGCCTCACGCTCGCCGAAAAAGGGCTGCAATGGGAAAGCCGTTATGTCGAGACCGGGCTCGACAAGCGCGAACAGCACGACCCCGACTATCTCAAGCTCAACCCGCGAGGCGTGGTGCCGACGCTCGTTCACGACGACAAGGTGATCCGCGAATCGCTTGTCATCATGGAATATCTCGACGACGCCTTTCCGACGCCGGCACTGCGTCCGGCCGATCCGTCCGATCGCGCGCGCATGCGGCTATGGATGAAGCAGGTCGACGAATTCCTGCATGTCGACAGCCGCATCATCGGCCATTGCATCGTCATGCGTTACGCCACCATGAAGGCTGACCCCGCCGTGGTGAAAAGGCACTACCAGGACATGCCGGACGACGTGCGGCGCGAGAACGATCTGATCAATATCGATAAAGGCGTCGATTCGCCGCTCCTGCCCGGCGCGCTCAAACGCTTCAAGCGATTGTTCACCGACATCGATCGGGCGACGGCAAAGGCGCCGTTCCTGGTGGGCGACGCGCTCTCCCTCGCCGACCTCGCGCTGGTCGTTTATGTCGACCGCCTCGCCGGCCTGCGGATGGCGCCGCTGTGGGAGAGCCTCAAGCACTTCAACGACTGGCACGGACGCATCAAGGCGCGCCCGTCCTTTGCCGAGGCCGTCACCAAATGGCACGACACGGGTGCGACGGGACGCAACGAGCACGCGGTCGCGGCATTTCCGCGCGTGAAACAGATTTGGGATGCTGCATGAGGCGCGAGAACCTCCGCCATTGGCCGAAAATCAATTCACCGGAATGTTCGCGCGCTTGACCACGTCGGTCCAGCGCTCGACGTCATTCTTCGTTTGCGCGCCGAATTCGTCCGGCGTCGACGCGATCATGTCGAAGCCGAGCGTCTTGATGCGCTCCTTTAGGTCGGCGGTGTCGAGCTGCGCAACGATCTCGTCGTGCAGCTTTTTGACGATCGCGGGATCGAGCCCGGCCGGGCCGAGGAGACCGGCCCAATTGGCGACCTCGAAGCCTTTTAATCCCTGCTCGTCGAGTGTCGGCAGGTCGGGCATCAGTGCCGAGCGCTTCCGTTCCGCCATGCCGATCGGGCGCACACGATCGGTGCGCTCCGCCAGCATGCCCGGCACGCTCGCGAACATGACTTGCACCTGCCCGCCCATGAGATCGACCAGCGCGGGATTCATCCCCTTGTTGGGCACGTGCACCATCTCGATGCCGGTTCGAGTCTTAAACAGTTCCGCCGCGAGGTGAGAGGCGCTGCCGACGCCGGCGGAGCTGAAGCTCAGCTTGTCGGGATTGGCCTTGGCATAGGCGACGAGCTCGCCGGCGTTGCGCGCCGGAATGGACGGGTTCACGACCAATGCATACGGGCTGATGGCGACATTGATGATGGGCGTCAGGTCCTTCGCGACGTCGTATGGCGGCGTCTTGTTGACCGCAACGGTGAGCGACAGGCTGCTCGGCGTATAAAGAAGCGTGTAGCCGTCGGCCGGTGACGTGATCACGGTCTTGGTGCCGATGATGCCGGCGGCGCCGGCGCGGTTCTCGACGATGAATTGCTGGCCCCATTTTTCGCTCAGCTTCTGCGCGATCAGCCGCGCCATGACGTCGACGCCGCCCCCGGCCGCGACCGGCACGATGACGCGCACGGGCTTGTCGGGATAGTCGGCACGGGCGGCCATTGGCGCGGCGAGGAGCAACGCGAGAACAAGAGCGAACAAGCGAGGCATGTGCCTTGCCTTTCCTGGATGGATCGCCGTGATCGATACACTGCAGGACGGCGCGCAACAACGCCGCTTGACCACGCGTCGAAACCAGCCGATCATTTTACGGTCAATTTGTCTGCATCGTGGACACCGGTTCGATGCGTACCAAAGTTGCCCGACCCGCCGCCGCACCCGCCATCAAGCCGACCACGCCGGGCAACGACAACGACCGCTCGGCGGTCAAGAGCCTACGCAAGGCGCTTACCATCCTCAACGTGGTCGCCAACGCCGAGCGATCGCTGACCATTGCCGAGATCGCGCTCCGCTGCGGCATTGCCCGGCCGACCGCCTATCGCCTGGTGCAGACGCTCATCGTCGAAGGCCACGTCATGCAGGACCGGCAGGATGCCCGCATCGCCATCGGCTTTGCCGTGCTTCCGCTCGCCGCGAGCCTGCTCGACCGCAACCGCATGCGGGTCGAGGCGCTGCCGCACCTGCAGGCGCTGGCGCAGAAGACCGGCGAACGCGCCAACCTCGGCATTCTTCACCGCGATCGCGTTCTCTACCTCGCCGGGGTCGAGAAGCCGGCGCTGCCGACGATCTATTCGCGCTTCGGCAAGACGGCGCCGGCGCATTGCTCGTCGCTCGGCAAGGCGATCCTCGCGCATCTGCCCGAGCCCGAGCTGCACGCGTTGTTCGAACGGACACCTCTCACCGTCCACACGCCGGCGAGCATCGTGAGCCGCGCCGCATTGATGAAGGAATTGGCCGAGACGCGCACGCGCGGCTATGCCGTCGACCGAGCCGAGCACGTGCCCGGCTCCTACTGCGTCGCCGCTACCATTTTCGGCGCGCGCCACGATCCGGTCGGCGCCATCGGGCTCTCGGGCCGGGCGCTCGATCCGCTCGTCAAGCACCGCGACCTCCTGCGCCACACCGCCGAGCTCATTTCGCACCTCATGCGCGATCAGGCCTGACCGAACCGGCCCGATCCAAGGAGCCCAATACACATGGACAAGCTCATCATCACCGTGGCCTGCGATTCCCGCACGTCCTATCCGATCAATCACCTGTGCCCGCCGCAGGAGGACATCGCGGGCGTCGCCCAGCAATATATCGACGGCATCGAGGCCGGCGCCGCGATCGCGCATATTCACGGCGTGCGCACGCTCGAAGAAAGCATGCAGGCCGACGGCCGGCAGGTCTCGCGCATCCATCATGAGGGTTGGAAGCAGCTGCAGGACGCGATCATGAGCAAGACCGAGCCGGTGATGCAGTTCGGCGTCGCCAGCGCGCGCATCGAGGAAAAAATCAAGCTGATGACGCTTGGCCCCGACATGATGGCAGTGGCCTTCAATGCGCATGACGAATATTTCAATCCCGATCCGCAATTTCCGCCCAAGCGTATGATGGCGATCCATCCGGTCGAGGAGCTGCTCGGCTATTGCAAGGCGGCGGACGAGCACAAGGTGAAGCTCGAAGTCGAATGCTTCCATACCGGGGCGTTCTGGAATCTCGAGTTCGTGCGCAAGCACGGCTATCTCAAGGATAAGGCCTACACCACGCTGTTCCTCGGCTGGCCGGGCGGCACCTGGACGCCGCCGACCGAGAAAGCGCTGATCTACATGGTCGATCACCTGCCGGCGAACACGATCTGGAACGTGAGCGTCATGAACCCGGTGAAGCAATGGGATCTTCTCTCGCTCGCCGTTTCGCTCGGCGGCCACGTTCGCGTCGGCTACGAGGACAATCCTTATATGGCGCCGGGCGAACTCGCCAAGAACAACGCGGTGCTGGTCGAGCGCATGATCAAGATCGCCCAGCAGCTTGGCCGCGACGTCGCGACGCCGAAGGAGGCGAAGACGATTCTCGGGTTGAGGCACTAGAGCGCGTTCCGGTTGAGTTGAATCGCAAGCGCGCTCTGGAGTCTTCTGTAGGTCGCATTTTCTTCGAAAAAAGCCATGTCCAAGCCAATCTGCGACTAGTTCCGTTTCAATGCGATCGGAAATGACTGAGAGCACCTTCCAGCGAAGTGTTGCCGCCGCGGACGAAAGCTCGCGGAGCTCAATGCACGCATTGCCGCAGAAGTGGCGATGTGGAAGGACGTGACCGGCAAAGCAGGCCTGAAGATCGATTGACCCTATGACCACGGGCTTTGACTTCATCATCGTCGGTGCCGGCTCGGCTGGTTGCGTGCTGGCGAACCGGCTGTCATCGCAGGCGAACACGTCAGTGCTACTGCTGGAGGCCGGGCGCGACACCGCGCCGGGCGCCGAACCGGCCGACGTGCTCGATACGTTCTGCTCGTCCTACTACAACAAATCGTACATGTGGCCGGGGCTCAAGGCGCATTGGCGCAAACGCGACAACTCCCCGGCCACCGGCTACGACCAGGCGCGCATCATGGGCGGCGGCTCGTCGGTCATGGGCATGATCGCACTGCGCGGCACCCCCGACGACTACGACGAATGGGTCAAGCTCGGTGCCGCGGGTTGGGGCTGGCAAGATGTGTTGCCGTTCTTCCGCAAGCTCGAATCCGACACCGACTATTCCGGTCCCCTGCACGGTGCGGATGGCCCAATCCCGATCCGCCGCACGGCGATGAGCGACTGGCCTCCCCTCACCCGTGCCGTTCATCGATATGCCGTCGAACGGCAAATGCCGCACATCGCCGACATGAACGGCGACTTTCGCGACGGCATGGGATCGCTGCCGATCGCCGCGACGCCGACGCGGCGGGGCTCGACCGCGATGGGCTATCTCGACGCAACGGTGCGCGCGCGCGCAAACCTTGCCATCATCTGCACCGCGCCGGTGACCCGGCTCCTGTTCGACGGCGGGCGCGTCGTCGGCGTCACCGCGCGCGTCGACGGCGAAGCGAGGGAGTTTCGCGCCCGCGAAACGATCATTTGCGCAGGCGGCATCCATTCGCCGGCCCTGCTGATGCGCAACGGCATCGGCCCGGCACGGGACCTGCGTCCCCTCGGCATCGAGGTCGTCGTGGACATTCCCGGCGTCGGCGCCAATCTTCAGAACCACGCATTGCTCTTCATCGCGGCGCATCTGAAACGCAATGCGCGACAGTCGCCCGCGCTGCGTCCGCATCCGGTGACGTGCATGCGCTATTCCTCGGGATTTCCCGGCGCGCCGCCGAGCGACATGTACATGTCGGCGCATAGCAAATCGTCGTGGAATTCACTCGGCATGTCGATCGCCAATTTCGGCGCCACGCTGTTCAAACCGATGTCGCGCGGGCGCGTGTCGCTCGATAACGGCGCGGCCGACCAGCCGCCCTGCGTCGAGTTCAATTTCGCCGGCGAGGAACTCGACCTCGTGCGCTTCATGGACGGCTTTCGCCGCATCGTCGACATCGTTTCCTACGAGCCGGTGAAATCACTGTGCACCACGATCTTTCCGGTGCGCTTTACCGACAGCATCCGCCGCCTCAACCAGTTGACGCGCGTCAACGCCGTCAAGACCACGGCGATCTCGGCCATGCTCGACGTCGTGCCCGGGCTCGCCGATGCGGTGTTCGGCCGCCTCACCGGCCGGCGCGTCGATCTCCAGGCACTCGTTCACGACGGCGACGCGCTTGCCGAGCATGTCCGCCAGAACGTCGCCGGCACGTTCCATGTCAGCGGCACGTGCCGCATGGGCCGGCCCGAGGATCCCGCCGCGGTGGTCGATACGGCGGGCCGCGTCAAGAACCTTGGCGGCCTGCGCGTGGTCGACGCTTCGATCATGCCGACCGTACCCCGCGGCAACACCAACGTCCCGACCATCATGTTGGCCGAGAAGATCGCGGCAACAGTCGCGTCGGAAAGCCGCGTTCATGTGGCGGCGTGAAGGAATTTGCGTCACATGAAAGACGGTGGTTGGCAAGGTCGCGCATGACAACGATCGATAGCCACACCCATATTCTGACCAAGCCGGCGATGCGGCTGCTGGCGAAGGAATCGCCGAAAGTCGCACCGCACTACGACGATCGCGCCGGCACGCTAGCGATTGCCGGCGCCGTGGTGCAGAACCCATTTCCACGGGAGCTGTTCGATACCGATCTTCGCCTGCGCGACATGGACAAGCACGGCGTCGACATGCAGGTGCTGGCGCCAACCGTGTTCACGTTTTTCTACGAGCATGACCCCGCGCTCGCGCTCGCCTGCTCAATGCTGCAGAACGACGAGATCGCTGCGCTCGTCCAACGCCTCCCCAGACGATTCCTCGGCCTCGCCACCGTGCCGCTCCAGGCGCCGCAGCAAGCGGCCGACGAATTAAAACGCACGATGTCGACCCTTGGGCTGCGCGGCGCGATGATCGGCTCAAACGTCAACGGCCGCAATCTCGACGACCCGGCGCTGGAACCGTTCTGGGCGACCGCCGAGACGCTGTCGGCATTCATCTTCATTCATCCCCATGCCGGCGCCGCCGCCGAACGGCTCAAGTCCTACTACCTGAAGAATCTCGTCGGCCTGCCGTTCGAGACCACCATCGCCGGTGCCTCGCTGGTGTTCGGCGGCGTGCTCGAGCGTTATCCCGGATTGAAAATCTGCCTGTCCCACGGCGGCGGATTCGTGCCGTACCAGGCCGGGCGCTTCCGCCACGGCTTCGACGTGCGGCCGGAAGCGAAGGTCAACCTCAAGGGCGCGCCGGACGCTTCGCTCGCGCGGCTCTACTACGACACCATTCTACACTCGAAACACACGCTCGAGTTCCTGATCGCCTCGGTCGGCGCCGATCACGTATTGCTCGGCAGCGACTATCCCTTCGACATGGGCAATCTCGATTGCGTCGCGCGCGTTCGGGCGCTGGACGTGGCGCCGGCGGAGCGCGATCTCATGTTGGGCGGCTATGCCAGCACCGTGCTCCGTCATTCCAGCTAGAGCGCGTTCCGGCTAAGTTGACTCGGAAACGCGCTCGAGCTTCTTTGGTTGATCGCATTTTCTACGGCAAACCGGTACGCGCCCCATGCTCTATCGCACCCTCGGCAACACGGACCTCTCCGTCTCGGTCATCGGCCTCGGATGCAACAATTTCGGCGGCCGCTTGGACCTCGAGGCAACCCGACGCGTCGTGCACGCCGCGCTCGACGCCGGCATCACGCTGTTCGATACCGCGGACATCTATGGCGAGCGTGGCGGATCGGAACGATTTCTCGGCGAGACGCTCGGCGCACGGCGCAAGGATATCGTGCTGGTGACCAAGTTCGGCCTTCCCATGGACGCCGACGGAAAGTTGCAAGGAGGCTCGCGCGCCTATGTCATGCGCGCTCTCGAAGCGAGCCTCGCGCGGCTGCGCACCGAATGGATCGATCATTATTATCTGCATCGCCCCGACCCGGCCACGCCGATCGAGGAGACCTTGCGCGCGCTCGACGATCTGATCCGCCAAGGCAAGGTGCGCACCATCGGTTGTTCCAATTTCACCGCCGCTCAGGTGGCCGAGGCGCAGTCGACGGCGACACGCGCCGGCGTGCACGCCTTCGTGTCGTGCCAGGACCAGTACAATCTGCTTTCGCGCGGCATCGAACGCGATCTCTTTCCTGCGATCAAAACGCATGGTCTCTCGCTCCTGCCCTATTTTCCACTCGCGAGCGGCCTGCTCACGGGAAAATACCAGCGCGACGTGCCGATGCCGCAAGACGCACGGCTTGCCAATCGCCGTTATTCCGACCGTTTCGTGAGCGAGGAAAACTGGGCGATCGTCGAACGCCTGCGCGATTTCTGCGCGCAGCGCGGGCGTTCGATGCTGCAGCTCGCGTTCTCGTGGCTGCTGGCGAGGCCTTTCGTCGCGAGCGTCATCGCCGGGGCGAGCACGCCCGATCAGGTGATGCAGAATGTCGGAACGGTCGGCTGGACGTTGAGTGCCAACGAAGTCGCCGAAATCGACGGGTTGGCGGTCGCTGCGGCCTGAACGGCCGTTGCGGAACGCTACGCCGACGGCACAGCGTCGCCGCATTTCGACGGCTCAGCGTCGCGCATTTCAATGTGCGCGCGGGCGATGGGGGCGAGCAACATTGATGCGCCGCTCTAACAGGGCAATGTCCGCTTTCGAGCACAATATCTGCACACGCGAAAACCATTGACCTGCGAAATGGTCCCTCTCGCGCTGCATGCTGACCGAGCGGCGGCGGTCGAAAATTTGTCGAAAACTTAGTGTGGAAAGAAGCAGCGCGCGCAGCCTGCGCTCGCAATAAAACCGCCATGTGCGTCGACAGAAGGGCGCGCCCTCGGCGATTCGTTCGACGCGGCGGGGAGACCTGCGGCCTCGCCGGCAAGCTCACGCGAATAGGAATGTATCGCGCACGAGAGCCTGCCGGCATTCGGAGGGGAACAATGGCAACCAGACAGCAACGGATGGACGCATTCAGCAACCGCGGCGAGCCTCCCATGGACCGGCTCTTCGAGCTGCTTTGCCAGGATCACGTCGGCACATACGTACTGCCCTTTCTGTGCCGGTGGGACGGCGCCTGGCGCAACGGCGCAACCGGCGGCGTGATTGCGGCCGAGGTGTTGGGATGGCGCGAACCATTTGCGGACACCGCCCGCCAAATGCGATAGAACGTCGACTTTCGCAGCGCAGATCATACGAGGTCGACGGCGATGAGCGGTTTCAAGGAACCTGATTTTCTCGAACGGCGCAACGCAGCCGCGAATGCGAGGAAGGCGGCATTGGACAAGTTTCGGGCCCAGGCGGGCGGTACGGCTTCCGGCCAGCGTCAGGCGGAACGCGAGGCAGAGCACCCGCCCGCCGCCCGCACGGCGCGCGATCAGCGCACCACCGAGCGCAAGACCGCACGCGCGGCGCGCCAATCCGAAGCGACCGCCAAGGCCGCACGCGAGGTGGCGGAACAGCCGAAACGGGAAGCCCCGGCGGCCGAACGTCAGAGCGCCAAACAGGCCAAGCGCAAGGTCGGCCACGACACCGAGCGCAAGGTAGCGCGCGACACGCGTTCCGCCCCGCGCAAGGAGCGCGGCAAGAAAAGTAAGTAATAGCCCCTATCATCGTCGGTGATCGCATTACGCTCACGACGAATCTGTTGCCGCCCCGATGATCGCTGCGCGCGCCGCGGTACGGCCACACCAGATTCAATTCTCTCGACCGTATACACGTCGCATTAACCCTACGGAGTTCGCGGCCGCAAAGATGCCGCAACTGTGGCTCTCGCGCGACCTGTCCGCGACTGAGCGCGGGCGCACTCGCGGTAACCTTGCGGCACATGTGCCGGAGTTGTCACACCAATTTGGAATCGCAGCGCGTGACGTCGTTTTGCGGTGACGTGAAATTTAGGAATGGTATGTATGAATGAAGACGGCTGGGGAGCTGGGAGTTGTCAGATGAGTGCCCGTGTTCGCGTTGAGCGCCTGAGCGCTTTTAACTCGCCGGCCGGCATTGCCGCCGAGGCCAGTCGTGGCCGGATCAATTGGATCGCATTGGCGGGCATCGCAATCGGCGCACCGCTGACGGTGACGTCGATCATCATCGGCGCTTGGCTGCTCACCTACCTGATCTACATCGTCTGAGAACGCACAGCACACAGGGCGGTGGCTCGCGTGACGCGCCGAACCGCCGTGCGGTCTTGAGCTGCGCTCCCCGCTTCCTTCACGCCGGCCTCGCGGTCCGACGCTCAGAGGTTTCGCTTCGCTTGCCGTGACCCGCTCACGGGAGGACTTCCACCTCCGAGCCATGCCGGGCGCCCCCATAAAAAGGCCCCGCCGAAGCGGGGCCAGTAACTGCCGCAGGACGTCCGGTCACCACTTCTGAGCGGTGTACCAGTCATCGACATCCTTACGGACCTGGTCCTTGGCGTAGCCGTAGCGTTGCTGGATCTTGCCCTCGAGCTGATCGCGTTGGCCGTCGATCACGTCAAGGTCGTCGTCGGTCAACTTGCCCCACTGCTCCTTCACCTTGCCTTTGACCTGCTTCCAGTTTCCTTCGACTCGGTTCCAATCCATCTGCTTCTCCTTCAATGCCGCGCAGCGCACGCCGTTTTGTGTTGCGATCGGTATGTAGAGCTAACGTTCGGCATCCAACACGGTTCCGAATCGGCGCGGCGCCGCTTTGCCGCACATACATCGCGTTAGAGCGACTGCGCGGTCTGGAGGTGCTTGCGCAGGACCGGCAACGACTGATTGGCATAGTCGGCGGCCGGGTCGTTCTTCTTGCGCGCTTCCTTCTCGTATTCCCGCACATCCTTCCTGTGGTCCGCGACCATCTCCATGGCGAATTGCCGGTCGAAGGTGTCGCCGGACAGTTTCGACAATTTGTCGTAGAGCGCCTTCTGCTTGCGGCTCGGCTCGGTCGGCGGCGCGACGCCGAGCGCGCCGGCGGCCTCTGTCGCCTTCTGGTTAGCGTCGGCATGGTCGGTCGCCAGCATCTGGCCGAACGCGCGCACGCCGTCCTTCTGACCTTTCTCCTGGGCCAGCTTGCCGACCTGGATCTCGGCAAGATTACCTTCCATCGCATGCTTGATGAATTTCTTGCTCGCGTTGTCGGCTGACCACGAGGTCGAGATGGAACACGTCATCGCCGCGGCGACGCCGATGCCGATCAACAAGTTTCTGATCATGATGTTTTTCCAATGCATGTCCGCAGCGCCCTTAAGCAATCAACCACCGCACGCACGGGCCGGTTCCTGGCGTGCCCCGGTTCCAGCGGCGGACACGAAGAAAAAAAGAGCCGCCGGCCCGGAGGCCGGCAGCTCTTCGTTGCGGCGGCGTCCGAGGACGCAGCGGCGCCGGATGACCTTAAGCTTATCGCGTGCCGGAGGCACCCGGCGGCGTGCGGCCGCTGTCCGGCCCGCTCGGCTGCTCGGCGCGCTGGCCCGGCGTCTGCGCCGGCGAAGTTCCCGGCGAGTTCTGGCCCGACGCATTCGCGGCGGTGCCTTCGCGGCCCATGCCGCCGGGCGTCGGATTGGCAGCGGTCGTGCCCGAAGCGCCCGGGCCGACACCGGGAGAACCGGGTTCGCGTTGGCCCGGTTGGGTACGGCCGCTGTCCGGCCCCGTCGGCTGCTCACTGCGCTGGCCGGGCGTCTGGCCCGGCGACGCCTGGGCGAGCGCGGCCGACGTGCCGCCGGCGAGCCCGACGATCACAGCCGAAATGATCAATGCACTCCTCATCGTGATCTCCTTCATATCTTTCTCGTTCGTGCACACACCCGGCATCCTCACGGGGGGCAACGCCGGGACATGCGCGGCGTTCCGCTGCGTATCACGCGCAGGGCGCGGTCATTCACCGCGCTGCGGTGGCATCACTGGTGCGTGAACAGCGGAACAAATCGGCGGATTGGCGACGGCACACCAATGATCTTGAGACTCATCGGTGCCCTCGCCCTCCATAGGTGCCTCGATAGCCGGACGTCACCATCGCTATTGCAAGGCGTGCTCTCTGTGCTCGCAAGCCTCGCTCACCAGCGGACGAGCTCGCCAACAACACCGGCGACGAATCCCGCAACACTCGCCAACGCGACGATCGCCCATCGTGCGTCTTTGGCCCTGCAAGCAGGATCGCATGAATTTCCTGGACTTCGGATTCGATCGAGGCGAGCTTTCGTCCGTGATGCTTTGAAATCGTTTCGAGCCGGATCAGTCGCACTTCGCTTGGACGTTTGTCGCTCGCTTGCGCTTGAGCCAACTCACGAAGGCGCCTACTGCCGACGCGTGGAACTTTCTTCGCTTCTTCCGCGTTGTTGGTTGGAAAATCCCGAGCTCGGCCCCCTTCGCTCGCTCGGGTCTAGCGATGATCGTGGTTAAACGCTCCGCGATCATCGCTCAAAATTCCTCGCCGTCCTGTGGCGGGTGCTCGACCTGTTTTGCAAACACTTTGGCTAAGCTGAATCGGAAACGCGCTCCGGCTTTCTTTAGTCGATCGCGTTTCCGCACGAAACCACTGCTAACCCCGGATCAAGTCTGGGGTGGACTTTTTCCGGAAAATGCTCTGGTTCTAATTTGTCCGGATATTGAGCTCCGCGATCAGCCGCGCGTACTTCTCTGAATCGGTGCGCGCGGCGCGCGCGAGGTCCTCCGGCGTGCCGCCGACCGGCTCCGTCGCGCTTTTCAGGAAATGCTCGCGCGTCTGCGGATCGGCCAGCGCCTTGTTCATGGCGGCGTTGAGCTGCGCGAGCACCGCGGGCGGCGTGCCGAGCGGCGCAAAGCCGGCGTACCACGACTCCAGCGATAGGCCCGGAAACCCACTTTCCTGCAGCGTCGGCACATCCGGCATGCTGCGCGAGCGCCGCTCTCCCGTTTGGGCAAGCAGCCGCAGCGTGCCCGCCTTGTAATGCGGGATCAAGGCGGTCGGCCCCAGGAACGCGACCAGCACGTGGCCGGCAAGCACGTCATTGATCGCCTGTCCGGCGCCGCGATAGGGAACGTGGTCGAGCTTGATGCCGGCCAGCCTCGCGAACCATTCCAACAGCACGTGCTGGTTCGAGCCGACGCCGGACGTCGCACAGCCCATGCCCGGCCTCGCCTTCACCAGCGCAACGAGGTCCGCCACCGAATTGACCGCGGCAAGCGAGGGATGCACGGCAAGCGCCTGAGGCTGGCGGCCGAGGAGCGCGACGGGCATGAGGTCCTTGAGAAAATCGACGTTCAATTTCAGCACGTGCGGCGCGCTCGCCACGTTGTCGTTGGTGATGAGGATTGAATAGCCGTCCGGCGCGCTCTTGATCGCCGCGTCGATGCCGATCGTGCCGCCGGCGCCGGTGCGGTTCTCGATGAACACCTGCTGGCCGAGCTCGCGCGACATGTGCTCGCCGACGATGCGGGCGACAAAATCGAGTCCGCCGCCGGCCGCCAGTGGCACGATGAAGCGCACCGGCCGGTTCGGCCACGCACCCTCGGCCGGCGCGCCTTGCGCCCACGCCGCGCGCGAGCCCAACATACGGCGAAGCGGATCGGCGAGGCCGCCGAAAGCCAGCGCGGTGACCGCTGCACGCTCGATGAAACGACGGCGCCCGATGTTGGTCATGAAGGAAGAATAGCACGGCCGGCGCTCGGGCTGTTCTGGACTTTTCCGGCGATGAAATGCGCAGGGAAACGGACGGTGGACGCTCGACAGCGGAGACTGAGCGATTGCAGGCCCCTGATCGGGACGAGGGGTTCGGACGCTCACTCGGCCTCATTGCGATGGCCGCCGCGATCCTTACAGAATCGCCGATAGTTCCCGCTCACGCCGAGCTTGGCTGCGGTGACGCTGGCATTGGCGATCTTCGCCAAGGCGGCGGCATCGGCCGCCAGCACCGCGGCGGTCACGTGGCCAGAACGGCAAGGCGCCGAGCGCGCCCTGCACGATGAACTGGGCGGCCGCGTTGTAATAGCTGACCGATAGGGCGTGCCTGACAGCAGCAACCCGCCGGCGGGGACCGGCCGCGCCGGTCGAGAACCGGTTGGCCTCGCCGCCAAACCGTCGACAGCGAGGCTCGGCGACGCGCCGCTCGTCGGTGCGGCACGATCGTCAATTCCCTGCCGTCGATCCGCCAGGCTGGCAAAGAATTGGTTGGTCGCGACCGTGAACGCGGTCGCGCTGCTGCTCGTGGTCAGCACGCCGGCGAGGTCGTCGCGCCGCTCGGCGAGCTGCGCCATCATGCCGCGAGCGGAATCTTTGACGCTGCCGGACGACATGTCGGCGATGCCGGCGCCGAGGCGATCCGACGGACCGGGCGCGTCGGTTTCCGGGACCAGGCGCGCTGCCGAAGGGCTGTATCGCCGGCCGTGTCAGCGGCGCAAAAATTCCACGGATGCCCAATCCGAGCCGATGGGACTCGGGATCGAAATGGAACGAGTACAATCCGTCGGAAAGGACGGCCATCGATACCTCCAAGGCAGGCGCGCATGGGCGAGACAAAATCACAAATCATTTCTATCCACACAGTTCACAGTGCCGTCGCAAACGACTCGACTCTTTCGGGCAACCGGGACACCATCACAGTGCGACGACCGAGATAGCGATGTCTGTCCATCGTGACGCTCGGTTCCACCGCAAGCCCGCGTCCGACTTGCCCGCCCGACCGCCTGGACCATGGCGCCCTCGGATGGGAATTTCGGAGACAGCGCGGGATCACCCGAGGCGGGAGCTAGAACCGCGGACGGTGAGCCGATGCGCTCCGTGAACGGCGGTTGCTATCCGTTCGACGGAGGCCAACACCGCAGGCGACAAGTCTGCGGCGCGCCGCGACCAGGAAGGCGTCTCTCCGGAGAAGTATCCTCGTCGTGGTCATTCGGGAACGAGATCGCGGCACGCTTCGGCGTTGTTGTGGTTATTGGAGCCCGAGTTGACAGGGAGGCGGCGGTCCGCTCTGCGGACCGTCCCTTCTCTGTTTTCATAGCCATCAAATCCTCCCACCGAGAATGCCGCGTGAGCGCTCCGTCGCCTTGCGCGCGCCTTGACACCGTTGATCTCGGTGACGGCGTCGGACCGGCGCTGCTCGACGTCCTGCGCGATCAAGCCGGTCTGCATGCGGGGGTCGCCGATGTAGCGGAACGCATAGACAGTCTGGGACTGTCTGGCCGTCGTGGAGCCGGCCCCGCGTCCTTGACGGGGCGGTCGTAGATCCCGAGCAGCGCGGCGAGCGAGCCGAGACCTCTGCCGATGCCCTGCGCGGCGGCACCGATTTCTTGCCCGATCCCGTTGACCACTCCGGTGCCCCAGCCGCCCTGGCCAGGCAGGCCCGTACCCGGTCCGAAGGCGCCGAGCTTGCCGACCACGCTGGCGCCGCCGATGGCGCAGCCCAGGATCTGCTGCCACAGCGGCACCGATTGCCTCTGCGTCGTGATGGAATTTTCCGTCTTGGTCCTGCCCAGCGCCGCGATCGGCGTCACAGGCCTGGTTGGCCGCGGAGTCGCGCGCCTGCTGGGCGGCAGTCGCGGCCGGCACGACCCGCCCGACGATTGGCGAGCGCGGTCTGATCAACGACGGTCTCCATCTCGCGCACGCGAGGCGGCGGTTGGCTGCGGCTTCGAACGTCGCGACGAAATCGGAAATGCGGCCGGCAAGAACGTCGCACGCAACCGATGAGGCGACGGCGGATTTGAGATCAGAGTAGGTGGGGTGATGGGTATGATTCAGCTCGACTTGCTGCTCTCCGGAGAGCGGAACACGGGCACGCCCCGTTCCGATGCCATCCACGTCTTTGACGGTGCGGGCTTCGAAGGCGTGGATGCCCGACAACAAGCGCGGGCATGACAAGGCAGAGGTGCAGGTCGGGGTCGGACGAATGCCGATACGTCCTATCGTAGCGACCGGCTCATCCGTGTCACCATCGCATCCCAGGCGCGCACTTCAGCGTGCGGATAGACGATGTGGATGCAATGGAGCGGGCCCCTCCCACCCTCGGTGAAATTGCAACGGCTGTAGAACACACGACCCTCGAGGACGCCCGACACGACCATGAAGTTCGACGTGACCCGGGAGTAGTCGAGACTGCTGCTCGGCACCTGGAGGTTCGCCCGAACGTAGGACGCCGGCGTCAGGCGTCCCTCGTTGGCAAGCTCAAAGACCCACAGCTCCGCCTTGCCGTCGTCGCTCTGGAAGCGCGTGCCGCGGCCGCGCTGCGACGCGCCGGCGCTGACCGAGAAGATAGCAGGAAAATCGAGGCTGACCCCGGTCGCCGGCTCGCGATAGGAGGTCCACTCGGACTGCGCCCATCCCTCCCCCGCCGCCACGGCGACGACGATCATGGCCAGCATACCCGTCACGACTGATTTGCGTTTCATCGACGTTCTCCGCATCTCGCCTCACCAGCCCACTGCGCGGTCAAATGCGGGCCGTGGAACCCCGGCATAGCCAAAGGCCTGGAAATCCCCCGGGCCACGCCGCCGCACATGGGCGCGCACCTTGCGCCGCATCGACTTCGCCTTCGACTGCTCATTGGCAACGCTGAGCTCTCGCGCCTTGCGCCTGGCCTGGGCGGCGGCGCTTGGCGGCGAGCCATCGGGCATGACATGAACGATCGCCGGCCCGATCGGAAACGCCGTATCGCGCGGCGCCGGATCAGGCAGCGACGGAACGGGCAAAGCCGGCTTGGCCGCGGCCTGCGCGATCACGGCGGGCGCGGTCATCGATTGGTCGGCCTCGGTCTTGTCGGACAGCAACGCCTGGCCGCCGAGAAACGCGGCAGCAAACAGTGCGATCAGCGCCAGGAGATAGGCCAGAGTCTCGACGAGCAGCTTCATGCTCGTCAATGAGGAAGGCCAAACTGTTGTTCCGGGAACTCACACAGCGACCCGCGCCGATCACGAAGTTATCAGCGCGATGTCGCGACAGCGGCTATCCGCAGAAACGCCCGCGCCTAGGCGACAAGCCGCCGCCGGGCGCGGGCCCCGCCCTACGCCTCAGTAGGGCGAGAAGCGCCAGTTGATCGTCGCCCGCACGATGTTGGCTTTGAAACGCTGATCAAGCGACAGAAGAGCCGCAGTCGCAGCCCCGTTGGGCCTGAAGCCGACCGCGGTCGCGCTCTCGCGTCCGAGGTCAAGGTACAGATATTCCAAACCGACCGTCAGGTTGTTGTTGAGCGCGTAGTCGATGCCGCCGCCCGCCGTCCAGCCGACCCTGGTGTCCTGCTCATCGCCCCTGAAGATAACAACGTTGGGAACATTGAGCGTCGCTGCGACGTCGACCTCGCCATAAGCGAGACCGCCGGTGCCATAGAACAGCCAATTGCCGGCGGCCCATCCAAGCTTGCCGCGCACGGTGCCGAACCATTGGATCTTCGAGGTTTGGCCTGCGGTGATGCCGTTGGCAAACGCTACAAAGTCGCTGTCGTCGATGCCGGATGCCTGGATATCGGCGACGATGCCTAGCACCCAGGAGTAGCCGAACTGCCAGTTGTACCCGACCTGGAGCCCGCCGACGACGCCTTTGGGATCGACCGAGGTGACCGGGACCGACGTGATACCGACGCTCGTGGGATTGAGGACGGAGACAAGCGAGTCG
>Ga0307472_100000045_pt1 | contig 34580 bp, 50 predicted proteins | sample atmos_gasesAM5C__2_FD_204582 | JGI IMG/M metagenome (GOLD analysis project Ga0307472, IMG submission 204582) | Hardwood forest soil microbial communities from Morgan-Monroe State Forest, Indiana, United States - atmos_gasesAM5C_05 | ecosystem: Environmental > Terrestrial > Soil > Temperate...
GTAAGAAGCCACTGTGGGTGCCTAACCCAACCCAATCTATGGTATGAATCCAAAGTAAGCGTGTCTACGTTGAAATTATATTTAACGTATTTTGTTCTAACGTAGCCTGTAATGTCTATCCACAGACCATAGTTTTGGTGACCCAAGTCTTCATAGTCGTACAGTTTACCACTGATCTGCTGACCTGTAGTATTGTTCATATAATAAATATTTTCATACATGAACTGTTGCAACCAATTGTATCGGGGTTGTGGTGCCATGGGTGGGTACGGGGAAAAACTCCTTCTAGAAGGACCAATTTATCCCAATTTATTTATTAAATTGATTAAATGGGAAATTTCGGTAATTATTCCGAAATTTCGTTATTTAATTTTTTTTAATTCGTTTTGTATCGATGTCCGAAGCCGAATTCACTGCCTTCCCCGACTGGTGTAATCTGAGGAACATTTTGGAGGTTACTCAGACATGTCCCGACATAAACACCTACAGAGCTAAACTTGTTAATTACCTGACGTACCGATTCACGTTCGTAGACAGACATAACGTAGAACCAGCGGATACCAACGACGACATTGAAACTTGCGAAAAGGATTTGGAAGAAATGTCTGATTCACTAACTAATTATGCAGACAGAACAACAGACATTCTTAAAGAAATCATACTTGCCCAAGGCCACGTACAGAACATGTTGTACATGCACAGAAAGCGTGTAGCACCCGTTGTCAAATCAAAAGAAGTTCAAACGAAATTTTTCAGTGAGTTGTGGACGCGTGATTTTTCGTTTCGAAACGAATGTTATCACCTGACAACCATTCCCTGGGATACCAAGGAGTATAAATAAAAAAATAAAAATTGTTTGTTTGCGCAGATGGGTAACTTTAAAAAACACGTAGAAAACGAAATGTGGTGTTTTTCGTGCACAAGAACTCTGGATGAATACATTCCAGTGCACAAAGCCACGGGGGAGCATTTGAAATGCAGCATTACTATGTACTGTCCGAATTGTTGGGTAAGAAAAGTGGCCAAGAGTGCTCTGTTGGATTGGACACCCTGGAGTAAGCCCAGCACCGAAATTCTGGACTATTTCATGAACAACTACACGGGTTGTTTCATTTGCAAATATCAGTTCCAATCAGACGACCTGATGTACGAGAAATTGAGACAAGCCGTAGAACTGGAAAAGATGAGAAACTTGGTAGATCGATGCACCGAATTGACCAATGACAATGCGAGACTTCTTTGCGAAAATGCCAGATTGAAAGACAAGATCAATGGAATGAACGAAAGAAGAACTGCTCTTAGATTACAGGTAGAAAAACAGTTTGACGACATGACAGATTGCGAAGATGAAGACTGACCCATAATAAAATTTTGTATTTCCAGACTAAACGATATATACACCAAACTTTCCTAACAATGTTTAAGGTCTTCAGCCAGGGCATTATGTTACTGCATAATACCATAGAAACAAAGTTTGTAATACAAACAGTAACTACCCTGGATGAAGACATTAAAAAAGTCTCAATATCTGCACCATAATCATCATTATAGACTCTTTAAGTAAAGATTATGATGAAGAGGTTGAGTCTCGCGCATTAGTATTACAAACTTTGTTTTTTTTTAACATTTGTTTAACTTTTAAAGTCAGGTTTTTATTATGGGGGGTACAATATCCAAATTACGACCTCTCAGATGATACAACACATTAAGAATTGAATCACACTCGTCGTAACCAGCCCTGTAAGTCAAAGGGAACATATTTTGTACGTATAGCTTGGTCGCCTGTTTTTTCTCTGATGCCGTGGAGAACTTTTTCACGTTTACTAATTTTTTAAACCACGTGGATACTATCTTTGGGCTTACGTGCCACAATCGCAAACTGTGATTCGTCAACATGTTGTTACACATGAAGCTCCAGATCTTCTCCGTCAGTATACCTTGAATCTGTGGAAAAGAACCATGATCTTGCGTCTCTACAATGATAGTGATATGATAATCGGTTTCGGGTTTTTCGCACATGCATATTGCAGCCAAGGAGAGAGCCAATTTCGCGTCAAGTTGCTTCCATTGTGTTAGTTGTAGAAATTCTTCAATTACTGATTGACTGAATACTGAATTTTTTAGTGCTTTTCCTTCGGTAAAGTTTACGCAACCATAATCCATTAAGACCAATTTGTCTTCTGAATCCAATTCCAGAATTGACCACCCCATTCTGTAAATGCCAGGATCGATAGACACAAATCTTTCTAATCTGTTCGACGCTTTCTGCATTATAACTAGCTCAAGCGGTGTACCTTTAGAAATGAAGATCCACGTGATCAACGGTCAACCTTTTCAAGAATGCATGTGGAGTGGGACTCTAATCACCAGCCGATACGGAGTGCCCAAACAGAACGGAGAACGCGAGGGATGTTTCAAGAATGCAGCGTGTGCAGTATCGTTTTATCTCAAACAACTGGAAGAAGGACGCATCGACAAGAAGAAATTCGGAAAGATTGCAGAAGCAATATACAGAGACCTCAACCTGGCGACCAAGCAGCGAGAACTCATCAAGGCACCGGAAATCGATCCCTCCAAACCAGATTGGACGTGGGTCGATGCGTGCCCTTGGATGGAAGTGCAGGGACTTCATGTCCCTGCGGAGGATGATTTTCGCAACAAACGTAGAAAGACCAAGGACCCAGAACCAAGTCAACGATTCGTTCACCTTTATATTCTGGAGTCCGAAGCCAAACCCATCGATCAGATTGAACACCGCAGTCTGACGACCGATTCACCCATCGACATTGAGAGCGCAAAAGCCACCTATCACTGCAAGATGGAGATGGGGACCTACAAGGGCAGGGATTTCGTAATCATCAGCCTGTGCGACAGCACCAAACCCAACGAACTGGCCAACTCTCTATTCGAACAAACGGACAAGTTCTACGGCACGTGCTATTTGCTCTCCAAAAAACCACTTCCTGGTTTTGGAGAGAAAAAGAAAACGGGTGCCACCAAAACGACAGCAACCGGGGAAGAAAGTTCTAAACCGCTGACCAAGAAAAACATTGTGCAATTTGCGGAGGATATCGAGAATTTCCTGGTCAATGTCCCAGAAATCGAACCAGCAGCAAAAAAAATCAGAACCAAATGATGATAATAAAGACATTTCTTTTTCACTGCGTGATTTCAGGGGTCCGTACGACGAAGAAGAAAACAAACTGACAAATTTCAAGCCAAAACCATTCATTCTGGGTAAAGATCCAGAGATGCCTTTATTGTGCACAATAAGTATATACGGAAAGAGGAAATCGGGTAAAAGTGTGGCCATAAAGTGGTTGATACAATATTTCAAACCGTATTTCCCCTGGATATGGGTTTTCACAAAGACTAAATGCAACTCTTGGTACGAAGGTTTCGTACCCAGTAAATCCATCGTGCAAGATTTCAACGAGGGCACTCTGCAGAACATCATCGACAGGCAACAGAAAGCCATCGACATCTACCTGAGTCTAGAGTCACCGAATTCGACGTTCAACCCAAGAGCAATGATAATTTGGGATGATTGCATGGGTAAGGAAATCTTGTATAACAACACATTGAATCGTTATTACTATACAGGCCGCCACCTTGCTAGTATGAACATCTTTAGTGCCCAGGTAAATACCCATCCAAACCCCCTCCAAAAAACCGTAAATCCAAAATCTCAATCTTCCGTCTAACAGCATTACACGATAACGCCACCTGGTATCCGGAGTAATACGGATTACGCGATCTTGTTCAACACGGATTACAAGAAATCTCTAGATGAATTTCACTCAGATTTTGCCTCAAAAGTAGACAAGAAGCATTTCGAGTGGTTGTTGGAAACCTACGCAACCGATTTCGGCTTTCTGCTGATTGACAATGACCCAAACAAGCAAATGGAGGAGAAATTTTATTATGGCAGAGCGGATGAATTGGAACCAACCGCCGATTATATAGTTGGTTGCGAAGAAGCCTGGAAAAACGACATGGATCAGCTGCGCGATATTCAATCCGGACGTTATGCACTCAAATTAGGCAAGATCAAGCACTTATCGGAACGCGACGACGAGGAACCGCCACGTCTGCACGTCGATTCCAGCGATTCGCATATTCCGAACCAAATGTTCAAAAAGCTCCAGGAGCGTACGTCCAGATAAACCATCGGTACAAATCCGGTTCGTTTTCGAAAATTTGAACTAATTCTAAATCCATCTGCTGGAGTTCGCGCAGAATGCTGACCATCGAACCATTTCCACTCGTGGATTTGTTCTGCGACGACGAGAGTACCTGGGGAGAAGACGCTCAACCAAGACTCAGTCCCGACGAATGCAGGATATTTTACGATCGTTGTACGATACCTGATCCGCCTCCCGTGGATCCGAGACACACGCATCTGCCTCTGCAGACTCAGAAGAAAGACTGTTTTCACGTGACATCGCTAAGGGAGTTTTACGCCAAGTTTGGAGACAAAGGTTGTCCTCCGGAAGACACTCTGTTATTCATGAATAGATTTATGTACGCCATTACCGATTCAAACACGAGGGAGGCCACTTATCTGATTCGTATTTGGAACGACGTTACCAAAGAGGCCGAGATGAAGATGTTCTACCCAAAGAAAATAGCCGCCAATTTTGCCGGTTTTTACGTGGCAAAGCAAGAACTACCCGATGCCAACCGCAAGGGATCCCAGAAACCCATAAACTTTTTCAACTTCTGGAAGAATCATCCGCATCGCAATCAGATTGCACAGTCTGTCTTCGATCCCAACAGACCACCCGGAATAGACGGTACGGTCATCAACACATGGAGGGGACTGCCTTTTCACGGAGCCTTCGAGAAGCTCGTGCACGAACCCAACTGGGAAACTACGAAGAAAAACGCTATGCGTCAGTTCAGAATAATAAAATCTCACCTTTTCAAAATAAGCTGCAGGCGTAACAAAGACATCTACGACTACGTTTGGAGGTGGTTGTCTCACCTTAGACAGAGACCCGGAGTGGTTATGAGCGTGGCCCTGCTCTTCATGGGAGCGGGAGGTGCGGGTAAAACCATATTCTTTGAATACTTTGCAAAGATATTCGGAAGACACGGAGAGTACCTGGCCAACAGCGAGGACCTGTTCGAGAAATTCAATGCCTATCTGTTCACGGATCGCGTTTTCATGGCCGCAGACGAGGTGGATTTTCGCAACAAGAAAAAGATGAATCGCATGAAGAATATTCTCACGGCCGCAAAACGACGTGCCGAGGTAAAATACGGAGAACTGGAGCAACTCACGAACCACATCAATTACGCGTTCACGGCAAATCCCAACTGGATCATCAACATGGACCTAGGAGGCAAGAGGAGATTCCTAACGGTGAAGGTGAAGGACAACAAAGTCGGCAAAGCGCATTATTTCGACAAATTGAAGGGTGCGTTCATCGAAAACGACAACCTGGGTCTGAAAATACTGGACTACAAACTCAGGACCACTAACTTGAGCGGATGGAAATGCAACATGGCTCCCGTGACGGAAGAACACATTGCTCAGATCATACACAGCCTGACCCCTCTGGAGGATTGGTGGGTATCCTGTCTGAAGAGGGGATACCACAGCAACGCCGAGCCTTTCGCCGTCGACAAACTGAACCAGATTAAAGAAAAATGCGCGGAACACAGGCAGAATCATCCAAAGAAAATACGCTCCAAGAAGCAACAGAAGAAATTCGAGGACCAACAACCTACGTTGGAAGACTTCCTCAGCAGACACAAATTTGTCGTGGAAAACAGGCGCATTGATCCTGATCATCCCCAGTGGATAAAATGGCCTGTGGAAGTAATAGAACTTTATAACTCTTATACCGCATGGCATGGACGTAACAGGGGAGAGGTGAATCGACTGAGCGATTTCGTGGTCTCCCTGAAGGACGTATTACCCCCTTGTCCCTCCCTCAAAGTAGGCGAACCCCGATGCATACTACCAAATCTGGACGAATGCCGACGTCAGGCTGGTAAGTTGTTCGGAATAACCATTTGGAACGGTGTAGATTTGAATCCAGAGATTAAAATCATATCCATGACGGCCGAGGCACCTGACGAAAAATTGGCCAAAAAGAGGGCAAAGAAACGCCGATTGGAGGACCCCGACGTACAAATAGACGACGAAGAAATTCTTGGTGGAAAGCATGCTCGCGTTGAGGAGTAAACAGAGGGAAAACACATGGATGTGGTTCAGGATGAATAGTGGCAGATGCAATGCCTCCGAACTGGGTCGTATTTTGAACGTGGACAACAACATCACCAGAAAAGCGTTTTTGAATCGCAAAATAAAAGGTTTGGGAGAACACATGTCTTACGCGATGGCGAGGGGAACGCATCACGAACGCGAAGCAATAGAGTTTGTAAAAAAACTTTATTTGGATCCAGAAGATCGCTTCTCCTGGAGGTTCCCGGGATCAGTGTATTCTGCCACCAGAGTACCCGTTGCATGCTCTCCCGACATGTTGTTCGGAGATTCACACTCCAATTTCCACGGACTCGAAGTAAAAGTGCCCATGAAGCACAACTGGCCTCCTCCGGATGAGCTAGTGTTAAACATTGGTCACGTCCTACAATGTGTGGCTGGTATACATTGTACGGGTGCCCAGAGTTGGTACCTGTTTTATTATTCTCCAGAGCAAAAATGTGGCGTACTCTGGCGCATATGGCCACATCACGAATTGTGGAATTCGTGGTGGTTCTTGGAAGAGTTGCAGAGTTTCCTTGAACAATTAAAAATGAAAAAACCAGCAAAGTATGCACGAAGGACGTACTATAAGCAGGTTGCAAAACGCAAAAAAATAATGCAGGGTCTCATTTACGAAGGACCCCTCAGAATCCCTCTACCTCCCTCCCAATAAATAATAAACCCATCATCATTGCCCCAAATCCCCACATGTTGAGCATCGTCTGATTATCTTCGTGACCCTTTTTATCAAAGGGCACGTCGGGTACCATGGCCTGAAAAGACACCAGAGTCTTTCCCTGTCGAATGGTCTGTACGGGATAATCGTTGACCGTGTTGATGCTGACCTGTTCTGGCGTTGCATTTACAGGGGCGTCTGCCCTACCCAACAGACGGTATGCATTTGGAAAACCAGGTTGGTTTGCCTGCGACGCCAAGACTTTGGAGGCGTACTCTTTGAAACCCGACTGGCCAATAGTGGCAGGAGGACGCTGATATCTACGTCTCCTGGAAATATCTCCTCCAGGATTATAATTCATTTTTTTCTTAAATCTAAACCACTTTTTTTTTAGAAATGGTCAGAATATGGTGGCACGATGAACTTCCTTTTAAGAAATCTCCCCTGCTGAACATAGATCCTCCAGTGATGAGAACTCCGTTGCTACAGGGAAATAGCAACAATTATCTCAGGCACGCGGTGCAGAGACATGCAATCGTCTTGCACAACTCTTACAAAGGAGAAACCATCAAAACGTCGCCGTCTACGCCAAGCGACAGACCGCTGCGATACGACCAGAGTTTTTGATCTACCAAAACCTCTAACTTGGGAGGACATCGAGTATCCCAACACGTTTTTGAAACCCAGTTGTTGGACTACCTGGTTGCAGTTTCAGTTGTGGTTGTGGTCCAACGGCCTGGACAGAGATAATCTTGCAAAATATTGGGCTTGGGTGTGTCCACAGAACGACTGTTGCGATCCTCGTTGGGACCCCGAATATCAGTTGTTGTACATGGTTGCATTCACGCACGAACACGTGGAAACTTACAGGAGATGGTGCATGTTCCAAAAATAAAAAAATTTATTGTTTATCTTCTTCTTGCATCTGTGCTATTAGTTTTTTTTCTTTTGCAAATTGTGCAGTGAGCAGGGCAAATTTACCCAATATTCGCCACTTTGGATCAGGTATCCAGGAACCCTCCTGCTCTATGGACATCTGCTCCAATTCTTCCTCGAATATATCCATGTGGTCGTTTACCTCCCTTGCCAAACCCTGCATGTGGTCCATGTGCAGCAGGTAGACGGTTATCTCTTCAAACATCTCCGCACCCCCCAGAAGCATCGTGTCCAACATCTTGCGTCTGTAGCTCTTGCTTATCTCCGTCAATATGTCGTCCCAGATGGCCTTGGCAGTCTCCAGAGAGCAATCCTCCCGAGGCATCTTGAGACCCACACTTTCCAGGCGCGCACCGAATATCTTGCTTGTCAGGTACCTCCTTATCTTGCGCAGGTATATCTGTCGTTCCTTGTCCCTCTCGTCCTTGGCCGCCATGTTTATCTGAGTGGCCGTTGGCTGTGGCGCTGATGAGGACGAAGACGGGGGGCGGCCTTTCGGTCTCGGGGCTGGGAGGAGAGGAGCTGGGGGTGGAGGCTCCTTCGGATCTTCCCTCGGAATTGTCACCCGGTGTGACAGTTCGTTCAGCTGTTTTATCACATTCTCGCTCGACATAATGGTTGACCAAGTTCGTGAAATAGAAAATATCCTGCCACAGTTGGGTGAGTACTATAAAGGGATAATCCTTGGCCACGGATGCCGCCAGATCAACACCCCGTATACCAGTTTCCCTCTGCGCAAGGACGCACAAGAGGAAGAATTCTACTGCCTCGAATGTTTGTAGCGCATTTAATGTGAAAGACAGTGGAAAATCGTCTGTCGCTATACCCGCCTGTTCACACATTGCTTGCATAACGGGGGCTTGATCCTTGATGCGTTTGTAGACCTCTTCAAATTTTTCTAAACCGTCTTTGGTAACAACTTCAGTCATGGAAAGTGCGACAAAGGGAAACTGTTTCAGCTGCCACAAGACAATAGAATTTAAGGATGCCAAATTAGTACAATCTAAGAACAACAGATCCAGATTATCGGGAACTTGTCCAGAATGCAACAAACGCGTGTCCGTATTCGTTAAATCTCCGCCTAAGCCTGGAACATCGACTGTTCCAGAAAAGTGACGCCTTCCATGCAAGGATGCTCTATGTTGACCCTGAAAACGAGTATTATGGACGAAAAAATGGCTGGATTGTGATTTACGTCGTACACGTCGAATTCCACCTGGACCGAATTGTTGAAAATATCCGACCCAAATAACACCTGAATCGGTATATTCAGGAATTCCGAAGTCTCTGGCCAAGCTTTGAACATAAGAGGGAAGAGCGACTGCGTCACGTTACCAAACAGTACGCTGGTTGGTTGTTCTCTTATGCCAAAAAACAGAGGGGCCTGATTTGACAGCCCGTTGGCGTAATATTCTATCAATTCGCAGGAATTCACTCCGCGGGGTCCAAAACCCAGAGTCACGGTCTGCTTGGGTTGGGTCAATCGGACAATGAGATAAGGCATTTATTTTATGCAATTTTAGAACGTTTTGTTTTTCTGCCCGTGGGCTTTTTTACAAAAGTGTAAATCTTGCAAACGGCATCGTTCAATTTTTTGGTGTTGGGGGCGGGAGCCCAGGTTCGAACGAATCTCTTCCAATCCATGTACGTTACCCAAGGCGTCGATTGAAGAGTGCTGGCTATCATCTCTGCCATGTAAATAGGCTCCCATTTCTTGCTGGTGTACTTGGAAACAGTTCTGAACAGGGACTGTTGTACCTGACCATTGTCCACGAAAACGGAGTAATCTTTGCAGAGGCATAGACGTCTGGGTCCGCAATTGTGAAAAAGAAAACGAATTGTGACTTGAGATAGTTCTTTCACGTTCTTTATAAATTTTAAATCCGGATCGTGTAGGTACGAAATGCAATGCGCCAACAGATCGAATGACTTGCCTTCGATGTATTCAGCCCGTCTTCCATTTGTAAGCCGCAGGGACCATTCGCTCAATTCCCAATAAAAACCTTGTTTATTCTTTATGATTCTTTCGATTAATTCTTTCCATCTCTTGCAAACCGTCTTCCAACCCCATGTGACGAAGTTGTTGTGTGCATCGTATGTTTTGTCAATGCCGTATTCATACAATTCCATAATCATGGGTCTGGAAGGTATGTACAATAAGATGTGCTCTTCGATTTCTCCCGGAAGCATATTTCGGCGCAGAATACAGTCGCAACAGTTTTTTTTCTAAAATCCTATTGGTCCAGAACTGCAATGGCTGGATTCGGTCTCAACAACCAGGGTGGTCACGGGTTCCAACCCTCTGGATCCAACGTCTATAAGGAGTTATTTCCCAAATTTAAACCTCCAAAGACACCGCTGGAAATGGAAAGTGAACAAAAGGGAATGACGGCAAATTCCGGGTACAAGGAAAAAAGGACTTACGAATTGTACACCCAAAAATTGGAGCGTCTCCGTAATGCCAATGCAAGTCAGGCAACGATCAAGGCGTGGGAGACTAGGATGATTCAGTTTGCAGCAGACAGTTTCAAGGAGCGCGTGAGTGAGATTGCAGAGAGAGATTACATGAAAGATTTTGTGGCTTGGATAATGGGCACGTCGCCACTGAACAGAAACTTGAATCTGACTCCCTGGGGTAATGCCAGATTGGTGGGCCCAGAAATAGACGCTTACATTCACGAGTTCGTGGATAGAAAGACTACTTATCAATTGGAGTTAGAGAGACTTGCCACGCAGATTCCAGACACTATACAGGATGCCTGGATCTATTACAAATACATTGTAAATACTGGGGTTAGGAGGGGCACACTGCAGTCCGTAATCAGGGAAAATGATTTCCTGCCGGATTTGGACAGTTGGTTGGCCATGACAAGAGGTGAGTATCAACACGTAAATCCGTGGATCAGGGAAAAAGGTGGTCTGCGGCATCAACTGTACGAACCCGGAAGAGAGACTTACGATGTCGGGGTGGATGCACAAGGTAACCCCATACAGAGAACAATGGATTTGACGGGGGATGCCGTCACTCATGGAGCCAGGGGAGACGTGGAATTGCCAGGTCCTGCAAACCTGGTGGGATTTGACATCGATCCAGATAACTTGCCTCCCGCAGAGTTATTCCTGAGGCAACTTTTATTGAACGAACCTCTTCCCCGTCCTCCGCGTCCTGCTGCACCACCAGTTACTCGCGCTCCTGCGATACCACCGCCAGCACCGGGACCCCTCAAACTGGCTCCCGGAGCACTTCCTCTTGCAATTCCACCAGCTCCTCCCACAGGACCACACGTAAACCCATATTACACACCAAACAACGTTCCTGCCGGACCTTCCTCGAGAAGCATGGCACCAACGCGGGCAGATTCAGAAGAAGAAGAACACCTGGTAACAAACAGAAGAAGAACGCGCGTTCCTGCAGGGCCAGATCCAGAACTGGGTAGACCCCCCGGACAAACACCCACAGTAAGATTTGGATCGGGTGTTGTTGTTCCGGAAACACCGCCTCACATCATGGCAACGTATCCTCGTCATCCGCTCGATGTTCCGGAAGTAGAAATGGAACAAGGTGGAGAACCGGGTGGTCCTGCAGTGCGTCGATCTGTCAGTGCACATCCCACATTGGACGAGGGTCAAATGGACGAGGCAATCAGGACAAGTGCAGCGCGCACTGCGGGTATTCCTGATCAGTACATTCCTCGTTTCTTGTACTACACGAATCCGTTTCCGGAAGCTCCTCACAGGCAAACTCGCGTAAACGGAATAACTCCCGAACGAGTCAGGGATTTTTACAATATGCCCATAGTTACGGACAGAATGCCTTCCCTAAATTATGTTCAAGCTTTCAATGCGGGAGCCGCCCAAATGCTGGAAGATTTTGAATTTGGTCTGGTAGCTCTAACGGGAGGTCAGTTTGATCCCACGAATGAAAATGCGTGGGAAACACTGGAAGATGGTTTGGGAAGATGGTTTCAAGATGTGCTTGATGGTATTGTCTGGGCTCAACAGAAACAATCTCAATATGAGGCAAGTGTGAGACAAAGAACAGGTCAGGCAAAACCAAAGTACAGTGGCATTGATCACGAAGTGATAGGTCAATACCAAGCAATGGTGAGTGCTCTGTGGGAATTGAAAGAAAATTTTCCACGCCTGTGGCATGATTTTTATGCCGGTCCCAGGAGCAGAAATGCTGTACCAGATTTCCTTCAACTCAGGGGTGGGGCCGGTCCCAGAGGTGGAGGAGGACCCAGGGGTGGGGGAGGAGGGCCTGCCGCTGGCAAAGCGCCTGCCGAGGAAGAAGAAGAAGAAGGTCCTCCCACTCCACGTGCAGAAGAGGAAGAAGAAGAAGGGCCCCTGGCCCCTCCAATGAATATTACTACACCTTGGGGTCCTGTCGGAGAACGGGCATTCCAGAAAATACAGGAGGAGTTGCAAAAGAAAGTGCAGGATTTGAACGAATTGCAAGAGAGGACAAAAGAACTTTTTGGTGCATTGGCTATAAAATCCGACACCAAAACCAAAGCTGACGTCGAAAAGAGATTTCCACTGGGTCAAAAAGATTTTCTGAAAAACATCGAGTCCGACATAAAGGAATACGAGACCAGACTGCAATCTCTGGTGGAAATGAAAAATACATCACACGTCAATACCATAAAAAATGTTCAATCCATGTTAGACGCTTTGCACAACAGGAGAATGGAAGGAGCCAAATACGAAATGGAGAAACTATCGGAGGAGTTAAATGCTAAACTGGAACACATAAAAGAAGTAGAAAAAGATTTGCGGGGAGAGAAAGCTTCAGTTGAAGCCCAAGAACGTTACAGAAAATCACAGAAACATACAATGCAGGCAAATTTCGATGCCTACAAGAAGACCGTAGAAACGGTGAAAAATGAGCATATTCATCACCTGCACGAGGAAAAGGAACAATTGCAGAAAGAATACAACGAAATGAGGCAACAGTTAGAGAAAGAACTGAGCGAGTTGCAGGTTAAATATACAACAAAAAGGGGTGAAGCAGAGAAGTACAAAGAAGTTATATCGCAAAGTTACGTGAACTATCAAGAATACGTGGAACAGGTCAAGAAAGAAAATGAAGAGCGACAGGCAGAAATAGATAGATTAAAACAGGGAAGTGAAGCAGAAACAGAAGGAACTAAAAAACTTGTAGAGAAATTGATGAAACAAATCGGAAAAAGTGAATTAAAAGCAAATAAAAAAGAGAAAGAGTTAATTCAACAGGTGGAAGATAAGGAGAAATTTGAGAGAGAGGTTGGAGACTACACAACGCAAATGCAGGCCACATTGGCTGCCAAAGACGTGGAGATTGGCAAGATGAATGAGGCGGGGTACAATCTACAAGTGAAAGTAGGCGCTCTCGAGCAAGAGTTAGTCAAATTGAAGGAAGATTATGCCGAGTTGGAGGAAACGGAATCAAATTTGACTGAAAATTTAGAACAAGAAGAACGCAAATTTCGCACGCTGAAAGGGGAGACTCAAGAGATGGTCAATAAACACAATGAAAATGTGGCTTTCCTGCAGAATGCCATCAGAGAGGTAGAAGCTCAGCGAAATCAGGCCCTGGGTGAAAAACAGAGAGTAGAACAAGAATTGGGCAAACTGCGACAAGAAGGGGCAAATTACGTACAATACTTGGAGAAGTTACGTAGGGTAGAACAAGGGTGGCTTACGTTTTCAAACACCGTGGAACCCTATTTCAAAGAAGGCACTAAATTTATGGCAGACTGGAATACTCAGATGACTAAGCTCTATCAAGAAGGCGAGAATTTAATGACCGAAGAGGGTATGTATAAACCTACCGCAGAAGAAGAGAAAGATGAAGCGGCATTCAGCATTCAAAAACAGAGCATTTACGATCAAATGATTCGCGAGCAGAAATTCAAACTCAATCAACTGCATTCACGTTGGAAGGAAACAGCAGATTTCCATATGAGAAATATACACGAAGCTTTCAAAAGGGTTACGGATGAGGGATGGACGGACAAAGTGACCATGGAGCATCTGATGGGAGAGAGAGAATTAGCTCAAAAGTTCTACGAGCACACCTTTGAGCTCAAAAAACGCGCAGACGAGTTCGAGTTCTTGGATCTTTCCGAATTGTATGGTTTGGAAGCAGATTTAAGAAAAGCAACAAAAGAAACCATTCCAAAGTTGGAAAATCGGGGCAAAGCTCTGGAAGCCAGGGTGGACAAGCAGACTCTGAAAATAGCGCAGTTGAAATTCAACCTCTCATCCTACAGGCACAACGCCATGAGGGAAGATCAGATCAACAGAATAGAATCCACCTTTGACAGAACGAGGGCAATCATAAAAGAACAATTCGAAAAGGGTAACATGACGCACGCTGGTTTCAACATGTTAAATGCCGGAATGACAGATACCTACCAGAGGATTCATGGCCAGATACAGAATCAACAGTTGCGTCTGAGCGAGATGATAAACGAGGCAAAGAAAAATCCAATAGAGGCAGTAAATTCCGGTGCAGTCAAACTTTACGAACACGCTATGGACGAGTTGGCAGCACTCATAGAAACGGGAGCTAATCAGATAACATCCATGGCCGCGGACGTGCACAGATTTGCGTTCGAAATGGGACAAGTGCACAGACAAGAATTGGAGCACGGAAAACTTGCCCCTGGACAGCGTGCAGAGATCGAATATCAGAAAGCTCTCACATTGAAACATAAATTGGACGTAATGGGAACAGAAGAAGCAAAGACAAACGAATTCGCACTTCGTCTTTTGGATTTCATAAAAGCAGCAAACAGGGCTTACAAATTAAACACAGAGGGTCTTCCCGAATATCTCAGGACATTTGGTGGTCTAATGTCTGAATTGAAAAAGAGAATGAAGGAAAAGGGTAGACCCATTGATGTGGTCGGTGGGCAGATGTTGGAAGAACTCTCGAGGCTATCGGAAAGAAAACATAAAAAAATTGGTTTTCCTTTGGAAATGTCACAGCAGTTATTGGATATACTTCACAGACCTTTACTACAACGCGGCGATCTGCAACAGTTGACTACGACAACCGCCGGTATGACAACTTCTCTTCAACCTGCTGCAGATTATTTGCGAAATTGGCGAAAACAGCAGAAGAAGGAACACAACGTGATTCCCAACGTTCCGAGAATAGAAGCTCCCAAATCATTGGTCAAATACCAACAAAAGCAACTAGCGCTGAAATCAAAAAAAGAATCTAAAGCTATGATATTGGGGTAAAGGAATGGAACGTTTCATCTTGTTTCCTATTGCTCATGCGGTGGTATGGGAAATGTACAAGAAAGCGGAATACAATTTCTGGACGGCCGAAGAAGTCGACCTCGGTAAAGACATTCAACAGTGGGTCAATTTGGAGGAAAACGAGAGATACTTTATTAAGAGAGTATTGGCGTTCTTCGCCACTGCCGACGGAATAGTGGCAGAGAACCTCGCCAAGAGGTTCATGACAGAGATCGACGTACCGGAAGTCAGGTGTTTCTACGGCTTTCAGATAGCGATGGAGAACATACACGCAGAAATGTACGCCCTCCTGATAGACACTTACGTGAAAGACAACAGGGAGAAAGACGGACTCTTTGGGGCAATAAACGACATACCGTGCATACGCAAGAAGGCCCAGTGGGCAATCCGATGGATGGATTCCGAAACTCAACCCATAGAGCTGAGACTCGTGGCCTTTGCATGCGTGGAGGGAATCTTCTTCTCCTCCAGTTTCTGCGCCATATTCTGGCTCAAGAAGAGAGGATTGATGCCCGGACTCTCCTTCTCCAACGAACTCATCAGCAGGGATGAAGGTTTGCACTGCGATTTCGCTTGCATGCTGTTGCACAGGTTCTACAACCTCGAATCGAAAAACTGGTTGGAGGTGGTTCAGGAGGCGGTGGAGATAGAGAAAGAATTCGTACGTGACGCACTTCCCGTAGCCTTGATAGGCATGAATGCCGACATGATGTGTCAGTACGTGGAGTTCATTGCGGATAGACTCTGCCACGAGTTTGGAGGAGAATACGTATACCATACCGAGAATCCATTCGACTGGATGGAACTGATATCCCTCCAGGGAAAGACAAACTTCTTCGAACGCAGGGTATCGGAATATCAGAGAGCTCACGTGGGTGGATTCGATACAGACGAAGACGTCTAGGCGGGCCTGAGAGCATCCGCATTTGCGGGAAATCCGGCAAAGTAATCTGCGGCGGCGTTTCCGGGAGGATGCCATCGCGCCACTCCAGCTGGTTGCGGAACACCAATCGGATTGGTCCAGTCCACAGGACCCAGAGGATTTGCGCCACCTGGATTGACGAGTATTTCGTTGGCCCTGCTGAATAAACTGTACATTCCAGGAATAAATTGACCCGAATTTGCTCTTCCCATGTAATTTGCCGCTGGCCCAGCAATGGGAGCCGCGTTGAGATTGTAGAGGGGTTCTCTGAGGGCTCCCAACATTCCCTTCTGCTGCAGGAATATTAGCATGAAATCGTCGTCCGTCTGAGGTCCAGTGACGGCAATGTGAGCGAGTGTTCTCTGTATATCGGCCTGTCTGTCGATGTACTGCATTCGCAGTTGTTTCATCCAGGGGAAGTGCTCGTACCACCAGGCGGATTTCTCAGGTGTACTGAGATCGGCCTGTCGTAGAACGAAGTTCTGAAATTCGTAGAGAGTGGCCATTTCTCTCTTGCGTTCCATGTAGTTGAAGAAGGCATCGTCCGCCACAGCCATACCTTGACCCGGCACGATACCCCCCGCTCCCACCTGAGTGGCCCTCAATCCGTATTTCAGATCTTCCGGATCCACGGATCCCAGCTGAACCGGAAACAGGGATTGCGTCGAACCAGCTCCTTGATTGGATGCATCTGGTACTCTGAAGATATTGGTTGGACCCGCAAAAGCCTGAAATTTGCGAAAGGTTTCTGCTGCTTTCGAGGGGCTGTTGTAGTCTTGGCCAGTGGGATTCATATTTTTTAACTGATTGCTTGATTTAGATTTTAAAGGTTAAGGATTTATGGGAATTGTTGTTCTCCTGTTATCGATGTTGAAAGGAACATCCAAATTGGCTTGTTGAGCAAGGCCGTAGACATTGCCATCGCGATCGCGTTGCCTCAAAGTAACTCCAATGGTATCCTCGTCCGCATCTGGTCCATCGGGATCGTACCAGAATTTTGGTTGAAACAAGAATGCGTAATCTTGCGTTTTCTGGTCCATTCTTCCGGAATCCCACATCCACTTTACCAGCATGTCGTTCATGTTCTGTATACCCCTGATATTGATCAGATTGACTCTCTCTTTCATCTTGGATATGTGTTCCATCGCTTCCATCTTATCGTTTACGAACTCTGGAAACAACTTTTGCCAGTAATCTCTCTTTTGGGGTTCGCTCAAGTCTATCTGATTGTAGACGAATTTCTTGTATTCGTTGTACAAAGACAACTGCCTCTTTTTTTCCAAATAATCGAAAAAATCGGAACCCAACTGCACTTGACCCACCCCTGGTAACGTACCATCCTGTTGAAATTGTTGTACCTGTTGTTGTGTTAAAGTATCCTGTAAATCGGAGCGAGCCTTCCACTTTTGGTCTTCTTTCATCCATAATATTCTGTCCGAAACAGGTCCAGATATGGGTACCATCCTATCCCAACCAATATTCGCTCCAACGGGTTGGCCCCAATCGGGCCAAGCTTGTGGTCTTCTCCATTCAGGTCCAACACCAGCACCAGGTGGTCCCATTCTGTTTTGCAAAGGAACATCACCATGCCCGGGTACCATCGTATAACGATTTACATGTCTGTTCTTATGCGGGATGCTCCTCTTCACGAACGTGTCGGCCCTATCGAGCTGACTTGGTTTGTAGGATTTTTTGGCTGCTGACATTTGATCTGTTCCTGGACCAATTAGATATTTGCTGCAACATTCCCACTTGTGGAAGATTGCCCGTCGTTATGAAATTGTTTAGGGGAGAATTGTAAGTTTGATCTACGAAATAATGGGGAGTCTGCACGGTAACGTTGCTGAGGTTCTTCTGGTACGCGATTCCATAAGTAGGAGTTCTGACAACGTCGACGGTCTCGACGTATCTCTCGGTCGGATTAGGCCCGTAAGGCATCCTGACCGCGGAATAGCTGCTAGGCGTGGAATGCTTCTGAATCGATATCTCTCCGATGACTCCCGGGTAGTGGGGCTGGTTCTGAGTCGTAGCAGTGCGAGGTACATAGTCTATGCCGAGTACTGGAGATGTCAATTCGTATTTACCCTGATAAAACCAATATGCGGCTGCGGCCAACAAGGACAAAAACATCTAATATTATTTTCACTAATTTAGATTTATGATCTCCAGCAAGCACATAGGATGGCCACTGATCATCTTGGGTTTAGCGATGGTCGTGTACGCCCTGCACGTTAATTACAAGACCAAACACGCAAACAAGGAAGCCACGACGAAAACAAACAACAACCGCGCCCCGACAACCACTCCCAAATCCAGGCCAATCACGACCGCTTTTGGGAAGTCTTTTTCTAAAGTCTTCTCTCGATGAACCGCGAATTGTACAAGGAGATGGTCCTGAAGCCGATCCTGGAGGATTACTGGACAAAGGTGTGCGAAAAGAGGGAAGACGAACGCACGTGGACGACAGCAGCTCCTTTCCAGGACATCTTCAAACCCTACGCGATTCCTGGCACCAAGTCCAAGATTGGAGACAAAGAACAGGTGGACGTGACCATGATCTGTGTAATTCCAAACAAGGCGTGTTTTTTCGACGCAGTTTTGGCCATGTACATGATACACGCCCCGGACACTTATGTTTCTCACCAGAGTATGTGCAAGGCCATACTGCACTCGATTCAGATCATAAGGCTCAATCCGGAAGGTTATCACAATTTCGGGGAAGAAGCGATCGATTATTTCCTCAGGGGAGCACTCGGGATGTCCACCAACGGTTTCCTGGATGATCCGCAGGCCTGCATCTACAAGATGTTGGACGTCTTTGCTCAGGTCGGGGGCAAGGACGAAACGTTTTGGAAGAAGACAAAGGATCACATCAAAAATCTATTCGATCGCATCAACAAAAAATGTCCGCCACCCTCGACAGAACAACAGGAATCGTCGGACACACCCTCATCGACCTCGTGACGGGTACTTTCGTATCCACCTTCGTCGATGCCATGTTTGGGTACGTGCAGATCACCGATCAGAGTTCCATCAAGGTTCCCATCATCACCATGACTCAGGCCGTGTTGACAATGCTCGTGGCCATTGAATTGAGAGATCACATTTACGATCCCGAAACCGTGGATCCCACGGGGGGACTGATGTTCATTGTGACCGTGTTCAGGCAACCAAATTTTTGGCGTCGCCTGGACATGTCGGTAAAATATTTGACCAGTATTTTTGGTACCTGGATTGCCAGCGAGCAGACTGCTGTCACGGGTACACCCGTTAGCACTGCCGCAGATGCTCCCCCAAAAAAATAAATAAAACATAGCATTCCCGGTGGGAGATGCAGTTTATTATCCCTCTGATTTCCGTGAAAGCACCCAAAATAGCATTTAGACCAGAGGTATCCGTCTTTGGCGTCCCAATCGGGCCAGTCCTGATGAAGGTACCAATGGTTGTTCGAATGTATATAAAGGTGCACGGGGCACATGGTTCCACGCTTTCCAAATAAGGATTTGCCCCATTTGGACTCGGACCCGTGCGCAAACTTGATCTTTCGTACGTCGCGGAACACCGGGTTGCGACGCAACTCTGGGTATGTAGATATCCATTCTTCCAAACATGTGATCGTGTAAACCAAGAGTTCTCTTTCCGGAGTCCAGGACTTGCGCTCAATTGAAACTCCTCGAGGCATTTCCCGATTTCAGGAACCAGAAATTGTAGTCTTGAGAATTCACCAGAAATCTGAGTGGCTGTGGAGCGCCAGGGTTGTCCGTGTCGATTCCTGTGCCTCCGACGCCGAAAGTTATAAATATGGTAGGATTGTTGAGATTGGTATAATCGAGATACCCGATCGATGCGTTCACCGATGTGGGCTGAAGCGTATACGACTGGAAAAATATCTCGTCGCCAGGTGGAGACGGGAAGTGTTCCTGCCACTTGTACAATCGGATGTAATCTCGGATTACGTCACGTTGTATGATCTGGCCATTGGCTTCGATTCGCCAGGACTGAATCGGATTGTAGGGATTTAAACCTGCAGGGATTGGAGGAGGGGGATTCGGAGCAAAGAAAAACTTATCGTTTCGATTCGTGTTGTCGATTAGATGAACGGGAATCAGCGCCCAACTCAGGAGGCTCAGTGGTTTTGTCATTCCAGTGAGCTTTACATTCAGTGTGACTCCGGACTGAGAGCTTGCGATATTGTCGCTGTTTTGTCTCACACCCTGATGGATCATATAACTGATACCATCCGCGGCCATACACATTGCCACGATTGTACCACCCTCATCCGAGGTCGTATTGACGACGGTTACGCGAAGATTGAAATCAGGGTCTGCGGTCTGCGTGACGGTAGTTCCCGCCTGGGTCTGAATGAGGTTCAAGAAAGTGTCAGTCTTGAAATTAAACCTTGTCTTCTGGGACAGGGCGATCAAGGGCCAAGCGCAGGCGGTATCGAGGCAGAAAGGCAAAAAGAGGGGAATGATGAGGCGCCCTCCATTTTGAAGAAAGTTGGTGCGCTGGGCTGTAGTGGTGTCCCCGAGTATCAGCTGGTTTATGGCATCCCTGCGTTCCGTGTTGAGATACTCTCTGTATTTGAAATAAAGATCGTAGGGGTCAATAGAAAACAGTTGGTTGGATCCGAAATTCATCCTGAACCAATCTATGAGGGCAAAACCCAGAGTGTCCACGAAATATGCGGTGTTACCGAGTGGCAGAACGGTTGAGGGAGGGATGCTGACGTCGATGACTAGGTCCATCATCAGGGTGGCCAATTTGGGAATCTCCCAACTTATTTCGACGTTCCATTTGGAGGGCGTCAGTGGACCCATGAGTAGATCATCAAGAAGAAAAGGAGTCGTCTTTGCCCAATTCCTGGGCAGCCATGCGGAAGTCATGTCGAGGGCTCCAGGATCGGCTGTGTCGACGGTCAGTAGTGGGGCCGAAGGCCCGATCAGGGCTGTCAAAACCTGTCTCTCGGGCATTGTACTTTTGCGATTTGTTTAGAAATTTTTGGCCGATCTCCCGTAGGCGAGCCTGTGGGTGTTCAGTGTGCGTGGGGGCGTGATAACGTTGCTGAGATCCGTGCCAAATCTTCTAGTCCTGTTGGACTCTATGATGCCGTACAGATTCTGCACTGCACCACCTGGACCCCATGGATTGTATTCCCTGTTCAGTTTACCTGTGGCGGGTACCTGAATGACTTCCGATTCGGTCGGTTCTCCCGATGCCACTGCCACCTGGGCACTGGTGAAAGGATACGCGTATTGAGCCATCGGTCCCTTTGCATCCACCATCACTCTGGGGAAGTTGACGAGGGAAGCGTTCGGATCACCCGGAAAGCTGTTCACCGTGGGTATCTCCACGTTTGGATTTGCCTGTTGCGCAGATATGAGCGGAATCTCTCCCATCGTGTTTATGTAGAAGGCATTTCCGTAGGCCTGCACGATTCCAATGTTGTCCGACAGTGACTGGTACACGCTGGGCATAGACCTCGTGGATCCCTGAAAGGGTGCAGAGAATGGTAGATACGCGTTGTTGAGATTTGTGGCGTTGAGAGCCTGTGGTTTGATTGCGTTGTACTGAATACCCATTTCGGACAAGTTGTACATCGTTGTGTCCTTTTGTTTTTGGGAATCGGGTTGATGTACGAGGGCATTGTAGCTGTCCGGGGTCTGCGTCATCATGTATCCCACCCCCAAAACGAGGGCAATTGGAATTAATTCCATTTCTAAAATGCGTTTAGATTTTAAATGGAGATATCGCCAATATGCAATATATGTCTGGAGGAAACCAGAGAGACAATGACCGTGAAGCATCCGTATGGTTCCAAACATTGCACTGGAACCGTATGTTTAAAATGTAGAGCCGAAACATTGTTCAGGCAATACGTTATGGACGTAATCGAAGACAACAAGGACATTGCCAAGCATCTCACGGGCAACAGTATGACCGGGGAGCGCATATTCAAAAACAAGAAGCACTCTTTATTTGCCTGTTATCACTGTCTGGAAAGTTTCATTCCGGATTTCGATTCGTATCAGAGTTGCCTCATGACCAACTACTTGGACCACATGTGCCAAGAGTTCAGGGGCAATTCCAACGTGTGCATGATACTCAACAAGACAGAGGACCTGGCGGACAAACTGACCGATATCATGGACAAGTACGAGTGCATCAAAGAAGAACTGAAAGACCTTCAGCGCAAGTTGGGTACGGCAGAGGGCAAATTGAGTTCCGCAGAAATTGAGTGTCAGAGTCTTAAGACGATGGTGTACATGCACGTCGAAGTGCTGAATAGCGTTTTCAATGCCCTAAATAAATACACTCATAAACCCACCGGCCAGGACGGGCAACAGGAAAACAGGGATGTAAGTGGCATTAGGGGCTGAAGCTCCGTGTGTTAGTATCCAGGGTCTGACATGACCCTTGTCGGTATAAGCGTAACTCGGTTTAATAAAATACTCGATTAGTACACCCAAAACAAAAGTGTAAAAAAATCTCTTTGTAGGCGTATCCATTCCCAGGTTGATCAACAGTGCCGTTCCACCCGTGGGTTGAGGAGGCGACAATCCCAGAGCTGCAGCTCCAGGCAGTAGAGGAGGAGGACCTTGACTCATTTTTTGTCCTTGGTAATATAAGAGTTACCTATCGTGTTAGAAAATACTTGCAAAGTTGTTCCCCAAAGTCCTGGTTCGAGTTGGTGATCTTTGTTTTCCTTGATGAAATCAAAGTCGTCGTTGTGGAACCAATTGTGCACTTGATAGTCGGATGGTTCTTGTATCTGGGGTACAACGCGAGCAGGTCCGGGTGTTACGGAGGACGATTTGGCCTTCTGTTGTGTTGTCAGAGTTTTTTGGTTTTTTGCTAATTTGTAGACGAAAAAGACGACCGCGCCCAATACTATGAATCCGGCGGCAGTAGACATTTATTTATCATCATTAGAAAAAAGGCGCCTGCGCTTCGCCTTGCGTTCTTCTCCGACCATCTTTCGGAGCATCGCGTTTTCGCGCTCCAGGTCCTGAATCTTGAGAAGGTCCGATGCCGACGCCATGATCAGTTGGTCCCTCTCGTTTTCCAACTCGGTCACCTTTGCCCAAACATCTGCGAGTCTTATTACCATCTTCTCGATCACACATTGTGAACAGACTCTGGTATTGGAGTCGCATCCGCAGCAAACGCAGTTGTACATTTGAGCGCTGATAACAACCGCAGTAGTTTTTTCGTCTTATAGTGACGATCTTTGTTGCATTTATTATGGTTTAGGGTCACGTGTTTCGGGGTTAGGGTTAGGGTTAGGGTTAGACATGTTGTCTCCCTGGCCTCTCAGAGGGTTTTTTCCAATATAATTTTCGATAGGTCTGTCCGCGGGTATCCATTTCAGGCGCATGAACAACCCGTTAACTTCTGGTATATTGGCCACGCATTCTAACAATACATCCAGCAATCTCTTTCTGTCAATCTGGAGTATCGTATAATGCGTCACCAAAATCAATGCGTGGACATGCACTCGATGTTCTTTTTCTCCAATTTCCGCTGCCATTTTTATTTCAATTTTTTTTATGTGCTCCTTGTCAAAAGAATCTCCCTCTTTTTTGATAACAAAAACTTCTTTCGCGTGATCTTGAAAGGCACAACGAACTCCCTGTTTTAAACCGTCGGCAATTCTGTTTGCGGTATCGACGTCGTAAGCCTTTGCATTAGAGTTCACCAAGAGATGCCACTTGGAGTAGTATTCTTTTCTTGCAGGAGCCGTTGGCACTACAATGTCCTCTATTTCAATCGGAATGTCCATCTTCTGTCACTTTTGGGTTAGAAAAATAATAATAAGCCATAATGGCCAACACCGTGGCGGTGCTAATGCCAACAACGAAACCCTTTCCAAAATGAATGATGGGATGAGTTGTAGGTTCTGGGGAAGAAGGTGGGGCAAGATCCGGATGTTGATACACCCTCAGTGGTCTGTTCTCAAGGAAACTCTGTATTTTCTTGATGTCAGAGACCGCATCGAAATCCTTGTCATTGGGGTTAACCGGTGCATCCATCTTTCTCTTTTTATTTAGAAAAAAAAACCAAACTGTAGAGAAGTTATTTCTTCCTTAGTGATAGGTAAATAGGGCCAATCGAATCTGTACGTCAAGCCGGTTTTTGGATCGGTGTAAAACGCCCTGTTTACGGAACACCATTCTACGATCATCTGCCAACGTCGATTGTTCATGGCCGGTTGGTCTTTACCCGTCAACTGAGGTAGAAAGGGAGCGAAATACTTGTATACGAAATCGGGTGTCTCTAACCGCAGTAGTTGAGCCAGAGTGTAATTGAGATTGATGATGTTCTTTCTACCCAAAGGGGCAGGACAACCACCCAAGTTTTCCACGAAACCCGCCTCAATGCAGAGGTATCTCATCTTCATCCTCTCCAACTGTTCAGGAAGAAGGTCCGTTGGCAGTGGATAAGGCCACAGTGCAAGACGTTGCCTGACCTGTATCCAGTGGTTTGCCAATTTTGGTTCCATTCCAATTTTGGATAATATCGCCGCCAGGGATTTCTTCCCCATGCAACAATCCAGGTTTGGATCTTTCTCTATTTCTATCCATATACGGTTGAGTTGTTCTTTTGATAATTGCGGCCCACGTCCTAATAGCATAGCCAATCTCTGCTTGAAGTGTACGATACGTTGATACTTTTTGGAAGGGTTCCTCTTGATCAAAATATGTTGAGTCAATCCTAATCCTTTTCCCTCTCTCACAACACCACACTCTCGGCATATGAGATCTCCAGAAGTATAATCTTCCACGAAACAATTGTAACTGTTGCAATTCGGACAGGTCCTGTAATCTGTTTCCTCGAATTTTGGTAGATTGGCGATTCTTAGTCTGGTCTCGCGCGATCTGCCCTGGCGACCGGTTTTTTTTCTATTCCTCTTGTGACTCGTCATGTCGTCGAAGCCCGCTGCAAAACGCCAAAAGAAAGGTACCGCTCTAGTATGTCTGTGTGGCGAAGCTCCCGCGGTTAGGTTATGCAAAAACGGTGGACCTAACGATGGTAGAAAATTCCTGGTGTGCCCAAAACCACAGGGCGAACAGTGCATGGGTCCCAACGGTAAAACTGTCTTTTTGGGATGGGAAGCCGAATCCAAGACTACGGAAACCACGGCAACCGATTCCAAACCCAGTCCGAACCTGGTGGAGAGAATGGACGACTTGAAAAAGACGGTGGACGAGATCCTGGCATTACTCCGACAGAGCAAGACCCAGGACCAATCGGAAGAATCGGAGGAAGAATGAAAAATGTAGTATATAAATAAATTCTAAACAACCCTTAAACTCGGAGTCCGAGTGATGCCCCCGTTTCCTCGCTACTGCCCTACTCTCTTTTTTTTCGTACCATATGGTCTGTGGATCCCTCCGTAGTTGAGCCAAGGGAGGCACGCCCTTGGTATCCGGCTTATTAAGGCTGTTCTCTTTCCTTGCCGGTCTACGCGTTTCCCGTCCCCCAAGATTGCTCAGGCGAAATAGTTGTCGTGACTCATCGTCCTGGGCCGGGGGCGACCATGTTATTGTTACGCAAACGCGGATGGGGAGGCGAGCCACCGTTATTGTTTGCGGGTAGCGCGAACGGGGCTTCCATCAGGATGCCCACGATTTTCCCCTGGTTTAATCATTGTTAGTAGACGGGAGACTCTGACATTTCCGCCAGTGTTTCAGAAGTTTAGGGGACAAATGCAATTGTACTTTTTGGTCCGATTTAAAAATAACCCTTGTATCCAACTCTGTAATTTCGGGAATGGATACCCCGAGGTTACGGAGTAGGGTTTTAAATCACAGTTACCAAAAATGCTGCATCTCTATCCCCAAATCTTTTCTGTGCATGTCGGTTTGGAAACAGCCTCTCTGAGGAGCAATGATGGCCTCCGGACAAATCGGGTCGTATATAAAAAAAAAGATTATACGACTTTTTGTATATTTTGTTCATCAACCGGTGATGATACTATAATGTTGATAAACGAAATAGACAAAAAGTCGTCAATCTTTATTTTACGTATGCGTTGCAGCGGCGGTTCCACTGGTGGTGTTCATGCACCAATATATTGCAGATATACCTCCCAGAGCTGCAATTGATGCCGTGGAAGCAAAATTCATTGCTCTCAGCATGAATGCTCCCACCAATACCGTGACGGCCGTATAGCCCGATATTTTCATGATTAAGTTGAAGGAACTGGGGGTACCTTTTACCAAATTTGCGATATACTCGCCAACAATGGTACCAAAAAATACTTCTACCGGATGAAGTATAATGTTGTTGGCGATCATACCACCCAACCAGTCTCCGTATATACTTATGAAAGCAACGCCTCCCACGATGAGAATCTGTAAATAAGTCATTTGAGTTTCTAAATTTAGATAACTATGATAAATGGCTAGTATTGTTGCTCGATTGTTAGTGGGACTGCCGATGCTCTACGCCACAATTCTCGTTCTTAAATGTCCATGCGCCCATCTGTTGTCCTGCGAATGGAATACTTTCCTGTTTTCTATTCTGATCGCGGGTATTAATTTAGTCATTGTAAGAGCATGGGGGCTGTAGAGTCAAAGATAGAGAATTGGTGGATAAAAGTGGACGCTTGGATCAAGAAAGAGAATCAAAAACCTTGCACGTATTGGAGATTCAAGAATAATAATCCATCAACTACCGACTCTCCTCCAACAATACCCGGAATAGATACCTCCGATTGGTCCAGACCAGCATCGTCATTTTGGGTATGGTCACCCTGTCCTACAGGAAAAATGGATTTCACTTTTAGTGACTCGGGTTGGGGTATGTGGTGTGTACCCGTATCCGAAAAAGATGCCCTGATTCAGGCACACAACGACAAATTGATTCCCCAGGCAGGTCCATCGCAACAATGTGACATGACTTCAAAAATACTCTACGTTATTGCCGATGCTTTCGCTATTCTCATCTTTCTTGCAATAATAGCACTGGTTGGTGTTATAATGTACTTTGGACGTAATCTCTTGTGGCTTTTCGAAATACCCGGTAAAATACTTCTGAATTTAACTCGGTGGGGTAAGAGTTTGTACGAATTTATCTTCCAGATCGGTTCGTACCTGTTCGAACCTGCAAGACTGATGTTGGATTACGCGCAGAAAATGTTGGGTAACATATTTCACACACTCACTATCTTTGCATCGAACACAAAGAGTTCAGTTACAGCGTGGTATTTTGCCACGCTTGCTCTGTTAGTGTACGCATTGGAGTTGGTGGTGCAAGGCGTTATAGAGTGGAAGAACACGCAATTCGCAGGTTCTTGGGGAGGTAAAATATACGGTGTACTCAATTGGCCCTTTGCAGAATTGTTCAAGTTGAGTCAGAACATCTTGTATCAGATAATGGTTCATATATTTGCATTTCCTATTCAAGTGGGAGCCTTTTCGATATCGGTCATTGTTGGTGCCGTTTTGGACACTTTTACGGGATTTTTCACAAAGATTTTCAAAGGCGTTGACGATGCAGGTAAAGCTGGAACTACTATAAAAGATAAAATTGCTGAACACAAAGCGTGGGAGCATTCCAATGGTCCCATATTGCACTCTGCGGATCAGGACGACAAAGATCACAATGCTCATCACGGTACCAACGACTCTGGGACAGACGACGGCGGTTCTCCCTCCACCGATCCCAGTCATCCCATCTTATCCCACGATCCTGCCGCGTTCTACCATATACCTGTTGCTCCCAACTATTCTAAAAGGGTTTACATCTAAACGATGCCCCTATGGGAGGAACCAGACAGACCCAAGGGCTGGGCCCAAGGTCTGATTCTTAATGTGGTTTTGATCATGGGAGGACTCTACCTGTGGAAACAAGTATTCACGAAACTTTCGCAATTCAAAACGCCAAAGAAACCAATGCCTGTGCCAAGGCCATCCGGAAATCCACAATCTTCGGCCTGTTCATCTTCTGTATCTTCAACTGGCGGTAGTACGGGTGGAAGCACTGGAGGTAGTAGTGGTGGAGGGGGAGATGACACCGGGGGTAGTAGTGGCGGAGATGACACGGGTGGTGGTGATGATGGGGGAATTGTCCTGGCGCCCCCTGGCCACGAGTACGACAAAACCATTTGTTACGTGGACTTCAATCCTTACAACGATTTATACGAGGAGAAAATGGTGGCATGTGATGCCGACGAAGTTGGATCGGAAACTATACAAGATCCACACAACGTCTACCCGACTATTCCATACGATTGGCAGAGAGGAAAAACCTAATTCTTTATTGAAAAAAAAGATGGCTTCCGGTATGATGTGGCTCATTGGAGTGGGTATAATCGTTTATCTACTTCACGGAACACAACCTGGTGAAGCAGCGAGCAGTAGTGCGAGTGCACAGACTACACACGGAACTCTGACCAATGCAAAGGCCATAAAGGACAAATTGAAGTCCAGGGTCAGCCTGCCAAAGGCCGCCAGTTACACTCCCAGTATTGCACCACAGAAGAACAGACCTTGGTCTACGAGGCAGAACTCGATTCAGGATCCTGTTGACATTGGGTCTTACTTTGGGACCGAATCAAACAAGATTCAAGTAGCTCGTCAGAAGCTGATCGCGCAGAAGGTGCCACTGAAACCAGAAGTGGTAATTGGTTTGAAAAACCCGAATCGTAAGACTCAGTAGCGTGGACAACAACCCTGTTGTCTAGAAGCAACGCCATGGCAGTGCTAATGGCAACTGCCGACGAAAATCCAAATAAATGCACGAGTAAATAACGAGCAAATTCGGAAGACATTTTGTATAAATAGCTAAAAGTTGGGTTTAGATTTTTGAGAAAAAATCCATGGGCTACAGGCCAGCAATACTTACGGCCCTATTTTTGCTGTCTTATTTTCTTGCAGCAGTTATGATAGTGTCTCTGGTGGATTCGCGCAATGAAAAATACAAATTGCTTTATTTCGGACGCATGTCCTACAGACAGGCCACGTACATGGTCGACAAGATTCAGGAGGTTTGGAACGGTTCTATCGTATTCATGCGTCACCCTCGCAGAAAAGATACGGAATATTACAGTATCTGGTGGTCGTATAATGACGGTAGCGATAATTATCCCAGTGGAAGTCATCCGGGGCATCTGTACAACACGACTTGGGGTGTCCTCCTGGACATGGACGAGGAGACGAGACGAGAGGACGAGCGCAAGAGGGAAAAGTATCTGAAAGCGGAAGAACCGCTAATTCTCAGATGCAATCGCCCCGAGTACAAGAGAAACGAGAAAATAAAAATTTAACTTTCTGTCCACGAGAGTGCGACATTTGTTGTTCCCAATCCCGACATTGCGGTATTGATCCAAAAAGCCACCAAATTTCCGAAAGCAATATTGAACCTCGAGAGGTCGATCGTTACCGCTGAATTGTACGGAGCAATGATTGTATTGTTCGTAGCTGCCAGTGTTCCACCCGTGTTGGACTGTATATTTGTACCTGCCAAACCCGCAGGTGTCGCCCAAGTCCCTCCGGTGACAGTTCCCAATTGAAGAGTGAGAGCCTGCCCTGCAGATAGGGCAGCACTCGTGGCTGCGCTCAGATTGAGTAATCTTATTACTCCCCCAACGTGATTTAATCTGAGGACGAGTAAATTGGCAGTGCTACCCGTGGATGCACTGAGTGAAAACATACCTCCACTCAGAAGAGGATTATTGTACATTCCAATGGGTTGGCCCGATATTGTTGTTGAGATGGGTTGACCTGCAATGGTCACGGATCCCAGAGATCCTCCACCCAGAGCTATGATGGCTTCGATTTGCAACTGCCTGGACACCGTGGTGAGATTACTGCACAGCGTGTAATCGAAAGTGAGAATGTTTCCCGATGATCCAAAGTAGTAGTAGTTTGCAATACTGGGATGAGTCTTTATTACTGCACTGGCCTCTGGAAAACTGGCCACTAGATTTCCATTTGTGGGTTGTGTGATCTCGAAAACCCCATTGGAAAAAGTTACTGAAAAAGCAAAAGTCTCTGTTCCCATAAAAATTTCTTGCCGTTTTTGCTTTTAGAATTTTAACTAGAACTGTCGCAGAGGTCGCACGGCAGGCATCTTTGTGTAGGTTTACGGGGTCCAACGCTCAGAGTACTCTGACTGCGATGCGCAATGCTCTCGTTGTGTTTTTCGACCAAAGTTTTGCGTACATCGGTGGTATCGGTGCTATCGCTATCGTCCCCGGGCGGGGGACAAAGATCATAGTGTGGTAAAATAAAATTTGACAAAAAATACGTATCTGGTGTCTGTACGATGATCAGTATCAGGTCACCCGGATGCCTGCGTTTGTTGTCTCCAAAAGCTGGTGGGGGAAACACGAAGCGTATGCAGATACGCACTGGTCTGTTGAGGTAATGCGTGCGAGCGCGGTGAGTATCCGGGTCCCACACCAATTCGTTGAAATACCGACTGCTTACGCTTGCGGGCAGCAGCAGCACTGATGTGGTGTTGCGCGATTCCAGAGCCTTTCTCACCCACTCGGAAGTGGCGTGATTGTAAGGGGGGTTGCACCAGACGATCTCGTTGTCCCAGGACTGCAGCAACCCGTTGTCCGATTCCGTGTAGTACTTGCGACATTTTGCGTTGACCTCGGATGCAGCTGCGTCTAATGTGAAATGAAATTCAGCATCGAGTTTGTCAAAAAAGGGTTGGGGAGTAGAATAGAAGCTTTCCTCGTGAGTGGCGAGATTGGTGCGATTGCGCCTGGCCCTCTTTTTGATTGAGGCCGACATTTGGTGTTATCCACCAAAAAAATAGATTTACATGGCAGGCAGCAATGGCATTCTTAAGTACGAAAGGGTCAACAGGGAAGATCAGGTCATCCTTCCAAAATTCCGCGACACCATATTCACGACTCAGGACTTTGTACTTATCGCGGGTGCTACGAACCCTAACCCGACAAATCTCACGGCAGAGCAATTGCTGTCCCCGTTGCAGTTCACGGCGGGCACGACTAATCCTGTCAATGCTCCTACTATGGCGGCACTCACGACGCAGTACCAACTGTTCAACAAGTTGGAGCTCGGTGCTGGAGCGCAAGTGACGTATTTCAATACGAGTGGAGTTACCAAAACCATCACTTTTCCTGCCGGTTGGAACATTCCCTCCCTAATCATCCCACCGAATTCTTCCGCCACGGTATATTATTACATACATTCTCTCGGTCCCCCTGTAGTGTGGACGGCGGAAATACTTTCTTCGGGCAGCAACAACGGACCTCACAACATTCTTTCTCCCGAACATCTGGATACGGGATTTGGCCCTGGTTTTGGTGGACCTGCCACGGATGGCGATATTCTTATTTTTGATGCTCAGGCACCAAATCAAAATACTCCCAGTGGTGTAGGAGCCTGGGTGCCTTCCAAGAACGATAATGCAGGTGGAACAGGGACAACGCATCCTTTCTTTCACTTGGGAAGAGGTCACGTATACGGAGTTTTCGCAAACAATCCGGATACTGTTGGTTTTGTTTTAGAAGCTAGTGCAAACAACTTCGACCACGCAATTATAGTGGCGGACTTTGATACGCCTACCACTTTAAATAATCCCCTAAACACTACTTGTATTACCGCCGATACCCTGGGGACTACGAATTGGCCCAGACCAACTTTCAGAGATTCATTGTACTCTGGATTTGGTCTCAGTGCAGCCAATGCTTCGGCTTCTGGTTTCAATCCGGGAGGTTACGCCATGTTATTCCAATATACCAACTTATTTACTACCAATTGGTACGTCAAGAACGACGGTAGAACAAAAATATTTGCACCCACCGTAGCTGCAGGAACGGCTGTGGTCATTGACATCAATGGAGAACTGGGAGTTCTGGCGTCTTCTATCAAATACAAGGAAAATCTCAAGGACTTGGGAGCAGAAGATACTTCTTTCATCAACAAGTTGAAACTAACTTGGTTCAACTACAAAAATGACGCAGAAAAACAACCCAACATTGGTGTTATAATGGAACAATTGCAAGATCTCAATCCTCCCAATGTGGGGGCTTATTTGGAGATGGCTCCTGCGCAATCATTGGAACAAGACAAACCACCTCAAAAAGTACCCGTTTCCGTGAACACGAGAAGTCTTTTATTTGCATTGATGCACGAGCATCAGAAACTCGCAGACAGAGTGGCCGCGTTAGAAGCCAAATTGTCACACCAATAAATCAAAATTTTCTTCCATGAACTTGATTGCATCTTCCACATCTCTCTTTTGTCTCTTTGCAATCTTGCGCTCTAAATCTCTTATCCGATGCTGTTGTTGCTCCATGACGGCTCTCTGCAATCGTATCATTGTCGATACGTCTTTTTCTTTTGCAATCCAGTATCGTCTGCGTCCATCTGTCACGGCTTCCTCGTGACGCAAATCGGCTTCCATTTTCATAACAATGTACTCCGAATTGGGTGGCGCAGTATAGTAAAGATTCAAAATATCGCAATCAATGTCGTTTCCTTTGTTCCACAGGTAATTCATCCTAGAATCTTCAATATACGAGCTCATTCTGTTTGTGCAGAATCGTCCGGCGGTAATTCGAACAGCGAATCACAATCTGCGTCGTATTCGATCTTCACGATCGAACCAGTGGAGACCACTCGGTCTTTCTCCCTGTGATCTTCCAGGGATTCCACGCTGACGTGCAGATTCCAGATCTTATCTCCACAGTCATCGAAATCTAGCAGAGTTCCAATTACTGTTAATCTGTTATCTTCAAATTTTATTCTCTTGTCGACCAAGCACAACATAAAATCTCTGTCAACGTCGATGTTTGTGAAACGAAATTGTTCGGGTCCGATTGCTTCACCCGCTGAGCTTAGTCGTATTTGGTATTGGGATCGGTTTTGAGACATCGAGAGTCATGGGATTAGAAATTAAAGGTTCCAATGGGGTGAGGATGACGTCTCCAGAGTCTGGGAAATAGGGATAGACCTCCTCGTGAGTGTATTCCTTTTCGTGTGTAACCTGTAGGGTTATCCAGAACGCATTGTCACCCCATTTTATCTGCCTGCTGAATTTAACGAGTTTTCCCTTGAATCCCGATTTCTTTTGCGTCAAAAAATCGATGTAGTAACAGGCTGGCACGAAAATCACCTCGTGATTCAAGAACTTCTTGAGTATCTGCCCCGCGTCTCTGCGTTGATCTAAATTCGACATCGGTAAAAAAAAACTACTTTAGAAAAAATGGTTCTTTCTTATGGTGAAACGGGAATACTTGTCGGTATGGTAGGGGACGGTATACTTCAGTTTATTGTCAAGAATTCAAAGGATGTGGATCTATGGGGTTTGAAAACTTACTTTCGACTGCATGGTAGAGCAGAATCAATATTCGTTGCTGGAGGAATGTTGGGTTTTTTTTCGATGATGTACTCGATCTACGATCCCACTTTCTCTACCCCTGGTTTGTGTTTGTATGGAGCAATATTGGATTTAATTTTTCGTTATTGCCACGTATTTCCCAGTTTGGGTGCCTATTATGCGCATTTTTCGGTTGCACTCACTATCTTGTGGGCTATAATACCTTTTCTTATGGTCAAGTACATTTCTAAATATTTGTGACTTAGAAATGACCATCGATACCGATGATCTTATTGTGGCGGGGATAGTTGCTACTTTCGTTGGTACAAACTACATCGGGGCAGGTATTGCAAACCCGGGTTACGCGGCTGCTTTACAGGGAGGACTTGGTGACGTAGTCGGTATGACGATCATGGATCTGAAAAACAGCAGGAAGATCGACATTGGATCTTATGCAAAGGGATTTGCAATGATAGGATTAGTTAGTGGTATGATGGTTTATTTAACTGGTCAACGAATGCTTTCTGCTTTGGTTGCAGGTTTTGCTGCCTACCAGTTGAACAAACAGCACATGGCCTTCAAGAAATTGACATGAAATCCTCAAACAAATGAATCTGTTGTTTGAAATTGTTAGGGTCATAGAGAACAAAACGCCAATATTTTACGTGTTCCGGTAATTCTGAATAAATTGTTTCTCTCTCTATTTTTAATAACCAAGATTTGTAGTAAGGTTCCCATTCTACGTAATCCAATATACCATAAAATACTGTTTCATCATCAGCCTTGAATCTGATCTTCTTTCCCTGGAGTTGTCTCTTGAGATATCGGTTTGTTGATATAATATCGCCGTTATTCATCATGTCTAATGTATATCGTTTTGTTGAAATGGATCTCACAGAAGAATACCTCAAGGCCTTACTAAACAGGAAAGTGAGATATATGGATACCAGTGAAACAGGAACTGGAATACTGAAAGGATACGAGTGGCGTATCTACGGTGGTATACACAAATTTTATGTTATTTACCTGTTGAATAACAGGTCGAAGACAGTAATTTACGTTTATTATCCCAAACAAGATATATTAAAATTGGTGGATTAGTTTAGAGATCTTTGGGGTTATGGGTAAGAAGCCACTGTGGGTGCCTAACCCAACCCAATCTATGGTATGAATCCAAAGTAAGCGTGTCTACGTTGAAATTATATTTAACGTATTTTGTTCTAACGTAGCCTGTAATGTCTATCCACAGATTGGGTTGGGTTAGG
>Ga0307472_100000046_pt1 | contig 33332 bp, 22 predicted proteins | sample atmos_gasesAM5C__2_FD_204582 | JGI IMG/M metagenome (GOLD analysis project Ga0307472, IMG submission 204582) | Hardwood forest soil microbial communities from Morgan-Monroe State Forest, Indiana, United States - atmos_gasesAM5C_05 | ecosystem: Environmental > Terrestrial > Soil > Temperate...
GAGGAGGTGCGCGCGGCGCTCACCGCCGACGAATTCTCGGTGTTTGCGCCGCGCTTCGGCCTCGACCGCCCGGCGAATTTCGAGGGGCGCTGGCATCTGTACGCGGCGGCCTCCCCGGAGGACATCGCGCGGCAGGTGAAGCGCACGCCGCCGGAAGTGCTCGCGCTGCTTGCGGCGGCGGGCGCCAGGCTCCTGCCGCTGCGCGCCATGCGCGTACGCCCGGCGCGCGACGACAAGGTCCTCACCTCGTGGAATGCGCTCATGATCCGCGGCATGGCGGTCGCAGCGCGCGCCCTCGAGCGCGAGGATCTGGCAGTTTCCGCGACGCGCGCGCTCGATTTCATCCGTCGGACGCTCTGGTGCGACGGGCGGCTGCTCGCGACCTACATGGAACGCCGTGCGCACCTCAATGCTTACCTCGACGACTACGTGTACCTCGCCGATGCGATACTCGAGCTGCAGCAGGTGCGCTTCAGCGCCGAGGAGCTCGCGTTCGCCCGTGAGCTGCTGGAAGTCGTGCTCCGGCACTTCGCCGACGCTGCGGCGGGCGGCTTTTACTTCACCTCGGACGATCACGAGGCGCTGATCCATCGGAGCAAGACCTTCGGCGATGATGCGACGCCCGCGGGCAACGGCATCGGCGCACGCGTGCTGCTGCGGATGGGGCACCTGCTCGCCGAGCCTCGCTACCTGGCGGCGGCCGAGCGCACGCTGCGCGCGGCGTGGCCGGCGATCACGCAGTATCCGCCGGGGCACATGAGTCTGCTCGGAGCACTCGAGGAGCTGCTCACTCCCTCCGAGATCGTCGTCCTGCGCGGTGAGGCGCGCACCATCGACGGCTGGCGTCTCGCACTGGCGCGCTTGTACTCCCCGCACCGCATCGTGCTCGCGATCCCCGCCGAGGCGGTGGGCCTGCCGCCTGCGCTCGCGGACAAGACACCGCGCGCATACCCCGTGGCCTACGTCTGTCGCGGAAGCAGCTGTTCCGCCGCGCTCGACTCACTCAGCGCGCTCGCAGAGCACCTGCACGAGGACAACGCTCCGCCTTAGCGTGTTCGAACTGACCTACTCGTCGAAGGCAATCAGCTGCGGCTCCACATTGCTCGGATCCGTGCCGAGCACAACCACCTCCGTGTCGCTCGTGATGTAAAACACGGCGCTGCCACTGCCCGCCAGCCGGCCGGAGCTCATGGCGAGCGTTCCGCGGTTGTTCGCCTGATCGGTGAGCGAGAACGTCCCGGAAATCGCGCCGGCCTGCGGGACGCTGCCGAGTATGCTCGTGTAGCTCGGCGCACTCTGGAATGTCGCGGCCTGGTTGGCCACCGTCAGCGTCAGCACTGCGACGGCGTTCTCACTGCCGGCGGTCGTTACACCCGTCCCGCCGATGAACGTGCCGCCCGCCGTGGTGGTGACATTCTGTGGGAAGAAAACCCCGCTGCGGGCCCTGTTGCACCCAACGCTCGCCGACTGCTCGAGCAGAAAACCGACGGCGTTCTTTCTCAAATAGAAGACGAAATGGTACGTCACCGCGCCGAGCGCGAGGCTGATCGTGCCGCGGCCGTTAGATGCCACGGTGTAGGAGGCAATATTTGGACCATTGGGACCGGCGAACGAGACCGGCAGGTTCGCAGGAATGACACCCGCGTCGTTGAGGTCGATGATCCCCTGCAAGAACCCATTGGTCGCCGATCCCATCTGCACGCCGCTCGCAAAAACGCCGAGCGCGGCGCTGGAGTGGCCGCCATGGATTCCCTGCAACTCAAAGAACGCCGACTGCACCGAGGTGTTGTCGAACGTCGTCTGCGGCACGAAGCGCGCGACACCGGGCAGGATGCCATCAGGGCTCGCGCTCGGGGCGTTGTTGTCGGTGCGCAGCGCCACCAATTTACCCGGAGTTGCGATATAGAAGCTCACCGTGGGATTTGCGCCGCCCATGATGTTCAAGGTGCCGTGGCCGTTGGTCTGGTCATCGATCACATATCCGCCGCTCAGTGGTTGTGTCGGCGCGCCGCTCTGATCATCCAGCTGGCTTGTACTGGCGATCGTTCCGGTAGTCGCAGTTGAGGCGCCCAGATCGAGCCGGCCCAGGAGCCCCTTGGCCAGCGGGCTGGCGCGCGGACCCGCCGTGCCGGCGAGGAACAGGAGATAACTGCCGGCGATGTTCTGCGTGTTGAATTTCGCCGAGCTGGCCTGAAATTGATATACGCCCGAACCAACGTAGCCCGAGCCCGCTGCGCCGTCGGTCTCGATGAGATCGCCGAAGGAGCCATCCAGCGACAGCGTGAACGAGAATGTCATCGTCGCCGGCGGCGGGTTGGCCGGCGGACTCCCCGCCCAGGGCGGACTCGTGACGGTCAATGTCATCGTTCCGTGACTCGGGCTGTCCATGTTGTAGGTGCCGGTGAAAGCGACCCTGGTGTACGCCACCGAACTACCGTCGGATTGCGCGATGTTGACGTCCTCGAGGCCGCTGGCGATGTGGCCATTGCCGTCGGCGAGGAAACGGCCAACGACGGCGAACGGCAGACCCGCCGCCGTCGAAAATCCGCTCAACGAGAATACGTAGGAGAAATTGAGCAGAGCGTTTTGGCTCGCGACGACATACAGGACGATGCACGGTCCGCTGGTAGATGGCGATTGCAACGCGGTCACCGTGACCGCGCCGCTTCCCGGCGGCGGCGTCGCCGGCGCCGTGTAACCGATCACTGATTTGTCAGAAGAACTCGACGGCAGGGTGCCCAGGGTCATGGTTCCGCCAGGGGTACCCAGGCTGCTCATGCCATTGTTGGCGGTGCAGCTATCGCCCGCCTGAACGCCCCAGCTGATCGGGGATCCGTTGCTGCCCGATACCTTGGCGGCGAGATCCAGCTGCGCGCCCGCGGCGACCTGCGGCGAGACTCCGGCCCCCGGCTCGATGATCGTCACCATCCCGGCAGCACCTCCGCCACCTCCGCCACCACCCCCAACAACCCCACCCCCACCCCCCCCCCCCCCCCCCCCCGGGCCCCCCCCCCCCGCGCCCGCGTCCCGTAACCCTCCACCGCCTCCGCCGCCGCCGTGGCCGCCGCCCCCGGCGCAGCCTGCCGATAGCGCGCCAACCAGGAGTACTGCGAGTAGCAAACCGATGTTTTTCATGATGTTTCTCAACCTTTATGCTCCGTAGCCCGGCCTGTGCGCGCCGCGGGAAGTGCGTGCGCGCCGCTCCGCGATAGCGGCTCCGACAGGTGCCCGGCTGTTCAAGCGACATTTCGGGGCGAAACCTGTCATCGACCGCGGGCGCTTCAGGTAGCATCGTTTCCCGAGGAGTCCTGAAGAACTCCCGGCATGGATAAGTCGAAACACTTCAGGGCGTTGACTCCGGGGGAACTGACCCTGCTCTTGTCGCGATGGCGCGCGGGGGATCAGGCCGCGTTCGACCGGTTACTGCCCATCGTCTACGAGGAGCTGCGGCGACTCGCCTCCAGCTACATGCGCGCGGAGCGGGCCGATCACCTCCTGCAGACCACCGCACTCGTGCACGAGGCTTACCTGCGTCTCGTCGACCACCCGGAGGTGAGCTACGAAACGCGCACCCACTTCTTTGCGGTGGCAGCTCAGGTCATGCGTCACGTGCTCGTGGATTACGCCCGAGCGCGGCGGCGCGCGAAGCGCGGCGGCGGCGCGCCGCCATTACCTCTGGAGGATATCGCCATCGTCTCCGACGAGCGGACCGAAGAGGTGATCGCCGTCGACTCGGCACTCGAGAGCCTGATGGCTTTTGATATGCGCAAGGGGCGCATCTTCGAGCTGCGGCACTTCGGCGGTCTGTCGGTGGACGAAGCCGCGGAAGTGCTGCAAGTCTCACCTGCCACGGTCGCGCGGGACTGGCGGATGGCCAAGGCCTGGCTGCGCCGCGCCGTCGCCTGCGGGTCGCCGCATGCAGGCTGAACGCTGGCAGCGGCTCGAAGAGATCTTTCAGTCCGCTCTCGACTGTGCGCAACAGAATCGTGCCGTGTGGCTCGACACGGCGTGCGGCAGCGATTTCGAGCTGCGTTGCGAAGTCGACGCCCTGCTGGCGGCATACGAGACCGGTGACTTGGACTTCACGCGCGCAGCGTTCGCGGAGGCCCTGAGTGTGCTCGAGCGGCGCGCGGCCCGGGTACAGGAGGGCCAGCGCATCGGGCCGTACCGCATCGTGCGGGAGCTCGGCCGCGGCGGCATGAGCCGGGTGTACCTGGCGGCGCGCGCCGACCAGGCATTCGAAAAGCAGGTCGCCATCAAGATCGTGGAGCATGGGCTCGACAGCGAGGAAGTGACGCGACGCTTCGAGAGCGAGCGTCAGATTCTGGCGAGGCTCGACCATCCCAACATCACGCGCATCATCGATGGCGGAACTACCGCGGACGGCCTGCCGTTCCTGGTCATGGATTACGTCGAGGGCCAGCCGATCGATGCGTACTGCGATGCACGTGGGCTCGATGTCGAGGCGCGCCTCGCGCTGTTCCAGGGCGTGTGCGCCGCGGTCCACTACGCCCATCAGCATCTCGTCATCCATCGCGACATCAAGCCGGCAAACGTGCTGGTCACCAGCGATGGCGTGCCGCGGCTGCTCGACTTCGGCATCGCCAAGCTGCTCGCGCCGCGATCACAGGCGAGCGAGGCAACGCGCACCGTTCTGCGAAGGCTCACGCCCGAATATGCGAGCCCCGAGCAGGTCCGCGGTGAGGCGCTGACCACCGCCAGCGATGTTTATTCCCTCGGCGTGCTGCTCTACCGGCTGATCTGCGGGCAATCTCCCTATGGGGCGAGCGCGTCCTCCGCCCAGGCACTGGAACGGTCGATCTGCGACGATCTGCCTGAACGGCCGGGCATTGCGGCGGTACGCGCACAACGCGCGCCGCCCGGTACGGGCTCACCGGACAGGCTGGGACGGCAGCTCGCCGGGGATCTCGACAATATTGTGCTGATGGCGCTGCGCAAGGCGCCGCAGCGGCGGTACGTATCGGTCGAGCAGTTCTCACAGGACATCACCCGGCATCTGGCGAAGCTGCCGGTGCTGGCGCGGGCGGATACAGCCAGTTATCGCGCCGGCAGATTCATCGTCCGCCACCGCATCGGAGTTGCGGCAAGCGCTGCAATGATCCTGCTGCTCATCGCCGGGGTCCTCGGGACTTCGTGGCAGGCGCGCGTCGCGCGCGCCGAGCGCGCCCGGGCGCAACAGCAGTTCAACGACGTGCGCAGGCTCGCCACCTCATTGCTGTTCGAATTCAACAGCTCCATCCAGAACCTTCCTGGAGCCACGCCGGCGCGCAAGCTCCTCGTGCAGCGCGCGCTCGAATACCTGAGCAAGCTGGCGCCGCAATCGCAGGGCGACCGCAGCCTGCAGCGCGAGCTCGTCGAGGCCTACCTCAAGGTGGGCGATCTGCAGGGCAACCCGTACGAGCCCAATCTGGGCGACACGCAGGGCGCGGCAGACAGTTACCGCAAGGCACTGGTGATCAGCGCCGGCCTTACGGAGGCGGACGCCAACGACGCGCAGGCGCAGCGCTACCTGGCGCGTAGCCATCAATCGCTCGGCGAGGTCCTGCCGCTGCTGGGCAAGGCGGCAGACGGCGCAGCCGAACTACGCACGGCAGCGGAAATCTTCGCGCGGCTGCTCCAGCGGACACCTCGCGACCGCGAGCTGCGCGTACTGCTTGCCGATTGTTATCAATCGCTCGGTGATCTCCTTGGCCACAGTGGACTGCAGAACCTCGGCGACCGCGCCGGAGCTTTGGAGAGTTACGTCAAGGCCACCGCGGTCTTCGACGCCATGGCGGCCGAAGACCCCGCCGACCGGAAAGCGCGCGCCGGGGCGGCCGTCATGCGCACCCGAGTCGGCGACATGCAGCAGGCGCAGGGCGAGGTCGGTGCGGCGCTCGAAAACTATCGCGGCGCGCTCGAGCGCGCGCAATCGCTCGCCGCCGAGGATCCGAAGAATGACCGGTTCCGGAGAATTCTGGCGCTCAGCCATCGAAAGCTTGCCGATCTCGAGAGCCAGCAGGGTGAGCTCGGGCAAGCGCTGCAGAACGCGCATCACGCGGCCGAGATCAATCGGGCTCTGGCGGCCGCTGATCCGGACAATGCCCAGGCGAGCGCGAACTTCGCGGAGTCATTGACGACGCTGGCTCATCTGCTGAACAACACGGGCAACCCTGCGGGCGCACTCGAGCGGTACAGGCAGGCGAATGTGATCCTCGAGAAGCTCTCGGCTGCCGGTCCGACGAACCTGTTCATGCGTGGGCAGCTGGCGGATTCCCTGGTCGCGACCGGGGCGCTGCTCGCGCAGCAGGGCCGCGTGGCCGAAGCGCGTCAGCTGACGTCGCGCGGTGTGACCATCGCCCGCGAGCTGGCGAGCCGGGCAACCGCGACGCCGGATGAGCTGAACCGGTACGCGCTCATCCTGCTCACCTGTCAGCCTGCCGAGCTGCGCGACCCTGTCACCGCATTGAGCAGCGCCGAGCAGGCGGTGGCGCAATCCGCGGGGCGGGACCCCAGGAGTCTGCAGGTGCTCGCCCAGGCTTATCTTCAGAATGGCGAGGCGGCGCGGGCCGCCGAGACGCAGCGGCGGGTTGCCAGTCTCAGTGCCACCCCTGTGCACTGAGCGCGCCGGGTGCGCCCGGAGGACTCTACCTCCGGTTCACGATAACAGCTCGACGTTGCCGCCGATGGCCGCAGTGTTGACGGTGAGCGTGCGCTCGTTGGCGAAGCGCAGCAGGTAGTGTGGCCCACCCGCCTTGGGTCCGGTGCCGGAGAGACCCTGGCCGCCGAAGGGCTGCACACCGACCACGGCGCCGATCATGTTGCGGTTCACGTAAGTGTTGCCCACTGGCAGCGAGCGGAACACGTGCTCGGCGAGGCTCTCGACGCGAGTATGAATCCCGAGCGTCAGCCCGTAGCCCGTGCTGCGGATCGCAGCGAGCACCTGCGGCAGCTGATCGCTGCGGTAGCGCACCACGTGCAGGATGGGGCCGAACTCCTCGGTCTGGAGCTGATCGAGGCGTTTGAGCTCGAACAGGTGCGGTGGGAAGAAATGGCCTTTCCCGGTGACCGCCGGATCCAGCTCGCAGGCATACAGCAGCCGTGCTTCACGGCGCATGCGCTCCGCATGGCGGTAGAGGCGCGCGCGCGCGGCTTCGCTGATCACCGGGCCGACGTCCGTCGACAGCTCCTGCGGTGGACCGATCTTCAGCTCACGCATCGCGCCGATCAGCAGGTCGATGACACGCTCGGCAACTTCTTCCTGCACGTAGAGGACACGTAGCGCGGAGCAGCGCTGCCCGGCGCTCGTGAAGGCCGAGGTGAGAGCGTCGTCGACCACCTGCTCCGGCAGCGCGGTGGCATCGACCACCATGGCGTTCACGCCGCCGGTCTCGGCGATCAGCGGAACGATCGCGCCGTCGCGGTTGGCGAGGGTGCGGTTGATGGTGCTCGCAGTCGCCGTCGAGCCGGTGAACGCCACGCCCGCGAGCGCGCGATGCGTGAGCGCGACCTCACCGAAGGGTGGGCCATCCGCCGGTGTGAGCTGCAGCACCGCAGGCGGCACCCCCGCTTCGTGCAGCAGCCGCGTCATCGCGTGCGCGATGAGCGGCGTCGCCGGCGCGGGCTTCGCGATCACCGCGTTGCCGGCCATGAGCGCAGCGGTGATCTGCCCGGTGAATATCGCGAGCGGGAAGTTCCACGGACTGATGCACACGAACACACCGCGGCCATTGAGCGCGAGCGTGTTGCGCTCGCCGGTGGGACCCGGCAGCTGCTGCGGATCCCCGAAAAGCTCGCGGCCACGCGCGGCATAGTAACGGCAGAAGTCCACCGCCTCGCGCAGCTCCGCGACTGCATCGGGCAGCGTCTTGCCGGCCTCGCGGACGAGCAGGCTGAGGAAAGCGCTACGCCGTTGCTGCAGCAGATCGGCGGCTGTCATCAGGCAGGCCGCGCGCGCCTCGGCCGGCGTCGCGTCCCAGGCAGGCTGCGCCGTCGCGGCCTCTTCCATGGCGTCGCGGATCTCCTGCGCAGTGGCGTCGCGCGTGTGACCGACGAGCTCGCTCCTGGCGGCCGGAGAGGTAACCGGAACGTTCACATCCCGCGCCGCGCGCCCGCTCAGTATCGGTCCCCCCGAATGGATCACGCCCGCCTGAGCGCGCAACTCGGCTTCGAGCGCCGCGAGCGCCGCCGGATCGCCGAAGTCCTCACCGGCTGAGTTGGCGCGCTCGGCGCCAAAGAGCGCAGCAGGCTCCCGCAGACGGCTCGGGCTCGCGGGCTCGGCCGCGAGCGAGGCGACGGGGTCGCGCACGACTTCCTCCACCGGTATCTGCGGGTTCATGAACTGATGGACGAAGGAAGTGTTGGCGCCGTTCTCGAGCAGCCGCCGCACCAGGTACGGCAGCAGCTCCTCGTGCGTGCCCACCGGCGCGTAGACGCGCACCGGGGGCAGCTCCGGGACTTCTGCGCGCGCGGCCGCGTACAGCGCGTCGCCCATCCCGTGCAGCCGCTGGAATTCGTACTCTGCGCCCGGCGGAGCGAGCTCGAGAACCGCGGCCACGGTGAAGGCGTTGTGAGTGGCGAACTGCGGATAGACACAAGCGCGCGCGGCGAACAGATGCTGCACGCACTCGAGATAGCTGGTGTCGGTGGCGGCCTTGGAGGTATACACGGGGAAGCTCGCGAGCCCACGTTCCTGGGCGCGCTTGATCTCGCTGTCCCAGTAGGCGCCCTTCACCAGCCGCACGCTCATGCGCCGGCCGCTCGCGCGCGCGAGCTGCGCGACCCAGGCGAGCACCAGTGGTGCTCGCCGCCCGTAGGCCTGCACCGCGAGCCCGAGGCCGTCCCACTCGCGGGTACGGACATCGCGGGCGAGGGTCTCGACGATATCGAGCGACAGATCGAGGCGGTCGGCCTCCTCGGCATCGATCGTGAAGCCGATGCCTGCCGTTGCTGCGCTGCGCGCCAGCTCCAGAATGCGCGGCGCAAGCCGCTCGTGAACGCGCGAGCTCTGCAGCAGCGTGTAGCGCGGCTCGAGTGCCGAGAGCTTCACCGAGATGCCGGAGCGCGCGTGCGTACCGCGTGCGGACTGGCGTGCGAGTGCCGCGATGGCATGAGCATAGGCGTCGAAGTAGCGCTGCGCGTCCGCTTCGGCGCGGGCCCCTTCTCCCAGCACGTCGTAGGAGCACAAAGCGAGCTCCGGATCCGATGCACCGCGTGCCAGCGCCGCGTCGATGGTCTCGCCGACGATGAATGCGTGGCCGAGCAGCTGCATCGACTGGCGCAGCGCCGCTCTCACGACCGGCGCAACCACGGGCCGCGTGAGGCTCGCGGTCGAGAACTGCCCGGCGAGCTCCCCGAGCACGTCCGGCAGCAACCGTCCGGCGGCGCCGAGCAGGGTGAAACCGGTGCGCAGCAGAAGATCGGTATCGCCCGGCACGCCCGCTTCGCGAATGGTGGCGAGCCGCTCGGCGATCAGCTGGTCGGCGCGCTTCGGGTCCGGCGTCCGCAACAAGGCCTCGGCGAGGCTCATGAGAGCTTTACCCTGCGCGCTGTCGAGCGGGAACTGCTCGAGCATCCGCTCGACCAGCGGGCGCGAGCGCTGGTCGGCGCGTGCTGCCTCGACCCAGCGCGCGGCACGGATTCGTGCCCGCTCGAGTGCATCCTGGGCGGGGGTCAGGTCGGCGAGCGCTTCATCCGAGGCGGCCGCTTCCGGGCGCAGCGTCGCGGCACGCAGCTGCTCGCGCAGCGCCGCGAGCGCGCTCGCTCCGCTCACCCTCTCGCCAAGCCCGCTCGCCACCATGTGTAGCCACTCCGACTCTAGTTAATTCCGCTTATTTTAGCGGCTAGGGTAGAGAATAATTAGCCATTTAAAGCCGCTTATTAGTAAAATCGACTGCCATGGCCATGCCTAAGACTCGGTCAGTCAGCCACCCGGCCTCGGACCGGCCTCTCGATCGCATCGATCGCCGGCTGCTCGCACGGTTGCAGCAGGACGGGCGCGCGCCGGTCTCGCAGCTCGCGCGCGAGGTGCACCTCACGGTCACCCCGACACTCGAGCGCGTACGGCGCCTGGAGTCGGGCGGCTACATCGAGGGGTACTTCGCGCGGCTGAATCCGCGGCGACTGGGACTGGGGCTGCTCGCTTACGTCGAGGTGTCCCTCGACCGCACGACGCCGGACGCCTTCGACCGCTTCAAGCAGGCGATGCTCGCGCACGATGAGGTGATGGAGTGCCACATGGTGGCGGGCGGCTTCGACTACCTGCTGAAGGTGCGTGTCACCGACATGGAGAGCTACCGGCGCTTCCTCGGTGACCGCATCGCCGCGATACGCGGCGTGCAGCAGACGCACACCTACTTCGTCATGGAAGAGGTGAAATCGACCCACCGCATCATCGTGCCGGAGTGACCGGTCAGCGTTATCAGGCAAGCACCTCCGCCACGGCGCGCGCGAAGTACTCTATGTTCGCGCGCCGCAATCCCGCGATGTTCATGCGGCTGTCGTCGGTCATGTAGACGTGGTGGCGCTCACGCAGCGCGCGCACCTGGGCGGTGTCAATCCCGAAAAAGGAGAACATGCCGCGCTGGCGCGCGATGAAGCCGAAGTCACGCTGCGGGCAATGTCGGCGCAGCTGCTGCACCACTTCCCGGCGCAGCTCCACGATGCGGCAACGCATCGCTTCGACCTCGGACGCCCATTGCTTTCGCGAACCCTCCTCGCCGAGGACTGCCTGCACGATGGCGGCGCCGTGATCGGGCGGCATCGACCAGATGCCGCGCGCAAGACGCACGAGCTGACTCAGTGCCGCATCAGCCGCAGCGGGCGATGAGCTGACGAGGTGCAGCGAGCCGGTGCGCTCGCGGTACAGACCGAAGTTCTTCGAGCACGAAACCGCGCACAGCACCTCCGGCAGCTCGGCGCAGAACAGCCGCAATCCGAAGGCGTCGGCGTCCATCCCTTCGCCAAGTCCCTGGTAGGCCATGTCGATGAAAGGCAAGAGCTGTCGCCGCTTCACCAGCGCGAGCAGCGCGCGCCACTCGCCCTGTGACAGATCGGCGCCCGTCGGGTTGTGGCAGGAAGCGTGCAGCAGCACCACCGCTCGCGGCGGCAGCCGCTCGAACGCTGCCGTCAGCTCCGGGAACTGCACGCCGCCAGTGGCGGGATCGAAGTACGGATAGCGCTCGAGCGTGAGTCCGCTGCCGGCAAGGAGCGGAGTATGGTTCGCCCAGGTAGGGGTACTCACGTGCACCACCGCGTCCGGGGCGGCGGCGCGGATGAGCTCCGCGCCGAGCCGCAGCGCTCCGCAGCCGCCCGGCGTCTGTACGCTGCGCACCCGCCCCCCTGCGAGCGCGGGATGTGACGCTCCGAGCACCAGCTGCTCCATGGACTGATTGAATCCCGGATTGCCCGCAGGGCCGACGTACGTCTTGGTCGTCTGGCGGGCGAGCAAAGTGCTCTCGGCGGCGCGCACTGACTCCAACACCGGTGTGTTGCCCTGCTCATCGCGGTACACACCGATGCCGAGGTCGACCTTGCGCGGATCCGGGTCGGCCCGGAATGCCGCCATTAGGCCGAGAATGGGGTCCGGGACGACGCTGGCGAGATGCTCGAACATGTACGTTCTCCGGAAGTTTGCACGCCTCTGCGTCTGCGCCCTGCGCTATGGACCGCCCACCGCGGCGAGCGCGCGCTTGCGCGCCGCCTCGAATTCATCCCCCGGCTTCCAGGTGGGCATGTCATCCGCCTGCGCGACGAGCCACGCGGAGAGCATGGCGAGCTGTGCGTCCTCGATCATGCCGTCGAAGTTCCAGCCGTCCTCCAGGCGGTCGGACGGCTGATGATATTTCTTCAGCTCCCACTGCTCGATCTGCTGCCGGCCCCAGTCCGGTGGCCGCCCGATGAAATCCGTGCCGTCATCGAAGAACAGCGCCGGTACGCCGATGCGGGCGAAGGAGAACTGGTCGGAGCGGTAGTAGTAACCGCGGTCGGGAAACTGGTCTCCCTTCACCGTGCGGCCCTGGCTGGCCGCGACGCGCGCTGCGATCTCATCAAGTGAGGACTTGCCGAGCGCGATCGAAGTCGCATCGCGTGTACGGCCGAAGATGTTGCCGCCGTCGATGTTGATGTCTGCCGCGATGCGGCCAGGCGGAAATGTCGGATGCTCGGCGTAGTGCTTCGAGCCGAGGAGTCCCCGCTCCTCGCCTGCGACGAACAGCGCGAGCACCGAGCGCCGCGGCCGCTCGGGGAGCGCCGCGAGCGCTTGCGCGATCGCCAGCACCTGCGCGCATCCTGAGGCGTTGTCGACCGCGCCATGATAGATGCGATCGCCGTTCGCGTCGGGCTCACCGATGCCGAAATGATCGTGGTGCGCCGATAGCACGACCACCTGCGCACCGAGCTGGGCATCACTGCCGGGCAACACACCAGCGACGTTGGCGGTCTGCACGCTCGCGAGCCTGTTGGTAAAGCTGATGGAGGTGCGCATGCCGAGTGCCACCGGACGGAACTCACGCGCGTGCGCCGCCGCCACGAGCTTGTCGAGATCGTAACCGCTCGACTGCACCAACCGCCGCACCGCATCCTCGGTGGCCCAGGCCTTCACGCGCAGGCGCGGCTCCTTGCCGGCCGGCAGCTCGAACTGCTCGCCGCCCCAGGAGCTCTGCACCACCTGCCACGGATAACCCGCGGAGGGCGTCGTGTGGATGATTATGGCGCCGGCGGCTCCCTGGCGCGCTGCGCTCTCGTACTTGTAGTCCCAGCGTCCGTAGTAGAGGCGGCGCTTACCGGCGAACAGGTTCGGATCCCAGTCCGGATCGTTATTCATCATCAGGAGGATCTTGCCCGCGAGATTCATTCCCTTGAAGTCGTCCCAGTGGAACTCCGGCGCCTGGATGCCGTAGCCGACGAACACCAGCCCCGCGTCCTCGACCGAAACGCTCTCGTTCTGCAGCCCGCTGACGGCGATGTAGTCTTCGCGCCAGGTGAGATCGACGCGCGCGCCGCGCCCCTGGAAGCTCCAGCTCTTCGGGAACTCTCCCTTGATACCGACGATGTCGAAGGGCTGCTGCCAGGCACCATGCACAAACGCGCCCTGGTATCCCATGCCTTCGAGGCGCGTCTGCAGGTACAGCCGCGCGAGCTCATCGCCGCGCGTGGCCGGCCCCCGGCCCTCGAGCAGGTCAGAGGATAGAAAGCGGATCGGTGCCTCGAGAGCCGCGCGCGTGACATAGCTGCGCGCCGCCTGCTCGACCGCACCCGGGACCGGCCGGTCCTGAGCCAGCGCGGCGTCCGTCAGCACCAGTGCGGCAACCACGCAGGCGAACCTTCCGAGCTGCGGAACTGCGATCAACATCCACTCCTCATGCGCCAAAGACGGGGGCGCAACGGTAGCACGCACCTGCGCCTGGAATCATCTGGACGGAGTCAGCAGCCCCTCCCTACACTCAATACACGGGAGGCTGATGGCACATTCGAGTGCGATTCTGCAGCTGCGGACTCTGATTTGCGTCGCTGGCGCAGCGCTGCCAGCCCTCGCATCAGCGAGCGATGCGGCGGCTCCCCCTCCCGGCAATCCGGCCACCGCTCAGGAGCTTCCGCAGGTGACCGTGATCGGCAATACGCCGCTCGCGGGTCTCGGACTGCCGGTGAACGAGATCCCGGCGAATGTGCAGACCGCGGATAGCCAGGCGCTGGAGCGTCAGCAGACTCTCAGCCTTGCGGAATTCCTCAACAACAACTTCAGCGGCGTCAACGTCAACGAGAGTGCCAACAACCCTTTTCAACTGGACATCAATTACCACGGCTTCACGGCCTCGCCGTTGCTCGGTACGCCCGAAGGTCTGTCGGTGTACGTGGACGGCGTACGCGTCAACGAGTCATTCGGCGACACCGTCAACTGGGACCTGATCCCGCAATCGGCTCTCTCCACCGTGACACTCTTGTCGGGATCCAACCCCGTGTTCGGGCTCAATACCCTGGGAGGAGCACTCTCGATACGGACCCGCAGCGGCCACGATGATCCAGGGAGTGAGCTCGAGGCGTCCGGCGGGTCCTTCGGCCGGTGGTCCTTCGCGGCGCAGACGGGTGGCGCCGTCGGCAACTTCGATTATTTTCTGACGGGAGCTTACTTCGATGAAACGGGTTGGCGGGACGACTCGCCCACGCGGCTCTGGCAGGGCTTCGGCAAGGTCGGCTGGCAAAACGACAGAACCGATCTCGACCTGAGCTATACGTATGCGGATACCAGCCTGTCGGGCAACGGCGCCGTTCCGACGAGCATGCTGGCGTATCGGCGTGAGGCCAGTTACACGCCGGACGTCACCGAGAATCTCCTCCACTTCGTGAATCTCACCGGCACACAATTCCTGACGGACAAGCTGCTCCTTTCCGCGAACGTCTACTATCGCCGGCTCGTCACGGGAACCATCAACACCAACGTGAACGACAGCTACCTCGCCGCTAGCTACACTGGTCCGCCGCTCGACTGCGCCGAGGCTGCGGCGAGCGCCGCGGCGCTCGCCTGGTGCTCACCCGGCCAGAACGCCACGGCGCGGACGACCCAGCGCACGGCTGGCTTCGGCATGCAGCTCACCGATTCGCGGGAACGATTCGGCTGGACCAACCAGGCGATTCTCGGCGCCGACTACCGCGATTCTCGCGACACCTTCGAGCAGTCATACCAGTACGGACAACTGAGTGCGGAACGAACGCTCATTTACGATGCCAGCCCGTTCAACGATCAGACCGTGATCTCCCTGAGCGGTGACAACAAGATCTACGGGGCGTATGCCACCGACACGCTCTCGCCGAGCGCGTTGTTCCACCTGACGCTGTCGCTGCGCTACAACCGCAACACGGAGACGCTCGAGGGGTACAGCGTGGACACGGCCGTGGGTGACTACGGCACGGGATTCGCTGAGGCCCGTCCACTGAGTGGCGATCATACCTACAGCCGTCTCAACCCCGCCGTGGGGTTCACCTTCACGCCTGACGCTGCGCTGACCCTGTACGCAAACTACAACGAGGCGAGCCGCGCGCCCACCGTCATCGAGCTCGGCTGTGCCAATCCTGCGGTGCCTTGCGGCTTACCCAACAACTTCGCCAGCGACCCGGAGCTGCAGCAGGTGGTCGCCCGCACCGTCGAAGCGGGTGTGCGAGGCAGCCGTGCGGATCAGCGCCTGGCATGGAGCGCGGACGTGTTCCACACCGCCAGCACCAACGACATACAGTTCGTCGCCATCGCCACCAATAGCGGCTATTTCACCAATGTCGGCAGCACCCGCCGCCAGGGCCTTGACCTGGCACTGGGCGGCAAGGAAGGCGGCTTCAGGTGGCAAGTCGCCTACAGCCTCGTCGATGCCACGTTTCAGTCGGGTTTTGCGGTGAGCGCCGAGTCGAACAGCACGGCCGATGCCAACGGGGATATCCAGGTTCGCCCCGGCGACCGCATTCCGCTCATACCCCGGCACACCGGAAGGCTGATCCTCGGCTACCAGGCGGATCGCTGGTACCTCGGCGCCAATCTGCTCGTGGCCTCGGGCTCATACCTGCATGGCAACGAGAACAATGCCAATCGCGCGGGGGAAACCAACGGGGCGGGTGAATACGTGTCAGGAACGGGATCGATTCCGGGTTACGAGGTCGTCAATCTGCACGGTTCATACCGCGTCACGAAAAACCTGGAGGTCTTCGCCCGCCTCGTCAACCTTCTCGACCGGCACTATTCGACAGCCGGATTCCTGACGAGCAATGCGTTCAATCCGAGCGGCTCCTTCATCCCCAACCCGGCCAACTGGACCAACGAGGACGCGGTTTCTCCCGCGCAGCCGCTGGGGATCTGGGCCGGCCTGCGCGTACGCCTGGACTGACAGGTACGCCCGCAGTCAGCCGATCGGATCGCTGCCATCGAATTCATGGGGCCGAGACGATGCCCCACGGACTTCCCCCCACTGCGATCCGGGCTGCCACCCGGCCTGAGGGGAGGTCGATGACGGACACGTCGCCCGAAGGACCGTTGGCCGTGTAGGCCCTGAGACCGTCGCGGCTCAGAGCGAGGCCCCAGGGACGCTGCCCGACCTTCTCCACCAGGCGCTCCACCTGCGCGGCCTGCGGATCGACTTCGAGCAGCGCTCCGAATCGACCGGTCGTCACGTACAGCTTGCGGCCGTCGGTCGACGCAATGCCCATCGGGCGGACCACGCCGGGATCACCGAGCCCTATGGTCGTCACGACCTTGAAGTCATGGGTGTCGAACACCGTCAGCGCCGCGGCAAATTCATCCGTGGCGTAACCGCGGTGGGTCTGGCTGGCGAGATAAATGGCGCGCGGGCGCTTGCCGGTGGGAATCTGCGCCAGCACCTTCATGCTGTGGGCGTCGACCACGTAGATGCTGTTGGAGGTCTCGCATGCGACATACACGATGCGATCGTCATCGCTCACCGCCACTCCCTCCGGCTCCGCCCCTACGGCGACCGTGGCGCGCACCTTGCCGGTGGTGAGATCGACCGCAGACATCTGTCCGACGTCCTCGTTCGACACGTACAGCGCCTTGCCGTCATGCGACAGCGCGAACGTCTCAGGGTCCGCGCCGCTCTGATAGGTGTGAATCAGTCTTTGCGACGCAAGATCCACCACCCCGATACCGTCGTAGCGGCGATCCGGTGGCGGCAGTTTCGATTCATCTACGTTCGGGCCGCCGATGGGGGAGCCTGACAGCGCGACATACACCTTGGTGTGATCCGGTGAGATCTGAATCCCCCGCGGCCGCTTGCCAACGGCGATGCGCGCCACCACGCGCTGCTCCCCTGGGTCGACGATCACCACGCTGCCGCCGGTCTCATCGGAGACGTAGAGCCGCTCGGCAGCGGCCGCCACCCCTGGAGCGAGCGAGCTGCCAAGAAGCAGACTCGTGACCGCCAGGGCGGCGGCAGATGGCATGGCACAACGACCGCGGGCTGAACATCTGCTGCTCATGGAACGGCTCCGGTCTCGCGAGGCTGTGCCGCAGCGGCGAGCGCCTGCGCATGAAAGCGCAGGTGTTCCTCGATGAAGGTGGCGATGAAGTAGTAATCGTGCCCGTAGCCTTCCTGTCGGCGCAGCCGCAATGGCTGGCCGGCTACGGCACAGGCTTGCTCGAGCAGCTCGGGCAACAGCTGCCCCTGAGGGAGAAACTTGTCGGCGAGGCCCTGGTCGACGAGTATTTCGGGGAGAATATGCGCACGGCGCGCCTTGAGAATCTCGACGGCGTCGTACTGTGCCCACTCTGCCGCGCTCTGCCCCAGATAACGCGGGAAGGCTTTCTGCCCCCACGGGCAGCGCGTCGGTGAGCAGATGGGCGCGAACGCCGACACGGATTTGTAGATCTGGGGATTTCTCAGCGCCAGCACCAGCGCCCCATGACCTCCCATCGAATGCCCGAAGATCCCGACACGGCTCGCCACGCCTGGAAAATGCGCGAGCACCATCTCGCGCAACTCGCCGAACACGTAGTCGTACATGTGAAAGTACCGCGACCACGGCGGCTGCGTGGCGTTCAGGTAGAACCCGGCGCCGGTGCCGAATTCCCAGTCCTCGGCCTCGCCGGGAATACCCGTCTGGCGCGGACTGGTGTCACAGCTCACCAGCATCAGGCCCTGTTGTGCGGCGGCTCGCTGCGCCCCGGCCTTGATCGCGAATGTCTCCTCCGTGCAGGTGAGGCCGGCGAGATAGAACAGCACCGGCACTCGCTGCTGCTGAGCCTGCGGCGGTTGAAAGACCGCGAAGCGCATCGGCAGGCCGATCACGGCCGACTGATGGCGGTAGAAGCCCTGCACGCCACCAAAGCATCTGTGCTCGCTGATCGTTTCGAGCATCGTGGTAGACCCCTGACGCCGCAGCCCCCGGTCCGAGGCGACACATTATATGGATCCGCCCTCCACTGGGCCGCTCGCAGTCATCGCTTATCGCTGAGTGTCGATTGCGGGACCGCCCTCTACCCCCGGGTGGCGGTCTCGCCTCAACTTTCTTAACGGCATTTGGTCTGGTCACATCCGTGGCGCTCCGTACGATGGCGGGTCCGGGTACCACCTGCCGCCGCAAGAGGATGCCGCTGATGAAATTTCCGCAGAGCGTCGCGCGAGTGCTACTAACGCTGGTCGCGGCCGGCGCCTTGCTGCCCGCGGCTCGGGCTGCGGAACTCGGTGCGATCGTCGGCAGGCTCACGACGGCGGGCGGCGCGCCCGTGGCGAACGCGACGGTCACGGCGATGCGCACCGATGGCGGGGCGATCCGCGCGACGCTCTCCGGAAGCGACGGCGTCTATTCTTTCGGTGACCTGCCCCCCGGCGCATGGACCGTCACCGCGCAGGTGGTTGGCCTGCCGACGGTGAGCACTCCATCACTGGTCGTGGTGACGGGCAAGGCGACGCGGTCGGATCTGGTGATGAACGCCGCGCCTCCAGCCGGTGCGCCGGCTGCCCCGGCGGTCGCTGCGGCTCCGTCACCACGGCCCTCTCCCGAGATGACCGCAGCGGCGGCCGCGGCTGCCGCTGCGATCGTGCCCGAAGCGCTGCAGGCGCCGCCAGCGGCTCCCGCAGTCGATACGCAGACGCCCTTTGCGGTGGGCGATCTCGGCTGGATGAATGGCACGAGCCGCGTGACGACGCCGGTGTTCGAGACGAAGTTCTTCACGCCCGAGATCCGCTTCGACGTGAACTATCTGCAAGACTTCAATCACCCCGTCGATCACACCATCGTCGGCTCGACCGAGGAGTTCCGTTCGGGCGAGTTTCAAGTCGAGCAGGTGAGCTTCGGTGGCGACTTCCACTGGGACAACGTCAAGGCGCGGTTCCTGTCGATGATGGGGATGTATGCGGTCACCACCCCGCGCAACGACGCCAGCCTCGGCGTCGGTCAGTGGGACTTGCAGGGCGCCTACAAGTACCTCTCGGAAGCCAACGCCGGGTACCACTGGGACGTGAACCACGGCCTGAATGTCGATGCGGGCATTTTTCTTTCCTATATCGGACTGTTCAGCTACTACAACTTCGACAACTGGACTTACCAGCCGTCCTTCGTGTCATCCAACACCCCGTGGTTCTTCAACGGGCTGCGCGTGCAGTGGTTCCCGACGCAGACACTCAAGATCGAGCCGTGGCTCATCAACGGCTGGCAGTCCTACGCGAAATTCAACAGTCATCCGGGATTTGGCGGTCAGATCCTGTGGATTCCCAACGAGTCGATCAAGCTGGTGTTCAATACCTACAGCATCGGCCAGGATAACCTCGCGAGCGGCAGCGGCGTGCCCAACAACGGCGGCGACCCGAACGCGCCGATCGGCCTGCCCAATCCCGGTGGGACCTACGTGAGCTACGCGCACGTCACCCGCGTTCACGAAGACGACAGTTTCCTGTGGAAGTATTACGACGCGAAGAACGGCACCGGCAGCGGTGCCGGTCTGTCGAAGATGGCGCTGTCGTTCACGATCGACCTCGGTTGCGAATACGGCGGCGGGGTGCACTGCTCGCACGGACCCAACAAGGCGAACTTCTTCGGCGCGATGCTCTACAACCGTGCGTGGTTCGCTCACGACCGTTACGCGGTGACGCTCGGTGGCGGCTTCATGAACAACCCCGGCCGCTACCTGGCACTGGTGCCGCCGATCAACGGCGCGACCGCCGTAAGCGGTACGCCGTACTTCACCGAGAATCCCGGGCAGAAGCTCTACCAGTGGGACGTGCAGCTCAACCTGCAGTACATGCCGAAGACCTGGCTCACCTGGTGGACCGAGGCCACCTTCCGTCATTCTGACGTACCTTACTGGTCGGGCACGGGCGGGGTCACTCCGCCGTTGGGCAATACCGGATCACCGTCGAGCTTCGTCTGCAACAACGGCAGCGTCATGGGCGCTGATGCCTGCGCCGGCGCAGGCGGGATCTGGTATCCGGATCTGCGCACCCGTGAGGTGATCTTGGGGGCAGGCGTCCTGGTCAGATTCTGACGGCGTCAGCGTATCGGCCGGACCGTCACGGCCGAGCGCAAGGCTGACGCGAGCGCGAGCCCTGCGGCGAGGAACAGCGCTGCCTGCGCCGCTCGCCCGGGAGTCAGCCGGTGCCGGGACGCTCGTCGCGGGAATGCGCGGAAGCCCGTCACTATTCTCGTCTTTGGTTCCAGAGGATCGAGTCTTGCGGCGCGGCAGCATACTCAAAACGACGACATAAGCCCCACATGGGCCTCGCAGGCGTGCTAGCTTACCGGGGACCCCGTTACCCCACCCAGGATCCGAATTACGCATGCCCGAGAAGCCTCGTATCGAGCCGCGCGCCCCCCTCGTCTGGACCAACGCGCTGATGTTCGCGCTCACCTTCGCAGCCGCCGCGGTGCTGGTGCCATGGTACGGACTGACACACGGCTTCAGCGGGGCCGATTGGGGTGTGTTCATCTTCTTCCTCGTCGCCAACGGCATGGCGGTCACTGCCGGCTACCACCGCCTGTGGGCACACCGTACCTACGAGGCGCATTGGACGCTGCGGCTGTTCTATCTGCTGTTCGGCACGATGGCGCTGCAGAACAGCGTGTTCGCCTGGTGCAGCGGACACCGCAGGCATCACCTGTACGTGGATGACGAGGACCGCGACCCTTACTCGGCGCGACGCGGGTTCTGGTTCTCCCACATCGGCTGGATGCTGCGCGCGTATCCGAGCGGCAGGGATGACTTCAGCAACATCCCCGACCTGAAGAAGGACCCGATGCTGGTGTTCCAGCACCGCTACTACGTGCCGCTCGCGATCGCCGCGAACTTCGGCCTGCCGCTCGCCGCCGGGCTGGTGTTCCACGACATCTGGGGCATGTTGATTCTCGCCGGTGTGCTGCGCCTGGTGTGGAGCCATCACGTCACCTTCTTCATCAATTCGCTGGCCCACATGTGGGGCAGCCGGCCATACACCGAGGAAAATTCAGCGCGCGACAACCCGGTGCTGGCGCTGGTCACCTACGGCGAGGGCTATCACAACTTCCACCACAACTTTGCCCATGACTATCGCAACGGCGTGCGCTGGTGGCAGTGGGACCCAACGAAGTGGCTCATTGCGTCGTTGCAGGTCATCGGCCTCACGCGCCGCCTGAGACGCACTCCGGTATTCCAGATCCAGCGAGCACTTCTCGCCATGCAGTTCAACCGCGCACAGGCACGGCTCGCACGCCTGCCCACCACGGGCACCGCCGTGCACATCGAGTCGCTGCGCGCGCGCGTGGCACACGAATACGAGAGCTTCCTCGGCGCCGTCGCCGAATGGGCCCGGGTCAAGGAGCAATGGCTCGGCGAGAAAAAGCGCGCGGTGCTCGAGCACCAGGTGCACCTGCAACGCTGCCTGCGTGAGATCGAGCGTCGGCTGAGCCTGCAGCTGCGGCGCATGCGCGTGCTGCAGGCGCAACTCGCCTAGAAGCTCCGGCTGACCTGGCGGCTGCGCCAACCGCCGCTGTCGCAATGCACACCGCCAGCGGCTCGCCGGCCGCGGCTGGCACGGTCTAGGCCGTTCGTGCACCATGCGCCACATGGGGCGCATCTTCGAAGTCCGCAAGCACACGATGTTCGCGCGGTGGAACCGCATGGCGAAGCAGTTCGCGCGCATCGCCAAAGACATCACCATGGCAGTCAAGGCCGGGGGCCCCGATCCGACCTCCAACCCCACGTTGCGGCGGGTCATCCAGAACGCCCGGGCCGTCAACATGCCGAAGGACAAGATCGAGGCAGCGATCAAGCGCGCCTCCGGTCGTGATGCCACCAATTATCAGCAGGTCCTGTACGAGGGTTATGCACCCTACGGCGTCGCGCTGCTGGTGGAGACGGCCACGGACAATCCGACACGCACTGTCGCCGCAGTGCGCAACGTCATCACCAAGGGCGGCGGCAATCTCGCCACCAACGGCAGTGTCAGCTTCATGTTCCGCAAGATGGGGGTGTTCCGCCTGAGCCCAGAGGGCCTGGATCAGGACGATCTCGAGCTGTATCTGATCGACCACGGACTCGATGAGATGGGCGAGAGCACCGGCGAGAAAGGCGAGCCGCAACTGGTGATTCGCTGCGCATTCGCGGACTTCGGCAGGCTGCAGGAGGCGCTCGAAGCGCGCGGCATCACCCCGCTCTCAGCGGAGCACGAGTACATCTGCACCGTGCCGACGGAGCTTCCCGAGGAAAAGGCAACCGAGGTGCTCACGCTCATCGATCGACTCGAGCAGGATGATGACGTGCAGAAGGTCTTCCACACCCTCGCGTGACTCGCGCCACGTCATGCCCGGCCATCCCGATCCCTTTCGCCTGGAACCTGCCCGCGCCGGCGATGCGGCGCTGCTCGCCGCAATGTCGCAGGCACTCATCGAGCAGGGGCTGAAGCCCGCCTGGGGTGCGGCACGCATCCGCTGGCATATTCGCGACGCGGACAGTGTGGTGCTCACTGCCCGCCTCGGCGCAGTGGTGGCTGGCTTCGCGATCATGCGCTACGGCGATGATGTGGCACACCTCAACCTGCTCGCCGTCGCTCCGGTGCATCGCCGCCGCGGCGTCGCCCGGGCGCTCGTGCAGTGGCTGGAGGAAACCGCGCTCACGGCGGGAACCTTCGTCGTGGGTCTGGAGCTGCGCGAGGGGAACGAAGCGGCACGCGCTTTCTACCGCGCGCTCGGTTACCGCGAGCTGGGGCAGATCCCCGGCTACTACCAAGGCATCGAGTCGGCCATCCGCATGGTGCGCGATGTGCGCGCACAGCGCGCGAGCAATCCGGGAACCCGGCAACAGATTCCCTGAAGGCCTCTGCGGTGCGTGCGGTCTGCGAAGCTACGTGCCGATCTTGTAATCGAATTCGTAGGAGTGCGAGCCGTCGGCACCCACCGTAATGGTCATCGTGCCGCTGATACCCTGCAGCTCGCCGGTGCCCGAATCCGGCACCACTGAGATAGTCGCCTTGGGTGTGCCGCGAGTCATGGTGGCGCTGTGCTGCAGCACGAAGCTGCCGGTACGGCCCTTCAGCTTCCCGGTCACGCGCTCCATCGCCACGTAGCCCGCCGACCCCGGCACCTCTGTCTGCGTTGCCAGCATCTCCCCCTTGCTGATGCCTTCGAGGTCGCCATGAAAGCGCTTGTCGATCGTGAGGCGCCCGAGGTTCGCCGCGCGAGCGATCTGCGTGTCCGGCTTCTGCGGTGTGACCTTGACGTCGAAAGGACCGGCGGCGCGCTGACTCATCATGCGTCTCCCCTTGGGTGGCCTGGCGCTCAGGCTCCTGTCAGTCAGGCATCGGCGTCATCCGCCCGGCGAGCGCGTCCTCGAATCCGAAGTCTCGCAGATCCCGGACCCGCTGGGGGAAAAGAACGCCGTCGAGGTGGTCGACCTCGTGCTGCACCACGCGGGCGTGGAAACCCTCCACGTCGCGGTCGATCTGCACGCCGTGCTGGTCGAAGCCACGATAGCGCAGGCGACGGTAGCGCGGCACGAGACCGCGCATCCCCGGCACCGACAGGCATCCTTCCCAACCTTCGTCCTGCTCGGCGGTGAGCGGCGTGACGAGTGGATTCACCAGCACGGTGTAGGGCACGGGCGAGATGTGCGGATAGCGCGGGTTGTCCGTGAGCTCGAAAATCACCACGCGGGCGCTGACACCGATCTGAGGGGCCGCGATACCGGCGCCATTGAGCGCACGCATGGTGTCGTCCATGTCGGCGATGAGCGCGAGCAGTTCCGCATCGAAGCGCGAGACCGGAGCGGCAACAGTATGCAGCAGCGGCTCTCCCATCCTCAGCACGCGCCGCACGGTCATCGAAGCGGTTCCTCGACCGCCGCCGCGGCCGGGGGATTGCCCGGGACCACTGGAATCGAGGTGCGGTGATCGCGGAATACCAGCACGTGTTCGCGTGTCGCGGGCAAGGTGGCCGCGCTTTCGGCGCGCGCTACCGCCTCGGTGACAAGGTGGTGGTGCGGTGAGAGATCGCAAACGGGGTCGGCGTTGGCGGCGTCGCCCGTCAGCAGGTACGCCTGGCAGCGGCAACCGCCGAAGTCCTTCACGCGTTCCGGACAGCTGCGGCAGGGCTCTTTCATCCAGGCTTCGCCGCGGAAATGATTGAAGGCCTGCGAGTCGTACCAGATGCTGCGGATATCCGCGCTGCCCACGCTCGGCAGCTCGAGGGCAGGAAGCATGCGTGCGGCATGACAGGGCATCGCGATGCCATCGGGCGCAATGGCGAGGAACACCGATCCCTGTCCCCCCATACAGGCTTTGGGCCGGCGCTCGAAATAGTCCGGCACCACGAAATAAACCTGGATCCGCTCCCCCACCCGCTCGCGGAAGCGTTGTGTGACCGCTTCCGCCCGCTCGAGCTGCGCGCGGCTCGGCAGCAGCTGCTGGCGGTTGAGCCACGCCCAGCCGTAGTACTGCGTGTTGGCGAGCTCCACGTACTGCGCCCCCATTCTCTCCGCCATGTCGAGAATCTCGCCGACGTGGTCGATGTTCAGCCGGTGCAGCACGACGTTGAGCACCATCGGGTACTCGTGAGCGCGAATGAGTGCGGCGACTTTCGACTTCAGCTCGAAGGTGCGGGTGCTGCTGAGGAAATCATTCAGCTCACGCGTGCTGTCCTGGAAGGAAAGCTGGATGTGATCGAGCCCCGCGGCCTTGAGCGCCGCGATGCGGGCCGCCGTCAGTCCCACGCCCGAGGTGATCAGGTTGACGTAGTAGCCGAGCCCACGTGCCTCCCCGACGATGGTCTCGAGATCCTCGCGCTCGAGCGGCTCTCCTCCCGAGAGCCCGAGCTGCACGGCGCCGAGAGCCCGCGCTTCGCGCAGCACGCGCAGCCAGTCCGCCGTCGGCAGCTCCGGGCCCGTGCGGGCAAACTCCGTCGGGTTGTAGCAGAACACGCAGTGCAACGGGCAGCGGTAAGTAAGCTCGAGCAGCAGCCAGAATGGAGGACCCACTCCCTGCGCCATCTTCACCGGCCCCGGGCCACGCAGTGTCGTCGGCGCCGGGGCGTCGGCCTGCAAAGCGAACCGCGTGTTCACACCCGGCAGCTCCAGCCAGCGCGTCTGCAGTGCGCGCGTCACAAACGCCTGCACGTCGGCTGCGAGCCCCGAAGCACCGTAGGCGCGCTCCAGGTCCGCCACGATCTCGGTCATCGTGCGCAGTCCGTCGCAGCGGCTCAAGATGGCCGCGGCGCTGCCGTTCAGCTGCACCATGCCTTCCGGGTACAGGAGCACGTGCGCGTCCTGCACGGGCTCCCACTGCAGGCGCAGGCCGCGGGGGATCGCCGGTTTCGCCGTATCGGGCAGCCCGCTCATGGGGTGACCCCGTAGGCGAGCGCCATCGCATCGTTCATCTGCCAGAGCACATCGAGCTTGAACTGCAGCACCTGCAGGGCGCGCTCCTGGGCGGCGCGCGTCTGGAAGCGCTCGAGGGTAAACGCCAGTGCGAACTCGACATCACGGCGCGCACGGCTCACGCGGCTCTGGAAATAGCTCAGCCCCGCCGGGTCGATCCACCGGTAGTGCTCCGGCCAGCTGGCGAGGCGCTGGCGGTGGATCTCCGGCGCAAAAAGCTCCGTGAGCGAGGCGCACACCCCCTCGGGCCACGGCGCACGGCGCGCGAAGTTGACGTAGGCATCGACCGCGAAGCGCACTCCGGGCAGGACATCCTGCAGGCTCTCGACCTGCGCACGCTCGAGGCCGACGGCTTCGGCGAGCCGCAGCCACGATTCGATGCCTCCGGGATCATCGCCGTAGCCGTCGTGATCGAGAATGCGCTGCACCCAGTTGCGGCGCACCTCGCGCTCCGGGCAGTTGGCGAGGATTGCCGCATCCTTCAGCGGGATGTTGATCTGGTAGTAGAAGCGGTTCGCCACCCAGCCGCGGATCTGCTCCGGCGTCGCCTTGCCACCGTTCAGCATGAGGTTGAAGGGGTGGTGCACGTGGTAGGCTCGCCCGCGCTCGCGCAGGCGCTGCTCGAATTCCTCCCGTGTCCACGCGCCCTGCGCGGCGCAATCGGCGATCACAGCGTCACCTCCAGGCCGTCCCAGGCAACCTCGATCCCGCGGCGGCCCAACTCGGCGCGTTGGGCGGAATCCTCGTCCAGGATCGGGTTGGTGTTGTTCACGTGTATGAGGATTTTGCGCGTACCGCGCGGCAGCCGCTCGAGCCACTCGAGCATGCCCCCGGGTCCGCTCTGCGCGAGGTGGCCGAGGTCGCGCGCGCGCTTGGCCGATATCCCGAGGGCCGCCATCTCGTCATCGCTCCAGAACGTGCCGTCGATGAGCACACACGCGGCCGTCCGCATGGCCTGCCACAGGTCCTCTCGCACCGCGCCGACGCCAGGGGCGTATACCAGGGTGCGCCCGCTCGCTTCGTCCCCGATGACGAGGGCAACGTTGTCACCGCTCACGGGCGCTTCGCGGTGAGGTGAATAAGGGGCCGGCTTGCCGGCCACCGCCAGCGCGCGCCAGCTCACCCCCGGGGTGGCGGGAACTGCGAATGCCCGGCCGTCGGGAGCCAGCGGATGCCGTTCGACGCCGCAATAGTGCGACAGGACGCTGAAGATGGGGTTGCGGCCGGTGAGGTCGGCGGAGACCTCATCCGTGCACCACACCGCGAGCGGCGCGGCGGACTCACGCAACATGAGGAGGCCCGCCGTATGGTCGATCTGCCCATCGACCAGCACAATGCCGCCGATGGCGCTGTCGCGGGGTACCGCGGTGCCCTGGAGCATCGGGTTGGCGCGCAGCTGCGCAAGGATATCCGGGGAGACGTTGACCAGTGTCCAGCGTTTCTCGTCATCGCCACGCACGGCGATCGAGGACTGAGTGCGCGCCGTCGCGCGCAGTGTGCCGTGGCGTACTCCGGAGCAATTGCGGCAGTTGCAGTTCCATTGGGGAAAGCCGCCGCCCGCGGCCGACCCCAGGACGCGAACTCTCACGGCGCCTTAAGCCTGGCGGCGGAAGCAGAATGACTTACGCGCTCGCGCGCGCCCTGCTCAGCGTCGGGCGATGTAGAGGGTGATCTCCATGCCGTAACGGAGGTCAATCGCCTGCGGTACTTCCCAGCGCATTTTTCGGTCTCCTGCGAGTGCAGTGACGATACCGGATATCTCGCAGCGCGGCAAAGCCGGGGTGGTGGGGTCAGCCCTCGAAAGCCCGGCTCACGGCCACGCGGCGCGTCAGGCGCTCGAGCGAGCGCCTGGCAGCGGCTTTGGCGATGTGCTTGCACCAGAGCGGCTCACGATGTCCATTCTGGCGGCGAAACTTATCGCAGTCGCAGGTCCACAGGATGCGGTTATCCTGCGTCCGCAGCACCTGCACCGTCCGGCTGGTGAAACTGTAGGTCCCTATGACTTCGTTTTGCGCCTCACGGCGCCGCCGGAAGCGAATGGCCATGGCGGGAGCCTAACGCAGCTCAGCTGTGGATTGCTTGTGGATTACTTGTGTACAGCGCCGCCGTCGCGAATCTTCAACCGGTGGGGAGCGATTTCTCAGGATGAGATGATCTTTGCCTTGATCGCCTCGTACTCCGAATCGGTGATCAGGCGCGCGTCGAGCAGTTGCTTCGCCTCCTGCAGGCGGCGCACCGCATCGCTCTCACCCGCGGCCCCGCCCGCTGCCGGGGCAGGCCCGGGGCTCACCTGGATGCCGCCCGAGCGCGCCCGCAACTCCTCCAGCTCGCGCACACGACGCTTCTCGCGCCACGCCTGGTCCTGGGTCTGGCAGATGCGATACACGGCCTGCGCCTCGCTGCGGCGCAGACCGCGGAACTCGACGCGCTGCGAGCCGCTCGCGCCGAGGGAAGCGAGATCGGTTGCCTTGCCTGCGCGGATAGATAGGTCGGCGCTCAGCATGCCGACGCGCAGCGTGACTTCCTCGAGATCCTGCCAGCGGATCGTGCTGACATCGAAGCCCCCGAGGAGTCTGCGATTGAGCACGATCAGACGGCCGCTGGTTGCCGCGATCAGGAGTCTGCGGTGCACAAGCGCGAACAAGCGCATCTGGACGGCCCACGCCTCGACGGTCTCGCCGGTTATCAACACCGAGCGCAGCTGTGCGAGCAGTCGCTCGAGTCCCGCCTCGTCCATTGAGGGTGTGTCGTTCATGTCGATCCTTGGCCGCGCGCGCTGGCGCACCTCACTTCTTGTTGATGATCTCGGCGCGGAACTCGCGCAGCTTGGCCTTGATGATGCGCGCATTCTGCGGACCCATGCGGATCAGCAGCTTTTGTCCCGCCGAGCGGTTCTCGAGGGTCGGGTCGGCGTACTCCCAGAAGACCTTCGGCTGCAGCAGCGGTATCGGTGCCGGCACCTCCGGTGTCTGCAGCAGGTGGTCGATCACTTCCACCAGCCGGTCGTTGAAGTACTTGCCCGGGTAGCCGAGGTCCTCGTAAGCGTGCTGAAACAACGGATACAGCCTCTCGTACACCACGGCGAGCGCCTTGACATCGGTCCCCCGCACCACGCGCGTGATCGCTGCGTAGCGATCGAAGTTCGCCTCGCTCAAGGTGGTCATGTCCGCCTGCCCGGACACCACGGCCTGCCCGCCGGTCGGCTTCACCGGGCGCAGCTCCACGGCCACCTTGCGCCGCGGCAGGTTGTCGACCGTCACCACGATGTGGCGCACGATGCTCTGCGGTACGAGGAACTGCTCGACCGGACCGCGGCCGAAGACGCCGACGAGCGAGTCGCGCATCACCGGGTCGCTGTCATTGAGTGCCGGCAATGCCGCGGAGCCCGCAGCCTCGCCTGGGATCGGGTGCGAGATCGGGGGCTCGGTGTTGGCTGCCGGCTGCGGCGCTGCGGGGCGGACGGGCGGACTCTCGGCGGCAGGGTGCGCACGCCCCGCGTACCAGTACCAACCGCCGGCGGCGATCACGGCGGCAACGACGGCGCCGGCCAGCCACATGAGCTTGCGACGCGACGCATCCTCGAGATCCTCTTCCCACATCGCGCGGACCTCTCCATTGCAGGGCCCAAGCGCTGACTTTACTCCCCGGGGCGCTCCCTATACAGGCACGCTGCGCAGGCTGCGCTGTATGCAGTATGAATTCGGTTCCGGACGGCTCCTCGCCGCGCGGCGGCTGTGATTCAATCCTCTCATGCCCGCAGAGTTTCATCCCGCGGTCGCCCAATGGTTCGACCGCACCTTCGATGCGCCCACCCCCGCGCAGCGTGCCGCCTGGCCGGAGATCATCGCGCAGCGTCATGTGCTCATTGCCGCCCCCACGGGCTCGGGCAAGACGCTCGCGGCCTTCCTCGCAGTGATCGATGAGCTGGTGCGTGAAGGCGTGGCCGCCGGCGGCGCGCTGCCCGATGAGACGCGCGTCGTGTATGTCTCACCGCTCAAGGCGCTCTCCAACGACATCCAGCGCAACCTCGAGTCCCCGCTCTCGGGCATACGCGACGAGTTGGCAGCGCTCGCCCTGCCCGCGACCGACATCCGCACCTTCGTACGCACCGGCGACACGCCGCAGCACGAGCGCACCGCGAGCGCCCGGCGTCCGCCGCACATCGTGGTGACCACCCCGGAGTCGCTCTACATCCTCATGGGGTCGGAGTCCGGCCGGCGGATGCTCGAGCGCACGCGCACGGTGATCGTGGATGAGATCCACGCCATGGTCGCCTCCAAGCGCGGCGCCCATCTGGCCATTACGCTCGAGCGGCTCGAAGCGCTCACCGGTCGAAAGCTCACCCGCATCGGACTGTCGGCCACGCAGAAGCCCATCGCGGAAGTGGCGCGCTTTCTCGTCGGTGCCGGCAATCTCCGGCACGATGGCAGCGCGGCCTGCACCATCATCGACACCGGTCACGTGCGCGAGCGCGACCTGCAGCTGGAGATCCCGCCCTCGCCGCTCGAGGCGGTGATGTCGGGTGAGGTGTGGACGCAGGTGTACGACCGCCTGGCGGAGCTCGTCACCGAGCACCGCACCACGCTGGTCTTCGTCAACACACGACGACAGGCCGAGCGCGTCGCACGGCACCTCACCGAGCGGCTGCCTGCCGGGCAGGTCACCGCGCATCACGGCAGCATGGCGAAGGAGTCGCGGCTCGATGCCGAGGCGCGGCTGAAGCGCGGTGAGTTGCGGGCGCTCGTGGCGACTGCCTCCCTCGAGCTCGGCATCGACATCGGCGAGGTGGATCTCGTTTGCCAGCTCGGCTCGCCCCGCTCGATCGCCGCCTTCCTGCAGCGCGTCGGGCGCTCGGGGCACAGTGTAGGCGGGACGCCGAAGGGACGGCTCTTCCCGCAATCGCGCGACGACCTCGTCGAATGCACCGCGCTGCTGCTGGCGGTGCGTCGCGGAGAGCTCGATCGTCTGAGCCTGCCAGCGAAGCCTCTCGATGTGCTCGCACAACAGATCGTCGCGGAGGTTGCCGCGCGCGAGTGGGGCAGCGATGCGCTGTACGCGCTGCTGCGCCGCGCCTGGAACTACCGTGAGCTGTCGCGCACCGAGTTCGACGAGGCGGTACGCATGCTCGCCGAAGGCTACTCGACGCGGCGCGGACGCCATGGCGCGCTGATCCACCACGATGGCGTCAACGCACGCCTCAAGGGCCGGCGCGGCGCCCGGCTCACCGCCATCACCTCCGGCGGCACCATTCCCGACACCGCCGACTACCAGGTCATTCTCGAGCCGCAGGCGCAGTTCGTCGGCACGGTAAACGAGGACTTCGCGGTCGAGAGCCTGCAGGGCGACATCTTCCAGCTCGGCAACGTGTCCTACCGCATCCTGCGGGTCGAGCAGGGCCGCATCCGCGTGGAGGATGCCCACGGCGAGCCACCGTCCATCCCGTTCTGGCTCGGCGAGGCGCCGGGCCGGAGCGATGAGCTCTCGGCGAGCGTGTCGCGGCTGCGTGCCGATATCGAGACGCACCTCGAGGAAGGCATCGAGGCCACGACTGCGTGGCTCGCGCGCGAAGCCGGGATCGCCGCGGCCGCCGCCGTGCAGCTGGTGAATTACCTCGCCGCAGCGCGCGCGGCGCTCGGCGCGGTGCCGACGCAGCAGACCGTGGTGTTCGAGCGCTTCTTCGATGAGGCCGGCGGAATGCAGCTCGTGATCCACTCGCCCTTCGGCAGCCGCATCAATCGCGCCTGGGGACTCGCGCTGCGCAAGCGATTCTGCCGCTCCTTCAACTTCGAGCTGCAGGCCGCGGCGACCGAGGACACCATCGTGCTGTCGCTCACCACCGCGCACAGCTTCGAGCTCGCGGACGTGGCCCGCTACCTGCACTCGCACAGCGTGCGCCCGCTGCTCGTGCAGGCGCTGTGCGCGGCACCGATGTTCCCGGTGCGCTGGCGGTGGACGGCGACCATCGCGCTCGCGCTGCCCCGGTTCCGCGGCGGCAAGAAAGTGCCGGCACCGCTCGCGCGCATGGCGGCGGAGGATTTGCTCGCCGCCGTCTTTCCCGACCAGGTGGCGTGTGCCGAGAACCTCCCCGGGGAAATCGAGATCCCCGACCACCCGCTCGTGCGCCAGGCAATCCGCGATTGCCTGGAGGACGCCATGGACGCCGACGGACTCGAGCGTCTGCTGCGCGCGCTCGAGTCCGGCAGCATCCGCGTGATCGCGCGCGATCTCACGGAGCCCTCGCCGCTTGCGCTCGAGGTCCTCTCGGCACGGCCTTACGCCTACCTCGACGATGCGCCGCTCGAGGAGCGCCGCACCCAGGCAGTCATGAGCCGCCGCTGGCTCGATCCGCAGAGCGCTGCCGACATCGGCCAGCTGGACCCTGAAGCGATCCGCCGGGTGCGCGCGGAAGCGTGGCCGGACGCGAGCAACGCGGACGAGCTGCACGATGCGCTGCTGTGGCTCAGCTACCTCACGGCAGCCGAGGCTGCCGCCGGCTCCGGCTGGCCCGAGCTGCTCCTTGAGCTCGCCTCGCAGCGGCGTGTCACGCAGCTCGATACGGGTACCCTCCGGCTGTGGGTCACCGCCGAGCGGCTGCCACTCTTCGAAGCGCTCTACCCCGGAGCCCGCTGCGAGCCTCTCGTGACGACCCCGGCCGCGCAGCGCCGGGAGTGGAGCGCCGAGAGTGCCCTCATCGAGATCGTGCGCGGACGACTCGAGGGCTCAGGCCCGACGACGGCAGCGGCGATCGCGGCGTCGCTCGGCCTGCCGGTCGCCCACATCGATGCCGCCCTCGCGGCGCTGCAGGCCGAGGGCTTCGCCATGCGCGGAGCATTCACGCCGCCGGGCCAGGTGGCGAACGAGTGGTGCGAGCGGCGATTGCTGGCGCGTATTCACCGTTACACCGTCAAGCGGCTGCGCGCCGAGATCGAGCCGATCGAGGCCCGGGATTTCCTGCGGTTTCTGTTCGAGTGGCAGCGGGTCACAGCGACCGGACGCATGGAGGGACCGGACGCCGTCGGCGCGATCCTCGCCCAGCTCGAGGGATTCGAGGCGCCGGCGAGCGCCTGGGAGACCGAGATCCTGCCCAACCGCGTCAGCGAGTACGAGCCCGCCTGGCTCGATGAGCAATGCCTGGCGGGGCGTTTCCTGTGGACGCGATTGAGCTCGCGGCGCAGCGATCCGGAGCGCGGCGCAGCGCCGGTGCGTGCCACGCCCATCGTGCTGCTCGCGCGTCGTAACCTCCGCCTCTGGTCGGCGTTGACCACTGCCACCGAGCCGGTGCACCTCTCGCCGAATGGGCAACGTGTCGTCGCGTACCTCGTGACGCACGGCGCATCGTTCTTCGATGAGATCACCACCGGCAGTGGGCTGCTGCCTGCGCAGGCCGAGGAGGCACTCGGCGAACTCGTGGCGCTCGGCCTCGTCAACTCCGACAGTTTCGCCGGCCTGCGTGCCCTGCTGGTGCCGGCCGACCGGCGCCGCCCCGCGACGGGCGGCCGCCGCCGCCGGCGCATCGCGCTCTTCGGCATGGACGCCGCCGGACGCTGGTCACGCATTGCGCGGCCCGCCGCGGCACCCGAGGAGGCCGCAAACTCATCGACCGCCGCCGCACGCGCGCTCGCGGAGGAGAGCATCGAGCACGTGGTACGCACGCTGCTGCGTCGCTGGGGCGTGCTGTTCTGGCGGCTGCTCGCACGCGAGGCAGCGTGGCTTCCGCCGTGGCGCGATCTGCTGATGTGCTGCCGGCGTCTCGAGGCGCGCGGCGAGATCCGCGGTGGCCGCTTCGTCGCCGGTTTCAGCGGCGAGCAGTATGCGGCGCCGGAGGCGATCGCACTGCTGCGCGAGGCGCGGCGCCGCCCGCAGGACGGGCAGTACGTTTCGCTTTCGGGCGCGGATCCGCTGAATCTCGTTGGGATTCTCACCCCCGGGGCGCGCTTGCCCTCCCTCGCGGGCAATCGACTCTTGTACCGTGACGGCATCCCCGTCGCGCTGCTATCGGGGG
>Ga0307472_100000047_pt1 | contig 33147 bp, 28 predicted proteins | sample atmos_gasesAM5C__2_FD_204582 | JGI IMG/M metagenome (GOLD analysis project Ga0307472, IMG submission 204582) | Hardwood forest soil microbial communities from Morgan-Monroe State Forest, Indiana, United States - atmos_gasesAM5C_05 | ecosystem: Environmental > Terrestrial > Soil > Temperate...
TATTGGACCGCACGCATTTCCCGATTTCTTTTTCGTGGGCGCAAGGAGGAGCCCGAACCTGGAGACCATCTGGGTTGGTGCTTCAGCCACACTTTCACGCGCGAAGAAGTCGAGGCTGAATTGCGGGCGGCAGGCTTTCAACCCGTATTCTACAGTGAGGTGGGCGAAGGGCGTGCGGTGGGGATTTCAGAGTAATCGCGCCAGGCGATTCGGCCTCATTTCCGTCAAAGCAAGAGCAACTACAAAGGACACGAAATAGCACAAAGGTTCTCCTTAGTGCGCCTTCGTTGTCCTTGGTGTTTATGGCTTCGTTTCAGCCAATGCTCACAGCGGTATATTCCCATGCTTCTTCGGCGGGTTCTTATCCCGCTTGGTCTGCAGCATCTCCAGCGCCTGGATCAGCTTCTTGCGCGTCTCGCGCGGTTGTATGACCGCGTCGACAAAGCCGCGATCGGCCGCGACGTAGGGATTCGCGAAGCGGTCCCGGAATTCTTCGATCTTCGCCTGTCGCACTTCTTCCCGGTTGGCAGCTGCCTCCAGTTCGCGCTTATAAACGATGTCGACGGCCCCTTCCGGCCCCATAACCGCGATCTCGGCCGTCGGCCAAGCGTAGTTCACGTCGGTGCGGATGTGCTTTGAGGCCATGACGCAATACGCGCCACCGTAGGCCTTGCGCGTGATCACCGTGACTTTTGGGACGGTCGCTTCCGCAAAGGCAAACAGCAACTTCGCCCCGTGCTTGATGATCCCGCCATACTCCTGCTGCGTGCCGGGCAGGAAGCCGGGCACGTCCTCAAAGGTCACCAGGGGAATGTTGAAGCAATCGCAGAAGCGCACGAAGCGCGCGCCCTTGATGGACGCATTGATGTCGAGCGTTCCAGCCAGCATGGCGGGCTGGTTGGCGACAATTCCCACGGAACGCCCATTCAGGCGCGCGAAGCCCACCACAATGTTTTTGGCGTAATGTTCCTGCACTTCGAAGAAGTAGCCGTCGTCGATCACCGCGTGGATCACATCTTTGATGTCATACGGGCGGTTCGACTCGGCGGGGACCATCTTGTCGAGCGCAGGATCGGCACGGTCGATCGGGTCCGTGCACGGACGGCGCGGCGGATCTTCCAAATTGTTGGACGGTACGAAGCTGAGCAGTTCGCGCACCATGGAGAGGCACTCGGCGTCGTCATGCGACAGGAAGTGCGCCACCCCGGAAGTCTCGTTGTGCGTGGTCGCTCCACCCAGCTGATCTTTGCTGACCTCCTCGTGCGTCACCGTCTTGATGACATCTGGACCGGTGATAAACATGTAGGAGGTCTTGTCGACCATCAGGATGAAGTCAGTGATGGCGGGAGAGTAGACCGCGCCGCCCGCGCACGGACCCATGATGGCGGAAATCTGTGGGACGACTCCGCTGTAGAGCGTGTTCCGCAGAAAAATATCGGCGTAGCCGGCCAGCGACATCACGCCTTCCTGGATACGCGCGCCACCCGAATCGTTCAGCCCGATGACCGGCGCGCCCATCTTTGCCGCAAGGTCCATGATCTTCACGATTTTTCCAGCATTGGCCTCCGAGAGCGATCCCCCGAACACCGTGAAGTCTTGCGCGAACAAAAACACAAGTCGGCCCTCGATCCGGCCATAACCGGTGATGAAGCCGTCGCCGTAAAGCTTCTGCTCGCTCATGCCGAAATCGTTGCAGCGGTGCGTGACCAGCTTGTCGGTTTCTTCGAACGTGCCCTCGTCGAGCAGGAACTCGATCCGTTCGCGCGCCGACATCTTGCCTTCCTTGTGCTGCTTTTCACGGCGCCGGGCGCCGCCGCCCTCTTCGGCCAGGTGGTCGCGTTTCTTCAGCTCTTCGAGTTTTTGTTCGAGGTTCATAGCCCACAGATTATAGGCGAGCTACGCACGGGGACGTGTGATCTGGAACGGAGAAGTGATCCGCCGCAGCGGATGCCAGGATTTCCAGAGATTGATTGAATCGGGCGTGCGCTAGTCGTCGCTGTTACCGGTACCGAGCGGCTGGTACTTGTACTGCTTGCCATCCCAGAAAATGACGGAATCGCCGGCGCTCGAATTGGCTTCTTCGGCGAAGATTCCGTTGACTTGCCGCTTGCGGAGCTGCAGCTTGCGGACGGTCACCTTCTTGAACGGCACGTTGATGATTACGAACTTGGCTTTGGGAGAATCCGACCGCCACGCTTCCGGTCCCGCTCCGTGGATCACCAGGATGACCAGGTTTTTTTCCATCAGCTCCTCGGACCCGAAGGTAGAGGTCAACTTCGGATCACCGTAGCCGTAGAAATCGTAAAAGGGATCGACCACTTTGTAATTGTGCTCGGCGGCATCGAGCATCGGCTTCTTGCTGCGCGCTACGATCACCATGTCTTCCACGCCGTCGCCATCGAGGTCGCGCACGAATGGCGTGGACGCCGGAATGAGCGAGAACTCGTTGCCAAATTGCTTGTGGATGAAACTGTCATCGACGACAACAGATTGAGCATTGTTGGTTGCGGACGGTTGCATGGCAGGCGGAACCGTTGCGGGCTGCTGCGCAATGGCTGTCGCAAGGAAGCACCCGGCCACGACGCCCAAGAGAGCTGGAAGACGCAGAAACGACATAGTCTTACTCTAGTCCGCTTGTGGAGAGCGCACTAGAGCATGGAAAGGTACTTCAGGACGTGAACTCTCGGGCTACTTGCGAAAATGCTCCCAGCCTTGCGGCTTGAGTTCGGAACCGACTCCGTTTTCGTTCATTAGTAAAATGCGCTTCCTACGCGTGACGCGCCCAATCAGGGTCACGGGGACACGGGCGATTCGACGGGGCACAGTTTTATTTCGGGGCGCGACAAACAGGAGCTCGTAATCGTCGCCGCCGTGCAGGGCTTGGCGCAAGTCAACCTCCGTGCCGCCCTTCCCGGAAACCGCTCGCGGGATTGCGGGAGCAAAGATTTCGGCCCCCACACCCGATTCCTCGCAGATATGCCCCAAGTCGGTCGAAAGGCCATCGCTGAGGTCAATCATGGCCGAGGCGAGCCTTTTTTCTCGCAAGAACTGGCCGACGCTGATCCGGGGAACAGGATGAAAGTGCCTGGGGAAGTCCTGCAGCCGCATTTTGTGCCCGGCGAAAAGCTCCTGCAAGGCGGCCGACGCTCCTCCAAGCTCGCCCGTGACGTAGATTCGATCACCTGGCCGGGCTCCCGACCGCAAAATGGCTTTTCCCTGCGGCACTGAGCCGAGCACGATGATGTCGGCCAGAATCCCTGCCGGGGATTCGGCAGTATCTCCACCAGCGAGACTGACCTTGAACTCGTCGGCAAGTGCCAGGAATCCTCTCAGGAATCCATCCACCCAGTGTTGCGAAACGCTACGCGGAAGAGCCAGGGAGAGGAATGCTGCAATCGGTTTGCCGCCCATTGCTGCAATGTCACTGAGGCCGCGGGTCAGGCAACGGTGGCCGACCACCTCGGGCGGGTGCCATTCACGGCGAAAATGAATGCCTTCCAGGCTGAAGTCGGTTGTGACGAGGGCCTGCTCGCCTGCCGGCAAGCGTATCGCGGCACAGTCGTCTCCAATGCCGGTCACCAGATTCTCATTTCGGCGTCGGGCAGCCCGCCGTAACCGTGAAACCAGCGCTTTTTCAGCGAGAGGCACGCTACCCAATATAACCATTTATAACCATTGACCATAAGTCGAGCCTAGGCTACCCGGTGCGAAGCGGCCCGTCGGTAATAGCCCAAAGGTCCCGGTTGCTGACTCCGAAGCGGCTCGTCCCGAAGGCCAAGTTCAGATACGGGCCTTGGTAACCAAAATAGAGTCTGTTCCGCGTTGACACGGGGGAATCTGGTTTGTTACCGTTTGGAAGCTGTTTCCGACACCTTTGGCCACCTTAAGTGCTGCATGCCGTACGAATTGCAGACACTCAAGCTTTTGGGCCTTACCCGGTTCCGGTAGGTAGTTGCAGTAGGAGTCAGCAAGCCCCGCATGGGGCAAGGCTTTGGAACTGGGATGCTTCGCCGGACCCCTGTAACCGCAGGCCGTCCGGGCATGGCCCTAAATTTTCATTAACGGAAGGAACGCTTGCGCAAACGCTTCTACATCCTCTTTGTCGCTCGAGATGAGCATGGACAGCTGCGCAAAATTCCTATCCCCGTCCATTATCTCTACATTTTCGTAGTGGGCGCCGCGATCGGTTTCCTGAGCCTGACTGGGATCGCGAGTTCCTATGCGCGGATGCTCCTCAAGGTCTCCAGCTATAACCAGTTACGCACGGAAAAAGAGGATCTGAAGGGGCGTTATTCCCGCCTGGAGCAGGTTGCCAAGGAGCGGGATGTCCAGGTGGCCTCGCTGGGTTCGCTGGCGAGCGAGGTTTCCTCGCTTTACGGGTTGAAGTCGGATCCCATCCTTGTGACCGCTGCCGAGGATCAGGTGCGGGCGTCTGAGGTGAATTCCTCGCTCGACCAGCTCTACGCTTTGAAGAATTCGGCTCTCACGGGGGCCACCACTACCGGTCTTTCCCTTGGCCTGACCCGTAACGCGACTACCGCCGATTGGCTGCGGGCAAACTCCGCTCCCAACCTCTGGCCGGTCGAAGGTCAGGTGACGGGGTCATTCGGCGAACGCATCGATCCGTTCAATGGTGAAGGCGCGTTTCATACCGGGGTCGATATCGCGGCCACGGTGGGCCAGCCAGTCGTCGCACCCGCGGATGGCGTCGTGGATTTCGCCGACTTTATGGGCGGGTACGGTCGAGCGATCATTCTTGAGCACGGTCACGGCATCGTTACGCGCTTCGGACACCTTTCCGGCTTCGCGGTTGCCTCCGGCCAGCACGTCCGCCGCGGCGACGTAATCGGCTATGTTGGCCTCAGCGGCCGCAGCACCGGTCCACACCTGCATTACGAGGTCCGCATCAACGACACCCCTGTGAATCCCTATAAGTATCTGCGCATCAACGTGGCGCATACGGGCGGATTTGCAGCGGGAAGCTAGGAAACAGTTCTCAGTTCCCCAACTCGAAAAACGAGTTCCTAAGTACCTAGTCTCGGTACCTCTACGCTCGACGTGTTCATGGAGGAGTCGCCCGATAATGCTTGGCGTTACTTATCGCGCAAGCTGGAAACTCGAAACTGGGAACTGCGAACTGAGAACCAAGCCTATTGCCGCAGCCCCATCCAGCGCTCCGACACTACCAGCGAATTGCCGGGGTTCTGGGGATCGTAGCGCACGGAAGTTGGCAGGCCGAGGCGGCAGGAATGCAGGTTGACCCACTGGCGCAAGTAGGTAATGTCCTGCGAAGCTTCGTAGGAGACGCCCGCGACGTCGTACTGGTAGATCAGCATGGTGGAGGTGCGCTGCCCGTCGAAGGGAAGCTCCTGCACGTCGATGACGGTGCCGTCGGTAATGCGCCCGACGCTATCGAGCCATTCCCGTCGCTTGCGCTCGAGTTCTTCCGCACTCTTCGGCTTGCGCCGCAGCAGAAAATACGCGCTGGATGCGATGGCTGCGCCACCGAGGATCAGACTGTAAATACGAAATGGATTCATGACCGACCGGAAGGAAACAGCCGCACACCGCGACAACTTCCCGATAGAACAGCATAAGCTGGAATCCTGAATCGCGGAAGAGGGGACGGCGTTACGAACGGGCAAGCCCAACCCGCGCCGCTCTGGCTATTCGTCGGTCACCGGATTTCGCAGGGTGCCGACTCCTTCCACCCACACTTCGATCACATCGCCCGCGACCACCGGCCCCACGCCTTTGGGCGTTCCGGTGGCGATAAGATCACCGGGCAGCAGGGTCATCACTTGCGCAATGTAGCGGATCACCAACTCCAGCGGAAAAATGAAATCGCGGGTGTTGCCGTCCTGGCGAATCTCGCCATTGACGGTGGTCTTCACGCTGATGCCGGCCCAGGGATCAATCTCGTCGGTGACGATCGGACCGACCGGGCAGAACGTGTCGAATCCCTTGGCGCGGGCCCATTGCCCGTCTTTTTTTTGCAAGTCGCGCGCGGTGAAGTCGTTGAGGCCGGTGTAACCCAGGATGTAGGGACGCACGTCGTCAGAGTCGGACAGTTTGTAGCACGGCTTGCTGATCACGACGCCAACTTCGCCTTCATAGTCGGTCCGTTCGGAAAGACGGGGGCGGCGAATCGTTCCTCCCGACTCAATCAGCGAAGTGGTGGGCTTAAAGAAAAGCAGAGGCTCGGTCGGAACTTCATTGCCGAGTTCATTGGCATGCTCGCGATAGTTGCGCCCGACGCACACAATCTTCGACGGGCGAACGGGCACGCTCAGCTCAGCTTCGCTTAAGGGAATGTGAGCCATTTGCTTGGTGCGCAGATCCTCCATATCGCCTCCTACTTCTTCAGGAGGCGTTACCAGCAAGCGAGTGATTTCGTCTCGTCCCTCGACCGATTCGACCAGGCCATAGCGCACGTCACCGTTCAAATGAAAGCGGCAATATTTCATAGAAATTTATCTAAACACAAAGGGCGCGAAGTCACACGAAGGAAATTGGGCGTCGACGAAAATCATGAACACGGAAGCCGCCGTCACGGCGCTGACGGAACACTTTCCGACGCTTCCTCCGAGCGGGCACTCTCATTGCCACGCGCATCCACTGCAGATATCGCGTACAGATAAGCCTTTCCGGCCGAAACATTCGCGTCACGGAACGCAGGCGCCTTCACCAGTTCTGTGTTGATCTTTACCGGCGGCCCGCCTGGTTCATGGCGATACACGTTGTATCCGGCGAGGTCGGCATCAGTGTTCGGAGCCCACACCAAGTCCATGAAGGGCGGTTGTCCGGGGCCGGAGAAAACAGCCTGCAGCCCGGTAGGCACGGCCGGTGGATAAACATCATTTGTGAAGACTTTCTGGGGAGTTGAATCGTCCCCTTCAATGGTGGCTATGATGCAATCGGAATTAGGGCCACCGCCTTCCTGAGATGGCGTTCGGGGGCAAGGCCCATTGCCTGGCGGCAATATCACCACGGTCACGGGAGTGATCCGGTACTCGTAAGTTTTCTGCCACCCGATCGTGCGGTCTTCAAAGCGGCCGGCTGTACATTCCACATCGGCGAGGGCTACGTCGGTGCCGCTATCGGGCGTGCGTCGATAAATCCGATCGATATAGCGAAGATTTGACAAGGGATTCTGAGATTGATCGCAACTCCAGGTGAGCACCACGCCATCCGCTGTGACCTGCGGATGAAAGTTCGTTGGGGGCAGCAGGGTCGGGGCAAGTGGGACATGCACCTGGTTCGACAACCCGGCGCCACGCCCGTGCAGGTTCAAAGGCTCTACGGCATAAGTCGCTATCCTGGTTGGATTCTGTTGCTGCAGTTCTTGGGGCAGCGTGTCCACGAAGCTTGCTTGCACCTTGGGATTGACGACACTTTTTTTCTCTGGGACATTCGCGACTGGCCCCACATTGCCGACCGGCGTGCCGCAGGTGCTCAGCAGGGCTTCGACCCCGCGGCAAATGTGCGTCGGCCCCGGATGTCGCACAGTCTGCCGATCCATGGTTTGCGTGGGCACGCTCCAAAACAAATAGACGTGGTCGCCCTTGCGCAGGGCACGCAGATCGGTGGGTGGCTTGGGCAACTCGAGAGAGGGAGGCAGCGGCGCCTGCACCGAAGCGCATCCCGCCAGCAAAGCAGCGAGGGCAAGTACCGCACTCCAGCCGAAGAATTTGCAGGGCGAACTCATCCAAGAGAACAATCAGCGTAACATGCGGAAGAATTCACCACAGAGGCACAGAGAAAACCCACCTGGGCGCCTTCGAAAACGAAAGATAAGCAATTTGCGTTCGGAAACTGTCCGACCTCGCATCGGAAACCAGCTCTTCTCTGTGTCTCTGTGACTCTGTGGTGGAGAGCACTCCGCACTAATTGCCTAGCCCACCAACTCCTTCGCGGCGTCGCGGAATACCTTCGTGTGCTGATCGATATCTTCCTTCGACGTGACCGGTGACATCAGCGCCATATTGTGGAAAGGCGTCAATAGAATTCCGCGATTCATGGCATAGAGGTGCATGAAGCGCTCCAACTCGAAGTCCATCGCGTCATGCGCCTCGGTTCCATTTCTGGGCGTTTGCGGCGCAAACAGATACTCGGCACGACAGCCGAGACGCGTGACCGTCCAGGGCAAATCGAACTCGGCAATTGCTTTCGCAACCCCTTCCGTCCAGCGCTCCGCCATAGGAATCATGCGATCGAACGCTTCCTTCGTGAGTACCTTCTGCAGCGTCGCACGCATGGCTGCCAGTGATAGTGCGTTGCCAGCAAGCGTACCGCCGATACCGCCGGTATCGCAGTCTTCCAGATTCTGGCGCTCCAGGATGCACTGCGCGACTTCAGCACTAAAACCGTAGGCAGCTCCGGGAACGCCACCCGCAATCGGCTTTCCGAAAACCAGGAAATCTGGCTCCAGATTTTCCGCGCGGGTGTAGCCGCCCGGACCGGCGCAGATGGTGTGCGTTTCGTCAATAATCAGCAGCGTGCCGTACCGGCGCGTGATCTCGCGCAGAGCCGCATGGTATGCGGGCTGGGGCAGCACGATGCCCACGTTCGTCAAGGCCGGCTCCGCCAGGACACAGGCGATGTCTTCTCTCTTCAGTGAGGCTTCGAGTGCACTGAGGTCGTTGAATTCGACGACAGTTGTGGTCACGCTGGGATCGACCGCAGGCCCAATGTTTCCGCGACGTGCCTTCGCTACGCCATCGGCAAGCGTAATAAAGCTCTCGTCCACCGTGCCGTGGTAGCACCAATTGAACACTAGAATCTTCGGTCTTGCCGTGATGTGGCGCGCCAACCGAATAGAGAAGCGATTCGCGTCGGTCGCGGTGAGGGCGAATTGCCAGTACGGCAGCCCAAACCGCTTCTGCAACTCTTCGCCCACGACAATGGCGTCTTCGCTTGGCAGCATCAGGGTGATGCCGCGGCGAGCCTGCTGCTCCACCGCCGAAACTGTGGCAGACGGAGAGTGTCCCGTCATGGCGCCGGTATCGCCCAGGCAGAAATCGACGTAGCGGTGGCCATCGACATCGAAGAACTCCGCGCCTCGCGCCTCGCGCACAAACGGAGGGAACGCGCCGGCCCACTTCGCCATCCAGTTCATGGGCACGCCACCGAGCAGAGATTTGCGCGCGCGCTCAAACAGGGTCGCGGATTTCGGCCGGTCAGCAACGAACTTCTGCTGCTCGCGTTGCATGAGGGATTGCAGACGTGTGCGGTCAATGGTGCGCATGACTCTCCTGAGCTTTCGCGAAGTTGGGAGTGTAAGCGGGTGGAAGTGAGAGGTGCAAGTGTGCTGACTTGAAAGAAAAGCCCCACGTCCCGAAAAGCGCGAGACGTGGGGCACCCTGCTTTGAACTCGTTACAGGATGTAGCGCGACAAATCCTGGTCCTTCACAATGTCCGATAGCATCTTGCCGACGTAAGCGGCATCTACGGTGATCTGCTGGCCCTTTTTCTCGGGGGCTTCGAAGCTGATCTCGTCGAGCACGCGCTCCATGATCGTGTGCAGGCGGCGCGCACCGATGTTCTCCGTGCCTTCGTTTACACGGAATGCGAAGCGGGCTACTTCCTCGAGCGACTCATGTGTGAACTCCAGCTTCACGCCCTCAGTCTCGAGCAGGGCCGTGTACTGTTTGACCAGCGAGGACTTGGGTTCCGTGAGAATCCGGATAAAGTCGTCCATCGTTAACGACTGCAGCTCCACCCGGATCGGAAAGCGCCCCTGCAGTTCGGGGATCAAGTCACTCGGCTTGGAAACGTGGAATGCGCCCGCGGCCACGAACAGGATGTGATCGGTGCGCACCATGCCATAGCGCGTGTTCACAGTGGTGCCTTCGACGATGGGGAGGATGTCGCGTTGTACACCTTCGCGCGAGACATCGGGGCCGTGCCCGCTTTCGCGCCCGGCAATCTTGTCAATTTCGTCGAGAAACACGATGCCGGAGTTTTCGACGCGATCGATGGCGGTGCGGGTGACCTGGTCCATGTCGATCAGGCGCTGCTCTTCTTCCTGGATCAGATATTCGAAGGCTTCGTTCACCTTCATCTTCCGCTTCTTGCTGCGCTGCCCGAATATGTTGGGCAACATGTCCTTGATGTTGACGTCCATCTCTTCGACACCCTGGTTCGAGATGATTTCGAAGGACGGGAAATTGCGTTCGCGGACCTCGAGCTCCACCATCCGCTCGTCCAGTTTGCCTTCGCGCAGTTGCTGACGCAGCTTTTCGCGGGTACGCGATTGCGAGTCGCCCACTTCAGTCGAGCCCTCGATCACCACGCCGCCGCTGCTTGGTTCCTGCGCACGGGGCGCCGAAGGCGGTAGCAACAGGTCGAGCAATCTCTCTTCTGCGTTCAGCTCGGCTTTGTCGGCGACGTCTTCCAGCTTTTCCCCCCGGATCATGTCGATCGCGATCTCGACCAAATCCCGGATCATCGACTCCACATCTCGACCAACGTATCCCACTTCCGTGAACTTCGAAGCCTCGACCTTCAGGAAAGGCGAGTTGGTCAACTTCGCGAGGCGCCGGGCGATCTCTGTTTTGCCGACCCCCGTAGGCCCAATCATGATGATGTTCTTGGGGATGATTTCCTCCGCGAGATCGGGCGTGAGCTTCTGGCGGCGCATGCGGTTGCGCAGAGCAATCGCCACGGCGCGCTTTGCGTCTTTCTGGCCGACGACATACTTGTCGAGTTCAGCTACAATCTCGCGCGGCGTCAGGTCGTCTAATGCGAGCTGTTCTTCTTCAGCGGTTGGGGGTAGATAGATAGCCATAAATCAGTCGTTAGCTGTTAGTCGTTGGTCGTTAGCAAAACTAGCGGCCACAAGCTACCAGCCAACTACAGCTCCTCAATCGTCACACTATCGTTCGTATAGATGCACATTTTGCCGGCGATTTTCATCGCCTGCTCCGCAATTTCGCGTGCGGAAAGTTTGGTATGTCCCGCCAGCGCTTCTGCGGCGGCCTGGGCAAATGGACCACCGGAGCCGATTGCTGCGATTCCAGTGTCGGGCTCGATCACATCGCCCTGCCCGCTCAGCAGAAACGTTTGATCCTTGTCGCAGACCAGCAGCAGGGCTTCCAGGTGACGCAAGAACTTGTCAGTGCGCCAGTCCTTGGCGAGTTCCACCGCAGCACGTCCAATATTCCCATGGTACTGCTCCAGCTTTGATTCGAAGCGGCTGAAAAGCGAAAATGCGTCGGCGGTCGAGCCCGCAAAACCCGCTAAAATCTTGTCCTGGTACAAGCGCCGAATCTTCTTGGCACTGTGTTTAATTACGGACTCGCCCAGCGTAACCTGCCCATCCCCAGCCAGAACCACCTTGCCATCGCGGCGAACGGATAAAACTGTCGTGGAACGTATCAGTCTCTTTTTCGTCATGAGCGCAATCCTTGATTATAACAGCGCAGGACGGAGCTTCGGGTGGGCGCTCTGAAGGAAGAGAGTCGACGGGCGGGGACGCCCGTCGCTCCACAGCCTACTGAACTGGAGCCTACGCGTGAACTGGCTGGGGCCTGGTTGCCAGCAACTGGCGGAGCACGTACTGCAGAATGCCGCCATTGGCGTAATACTGGGCTTCCTGTGGCGTATCGATGCGCACCACGGCCTGGATCTCCGTGGCTTTGCCATCTTTCGTCGCTTTCACCTTGATTTGCCGGCCCGCTGAGAAATGCTCGACCACATCGCGAATCCCGCTGATCTCGAATACTTCCTCGCCGGTCAGCTTTAAGGACTCGGCGTTTTGGCCGGGCAGGAACTGCAATGGCAGAATGCCCATGCCGACCAGATTCGAGCGGTGAATGCGCTCGTAACTCTCCGCGATGACCGCCCGCACGCCCAGCAGACGCGGGCCTTTCGCCGCCCAATCGCGCGACGAACCGGAGCCGTATTCCTTCCCCGCGAGAATCACCAGCGGCACGCCCTCCGCGATGTACTTCGCGGATCCATCGTAGATCGACATTTCTGTGCCGTCCGGTAAGTGGCGCGTAAAGCCGCCCTCCGTGTTCACCATCCTGTTACGCAGCCGGATGTTCGCAAATGTCCCCCGTACCATGACTTCGTGGTTCCCACGGCGTGAGCCGTAGGAGTTGAAGTCTCCCGGCTTCACTCCATGTTCCATCAAATATCGACCTGCAGGGCTGTCTTTCTTGATCGAGCCCGCCGGGGAGATGTGGTCGGTGGTGACGCTGTCGCCGAGCACGGCGAGCACGCGTGCTGCCTTGATGTCCTCGACGGCCGATGGCTTCAACGTCATGTCATCGAAATAGGGAGCCTGCCGGATGTAGGTCGAGTCCTTTTCCCAGACATAGGTTTGTCCTTGCGGCACGGGTAAAGAGCGCCAGTGCGAGTCGCCGTCATACACCTCGCCGTAACTCTTGCGGAACATACTGGAAGTAATCTGCTGGACTGCCTCTTCCACCTCCTTCTGCGTCGGCCAGATGTCCGCCAGATGCACCGGCTTTCCGTCTTTGCCGCGGCCCAGGGGATCTTTCTTCAGGTCAACGTCGACCCGGCCGGCCAGCGCGAACGCAACTACGAGCGGCGGCGACATCAGATAATTTGCCCGAACCTCGGAGTTGATGCGTCCTTCGAAATTCCGGTTCCCCGAGAGCACGGATGCGACGACCAGGTTTTTCTCGTCGATAGCCTGCGAGACTTCCGTCGGCAGCGGCCCCGAGTTTCCGATGCAGGTCGTGCAACCGTAACCCACCAGATTAAATTTGAGCTTCTCGAGATACGGTAAAAGGCCCGCCTTCGCCAGGTAATCGGTAACGACTTTCGAACCAGGGGCGAGCGAAGTCTTCACCCATGCCGGAGTCTCGAGTCCGCATTCCACGGCTTTCTTCGCCAGCAGCCCAGCGGCCATCAGGACCGAAGGATTCGAAGTATTCGTGCAGCTCGTAATCGCCGCAATTACTACGCTGCCGTGCTTGAGGGCATTTTTCACCTCGGCCGGCACGTGTTCTTCGACACGGGAATCCTCCACACCGACCGCCGTGGGATTGCCGCCCTCGGCTTCCCAGCGATTCTCCTGCCTTACCGCGCTGTCCATGGAAACACCCGCAGCCGGTTTCGCCTTCGGCTTGATCAGGGAAGGCAATGCCTGCCGAAACGACTCGCCTGCATTCGACAAGGCGACCCGATCCTGCGGCCGCTTCGGACCCGCGAGGCTCGGTTCGACAGTCGCCAGATCGAGCGAAAGCAACTCGGAATATTGCGCCTCCGGAGTCTTCTCATCATGAAACAGCCCCTGCTCGCGCGCATACGCTTCGACCAGCGCGATCTGCTCTTCCGAACGCCCGGTTAGTTGCAGGTAGCGGAGGCTTTCCTTGTCGATAGGGAAAATGCCGCAGGTGGCGCCGTATTCGGGCGACATGTTGGCGATGGTCGCCCGATCGGCGAGTGGCAGATCGCGCAAACCCGGTCCGAAATACTCCACGAACTTGCCGACCACCCCGTGCTTACGCAGCATCTCAGTGATGGTGAGTACGAGGTCGGTGGCGGTCGCCCCTTCGCGCAAACGTCCAGTCAACTTCACGCCCACGACCAGGGGGATGAGCATCGAGACCGGTTGCCCCAGCATGGCAGCCTCTGCCTCAATTCCACCAACACCCCAGCCGAGCACACCCAGCCCATTGATCATGGTGGTGTGCGAGTCGGTGCCGACAAGCGTGTCGGGATAAGCCATGCGCTTACCGTCGGTTTCCTGCACGAAGACCACACGCGCCAGAAATTCCAGGTTCACCTGATGCACGATGCCCGTGTCTGGGGGAACGATGGCGAGATTGTGGAACGCTTTCTGTCCCCAGCGTAGGAACGCATAGCGTTCCTTGTTGCGCAGGAACTCCAGCTCGGCATTCAACCCGAACGCTTTCGCGCTGCCGAACTCATCCACCTGCACCGAGTGATCGATGACCAACTCAGCGGGCTGTAGGGGATTGATGAGCTTGGGATCGCCCCCCAATCGCTTCATGGCATCGCGCATCGCGGCCAGATCGACAACCGCTGGAACTCCGGTGAAATCCTGCAGCAGCACGCGGCTCGGCGTGAACGCGATTTCCTTATCCGGCTTCGACTTGCTATTCCACGCGGCGAGCGCGCGCACTTCGTCCTTGGTGACATTGTGGCCGTCTTCCGTGCGCAGCAGGTTCTCCAGCAGGATTCGCAAAGAGTAGGGCAGGTGTCTGGTCGAGATGCCCTGCTTGTCAAGCGCGTCGAGCCGATAGATGCTGTATTCCCTGCCGAGGACTTTGAGGACCGAGCGACTATTAAAGCTGTTCATATCACTCTAGTTTAGTCGTTCTGCGGAGGATTTCGTAGTGGCGCAACCCTCCCACACGAGCTTCGTCACTACTTTGCGCGAAGCAGCAGGACCGGCACGCTGATATGGTGTTGCACTCGACTGGCGGTCGTGCCGAGGAAAACGTCGGCGAGGAAGCGATGTCCGTGAGTACTCATGGCGACCAGGTCACAGCCACGGTCTTCTACCCACCTGATGATCTCGTTGGCGGGCTCACCAAACGCCAGTTCCGCTTCGGCCGGGATGCCGGCAGACTGGAACTCGCTCTGCACCTTTCGCAAATATTCCGTGTCTTCGGTGATTTCCGGGCTCACGGCGTCGGGGCCATAGGTTCGCGCCGCCCACCCATCAGCGACGTGCAGCAGCACCAGGCGACTCTTGGCCAATTTGGCAAGCTGCTTCACGTGTTCAAGGATCGCTCGGTCACTCGGGGTGCCATCCAAGGTGACCAGAATGGTGTCATACATGTTGTCCTCTTGCGGCGTGGACTCTCACCCGCCCCGGATGACTTGCCAGGCCGTCTTCAGCGATTCCGGCAGACCATAAATGTCCATGCACGTGATAAGGATAGCGCTCCCCCAACCGGCCAGCAGAAGAAACCAGCCCAGCCTCCACTCGCCCATACGTTTGCCGGAACTTGTGAATTGCAGGAGAGGAAACATGGCGAAGGGCAGCTGCAAAGCGAGCACGACCTGGCTGAGCGTCAGCAAATCGGTCACGCTGCTTTCCCCGTGAAGTCCGATGATCAATACCGCGGGTGAAATCGCCAGCGTTCGCGTGATCAGGCGCCGCACCCAGGGCCGAATGCGCCAGTGCATGAAGCCCTCCATGACGACCTGTCCTGCCAGGGTTCCAGTGATGGTGCTGCTCTGTCCCGCCGCCAGCAAAGCAACGGCAAAAAGCGTGCTCGCAAACGCGGTTCCCAGCAACGGGGCCAGGGTCAGGTAAGCTACCCGGATCCAATCGCTGTCGGGCGCGAAGTGGACCAAAGTTCCATCCGACACGGGCACACTCGCCTTGCCAAAGAATACCGTCGCAGCGAGCACTAATATCGCCGCATTTACGCAAAAGGCAATCGACAATGCGACGACCGAATCGAGCGTGTTGAACTGAATGGCCCGCCGTATGGACGACGCATCCTTCTGGAAGCGGCGGCTCTGCACCAGGGCGGAATGCAGGTAGAGGTTGTGTGGCATGACGGTCGCCCCGATGATTCCTATGGCCACGTACAACATGCCTGCCTGGCGGAAATGCGGCGACAGCAGAGCCTGTCCCATTTCCCGAAAACTGGGGTGAGTCTGGGGAAGCACAAAGATCTCGATGAAGTAACAAATCGCGATGGTGGCGATCAGTACTACTACAACGGCTTCGATCGCGCGCATTCCGAAGCCCTGCAGAGCAAGTAGCAGTAAAACGTCCAGGGCGGTAATCAGGACTGCCCAGAACAGTGGGATATGAAACAAGAGATTAAGCGCGACCGCGCTTCCGAGCACTTCCGCCAAATCGCAAGCGCCAATGGCAAGCTCGCTCACCAGCCAGTTTGGCCAACGCGTCCACTTCGGATACCAGTCGCGGCAGCACTGGGCCAGATCCTTGCCCGTGACGACCCCTAAGCGAGCAGAAATGACTTGCATGAAAACGGCCATGAGGCTGGAGAGCGCGACCACCCAGAGCAGGCCGTACTTGTACTGCGCGCCGCCTTGCAAGTCCGTTCCCCAGTTTCCCGGATCCATGTAGCCGACGCTCACCAGAATTGCAGGGCCTACAAACGCCCTCCACTGCGGCCAGAAACCCGCGCCCGCGTCGGGCACCGCGATGGAACTGTGCACATCTTCCAGGGAAGGGCGATGGAGCAACTCGGGGCTGTCCGCGGCGAGAGTACGGTGCGGCGATGCGAGGGGTGCACGGTTTTCGGCGTCGCTCATCGGAGGGCTCTCCGTGCCTTGCCAACACGCGCAAACCGGGACATGAAACCAGTGTACACTACTCCGGCTTAGCTACAGTTAACTATGAAGAGCGGGAGATCAGGGTGCAGGCGTCAGCCAGACTTTTTCCGCAGCCAGCCGGCCCAGGATTCCCGCGCCCTTCGAGGTACGCACGGAAACGGTCTGATCATAGTTGCGCTCAAGCAGATCGAGCCGCACTCCGGGCCGGATGCCGCGCGCCTCGAGGAACTCCAACAACTGCCGATCGCGCTCGTAGATTCCGCTGATCAGGTAATGTTTGCCCGTCTGGGCCTCTGAAAGAAGTTGCAGACCGCGACGGCGACGGCTGCGCGGACTTTCGCGCTCACTTAGGTTGCCATGCGGGCAGGCACCGCCGGGACCGAGTTTGGCGAGAAGCCGCGCCTCGAAGTCGGGCGAGACGGCGTGCTCCAGGCGCTCGGCTTCGTCGTGCACCTTGTACCACTCCATCCCGAAGACTTCTGAAAGCATTCGCTCGATGAGGTGATGGCGCAGCGTGAGCCGGCGAGCGATCCTCCGTCCGCTAGCAGTGAGGCGCACCTTGCCGTCCGCCTGCACGCGAACGAAGCCGTCTTTCTTCAGGCGGCGGAGCGCCATGGTCACCGCGGGTGGAGACACCTTCAGCCAGTGCGCCAAGGTTGCGGAAATGACCGTTTCCCCTTCACTCTCCGCCTCCAGGATGGCCTTCAGGTAATCTTCTTTAGAAACCGTGATCATTGTTTGGATTATAAGGCGAAGTTAAGCGCAGTTAACTAGGAAATCAGAAGCAGCACTCAGCCGTGAGCTTTCAGCTATCAGAAAAATTACCGATGGCTGCTGGCTGACAGCGGAAGGCTAACAGCCCCTCGCGACGTTGACATCGCTCTTCGCTCCCCCTAACCTTGACTGTCCCGAGCTATGAAAGTTCTCGTCATTGGTGGCGGCGGTCGCGAGCATGCCCTGGTCTGGAAACTGGCGCAATCTCCGCGTATCACGAAGCTCTATTGCGCGCCCGGCAACGGAGGCATCGCGCTCGATGCCGAATGCGTGCCGGCCGACGTAAAGAATCTGGATTCGCTCGTCGCTCTCGCGACGAAGTTGCAGCCCGATCTGACAGTCGTGGGCCCTGAGTTGCCTCTCACATTGGGCGTGGTCGATGAATTTCAGAGGCACGGGTGGCCCATTTTCGGCCCGACGCGAGCGGCCGCGCAACTTGAATCAAGTAAAAGCTTCGCCAAGGAGTTCATGCAGCGGCATCGCATTCCCACCGCGCACTATGCCATCTGCAAAACGGTCGATGAGGTTCGGGCGACGCTACCTCATTTCCACACGCCGATTGTCGTTAAGGCGGATGGCCTGGCGGCGGGCAAAGGCGTAGTCGTCGCCAAGACGAAAGAGGAGGCTGCTTCGGTCGCCGCCGAGATGTTGAGCGGCAAGATGGTGGGCGCGGCTGGCACGCTGGTCGTATTGGAAGAGTGCCTGACCGGCGACGAGCTTTCCTTTCTCGTCTTCAGCGATGGCGAGCGCGTGGTTCCTTTGGTCGCAGCGCAGGATCACAAGCGTGTCGGCGATGGCGACTCTGGGCCAAACACCGGCGGCATGGGCGCGTACTCCACGGCGACGATCATCGATGAGAAGATGCGCGACTGGCTCGTCCACCATATTGCCGAACCTGTCATCGCCGGCATGAAGGCGGAAGGTGCCGAATACAAAGGCGTCTTGTATTGCGGGCTCATGATGACCGCGCGCGGCCCGATGGTGCTCGAGTTCAATTGCCGGTTCGGCGATCCCGAGACTCAGCCCATCCTGATGCGCCTGGAAAGCGACCTTGTGGAAGCGCTCGAGGCCTCGGTAGGCGGACGTGTCAGCGAGGGCGACTTTCGCTGGTCGCCCGACGCCTCGGCCTGCGTGGTTATCGCGTCAGCCGGGTACCCTGGAACCTTTGAAGCCGGCAAGAAGATCGCCGGTCTGGAGAGCGTCGGCGCGATGGAGGGAGTCAAAGTTTTCCATGCTGCCACCAGCAGGCGGGACGACGTCTACTTCACATCGGGTGGGCGAGTTCTGGGCGTGACGGCGTGCGCCCCCGATCTTGCGACAGCGGTCGAGCGCGCGTACGCGGCGGTTTCCATGATCGGTTTCGAAGGCATGCACTACCGCAAAGACATCGCGGCTCGCGCATTGAAAAAATAGGCTTGGTTTTATTTTGGCGGCAATTGTGGGAGGACGATGAGCAAGCCACAGGTTTCGATCGTGATGGGGAGCGACTCTGATCTTGAAATCATGCGCGAGGCCGGCAAGGCGCTGGATGAATTCGGCATCGCCTACGAAATGGATGTGACCTCGGCGCACCGCTCGCCCGATCGCACGGCGGAATTCGCGCGGCAGGCGGCTGGCCGCGGCATCCGCGTCATTATTGCAGGAGCAGGCGGGGCGGCTCATCTTGCCGGAGTGATTGCGGCGCACACGACTTTGCCGGTCATCGGTGTGCCCATTCCCTCCACTTCCCTCCAAGGCATGGATTCATTGCTCGCAACCGTGCAAATGCCGGCCGGAATTCCAGTGGCCACCGTCGCCATTGGCAAGCCAGGCGCCACCAATGCAGGAATTCTGGCGGCTCAGATAATCGGACTTTCCGACAGCGCCGTCGCCAAGAAGCTCGATGCGCACAAGGAAAAACTGGCCCGCGGCGTGGAAGAGAAGTCGAAGAAGTTGAAGAGTTCGCAGAGCGTGTAGCTACATTCTGCAGGATGCAAAAAGCTTTTAACCGCGAAGGTCGCGAAGAAAGGCCGCCAAGGCCGCAAAGAAAAACAGTTTAATCGGAGCGTATCTCCGCACGAACAAAAGAAGCTTTTCTTCGCGATCTTCGCGCATCCTTTGCGAACTTCGCGGTTAAAAGCTCTGTTTTGTCGCCTTCGTGCTTGCGACGGTTAAAAGCTTTGCTTTGTCACCGCGGAATCTGTTCCTCCGGGAACTCCACTTCCAATCCCAGCGGATCCGTAAAGCGATTGGTCAGATTTGCAAGGCCGGTCAGCAGATGCAAATCGACAATCTCCGCATCGTTGAAGTGCTTCTTCAGCGCAGCGAAGTCCGCGTCGTTCACGGAATGCGGGTCGCGAGTAAGCTTTTCCGAGTAAGCAACGGCCGTTCGCTCCTTTTCGGTGAAGCGCGAATAGTCGCCGGCCTGCAACGCTTTCCAGTCATCCGGGGTCAGGCCGGCGCGCTTGGATGAAGCCAGGTGATGCTGCAGGCAATAGTGACAGCGATTGATCATGGACGTGCGAATGTAAATGAGTTCGTAGAGCTTGCGGTCGAGCGAGCGGCCCACGCTGGCGTAAAAACCGAGAAAGTTTTTCAGCATGTCTGGCCTGTGCGCCAGCGCCTTCTGCGCGTTGCCGGGCTTGCCTTTTAGTTTCTGTTCATAAATCTCTTTGACCTCTGGCGGGGCATGGTCGGGTTCGATGAGTGCGATTCGTGCCATAAGAATGCGGCCTCCGTTCGTTGGATATAATACGCGGCAGAGCTGTTTCCGTCCTTTCGCCTGATTGGAGCCCTCCGCTGAAAATGCTTCGCACCCGTGCCATTACCATTGAAGATGTGCCGCTGCTCCGGCGGATGATCGTGGAATTTGCGACCTTCGAACGTCTGGCCGATCAAGTCACCATAACCGAGGAAAGGCTCGCACGCGACATTGTGGGCTCAAGTCCGCGCTTCCGAGGTTTGCTGCCGGAGTGGGACGGCCAGGTCGCGGGGTATGCGATTCACTTCAATTTCTACAGCAGCTTCGAAGGACCCGGCCTGTTTATCGAAGACATCTACGTGCGCCAGGAATTCCGTAGCAAGGGAATTGGAAAAGCGCTGATGGCAGAGATTGCGGCCATCGCTTTGCGCGAGGGATTGGTGGCGTTACGCTGGGAAGTGCTCGATTGGAATCGGCCGGCCATCGACTTCTACAAAAGATTAGGGGCGACATTTCTCGATGATTGGAAGGCAGTGCGGCTCGAAGGAGAAGGGTTGAGACGACTGGCGGGGCTTACGCAATGAACAGGGTTCGCATTATAGGAGCCGGCTTGGCCGGGTCGGAAGCAGCGTGGCAGTGTGCGCGGCGCGGGATCGCGGTCGAACTGTGCGAGATGCGCCCGGTGCGCTCCACGCCTGCGCATCAGACCGGAGACTTCGCGGAACTGGTGTGCTCGAATTCGTTGAAGTCCGCCAGCGTGAACACCGCACCCTGGCTGCTCAAAGAGGAAATGCGGCGCGCTGGATCATTGCTGCTCGAGATTGCGCGGGCATGCTCGGTGCCCGCCGGACATGCGCTGGCCGTCGATCGCTCGACGTTCTCGGCGAAGGTGACAGCGACGGTTTCGCGAGAGCCGCTGATTACAGTGCGGCGGGAGGAGGTTGCTCGCGTCAACGAGGGTGACATCACCATCATCGCCACCGGCCCTTTGACGTCGGATGCGCTGGCGTCGGAGATCGAGCGCTTGAGCCAGGCGAGTGGCGACGTTGAAAGTTCACGGGCGGGGGCATCCGCGCTGCCTTCGCCAAGCGAATTGTCCTCACCACACCGGCTCTACTTTTACGATTCGATCAGTCCGATTGTGGAGGCTGACTCCATCGATATGGCTAAGGTGTATCTTTCGGCACGCTACGACAAAGGGACCGCCGACTACATCAATTGCCCCATGACGCGGGAAGAGTATGACCGCTTCTACGACGCGCTGGTCGCGGCCGAGTCGGTGGAGGAGCGCGCTTGGGAGAAGCTCAACTACTTCGAAAGCTGTCTGCCGATTGAGGAGATCGCTCGCCGTGGCCGCGATACCCTGCGCTTCGGGCCGATGAAGCCGGTGGGTTTGCGAGATCCGCGCACTGGCAAGCCGCCCTACGCTGTCGTGCAATTACGCCAGGAGAATCTGCGCGCCGATTCCTACAACCTGGTCGGGTTTCAGAATCATTTGAGGTTCGGCGACCAGGCGCGCGTTCTGCGCCTGATTCCCGGTCTTGAAGATGCGCGCTTCTTGCGTTACGGGCAGATTCACCGCAATACCTACATCAACGCGCCCACCCTGCTGCGGGAAACGCTGCAGATGAAAGCGCATCCACGCGTGCTGTTCGCCGGCCAGATCTGCGGCGTGGAAGGTTATGTTGAGTCGATTGCGACGGGTTTGATGGCTGGGGTGCATGCAGCCGCCCTAGCCTCGGGCACTGAGCCTGTGGCGGCGCCCCGAACGTCGGCATTTGGGTCGCTGGTGCATTACGTCACTCATGCCGATCCGCGGAACTTTCAGCCGGCGAACATTACGTTCGATTTGTTGCCACCCTTGGAGAAACGCGTACGGGACCGGCAGGAGAGGCATCGTTTACAGTGCGAGGCTGCTTTGCGGGAGTTCGATGGCTGGGTGGAGCGCGTCGGCGCAGTGGCGGCTTAGTTTCTTGTTCACCACAGAGACACAGAGGCACAGAGAAAAGCTGGCGGATTGTCTGTGACTGGATTGGCTCCTTCAGACCAACGGTCACCCTCTGATTCCGGTCTCGGCTTACATGCTTTCCCGGAGGCAAGCTGCGGGCATCTTTGTCTAAGCACCGGGCTTGCCTGGCTAACCGTAAGCTGGCTTCACCATTCTGGGAATGGCGGCAGGCTCTGCCACGAAGATTTCTGCAACAATTCACCGCCGCTGTGCGTACCTATTGCTAGACGGGCCTCTCGGTCCATTTGCGCGCCGCTGGATGACCTCCGGATGGCGCTCCCGTCCAAGAAAGCAGAATGGTTCTCCGCGACCTCATTGGCGATGTGTTCCGCACACTTTGGGCGCACAAGCTGCGCACGTTCCTGACGATGTTTGGGATCGCGTGGGGGATCGTCTCCATCGTTCTGATGGTCGCGGCTGGCGAGGGCCTGCGGGTTGGACAGGCAAAAGTCGCGGAGACGTTGGGCAAGGACGTGATGATCGTTTTCCATGGCCGCACCAGCCTGCAGGCCGGCGGACAGCGCGCCGGGCGAATGGTGCAATGGAGCGACGAAGATCTACCGTATGTCCAAACGACCGCGACCGATTGCCAGTATGTTCTCCCCGAGCTGGAACAGGAAACGGTGCGCACCCACAGCGCGTATAACAACGCGGCCTTTCTGGTCACGGGATCACTCCCCGCGTTTGGATGGGTGCGCACGCTGAATCCGGGTGTAGGCCGTTTCTACAACGACAGCGATGTGCAGAGCGCAAGGCGAGTTGCGTTTCTCGGAACCGATGCAGCCAAGCAATTATTTCCCGAAGGGAATGCCGCCGGACAAACCATCCACCTGAACGACTTCCCCTATGTCGTCATCGGAGTCATGGAGAAAAAAAAACAGGACTCCAGCTACGACGGTTGGGATGTGAACAAAGTCTTTATTCCGTTCACCACCATGCAGCGTGATTTTCCCGCTAAGCCGCCGGCCACGAATCACGATCTCGATCAACTGCTGGTTACGCCGCGTTCCGTAGACCTGCACGAATCCTGCAAGTACCAGATCCGCCGCGCACTGGCCCATCTGCATCATTTTGATCCGCACGATAAGGAAGCCTGCCCCATCTGGGATACCGTGCAGGAAGCGAAGGCCTTCGAGACGATGACCAACGGCATGAAGTACTTTTTGGGCGCGGTCGGCCTGGTGACGCTGGTGCTCGGCGGACTGGGAGTGATGAATGTCATGCTGGTGGCGGTGCGCGAGCGCACACGCGAGATTGGCGTCCGCAAGGCGCTGGGCGCGCGCGGCAATGAGATCTTGCGGCAGTTCTTTTTCGAGGCGCTCCTGATTGCGGCGCTGAGCGGAGCGGTCGGTTTGGGAATTGCTTATGGGCTCTGCGCGGTAGTGAACCTGCTTCCTATGCCGGACTTCTTTGCGGGATTACTGCCGACGTGGGGAACTGGAGTGCTCGCTTGCACGCTCCTGGGTATGATCGCGGTCCTGTCAGCACTCTATCCGGCGCGACGTGCAGCATCGATTGATCCGATTGAAGCATTGCGCTATGAAGCTGGGGGGTAAGGGCAGTCGTCAGTCTCCAGTCGCCGGTCTTCAGGCGGGAATGGGTGGAGACGTTTGGTGAATTGTAGAGGGACTCCTCGGCCCTGGAACCGTTGCAGAAAAGCATGAACCACTAAGGACACAAAGGAACACGAAGGAGAATCGAACTCTTAGCTCTTAGCTCTTAGCTCATAGCTCACAGCTCTTCGCCCGTTATGCTTTTCGAAATCATTTACGAAGCCTGGATCGCGCTGAAGCGGAACCGTACCCGCAGCGCGCTCACCATGCTGGGCATCGTGTGGGGCATTGCGACGGTCACATTGCTGATCGCGTATGGAAACAGCTTTCGTTCGGTCCTGGTAAACGGCTTCAACGCGTTTGGCAAAGGCGCTGTGGTCTGCTGGCCACAACAGACCAGTGAGCAGCCTGGAGGGCAGCGGGCGGGCAAGAAAGTGGTCCTCGAAAAAGAGGACGTCGACATGATCAAGGAAAGCGCGCCTCTGGTGAAGCACGCGTGTCTGGAGACCGTAAAGCGCCCCGGGATTGCGTTTGGCGATCGAATGGTCGGAACGGCGCCGGTGCGCGGGGTTTGTCCGCAATATGGCGAAATGCGCAACGAAGTTGCGGCTGAGGGGCGATGGATCAATTCCCTCGACGAGTTGGAGCGCCGCCGTGTGATCTTCCTGGGCAACCGCTTGCGCGAGAAATTATTCAGCGGCCGTCCTGCGGTCGGCGAGACGGTCCTCGTGGGTGGGGTGCCGTTCCAGGTGGTTGGCGTGATGGCACGAAAAATCCAGCTCAGCAATTATTTTTCGAGCGACGACGAGTCGTCCTGGATCCCCTACTCGGCCGCAGGAGACCTCTGGAACACTCGCTACGCCTCGGTGTTGGTCTTTGAACCGATCGCGCCGCAATTTGAGAAACGCGCGATGGCGCAGGTTCTGGGCGCGATTGCGACCCGCCAGCAATTCTCGCCGACCGACCCGAAGGCCATTCAGATGTTCGGCCGCGAGGAGTTCCGGCCGATCATTGACGGGCTGACCATCGGCCTCCAGGTGCTGCTGACGTTCATTGGCACGCTCACTCTTGGAATTGGCGGCGTGGGTGTGATGAACATCATGCTGGTCTCGGTGGATGAGCGCATTCGCGAGATCGGGCTGCGGCGGGCGCTGGGCGCGCGCAAGCGACATATCAAACTGCAGTTCCTGGCCGAGACGCTGCTGATCATGCTGCTCGGAGGCGCGATCGGCATTTTGATCTCCTACCTGATCGCGACGGGCGTGGGTACTTTGCCCCTGATGGGAGCTTTGTTCGAAGACGATTCGGGCAAGGCGGACATCCATTTGAAGATTTCGCTCATGACCGTGCTGCTGTCTACCGGAGTGTTACTGCTGGTTGGCGTGGCGAGCGGGATGGTGCCTGCTCTGCGGGCGTCGAAACTCGATCCCGTGGAAGCGCTGCGCTACGAGTAACGACGATCGGCTCTCGGCTTACAAAAAGCAGTCCCTAGGAAATGCGAAAACGGCATTGGCTGCCCTACTTTCCCCATCGGACAGGAGCAAACTGCTAGAGTATCGATGATCGGAGGGGCCATGCCCGACCTCGCGCAATGGAGCGTCTTCCTTACCGCGTCCATTATCCTTCTCGTGATCCCAGGCCCTTCGGTTCTCTTCGTTGTTGCACGCGGAATTGATCAGGGATTCCGAGCCGCTGTGTTCTCATCCGTGGGCCTCGCTGTCGGAGATATGTTCCAAGTGCTATGCGCGGCTGTGGGACTTTCCACATTGCTCGCTTCGTCGATCGCACTTTTCACAACCGTGAAGTATGCGGGCGCGGCTTATCTGATTTTTCTTGGACTGCAACGCATTTTGGAGAAGGACACTGCCGCGATCGAGGACTCCCCCGCGTCTTCACCGGCAGAAAGATCGCGGCGCACTTTGATCGTGCAAGGCTTTTCTGTAAATGCGCTGAATCCGAAAACGGCCTTGTTTTTTCTGGCGCTCTTGCCACAGTTCGTCAACCCGAGCCGCGGACCTGCGTGGCTCCAGATTCTCGTTCTTGGGACGGCATTTGTGGCCCTTGGACTCATGACCAACACGATCTATGGGCGCATGGGAGAGAAACTCGGTTCGCTTGCAAGGCGAAGCGTCCGCTTTCGCAAGGCGACACGCTATGTGGGCGGGGGAACATTAGTGGCTCTGGGGGCGACGGCTGCATTGGCGCCGGCATCCCATGGTCACGTCCACGCGACGGGGTGAACTTCATGGACTTCCTCTCGTTCCCCATCTCACTAGGACTCGCAACTTGACTTCAGCACGGAGGCACCTTGGCGAAATCCGCGGTCGACGTCATCGGCTCGGCATTCGAGCATACCAAGCAGCAATTGACCCACCCTTTCCGCTTCGGGCAATGGACGCGACTGGCAGTCCTTGCGCTTGCCACTGGAGAGCTAAGTTCCGGGGGAGGCTGCAACAATACCTGGGGGCGCCTGGGTAGCCTGGCCAAGCCCAACCATTCGCAAAATTTCGTCGATCCCACGGATTTGTTACGCGGCATCAACCCGGCTCTGATCGGAAGCCTTGTCCTGTTGGCAGTGGTCAGTGGCCTGATTCTTATGCTGATCTGGATCTACGTCTCCAGCATCAGCCGATTCATTCTGTTCGAATCGGTATTGCGCAAGCATTGCGATAGTTTCGGCGCGGGCTGGAGTCGTTGGCACAGCCGCGGCATGAGTTATTTCTGGTGGCAGCTGGGGCTCGCCATTCTAGGCTTGGGCGTGATGGCGGTGCTGCTCGTACCGTTGCTCCTGCCGTTGCTGGCGGCCATGCGGACCCATCAGCAACCCGGGCCAGGAATCCTTCTTGCCTTTCTGCCGATGCTTCTGATTTTTGGGATCTTCAGCCTGGTGATGCTTTGCATCGCGGTTCTGGCCAAAGATTTCGTGGTTCCGCTCATGGCCCTTGAGGGACTCGGCGTGCTCGAGGGCTGGCGGCGTTTGCTCGACATGATGAAAGCGGAGAAGGGGAGCTATGCCGGGTACGTGGGCATGAAGGTCGTACTAGCGATCGGCGCCGGGGTTCTCTTCACCATTTTGTCGACTATTGCCGCCATGTTCGTGATCATTCCTGTGGGGATTGTCGCTGTGGTGCTGGTGATCGCCGCAAAGGGTGCGGGACTTGCCTGGAACCCTGTCACGATTACGGCGGCAATCGTGGCCGGGACGATTGTCATCGTCCTAATGCTTTGCGTGATCGCGTTCGTGAATGTCCCGGTGGCGGTGTTCTTTCCGGCGTACGCAATGTATTTCTTCGCGGAACGATTTCCCGCACTGCATGCGCGATTGTATCCAGCGGCTCAACCATTGCCGCGTGCGCCTGAGGCGCCACCGTTCTCGCCCCCACCTGAGCCAATCGGGTGAGTAAGAAAATCAGATCAACGACCTGCTTCGGCCTTCGCCAGCATGATTGCAGAATGTTGTGCCGCCGCTTCGTAATAACTGACCCATCGCTGCGGTTCCATCGCCTGGTAAGGCGCGAGATTGTGTGCCCAACGGAAACCGATGGGCTGGTACCAGAGTTCGACCTCCACGTGGAACGGACCCACGGCATCGCTGGTTTTGATCACATACCGCGTGAGCGCGCCTTTATCGTTGAAGTCGGGATCGTCGGCGGCCTCGCCAACAACAGAGATGTCTGGCTCGGCTGTCTTCTTGTCGAAGCCGGTGGGCAGGATGCGGCTGTCTTTCAGGTATCCGACCGCTGATAACAGTCCGGTGGTGACTTTTCCGTGCGCATCCTTCAGGATGGGCTCAAAAATCTGCACCTGCTCGGGAGTGTTGATCTCGCGATAGTAAGGCTCGAAGCGCAGCGGGTCGGCATCATTGTCGTTGCCAACGATAGAGCCGTCGCGATTGAGCGCACCCGATTCGAAAACCGCGCGCCCATTGCGGTCGTGCACTATCACGTGCAGCCAGGCGCGGCGCGAAGGATACGCCGTCGGAAGTTTATGCCCGGTGAGGTTCTCCACCAGCACGTCCATCGAAAGCCCGGTGGCGGTCGTCTGCAAATCTCGAATGCTTACGCGCGCCGATTGCGCCTGGAGAAAGATGGAGGTTCGATCAGCGGCTGCCGAAAGTTCAGGCGCTAAAGCGGAGACCCCAAGATCGTCGTGGTGGCCGTTCAGAATGCGCTGCATGAAAAAGTTCCCGCCAAAGAATTCGTGACGGTGCATGCCGTTGCGCGGCGTGCCATAAAGCGCGGTAATCCGTACGGGTTCCTCTACCTCGGGCATATGACACGACTGGCAGCTACGCTGATCGCGATAGTCGCTGTGCAGCCATTCCTGATAGGGCATTTGCTCGGGCAAGGCGCCGATTTCTGCTCCTCCCGGCCCCAGCGCTTTCGTTTTCAGAGTATGACAACTTCCGCACAGGGCTGAGTCGCGAATCTGATCGCCTTGCTCCGGCACAAAGCCGCCCGTCGAGGACTCCATTACGCGTCGGTGCCCAGTGTCGACGGTAAATGGTCCGAATTCGGGGCGCCGATTTTGGTTCTCCGCACCAGCAATCACAACATTTCCATTGAACGAGTCGCTGGTTCCCAGGCGCGCTTTCTCGATCTGGTGACAAACCGAGCACGAGACTCCGTCAGCCGCGGCACGGTGCTCCTGGTCGGAAGAAGATATCGGCAGATGCTCAAAGATTTTGGCCTTCTGCCCCTGGGACTTGGCGGTCAAGTGCGTGATCGGCATATGACAAATCGAACATTCATCTTCGATGTTCGCTTGCGACTCGGGATGATCCAACGATTCCCGCCGTACGCTTCCCTGCCAGTAGGGATCGCGTGCGGAGTTCGCCATGATGCTGGCGCGCCACTGAAATCCGATAGAAATGTCTTCGCCGGAGCTGGTCTGCAATTCGTTATGACAAGCGACGCATCGGTCCGAGGTGCGAAACTCCTTGTAGAGGGTCTTGTCCTTCGCGCCGCCGTACAGGATTGCCGGCAAGGCGAGCAAGGTGGACGAAAGCACCAATAAAGTTGCCCAGGGCTGCCTCATTTCCTCCAGCCCTCCCAGAGCTTTCCATCCGCCCAATCCCAGAGCACGTAGAAGATCACCTGCTTGTCACGTCCGGCTGTGTTCGTCACGGGCGTGCGTACCCCGATGTCGAAACGCACATGTTGCCTGGCGCTAATGGTCACTTGCATCTCCGGCAGCACGTCCCAATTCGTTTTGGCTCCATCGACCAGATCGCGATCGGCCAAAAACTCGACCATGGGCGACCACATTCGTCCCAGTCGATCCTTGCCCATGAACGTCTGCCCCACTGTCGAGCGCCAGAACAAGCTTTGCGGAGCGATATCGGTGCGATGAGGCAAATCGGCTCCCAACTGGAATTGCAGGAATGTATTCGTAGGAAAAAGCTGGTCGAATGCGGCAAAAGGTTCGAAGGTGGTCGTGCCATTCCCGAATCCGTATTTGCTATTGCCAACCGGAGCGAGGACTCCGCCCTGCAGACTCAAAATGGACCCGGTGCGCGTGCTGGATAACATCACGCGCTTCACAGCAAACGTAATGTCCCCCAAGCCGCTATTCCAGTGGTGGTTCTGGTCCTGGGAGTTGATGGGCACGTCAATCTCGATCTGATTGTGGACACCAAATCTCTGTTCATGGATGACATCGGTGGTAATGCCGGGCGCCCCGGTGGCTTTCATGGCGGTCGAAATCACAACCTCATCTTCCGGATACGCCTTCTCCGTCACCAAGGCTCGCGGCAGGTTCAGCTCGCCGAGCGGCCAGCGCTTATCAGGACAAAACGAGCGCACGTACGCGATGAGGTCGTCAATCTGTTCCGAGGTGAGCAATTCGCCGAATGACGGCATGATCTGGGTAAACCCACGCGCCGGCCCTCCGTGGACGATCACGTCTTTGTAGGCGGCATTCGTTTCTGCCGTCGTCTGATCACAGCGCGTGAAATCAGGAAAGGTGTCGGGCAGCTCGAATTCAGTGCTCGTGTGCGGCGCACCCTTCCCAGTGCTGCCATGGCACGCGATGCAGCCATTCTTGTAGAGAACCTCGCCCTTCCTGGCGTCGGGAGGCCTTGGATATTTGAGCGCCTGAGCGAACAGTATCGGCGTGCATGCGGCAACCAGCACGGCCGCGCAGGCCAGCAATGTTCGACGCCCGGCCATTATTCGCGCCCGATGGCATCCCCGCACCCTACAAGATCCGGCGTCTGGCACTGGTTTTATTCCTAAAGAACATGAGCAAACGCCCGTTTTCATCGTACTTTCCTAACGAAGGTAGGCAGTGCCGCTCCGGAATTGTGCATTGACCCCCCGTAGATGCAACCCTAATCATCCCGGTTGCGAAAATCGACCGTCGATTCTAAAGGATGTTTGAGGAAATTCCCGGAAAAGGGACAAACAGCGTAATTGTGCGGCACATCGCAGTGGCTGGGAACTCGGCCGCTCGGATAGGTGTCCAATTTTTCAGACACGCCGCGTGCACGCGAGGAGAAATCATGGCAATGTCGACGGCAGGTGGGGGAGCGTCTGCCCCGCAGATGAACGTGACTCCGCTGATCGATGTGCTGTTGGTGTTGATCATCATTTTCATGGTGATCGTGGCGCAATCGAAGGAAAAGGGCTTCAAGGCGGATATTCCGCAACCACCGACGATGCCGGATTCTCCGCGAGAGGTGCGCACCATCGTGATTCAGCTGGGCGAGCCGAAGAGCGGTGAAAAGCCCGTCCTCAAAATCAATCAGCAAGCGGCGACCTGGGCAGATCTGAAACTGCAGCTCGCAAATATTTTCAAGCAGCGCGCGGAGAAAATCGCCTTCGTGCAGGGAGACGATGCCGTCGACTTCGAGTACGTCGCGGATGTGATCGATACCGCGCGGGAAGCGGGCGTGGAGCGTGTCGGACTCCTGCCAAAGGAGATGGCTTCGTCCCGTTGAATGTAAAAATGGGCACGATCGCTGCGCACGAATTGTGTTCAAAGCCATCGGCACCGTACAACCAGCCATCGGCATTCCATTCGAACGAGGCGGGGAGCTGCTAGTGGACACATTCGAACAGCGAGTACGAGACAGTTTTCAGCGCCAGGCTTTCATGACGACATTGGGCGCCGAGATCGCGACCGGGAAGAAGGGCGAGGTGGAAATTCGGTTTCCTTTTCGTCCTTCGCTGACGCAGCAGAATGGCTTCGTACATGCTGGCGCGATTACCAGCATTCTGGATTCTGCGTGCGGCTATGCGGCATTGAGCGTCGCTCCCGAGGGCCACGATGTTCTGAGCGTCGAGTTCAAAGTGAATTTGCTGTCGCCTGCAGTGGGAGAGGAGTTCTGCGCGCGCTCGCACGTAAAGCGCGCAGGCAAGACTCTGATCATGTGCGCCGCCGATGCATTCGCCCGCAAGGAAGGCGAGGAGCAGATGGTGGCCACCATGCTGGCGACGATCATAGTGCTGAAACATGGAGGAAAAACGCGCTGAGTCACGCACGATCGCAGCACTTCGGCAGTTTTCTTGGCGGCCTCAGCGTTTAAAGGTTCTTTCTTGAAGACTCAATCGCGGGCGCGGTTCTTGATCCAGATTGGCGTACCGACGAATCCGAACGCATGCCGAATCTGGTTTTCAAGAAACCGCTGATAGGAAAAATGCAGTTTGACGGCGCGGTCGGTGAACAGGATGAAGGTGGGCGGGGCGATATTGGCCTGCGTCATATAGAGAATCTTCACGCGCTGCCGCATGGGAACGGAGGCGCGTTCGAAATCGACCGTCTTCAAAAAGCGATTCATTTCGCCAGTGCCGATGCGCTTGCAGCGCTCGCGCGCAACTTCTTCCAGCAAGGGGAAGATTTTCTCGACGTTCTTGCCCGTGCTGGCTGAGATAAACAGCGCCGGGGCGTAGTTGAGGAACTTCAGTGATCCGCGCAGGCGCTGAAGATAGAGATTCTGATCGTTGGGCCGTTTCGAGTCCTGAATGCGGGCTGCGCGAGCCTGGCTGATGGCGCGTTTCTTTCCGGTGGTCACCAAATCCCATTTATTCACCAGGATGATCATCGACCGGCCGCTCTCGTGGGCATAGCCCGCTATGGTGGCGTCGAGTGCACTGACCCCTTCGGTCGCGTCGATCACCAGCAGCGCGATGTCGGCTTCTTCGAGGTGCTTGCGCGCCATCACCACCGACAGCTTTTCAGCCATGAGGTGCGTTTTTCCCTTGCGGCGGATGCCGGCAGTATCGATGAAGCGAAAGCGCTGACCATCGCGTTCCACCAGCTCATCGATCGCATCGCGCGTGGTGCCGGGGATGGGTGAAACGATGGCCCGCGAAGTACCCGTGAGTTGGTTGAGCAGCGTCGACTTGCCCACGTTGGGATGACCGATGATGGCTACTTTCACTTCGGTGGTCGGCTCGAGCGTCGTTGGTGGTTGGTCGTTGGTCGTAGGGAAATCCGTGGTCAGTGTTCGGTCGTCCGTCTTTGGCTGGGTCGTAGCGCTGGAATCATCGCCGTCGACTCCATCATCCGTGTCGAACTCTTTCCTGTCCCTTGTACACTTCGCGGTGATTACGTCTTGCTCTTCCGTTGGCGGTGGCAGGATGGCAACGAACGTATCCAGCAGATCATCGATGCCGCGCCCGTGCTCGGCGGAAATGGGGAATACTTCCTTCACGCCCAACCGATGAAACTCCCCGGTCAGGGCGATTTGCTTGTCGCTATCGATTTTGTTGACGGCGATGTAGAGCGGCTTGCCGGTTTTGCGCAACAAGCTGACGAGTTCGAGGTCAGGCGAGGCCAGTTCGCTGCGCCCGTCGACAACCAGCACGATGGCGGCGGCTTCTTCGAGCGCGACCCGAGCCTGGCGCAAAATTTCTGTAGGGATGAAGTTTTTGTCCTCGGGGATGATGCCGCCGGTATCGACCACGCGGAACGCGTGGCCTCGCCATTCACTGTCACCGTAAAGGCGGTCGCGGGTAATGCCGGGCTCATCGCCGACGATGGCACGGCGCGAGCCCACCAGGCGATTGAACAGCGTCGATTTACCGACATTGGGGCGGCCTACGATGGCGAGCAGAGGAGAGCTTCGCGCATCGCGCGCGAGGCCGCCGGCCACTCCGTCGGGCGCACCGGAGGATCGAGTTTCAGGGCGTTTGGTCAGAACCTCTATAATATCTGCACGGACCACGTAGGCACAGGCGCCCTCGCCTGTGCAGCGGTTTTAGCGCCGTTTCGGTTTGCCGAACAGTCACTCGGCTGAGCAGACGAGGGCGTCTGCCCCTACGCGAACTTTGCCTGTGCCCACCCCTTCCCAGCCCGCCGCCTCGAATGCACGAACGCTCGAAGTCTCGCTCTACAACTTTTTCGCGCCCGGAGGTGTGCTTTCGAAAAACCATCCGGCTTATGAATTCCGGCGCGGACAACTGCAGATGGCGCAGGCGGTCGAGGAAGCGCTCGCCGAAAAGCGGCATCTCATCGTCGAAGCGGGCACCGGCACCGGCAAGACTCTGGCGTATCTGCTGCCGGTGATTCGCTCGGGCAAGCGCGTCATTATTTCGACCGGCACCAAGAACCTGCAGGAGCAGCTCTTTTATAAGGACATTCCGTTTCTTGAGCAGGCACTGTTCCCGAATGGCGACGGCAAGCTGAACGTCTGCTACATGAAGGGACGCAGCAACTATCTCTGCAGGAAGAAGCTGTACGACCTGACCGACCAGCCCGTGCTTTCGGGACTCGATGAGATCGAGCACTATCGCGCGATCGCCGCCTGGGAGAAAACAACGCATACCGGAGATCGTGCCGAACTTGCGTCTTTGCCGGAAGCCAGCGCTCTCTGGCACAAGCTGGATGCGCGTTCCGACACCTGCCTCGGCCAGAAATGCAGCGCG
>Ga0307472_100000048_pt1 | contig 32989 bp, 31 predicted proteins | sample atmos_gasesAM5C__2_FD_204582 | JGI IMG/M metagenome (GOLD analysis project Ga0307472, IMG submission 204582) | Hardwood forest soil microbial communities from Morgan-Monroe State Forest, Indiana, United States - atmos_gasesAM5C_05 | ecosystem: Environmental > Terrestrial > Soil > Temperate...
GCACGTCCAGCTGCTGACCGAGACCAAGATTTTCTGCTCGTGCTCCACGCGCTTTGGAGCCCCGCCCAACACCAATGTATGCCCGGTCTGCCTGGGCATGCCGGGGGTGCTGCCCGTGCTCAACCGCCGGGCTGTCGAATTTGCGGTGCTGGCGGCCATGGCGCTGAATTGCAGGATTCATGAGACTTCGATCTTCGCCCGCAAGAACTACTTCTATCCCGACCTGCCCAAGGGCTACCAGATTTCGCAGTACGACAAGCCGCTGGCGGAATTTGGCTGGATCGAACTCAAACAAAACGCCGGGAAGAAAATTGGCATCACGCGCATCCACCTGGAAGAGGACGCGGGCAAGAGCCTGCATGAAGGTTTCGCCGATGCGACTGAAAAAACTGCGATCGACCTGAATCGCACCGGCGTCCCCCTGATCGAGATCGTCAGCGAGCCCGACATTTCGACCGCCGAAGAGGCCTACGAGTACCTGACGCTGCTGAAGGAAATCATCCTCTACACCGGCGTGAGCGACTGCAATATGGAGGAAGGCTCGCTGCGCTGCGATGCCAACATCAGCGTGCGTCCACGCGGTCAGAAAGAGTTCGGCACCAAGACGGAAATTAAGAACGTGAATTCCTTCCGCTTCGTGCGCGAGGCGCTCGAGTACGAGATCGGCCGGCAGATTGAGGTGCTTGAGTCAGGCGGCAAAATCACCCAGGAGACGCGCCTCTACAACGCGAACGAAGGCAAAACCTATGGCATGCGCTCCAAGGAGCAGGCGCACGATTACCGCTACTTCCCCGAGCCGGACTTGCTGCCCCTGGTCGTGGATGAAAAATGGAAAGCTGAAATCGCCAAGCAGCTGCCGGAGTTGCCCGAGGCGCGCCGCACCCGCTTGGTCAAGGATTACGGAATCACCGCGTACGATGCGGGCGTGCTGACATTCTCGAAAGAACTGGCCGACCAGTTCGAGGCGGCCGCCAAGGCAGCGAAGAACCCCAAGCGCGTCGCCAACCTGGTGCAGGGCGAGTTGATGGGAAGGCTGAAAGCTCGGAATCTGGAGATCGGGCAATCGCCAGTCACGATGCAGGGGGTGGCAATGTCGGCCGATCTGGTGGAATCCGGCGCAATCTCCGGCAAGATGCTCAAGGACCTCTACGATTTGAGCTTTGAGCGCGGCAAGGATTTCGGGATCGTCTACGAGGAAGAAGGCCGTCCGGTGCAGTCGTCGGATACGTCCGCGCTCGAGAAAATCATCGACGACTTGATAGCGGCGAATCCCAAGCAGGTCGAGCAGTACCGCGCCGGTAAGAAAACCATGATCGGTTTTTTCGTTGGGCAGGTGATGAAGGCCTCGAAGGGGCAGGCGAATCCGCAGGTAGTGAATGAGGTTCTGGTGAAGAAGTTGGAAGGATAAGCTCGGATGCCCTGCCGAAGTTAGGCGAGTGCGAGAGAACCGGAGCAAAGAACCGATCACACAAGTCACTCATAATCAAAGATTTCTGATGAATTCGATCTTGCGATTGAAAATGCTCCGATTTGTTGGTACATTGTACACACAATGAGGACCTGAGGCCTTATGGCGGAAGCAGCCACAAAAAAAGCACGCATCGGTATTCGCACCACGAAGGAGCAGAAGGCCTTGATCAAGCGCGGCGCTAGCGCGCAGGGTCAGAAGCTTTCTGATTTCATTCTGGCCAGCGCGCAAGAAAAAGCGGAAATGGTTTTAGCGGATCAGAAGGAGTTTGTGGTTTCTGCCGCGCGGTGGAAGGCTTTCGTTGAGGCGTTGGATCAGCCGGTTCGCCGTCACCAACGTTTGGCCCGGCTGATGTCGGAGCCTTCCGTCCTTGAACGATAAAGCGCCACTATCCGCAGTTGAACCGTTAAGCGAAAATCACATCCTGAATGCATTCGACTGCGGCAAACATCAATCACTAACCAATTGGCTTAAGAAATACGCCATAGCCAGTGAGAAGTCGAGGTCGGCTCGTACCTTTGTAGTCCACAGGGCAAATCGAGTTGTCGGTTATTTTTCCTTGGCGGCGGCCAGCATACGGAAAGAAGAGGCGTCGCCGCGCGCTGCGAAAGGGCAGCCTGGCTATCCCATTTCCGTAATCCTCTTGGCACGGTTAGCGCTTGATAAGACCGAACAAGGTCAAGGACTAGGCGCGGCCTTGCTAAAGGACGCACTGCAACGATGCTTGCATGCATCCGAGTCGATCGGCGCGCGAGCAGTCCTTGTCCACGCCATCGATGCGGAGGCCAAAGCCTTCTACCGATACTTCGGATTCGAAGAATGCGTGGTGGACGACTTGCATTTGATGTTGCTCATCAAAGATATTCCAACTCCCGTCTGAGTGTGATAGTTGCAGCGCGCTGGCAAGAAGTCGATGATCGAGTTTCTTCGTGGCGCGAACGTCGATTGGTCACGCGAATCTGCAGGAAGTTGGAGGGGTAGTCGTTGCCGAAGCACGGCTGCTAATTAGGTGGCTTCAAGTTTTTCGCCGCTGCGATCCTCTCGTCGATCTTGTTTAACACTGCTTTTTGAGCTTCAGTGAGCCCCGCTGCCGAGAAGTCTCCCTTCGGCGCATACCACAGCTGCTGAGAAACAAAATTCTTTACGATCACTTCTGTTGGTTCTTTGCCGTAGATTGCTAACACGATTTCCTTCATGTGGCCCAGTTCTGTGGCGGCCAACTCGTTGGGATCCAACCCGGCCAGGAATCGGTCGAGAAACGGATCGACCTCCTCAGGTAGTGAGGGCACTTGGGTGACGTAATAGCTTATCTCAATTGCGTCCTTAGGCTTGAAGTCTTCATATTCCCACTGCACACCACCTTCAACTGCCTTCCAGCCACCTGGCTTGATTAGACGGAACCACCATGGGTGAGCAACTGGGAACGACGACTTATATCTGTCGAGTTCCTCCTCTTTCAACTCTGCTCCTTCCTCCTCGGTGAACCCACGCCGGTGAAGGTATTTTTCGAAGGGCGCTGTTAGTACTGTGAATTTCGCTTTCTTGACATTTCCTGACCACGAGGAGCCGGTGGAAGTGATGTAACCCATTTGGTCAAGTGTAGCGATCTCGAGCAACTCCTGTGATAAGGCGCTGCCACTGGAGGCAAAAGTGTTCGGATCTCTGCGAGTGGAAGCAAGACCCATTGACATGGGGATCCGGTATTGAACATTCAGAGTCTTTGTCTCGTTCCGGTCGAAGTGCATCTTCCATGTAAAAATGGAACTGAACTCCCCGACGCCCCGTTCAGGCTTCCGGTGGACAAATTCGACGTGGTATGTCGTCGTCGCGTCACGGGCGATGAAGGAATACTCCAGTACCCAATTCTTCGACTGTTCTGGGGAGATTTTGTCGTTCTTCTCGGAAAATTGAGAGTCGACGGGAAATCCAACCTGAACGTCCTCGGGCTGGACGGATAGGTTTTGAAGCACGAATGTACATATGTATTCCGCTCGATCCATACCCGGTACAGTGCCGTCGAACAGGAAGGGACCACGCTCCAACACGATATTCACGTCGATGCTGACTAAGCGAATTGTCTTGGAGGTGATCTGATGAAGGTTTTGGCCGTTCCCCGTGAACACTCCTGCATCCGCAAACGTGGGCGAGTTTGCAACCAAAATGCAAAGGACCAAAGCCGCCACGAAAGGGATGGTGAACAAACTGCACTTCATCCCGAACCTCTTGTATTGAAGCTAGTGTGATGTCGTCGTCAGTATACTGAACCGAGAGACTAGCGCAGGTAGATCGCAGCTTTTCTCTAAGCTGACGAGCGATTAAATGCAAATTCACGATCTCCCCACCTTCCTCGACTACTTCGACAAAATCCACGCTCGCACCATGCGCGTCGCGCGCTGCATTCCCTCCGACCAGGTCGAATGGACCTACCGCGCCGGCAAGTTCACGCTGGGCGACCTGGTGCGCCACATCGCTGCCATCAACCGCTACATGTTCGCCGAAACGGTCGCAGGACGCCATAGCCGCTATGCCGGCTGCGGCAAGGAACTCGCCGATGGATACGAGCAGGTGATGGGCTTCGCCGAACGGTTGCATCGCGAGTCGGTCGACATCTTTGCCCGCCTGACGCCCGAGGTTCTGAGCGGCAAGTGCATGACTCCCGAAGGCACGTCGCTCACCACCTGGAAATGGCTGCGCGCCATGTTGGAGCACGAGATACATCATCGGGGTCAGATTTACCTTTATCTCAGCATGTTGGGCGTGCCCACGCCGCCGCTTTACGGGCTCACCTCGGAGCAGGTCCGCGAGCGCAGCCTGAGAGGCTAGCTGCTGCCTGTGACTTCGGTCATCTCCAGGAAAGGCGCTCACGGGGATACGATGACTGCTGTCGTATCGTGAGGCACGATGGAGCGACGGGCGTCCTCGCCCGTCGGCAGCGGAGAACGCACAGCATGAAAATCAAGCTGGATCGCATAATCAGCGTGGCGACTTTGACCGCTTCCGTGGCGGCTCTGTTGCTGGTGCTCAGGAAACCCGCGCCGGTTGCCGAGCCGTTGCCGGCACCTGCAATGGCCGCCAACGCCCAATCGTTTCAGAACAAGATTGACCAACTGGGGCAAGCCAGAGCGCAAGGCCAGTCCGGCGCGGAAGTGCGCCTCAATGGCCAGGAAATCGCCGCTGCCATCGCGCAGGCCTCGGGAGCGTTATCTAACGATTCCGCCAGTGAAGCAGCCAGCAACACCGCACGGGGTGCCGTTAACAGCGGATCGAGTACCGGCGGATCGAGTGACACTCCACTTTCAGGCGATCTCGGGGCCGGTGAGCCAAGCGTGAAGGACTACCAGGTGAATTTCGAGGGCGATGTCGCCAAGGGTCAATTCCTCACGCGCATCGCAGGAAAAGATGTCTGGGTCACTCTCGAAGGGCATCTGAGTTCAAAAGATGGATACGTCACGTTTGATCCGACCAAGATCAAGGTGGGCGATCTGGAGATTCCCGTCTCGCTCGTGAACGATCAACTGCAAAAACGACTGCTGGAACAGCGCGACCGCCTGAAGCTACCGGACAACGTGGGCGGCCTCCGGGTTGAGAACGGCGAAGTGGTGATGACGAATAAATAGCTGCGAGCCGCGAGCTGCGAAGCTCTTACGATTAAGAATCGCCCGCGGACGCCCCCAGGGCTAAAGCCCACACTTTTGGTGGCATACGGACGGCCTGAAGGCCGTCCCTTTCAAAGCCTGACTTAATCAGAGTTCGTAGCTCGAGTTCGTAGCTCGAAGTTCAGAGTCCGTAGCTCGCGACCCGCAGCTACTTCGCTACCGCCGGCAGGGCGTTCGCTTGCGCCACCTTCTGATACCACTCGCCTGATTCCTTCACAGTCCGCTTCTGCGTCTTGAAGTCCACATAGGTTAGTCCGAAGCGCTTGCTATAGCCTTCCGCCCATTCGAAGTTATCGAGCAAGCTCCACGCATGATAGCCGCGCACGTCCGCGCCATCCTTGATAGCGCGCTCGAGTTCCCTGAGGTAGTCGTGATAGAACGCGATTCGCCGGGTATCGTGAACCACGCCGTCTTTACCAGGAGCATCGGCGTAGGCGCAGCCATTCTCCGTGACCTCGATCGGCCGGCTGTAGTCCTTCGCGATGCGCATGACGATTTCGTACAAGCCGCGCGGATAGACTTCCCAACCCATGTCGGTTTTCGATCCCGTGTCGCCACCCACTTTGACATCAACTGGATAAATTTTCGCCAGTGGATTCGGGCTGAGCGCCTTGGGACGAATCGCCGACACAATGTACCGGTAATAATTATTGACTCCAATGAAGTCGAGAGGCGCCCGCACCTTGTCCATATCGCCAGGCTGCACACCCAACATCTCAGGGGATACTCCCACAAACGCGTCCGGATATCTGCCCCTAAGCGCAGGTTCCAGAAACCACAGGTTCTGAAAAGCATGCGCCCGTTCAGCCGCCTCGTGATCGGCGCGCGAACCGGTGGCGGGCTGCATCGGCGACAGGCTGAAAGCTGTGCCCACGACCGACCTCGGACGCACACCCTTCATCACGCGAAACGCCATCCCCTGCGCGAGGTTCACCACATGCGTCGCCCGCAGATAGGCATCCACATCGGTGCGCCCGGGCGCGTGCGTGCCGAACAGATATCCCAGTGTGGTAAAAATCCAGGGCTCGTTGAAGATCATCCACGACTGCACGCGATCGCCCAGCGCGCTCATCACGATGTCGGTATAGTCGGCGAAACGTTGCGCGGTGTCGCGGTTTGGCCAGCCGCCCGCATCTTCGAGCGCCTGCGGCAAGTCCCAGTGATAGAGGGTGGGGAATGGCCGAATCTTCGCTTCCAGGAGACCATCGACGAGACGGCTGTAAAAATCAAGCCCCTTCGGATTCGGTCTCCCCGATCCTGCAGCCTGAATCCTGGTCCACGCGATCGAGAAGCGATAGCTCTTCATGCCCAGGCGGCGCATGATATCCAAGTCTTCGCGATAGCGATGGTAGTGATCGCAGGCGACGTCGCCATTGTCGCCGTTCTTGATTTTGTGCGACGCGTGCGAGAACCGATCCCAAATGGATTCGCCCTTGCCGTCTTCATTCCATGCGCCCTCGATCTGATACGCGGCCGTCGAAGTTCCCCACCAGAAGTTCTTCGGGAAGGGGATGGGCCCAGCTGCTGCCGTTTTCGCGGGCTGCGCGAAGGCAAGCGCGTCGCTCAGGGTGGAAGCACCGGCCAGCGAGAGGGTGGAAGCCAGAAATTCCCGGCGCGTCAGCGAGGAAAGAAACCGTTTCATTTGGGAATGGGGCCTTGTCTCACGTGAGTTGGATCATGCCAAAGGGAAAGATGCTTTTCAAAGCGACTTGGGATGTGTGCGTACGCTCACCGGCGTTAATTGTGCTTCATGAGCTTCTGATCCTTCTTGCCCGTCAGATCGTTATAAAGCGTCTCAATGAAGGCATCGGTCGTAACGAAATCTCCCGACCATTTTTGCCAGGGTGCCAGCACCTTTTCCTGTTTCAGCTGATCGAGCGTCTTTTTCTGCTGCACGCCTTTCTCCACCGCAGCACGCGTATCGATCAGCATCTTCACGTACGTACGCACATCGTCCAGGTTCGAGATGTTACCGTGGCCCGGAATCACTTTCACATCGGCGGGCAGCTTGGGAATCACTTCCTCCATCGCGGCGATCATGCCCTCCACGCTCCCGCCTGCTGCCAAGTCGATGAAAGGAAATCCGTAGCGCACAAAGTCATCGCCCATGTGCACCACATTCGACTTGGGAAAAAAGATGATGCTGTCGCCATCGGTGTGACCGTTGGGGAAATGCAGGGCCCGGATATCTTCACCGTTCAGATGCACGGTGACGTCGTGATCAAAGGTGATGATGGGCAGCGCTTCCTTGGGCGCGGGCTTGTGATCCATGGAAATCGAGCCGAGATTCCCAGCCGGTCCGCCTGCCTCGAGCCGTTTGCGCACATTGTCGTGGGCAATGATGGGTGCCTGCTTTTGAAAATATGCATTCCCGCCGGTGTGGTCGCCATGGTAGTGGGTGTTGATGATAAAGCGAACCGGCTTGTCAGTGACGCCCTTGAGCGCGGCCTCAATTTTTTCGGCCAGTGGCGCGTACTGGTCATCGACGACCACGATGCCGTCCTCGCCCACTGAAGCTCCGATGTTCCCGCCCTCACCCTGCAACATGTACACGTTCCCGGAGACCTTGCTAACCGTGATCTGAACTCTGCTCAGGTCCTTATCCTGAGCGGCTGCGAGCGCGAGGGTCAGCAAAATCGTGTACCCGACGATTGCAAATTGGCGCATCCATCCCCCAAACCAATGCAAAGTTGCAGGGATTGTAAATGGTTGGCAGGCAGTTGAGTAGAGCGTTACTGGTTCGAGGGTGTGCCTTCGAACAGTGGAAACAATTGATCGGCGCCGGCTCGATAGACTCCCCACGCGCTGCCCACATCCGAAATGCGCTTGAAGAGCAGTTCGCCGCGGCCATCGCCATCCGCGTCGACGGCATCAATCAGTTCCAGGCGAGGTGTTTCATCGAGATGCCGCGCGTCGGTCACGCCGGCATAAAGCTTACGTAGCTCGTCGTAGATATTCTTTTTCGCGACCAGGGTCACGAAGTAAGAAACATCGGAACCTTCCGACCCCGGAGTGCCGGGCCTGTGAGCAGTCGTACTCAGGACGAACACAGGTTCGTTCGTATTCCATAAATCAAAAGCGCGAAACTGAACATCATCGAAGCTGGGTTGCACGGCTTTGGCGGCGTGCGTCGACTTCGCCGCAGGAGTCTCTGGCTTGGCTCCCTGCAGTACCGGCTTCGTTTCTTTGATCCTGGCACGCACCGCATCGGCCGCCAGCGCCAGCATCCCTTTGCGGTATTTCTGCTCCTCATCAGCCTTCAGGTCATACTTGTAGGGCCTAGGCTCAGGACCTCCCGCATCGGAGATCGCCGGGATCTGCTGAGGCGGAGCCTGCTTCGTTTCCGCGGAAGCCGCGGTTCCGGTCGGCCGTCTCGGAACGCCCGTCGATGCGCCCGGGTGGATAGTCCCCTCGGTCTTTGGCTGCCCCCGCTTCAACACGGGCCGGTTCGGATCTTCGTCATTCGCAGAGGTAGAAACCGGCTCCTCCGGCGGCTTGTCGTCAGAAGGCGCAGTCGAAGGAGCGCTAGCTGGCGGAGCGGGTGAAGTGCCGCTCGGAGTTTTCTTTTCATCCGGAGAAGGAGTGGGCGCAGTGGTTTGCGGGGCAGGTGCGGTCGCGGGCGGCGCAGATGGGTTTTCCGAAGACTTGGCGGACGTGTCCGGCTCAGGACGCCGCAACTTCGGCGGTCCTTCGTCCTCATCGTTCTTCGGCTTGGCGGCTACTCGCTTTGGTTTCGTTTCTGATCCCGCGGGACGCCACTTGCCTTCTCCAAACCAGTTATTCGATCCAACCCGCATCGCTTCGCCAACCGTAAACAGGCCCTGCGAAACGCCCGTCTTCTCAGCTTCGTACACCGTCTGGCCCCAGAGCGCGAGCGGCACCGGTGACGCTTTGTACGCGCTGGCATCGTAAAACTTGCCATCTACCATGATGGTGATGGGAATGAGCCGCGCATTCCCGTTCGCCGACAACTCCAGCAATCCCAATGCGCGCGGACCTTTCTCCGGCTTGGTCCTGCGAGGCTGTTGCGCACCCGCCCAGGTCGCAAACGTCAAAGCCGCCAGCGCGCAGATGACGGCCCAGCACCACCTGCGGTATAACGTTGATCGAACTGGAGAGGCACCCATGCTCGATATCAATGATAAAGCCCCGGACATCAAATTAGAGGATGAGAATGGCAAAGAGGTTTCCTTAAAGGACTTCAAGGGCAAGACCGTGGTGCTCTACTTTTACCCGCGCGCCGATACTCCCGGCTGCACCAAGGAAGCCTGCGAATTTCGCGATACCTACAGACAGATGCAGAAGACTGGCGCCGTGCTGCTGGGGGCTTCCCCCGATACTCCCCAGGCCCAGAAGAAATTCCAGGAAAAATTCCACCTGCCGTTCACCTTACTGGCCGATGCCGACAAGAAGCTCTGCAACGCCTTTGGCGTGATCCAGGAAAAGAACATGTACGGCAAAAAAGTCATGGGCGTGGCGCGCACGACTTTTGTCATCGGCCCCGACGGCAAAATCAAGCACGTCTTTCACAAGGTAAAACCGGAGGGCCATTCCGAAGAGGTGCTGGCCTACCTGAAACAGGCAGCATAAGCAAAATGGAGCGACGGGCTGCCTCCCCTGAGCGAAGTCGAAGGGTCCCCGCGTCCGTCCGCGCCCTGGTCCCCGACTACCTCTGGAACGGAATCTCGAAGTACAGCAGCTCTCCACCTTTCGCGTCGCGCAATCCCGTCAAATAAAAGCGCGCTCCCGATAGCGGCGAAGAAATCCCGCCAACATCAAAGAATACAAAGCCTGATTGCGTCGAATGAGGCTCGACCGCCTTGGCGGAGAACTGCGCCGCATCCATTTCCTCGAGCGCCTTCTTGCCGACGGCGCCCTTTACCTTGGTTCGCGGAAACGGCAAAGGATACTTGGGGCCGCTCGCGTTCACGTGCGCGAGCCTGCGATACAGTTCATCGTTGCTGGCTGCCGGAATCTTCTCGCGGTGCCCGGTGATCAATTGCGCCTGCATGTTCGCCAGCGAGATGGGCTGGTCGCTGTCGTTGGTCACCACCAGGAAAATCGGGAGAAATCCCTCTTCATTCCACTTGACGCTGAAGATCTGCGCTTTTTCCGCGTCATCGTAAGGATCGACCGCGGCGGTCGCGTTTTCGTCGGAATGTTCGTCGTGCAGAGGATAGCTTTTTGCAGGTTTTGCCGCGGGTTTAACGAACTCTTTCGCCACCAGGACGACCGCGACACACGACACCACAGCGACCAACATGGCGAAGCGCACTCGCGCCTTCGCGCCAACTTCAACTTGCAGCATGGTTTTGATTATAACCGCGGGGTCTCCTCCGCACGGGAACGCTAGCTGTTGCTTCCCTCTGCCTCTTGGGCCTGCGGATGATGGGATGTGCTGATGCCGACCAAACCTCCTCCGATGATGCCCGCGAGCACGGACAAGAGAATGATGGTGAGCAACTGCTTCCGGAAGGCTTTCCTTCGCCGGACGACGTTGGGCATGGTTGATCCCTCCCAAACAGACAAGGGCGTGGCTACATTCATTATTCGAGACCCTCCTGCCCGCGTCAAGAGTGTTCGGAACGACAGGATTGGGATTTAGAATGGCGTTACTCCATGTATGTTCTTTACAGCACGCTTCTGGGGGCGGCCCTGTTCCTGAGCCTGCCCTACTGGATTTACCAGATGCTGCGCCACGGGAAGTACCACACCGGATTCTTTCAGCGGCTTGGCAGGGTTCCACCGCATCTTTCACGCTCAAACCAGCCAACGGTCTGGATGCACGCGGTTTCTGTGGGTGAAGTGCTCGCGGTCAGCGGCCTGGTCGATCAGTTGCGAGTGCGGCTGCCTGGCTATCGCATGGTCATTTCCACCACGACCGACACGGGTCAGCAGCTCGCGCGCGATCGTTTTGGGGCTGACAACGTTTTCTACTTCCCCATCGATCTGGGTTTTGCCATTCGTCCCTACCTCGAGACGCTCCGCCCACAACTCATTGTGATCGCAGAGACAGAATTCTGGCCGAACTTCCTCCGCCTGGCGACAAGAACCGGCGCGCACATTGCGGTCGTTAACGCCCGCATTTCCGACCGCTCCTGGCGGGGCTATCAGCGCCTTCGTTGGTGGCTGCGCACAGTCATCGCCAACGTCGATCTATTCCTGGCGCAAACTCAAGAAGACAGCAACCGCCTGGTCGACATTGGCGCGCCCAAGTCCCGCATCGAGGTGACCGGCAATCTGAAGTTCGACCTGAAACCGACGCAGCCTCCAACCGTGATCGCAAATCTCCGCGAGAGCTTCCGCGCCACAGGTGCCGCCCCGATCCTGGTTTGTGGCAGCACGGCTGACGACGAGGAGGAGCGCATGCTCCTGCAAGCTTTTCAAAACATCCTCGCAAGCTATCCCCATGCCACGATGATCCTCGCGCCTCGCCATCCGGAGCGCTTTGCCGCCGTCGCTACCCTGCTCGAAAGCCTCGGCATTCATTTCCTGCGACGTTCTCTCTGGAGCGGCGAGCCTCTGTCGGGGGGCGTGCTGCTGCTCGACACGATCGGCGAACTCTCCGCTATCTATGGCCTCGCCGATATCGCCTTCGTCGGTGGCAGCCTCGTCCCGAAGGGTGGGCACAATATTATTGAGCCCGCTCGACACGGCGTCGCCATCGTGGTTGGCAATCACACCGAAAATTTTCGCGACATCATCGGCTTGTTCCAGTCGCACGATGCCGTCCGTGTAGTGGGCCCGGCCGAGTTGCCCCTGGTATTGATGGAACTGATTTCAAACGAGGCCGAACGCACAGCTCTCGGACGGCGCGCCGCCGAGACACTACGCTCGCAATGCGGGGCTTCCGAAAAAACTGTGGCTGCGCTGCAGAAGCTCCTGGCTCCCGCACCTGCGGCCATCGCGGCCGGCCAAAAAGGATGAGACTAAATTCAGGTGACAAAACCGCGCAGTTCCTGAGACCTGGGCCTGAGGCCGGACACCTGAGACCGGACACCTAACAATCCATTTCCTTGAATCTTCTTTCACAAATCTACGGTCTGGCAGCCGGCGTCAGAAATGTCCTCTACGACCGTCAAATGCTCCCCACCAGGCGCCTCGAAGGCCCGGTGATCAGCGTCGGGAATCTTTCCGTCGGAGGCTCCGGCAAAACTCCGTTCGTGATTCTCCTCGGCGAGTTGTTGAAAGCCCGAGGCATCCGCTTCGACATCCTCTCGCGCGGCTACGGCCGCCAAACGCGCGGCGTCCTGCTGGTCGATCCGGGCGGATCCTCACGTGACTTCGGCGACGAGCCACTGCTGATTGCCCGCCGTCTCGACATTCCAGTGATCCTGGGAGAAGACCGCTACCAAGCCGGCATTTTTGCCGAACAGAAATTCGGCCCACGACTGCACCTGCTGGACGATGCCTTCCAGCACCGCGCTCTCGCACGAGACTTCGATATCGTCCTCGTCACTGCGGACGATGCTCGTGACCATCTCCTGCCCGCCGGCCGCCTGCGCGAACCTTTGACTGCATTGCAGCGCGCCGACGCCGTCGTCCTCACGGCCGGGGCCGCTCCTGATCTTTTCTCTGTGGATGGAAAGCTGGTCTGGCGAGTGCGGCGGGGAATTTCGGCCGAAAATGTGCCACCCAAACCGGTCGCTTTCTGCGGTATCGCCCGCCCGCAGAATTTCGTCCTGCAACTCCGCAAAGCAGGAATCGAGCCTGCCGCTGAGGCCGTCTATCGCGATCATCACGCTTACACGGAAAACGACATCCGTGAACTGCTCGCCCTCAAAACGCAAAGCGAAGCCGGCGGCTTTGTCACTACCGAAAAAGACGCGGTCAACTTAGGGGCCTACTTCTCCGCCCTGCAGCCGCTGGCCGTGGTGCCGGTAAAGATGGATCTCGTCGACGCCGCTAACGCCCTGGATACCATGCTGCGGATCATCTCCGAGCGAAGGAACCGCCCATGAGAGAATCTCTACCGATCGTAGCGCCGGCGTCTCGCCGGCTCTAAAACTACTCGGATGACCAGACATCCCAAAGAAGCCGAGCGGCTGAAGAAAATCCTCGACGTCTTTCCCAAGGTGACCATCACAGCGCTCGCCGACCTTGTTGCCGACGAGTTCGTCTACGGCGAGATTTCCCGCGTCTCGCGCGAAGCCCCCGTCCTCATCCTCAAGCATCGCGAGCGCACCATCGTCCCCGGCGGCGGCGCGAATGCTATTAACAACCTTGCCGACCTGGAAGTTAACGTTCTGCCGGTCGGGATCGTCGGGGAGGATGAGCCCGGCCGCCTTCTTGTCCGGGCGTTCCGTCACAAGCACATCGCGGTGAGCGGCATCTTGAAGGATAAGAGTTACACCACGGTGACCAAGACGCGCATTCTAGCGGGCATGACCCACTCCGCTCGCCAGCAGGTGGTGCGTATCGATCGCGAACCCGACGCCACGCCCAACTCCCACTTCACCCGCGAGTTGATTCTGTCAGCCCGCGAATACGCCCGCGCTTCCGACGCCCTGCTGATCTCGGATTACGGTTATGGCGCTGCCACTCCCGCAATCCTCAGTTCGATCCGCGCCAAGGGAGGTCTGCGCGGCATCCCGGTCACCCTCGACTCGCGCTTCCGTATGCTCGAATACTCAGGAGTGACGGCCGCTACCCCCAATGAGCCCGAGGTCGAAGCGGCGCTGGGCGTGCGCGTCGGTCAGGACTGGGAGAAACTCGTGTCCGCGGCGGAACAGCTCAGGGAGCGCATGAAGCTGGAATCGCTTGTCATCACGCGCGGGCGCGACGGCATGGCAGCCTTTACAGATCGGCATAAGCCTGTGGATATTCCGATTTTCGGCTCGGACGAAGTAGCCGACGTGACCGGCGCCGGCGACACGGTGATTGCCACTTTCACCGCCGCCCTGGCCGCGGGCGCAACTACGGAAGAGGCCGCACATTTGGCCAACTATGCCGGCGGAATCGTAGTGATGAAACGAGGCACGGCAACGGTGACGCGGCAGGAATTGCTGCACGCCATCGACTCCGCGCCTCCAGCCACAAGACCGCATTGAACACATCGACAAAATCCAAGGTTCTCGGGCGCGACCAACTGCAAAGCCAGGTGGAAGCGTGGCGCTCTGCAGGCGACCGCATCACCCTCGCCAACGGATGCTTCGATCTCCTGCACGTCGGCCACGTGCGTTATCTCCACGCGGCCAAGGGACTCGGTGGTCGCCTGGTAGTTGCGCTGAACTCGGATGAATCTGTGCGTTCTCTGAAAGGGGAAGGCCGTCCCCTGATGCCCGCCGAAGAGCGCGCGGAAATCCTCGCTGCTCTTGCCGACGTCGACGCCGTGGTGATCTTCCGCGAGCGCGACGTGCGCGCCATCATCCGCGAGATTCATCCCGACATTCACGCCAAGGGCACCGACTACACCGCCGAGAGCGTTCCCGAAGGGGATGTCGTCCGCGAGTACGGAGGACGGGTGGCGATTGTCGGCGATCCCAAGAATCACTCTGCCAGCGAAATCATTCGCACCCGGCTCACGCCGCGAAAAGCGTGAGCGCGATGGCTGCCAACTCCTCCACTCCGGAATTCGAGCGGATCCTCATCGTACGCCTCAGTTCGATGGGGGACGTCATTCACGCCCTGCCCGCGGCAGCCATGTTGCGCGAAGCTTTTCCCCATGCCACGCTGGGATGGCTGATCGAAGAACGTTGGGCCGAACTGCTCTGCGCGCTCTCCACTCCGCGCGCCGGCGCGTCCTTGCCGCAACGGCCGCTGGTCAACGTGATTCACGCCGTCAGTCTCAAATCGTGGCGACGCTCCATCTTTTCCAACCACACCTGGGAGCGCATCGCCGCGGGCCTGAGCGATTTGCGCGCCCATCACTATGACCTTGCCGTGGACCTTCAGGGCGCGGCACGTTCTGCAGTTCTCGCGCGCTGGTCCGGTGCGCCCACGATTTACGGTGCCACCCAGCCGCGCGAAAATATCGCCAGCATGTGGTACTCGCGCCGGGTCATCAGCGAGCACGCACACGTGGTCGACCAATATGCTGATATCGCGCGAGCCGCCATCGGGCGCCCGTTTCCCATTCCCGACGCAATTCTTCCCTGCGATCCGATCGCCGAAGAAGCCGTGGAAAAGCGCCTTCGCGCTTTGGACATTCGCGAGGTTGCGATCTTGAATCCGGGGGCCGGTTGGGGCGCGAAGCAATGGCCTTCCGAACGCTACGGCGAGGTTGCGCAGGCTCTCGCCCGTCAAGGCCTGCGGCCCATCATCAACTTCGGCCCTCGCGAAGAGGCGCTCGCGAAAGTGGCCGAGGCAGCCAGTGCCGGAACTGCCCAGGCCCTGTCGTTCTCAGTCGGGGAACTCATCGCGCTCATGCGCCGCGCCCGCCTGTTCATTGGCGGAGACACTGGCCCCATGCACCTCGCCGCAGCCCTGCACGTTCCGATTGTCGCGTTGTTTGGACCGACCGATCCCGAACGCAATGGTCCCTACCGCGCGCCAAGCGTCGTGCTGCGCAATCCGGCGAGCGCGACCAGCCTCAGTCATCGCATGGAGCCCGACCAGGGCCTGCTCGCCATCACGATCGAGGAAGTCGTCACCGCCGCGACGCAATTGCTGGAGCGTTCGCGTGCCTGACTGGTCCCGCATCGCCCGCCGAATTCGTGTCCCGCTGGGATTCGCTTTCGCCGTGTTCTATCTCTGGTTTGCCCGTCCCACCTGGAGCTCGATCCTGTTTGGGACCATCATCGCGATCCCGGGAGTCGGCCTGCGTGCCCTTGCCTCCGGTCATGTGAAGAAGAACGAAGAGCTCACGACTTCAGGACCCTACGCTTACACGCGCAACCCGCTCTACCTGGGATCTTTGATCATGGCCCTCGGATTCGCGATTGCCGCACGCAGCATCTGGGTGGTCTTCTTGATGCTGCTGATGTTCTTCGCCATCTATCTCCCGGTGATTCGCTCCGAAGAAGAATTCCTCCGCCGAAGCTTCCCTGCGTTCGATCACTATGCACAGAACGTCCCGCGGTTGTTGCCTCGCTGGACTGCCTATGAAAAGACTGCTGGCGTATTCTCGCGTCCGCTGTACTGGCAGCATCGCGAGTACAATGCGACATTGGGCACTGCGGCGCTCATGGTAGCCCTGGTGGCCAAACTGATGTGGGGTTCCAGCTAGCAAGTCGCGGAATTTTCCGCCACGCTGATTCCACGGAGTTCGCAGCGCCTTTGATTCGCCGACTCTCCCAACTCGCGCGCGCACGGTTTCTTGGCATCTTTTCAGGCGGCGCAATAACCTGCGCAGCGATAACTCTGTTCGTCCTTCAGGTGTGGGCGTTCGCTCAAGGCTCCATCGTCACCATCGGTCCCTCTGCGCAGATCCTGCCTCCTCCGTCCATTTATTCCTTTCCGAATGGCCAGGCTTACGTGTATGGCGTGGAGTGGCACTTCTTGAATGCAGGCACCGCCACAGTCAGAATGGACCAGGATGGAAACAGTCAGAAAGTCAGCGCCATCGCCGACTCCGCCGGTGTTGCTAACGTCCTCTACGCTGTGCACGATCATTTCGAGGCGCAATTCGATCCCAAGACGTTCTGCTCCCTGGGACTGAAGAAGCACTCGGAGGAAGGCCCGCACAAGCGCGACACCCAGGTCACGTTCGACTATCACAAACGCAAGAGCCTGTTTCAGGAAAAGAATCTGAAAACGGGCGAGACGAAGCAACTCGAAAACGATATCCCACTCTGCGTCACCGACGTCGTCACCGGCTTCTACTACCTGTCATCGTTGCCGCTGCAACCCGGCACCGCTTACACCTTCCCGGTGAGCGATGGAGGAAAGAACGCCGAAGTGACCGCGCACGTGGAAGGCAAAGAGAAGGTCAAAGTTCCCGCCGGCTCGTTTCAGACGGTCCGCATCAGCGCCGAAGCCAGCTCCGGCACATTGAAGGGGAAAGGAAAAGTCTGGGCCTGGTTCACCGACGACGCCAACCACACTCCCGTCCAGATGCGAGCCAAGCTGAGTTGGGGAACGCTTCTATTTCGTCTTAATCGTGTGGACCGGCACTGATCGCGTACCGCTGATCCAGGTCCCCGGGAAAAAACCGACGGTCGCGCCGAGAGTACCCTGGTCGATCGTGTGCAGCCGATTCTTTTTACCTTGAGCCCTGGCCCTCTGGTTTACCAGGGTCGGGAATCACCTTCAGCCGATTCAAACCCATATTGTGAAAGAATGTCGGCCAATAGTCCTTGAACATGTTTCCACCAACTCGCCAAGCCAGATCTACAGCGAACCGCGTTACCGTCTTCCCTACTGTTTGTTCGGACGGCGGCAAATACACATTGGCAAGTCCCTCCGAGGCCAGCGACCCCAACAGGCCTGAAGTGTTGAATACATCTTTTCCTGAATCGTTTCGGGTAATGACGATTCGCTGTGTCGAATATTTCAAGCTGCGCCAGAAGGAAGGCTTGCTCTGAGGGAAGAATCGCGGGTCCTCATGAAGCCACGAGGCGAATAGGAAAGTCCCGAAGAAGCTGCTGCTGGAGGCTCTGGCCATGTTCGCTCCGAAGCGACTGCCATACGCATCCCAGCCCTGACCGTAGCCTTCGGGTACGTTTCGAGCCTGGTCGAACGCGGCACTGCAGGCAGCCACGAGAATATATGGCGGAGAAATACTCTGATTCACGAATAATTTGAACTTCCCCGCATTCGTGAGAGGGCCAGGGCTGGTGGCAATGTCGGGAAAGATGAACGATCCGTTTGTCGCGTAGCCAATGAATGCAGAGGTTGTTCCCGTGGACGAGTTTGGTGCGTCTTGCTGGGATTGCGAGCCCTCCGGAGTACTTTGGACTCTGGCCGCAGATTGTTGTCCCGCCAGATTGGGAGCGGAGCCCAACACCAGGCACAACAGCCACAGGCCCGGCGAGGAAAGAGTTTGGACCTGAGGGGTACGATGCCTGCCCATGCGAACTCCTTGCAGCGAGGAAGCTATGCCCATGCCGCCACCGCCAGTTTTTCGGCAGTGCGGTAATGCGAGATCGACTGGCCGATCACTGGCAGCGAATCTTACGTGGGTGAAATGGGCAAGTCAACGAATGCAGACAGCTCGAGCGGGCCTCAGAACCGGATGATCGGACCAAATGTGATCCGCAGGTTGTTGTGTCCTCCATTATTAAAGTAAATCTCGTCGCCCAGTTCGAATCGCAGCCCCACTGGACCCAGGCTTGCCTCCAGTCCGCCCCCCGGATAGATTGCCGCGTTCAACCGGGAGGTACGGATGCCAAGGATGGCGGTCGCAAGATTGCTATACGGAAGCAGGCTCGTGCTGAACCGGAAATCGACAAAGCCGCCTTTCAGAGTCACAAATGGACGAAAACTTCCCTTGGCAGGCTCGAGTGTCGGCCCGAACAGACCATGCGTGACGCCAATCGACGTACGTTCGATCGCGGCGATATCGCCGTTCGAAATATTGCGGTAAGCCTCGTCGAAGTTGATCCCGTAGTCATAAGCCAGTTCCCCCTCCAGCATCACATTGTGATATACGCGATAACCGAATCGTCCGCCTATCCCGAAATTGTCGGTGCTGGTCTGCGAGATGCTGAGGTAGTCAATAAATACGCCAGTTTCGACGCGGCTCTGCGCCAATAAACAAGAACTTCCGCAAGAGAGAAGGATAACGAGCAGGGTAAACTTGCGCATGCGAAAGGCGCCTCTTAACCCCCCAAATGGAGTTGGGATGCAAGCAGACCTTTCCCTAGTTGTTACGTTTGTTTCGCTGTCTCGAACTGGCAGACGCCTTCGAGCATCGAGGCTGGCCTACTCTTCACGCATTAACTCGAGCCCTAGTGGGTTTTCCTAGGCACAGGAAGTTCCCCCAAAAACGATTCCAGCGCGGCGGACGCGTCGGCCGATTCTTCAATTTCTTTGTAAATGTCCCCGAACTTCAGTCGCACGCCAGCCAACATCTCCTTGTCCGCGAGCAGACGCGCCAGCAGCTTCTGCCAGTTTCGAACTTCACGGTGCTCAAGCACCAGCTTCAATGCGATGTTTTCAAGGAACAAGTATTCCGTCGCACGCAGGACAGTGGACAGGCGCTTCTTCTCTTGTTTGGTCATGGGAGGGAGACGGCCTGAAGAAAATAGTCTAACGCGCCACGGTAACAATGCGCCGCAAGATCAGTCCCTTGGCGGCGTTTGCTCCCCCACTCCGGTCGGAGGTGTGAGGTGCGCTTCCGCTGCTAATCGGCGGACATTTCTCAGCAGATACCACAAAATCAGCAGAGTAACAGCAAGAACAACATTCGCAGTCACTCCACCGCCGCCCAGAAAGCTGAGCGTGGAACTCAGGACGGCCAGGCCGATGCTGGCGTAGAGCAACGCGACGATCCAGTTCGAGGAATGCTGCAGAAGTTTTTCAAGGAACAACCCCACATAAAGGAAACCGAGCGCTAAACTCGCGCTTGCGACTCCTGTCGCGATCACAAGGATCATGACAGGAGAGATCCCGGCCTGAAAATCAGAGACCAGGTTCTGAACTCCAAACCAAAGGCTCACAAGCCCGCTTAAGAGGAAATAGATACGCAAACTCCGGACCGTTTCCCTCATCGCTTACTTCTCCGCGACCAGTCCCTTGGCCCGGCTGAGTTCTGGACGTTCCGAATTCGATCCCGCGCACACTTTCACCAGCTCCGCGTAGTACTGCGCGGCCTTCAGCTGCTTGCCTGCGGCTTCGGCGGCCTGCGCCGCGCCGTACAGGCCGTTGAAGCGGTTGGGATTGAGTTTCAGATCAGTCTCATACTCCGCCAGTGCCTGCTCCGGACGCTTCGCCATCATGAGAACTTCTGCCACCATCTCACGCGTCGGAATTCCCGACGGCTCCTCCCCCAGCGAATCGTTCTTGTCCGCCAGCGGACGCAGGATCGCGAGCGCATCGTCATACTTGCCCTCCGCGACGCTCAACCACGCCAGCGCCTGCTTGTGATCGTCGTCCACGGTTTCAGCGAAGTCTTTCTTCTTCTCCGCAACCAGATTCGTATGGATCGCGTCAATCTGCACCGCATCCTTGCGCACCTGCTCCGCGTTCCCCGAGTGTGCTGCTCCGATCGCGCGCGCCCAGTAGATCACCGAATCTTCGGCCGTTCCCGCGACAGCCGTCGGAGTCAAAGCCGCCGCGTCCGCCCAATGACGCATCTCAATCGGATACACCGCCGTGAAGTGCACCAGAGTGGCCGCGCGCGGGTTGTAGTCCATTCCGTACATGTTGTGGATCGTGTCCGGCATCGCCTTCACTTCTTCGATCAGCGCCCTGGCATCCGCATCGCGCCCGCTCTGCAGGTACGCATAGAACAGGAAGTCCATGGCGTGGAACTGGTGGCCCTCTCCGCCCATGTGCATGGCGGCCGTCCTGCGGGTGGCTGCCACCGAGGCCAGATTCGAATTGATGTCCTCCTGCCACATGCCCACTCGCGCGAAGATGTGCGAGGGCATATGCAGCGCGTGCGGCGCCGCGGGAGCCACCTGCGCATAACGCCGGGCCGCGGGCAATCCCAATTCCGCCAGCTGCGGCTTGTCATAAGCGTGAATCAGATAGTGCGCCACTCCCGGATGATCCGGCTCAGCCGCAAATAGCTTCTCCAGGATGGCCGCCGCTTTCTTCTCAGCGGCAAAGGTCGGATCGTTTCCCTCATTCGCTGCCAGAATCGACAGCGCGTAAAAAACCGCCGCCTCGTGGTCCTCCGGATTTCGCTCGTAGACCTTCTGCATGCCCTTTGAGTACGCGCCGGCCCGAGCATAGAAGTCTCCCTTGCCGCCATAAAATGCCTTCATCGCCGCAATGTAATCGCGCTCGCGCGGCGTCGCGGCATGCAACGACTGCGCCTTTTTCATTTCTGCGAGTCCCTTGCTGGTCGTCGCCGCATCGGGATGGTTCCATAGCTGGTGCCACTGGCTCATCGCCAGTCCCCACTGCGCCATCGCGCATTTCGGATCATCCTTGCCGATGTCCGTGAACTCCTTCTCAGCCTCCTCGTACCAGAAAGAGTGGAGCAGCGCCACGCCGCGCTGGAAAGGTTTCTGCACCGCCGCTGCGCACGACACCGGAAAGTGCACGCTGCCCAGTTGCGCCTCGGTCAGATCCTCGTGATGGTGCCCCTCATCGTCGGCGAGCAGCGGGAAGACACAACACAGCACGACTGTGAGCGTAAGGGCGGAAATTTTCATGAAAGACCTCGCGTGCAGGAAAGTCTAGATCGGGACGGAGGGGAGGTCAATTTCGGGGGGAGCCGGTAGTCGTTGGCGATCCGAGTAGTTGCCATCAGGACGGGGCGGTGCATTGCCGGCGGAAATCCCCACCCTAACCTCGCACAGAACGCGAGGTTAGGACGGGGCACCCTGGCGAGGTTAGGATGGGGCACCCTTTGGTATCGTGAGCAAACTCAAGGAACACGCTTTGAGGAGCAACGTCTACTGGATCCGGAATCGCTCCTTCATCAACCGTTGCAGGCGTGGCTTGTAGAGAATGTCGAAGGCGAGTTCCTTGCCGGGGAACATGGCGAGCGCCGCGCGCCGCGCATTGGCGCTGAGTTCGGATGCTTCTTCGATGGTGAGATTCGGGTCCTGGCTAATCACCGACATCACCATGCTGATCATGACCTGCAGCCTTCTTATCTTTTTCGCTTCGTCCTGGATCTCCTGAGCATTACTTTCCTGTCCACCCCGGTTCGCATCTTCCATACGGCCCTCGACAGGAGACCTGCCCAGACTTGCTCGGCACCGCGAGCCTGCCCCAAAGGCTGCGCGAGACGGCTGCCTGACCCCTGTTACCCTCATTCTCCCGGCATTGTCCGCGGAAAGCAACTCCCACAATCGTGGGGGGTAGGTCGGGGATTTTGCTGTAGGACCACAAGACTTAGAAGTCGGAACCGCCCAAACTCAGACTTGAGGAGTTACAATTCCCGGTGGCGCACACGCCCGGGGGATGCGGTTCACCCTTAAGCGACGCCACTGGAGGACTTATGCCCGAAAGCTCCGGCCCCGCCCCTTCTGCCCAGCGTGTTCCCGATCCGAACGAGAAGCTCGTCAAGGTGTTTGACAGCGAACAGGAATCGGAGGCCATGGTGGTAAAGGGCTTGCTGGACTCCGCCGGCATCGACTCCGACCTGACCTCCGTCGACGCTATCCAGGATATGTTTCCGGGCGTTGGCGGCATGGTCATCCTGGTGCGCCAGGAGGACGCCGATCAGGCTCGTCAGCTTATCGAAGATTACCGCCGTTCGCCTGATGCGGACGAGACGTCCGAAATCGATCTCAGCGAAGACACGCCAACTGCGGGCTAACCGTGTGCCCATCGAGGTAGAAACTTACGGCGCCGTTGAGATCGGTGCGAAAGGTCGCGGCACCTTCCTCTTGGAGCCGCTGCAAGGTTTCCAGTCGCGGATGTCCGAAGGTATTCCCGTGTCCGACGGAAATGATTGCCCAGCGCGGCTGGACGGCATGAATGAACTCCCAACTGGAACTGGTCGCGCTGCCGTGATGCCCCACCTTGAGCAGATCTGACTTCAGCAAATTCGCAATCTCGGCTGGGTGCGTCACGTCTCGCGTCTTTCGAGACGTGGGGTCGTCACCTGAGGACTCCCCCTGCGCTACCATCCGTTGCTCCACCACTCTCTCCGCATCGCCTTCCAGCAGGACACTCGAATCGTTATATTGCAAACGCATCACGAGCGAATCGTTGTTCCTCGGCTGAGAGGAAGTCTGCCAGTCCAGAGGGGGAGAAAACACGCGTACCTGCATGCCGCCAAACTCGATCGAGTCGCCATCCGAGTGGCGCACCACCCGAATTCCCAGACTCGTCGCATACGACAGCAGCGCTCGGACGGAATCTGTCTGCGGCAGCGCACCGACCCAAAACTCGTGCGGACGGAAGTTCTTAAGGACCGTATGGATGCCTCCGATGTGATCGGAATGCGCATGCGAAAGCACGACGACATCCAGATGTGAAATCCTGCGTTCCCACAAGTACGGTGAAACCACATTCTCGCCGAAATCGAATTCGGATTGTTGCCCTCCGACTGGTCCGCCCGCGTCAATCATCAGTGTCTTGCCTTGCGGAGAAACCACCAGCAGAGAATCTCCTTGCCCGACATCAATGGCGGTCACTTCCAGCACACCCGCCCGCGTATGCGGCCGGGGCACGGCGGCGCTGACCCACAAGGACGTTCCAGCGAGCAGCGCAATTCCACAGAGCACGAAAGCGCGACGCTGCCAGGCCAGTACCATCGCAATGGCGACAGCACAAGCTCCGATCACGATCGTCGATGTTTCAGGCATGGGCACTCGGTAGTCCGCCATGCGCAAGCCGCCCAATCCACGCACGGTGCCTGTGATTCCGTGGAGCGACGCAGCCGCCAGCAGCGCCGGCAATTTCGCCAGCGGCAACCACACATAGCCCAGTCCCAGCGCTAGCGCCGCCGTCGGCATCAGGATACCGGTGAGCGGCACCGCTAACGCATTGGCTGGAATTCCCATCACCGTTGCCCGATGGAAGTAGTACGCCATCGGCAACACCAGCGCGCACTGCATCAGTGCTGAGACACACAGCACTTCATAGACGGATAAGACGCCATGCACGCCTGCTCCCACGATTGCCAGCGAAGCCCGGCCTCCCAACCACTGAGGCAGCCGGTCCGCAATCATGCGGAGATCCAGCCGCAATTGCGCTACCTGCGGCGGAAGTGTGCGATCAAAATCCGCCGACCTCAGATGCCGTAGTCCAAACTGATAGGCCTGCGATGTCCTCTCCAGCACGGGCACTGCGATGGCTCCCAGCGCCCACACCGACAGAAACGTAAGCTGAAAGCTCGCTCCCAGGAACGATTTTGGATCCATCACCATCACGCCCAGAGCCGCCGCACCCAAGGCGTTCAGCACGGAACGCCCGCGATACAGCAAGCGCACGCCCAGGTACACCGTCAGCATCAACACGGCGCGCCACACCGGCGGCCCAACATCCGTCACAAACGCATAGGCCGTGCATAGCATCACCGTCAGGAGGCTCGCCAGCCAATCGCTGAGACGCAGCCGCCGCATCACCCAGAACACCACGAACGCCAGGATGCTCACATTCATTCCGGAAACCACGAGGATGTGATACGTCCCCGAGCGTTGAAAATCGAGCCGCGTGGCGGGTGTCAGAAACGCGCTCTCTCCCACAACCGCCGCGTCCATCAGCGCGGCATCTTCGGCCGACCAAAGCGCGTGGATCTTCCGTACGAGGCTACGGTGCACTCCCTCCCGCATCCGATCCACGCGGTTTCCTACGAATCCGGGCAGCACCTCCACGCTTGTGATTTTGCTGGAAGCGAGCATGACGATCCCGTGGTCCGCAAGGTATCCGCGATAATCAAATGCTCCGGGATTACGGAAATTTCGTGGCGCGCGTAGTTTCGCTGGAAAGCGCAGACGCTCGCCATACCGAAACATGCGCATCGGCATACGCGCCCCGCTCTCGTCATATTCCTGGTCGGATTCTTTTGCGTAGATTCCCAGCCGCAACCCGACACGGACAACCAGCCTTCTGTCTCCGTTCGTCAACTCCTCGGTCTCGACATCCACGGACTGCCGGGTACCTCCGAATCCGGCCTCCCAGATCTGTCCCTCATGTGTCACGTGCGCCGTGACGACCACCTCTTCTCCATCGGCGAACGCGAGCGCCCCATCGTCCGATGGCCCCCGTGCCGTACTCGCCTGAATGGCCAGCGCACCGGTGAAGAACAGAGCGCCGAGCCCCAACGCAAAAGCAAGCCATACTCGTCGGCTGACGTAATACGCCCCGGCAGCGAGGCATCCCAAAGTCGCGAGCACCCACCATAAGGGAGGCCGCCACGCATACGCTCCCACTGCGATTCCTATCCCGTAGGCGAGCGCTGCCCACAGCAGGGGCTGGCGCGGCGGTTTTCGAGCTGAACTTGTGGATTGCGGGATGGCCTTTGTAGACGACACCTTGTTCCAAAGGGAACGGGAAGCTAGCGCACGAACTCGACTACCGTCTCGATGTGATAGGTCTGAGGAAACAGATCCACCAGGTGCACCTGCTCGACGCGATATCCACCGGCAGTCAAGGTGCCCAGATCGCGTGCCAGCGTCGCCGGGTCGCACGACACGTAGATCAGACGCGGCGCACCCAGTTTTACCAGACCGCGCGCAACGCGATCTCCCAACCCGGCGCGCGGCGGATCCACAACCACCAATTCGGCGCGAACCTTCTCCGCTTTGCCGGCCAGATACTCGTCGACGGTCGAGCGCACCGTCTTCACGTTCCGAGGAGAATTGTATTTGAGGTCCTTCGCGGAACCATGTGACGATTCAACCGCCACGATGTGACCAAACGACGCCGCCAGCGCCACGGTGAACAGCCCCACTCCCGCATAGAGGTCCAGAGCGACGCCGCCCGAGCGCCCAGCCGTCACAATACTGACCAGTTCGTCCACCAGGAAGCGGTTCACCTGAAAAAATGATCCCGCACTCACCCGCAGCGGTCCGGTCTTCGTTCGATAGAGAAACTCACCGGGTCCGAGAATCCAGTCTGCCTCGACATTAAGGCCCTGCATGGGTGCCCCGCCCTCAGGTCGCGTTCTTTGCGAGGTTAGGGTGGGGGTTTTCGCCCTGACAGGATTTTGCGCGAACACACACGCACTCAACACCTCCGGCAAGTCCGCGCGCAGCGCTTCGACGAGCTCCTGTGCAGCTTGCGTTCTGCGGCGCTTGTATTCGCGCGCCTCGCTATAGAGCTCCACTTGCAAGCGGGTATCGTCTTCGTTCGCGAAAAGCTCAACCTCGCGCAGCTCGCTGGGAATTTTGCCATCGCGGCCGAGTCTCCAAAGCGTCTCGATCGCGCGATTGAGCAATGGCGAGCTGATCGGACACGCCTCTACCGCCAGCAGCTCATGTGAGCCCGGCTTGAAATATCCCAACGTGAAATTGGACTCCGCACGGACCTGCAGCCGCGTGCGGTTACGGTAGTTCCAGGGCGGCGAAGCATGTACCTGCAATGCTGACGACAGTTCCATCTTCGCCAGCCGCCGCAAATTCTCTTTTAGAATTTCCGCCTTGATCGCGAGCTGCTGCGGATAGCCGGTGTGCTGGTAATTGCATCCCCCGCACCGCTGAAAGTAAGGACACTGCGGCTCGATCCGTTCCGGGGAAGCCTGCACAATGCGGCGAGCCCGCGCGCGCGCGAAGCCCGGCTTCTCCTCCTCAATCGAAGCCTCGACTTTCTCTCCGGGAAGGGTAAAGGGCACAAACACCGCTTTCCCGCGTCCCTTCTCGTCCGCAGGCAAGCGGGCCAGTCCGTCCCCGCCATAAATCAGCTTTTCAATGGTGAATTCCAAGCCCCGATTCTATTCCAGGGACACGTAGGCCCAGCCATCGTCGTTTGGGCGGCCGGGCGCGAGCCTGGCTGGGGTTGTTTGGGGACAGACCAACTCCCCAATCGGCAAACCACTCATGAATTTATTCCGTTTCCCAGGGATCTAGCTGACAGGTGCCGTAGCTGCCGCTTGCTCATGCGCATGATAGCTGGAGCGCACCAGCGGCCCCGACTCGACGTGCCGGAAACCGAACCGCGATGCTTCCTCTTTCATCTGGCGAAACTCGGCAGGCGTGTAGAAGCGCGCAATCGGCAAGTGATCTTTTGACGGGCGCAGATACTGGCCGACCGTCAGAATGTCCACGCCCCGACCGCCGAGATCACGGAATACCTCGACCAACTCGTCCATCGACTCGCCCAAGCCCACCATCACGCCGCTCTTCGTGACCATGCCCGGCGAGAACTTCTTTGCATTTTCGAGCAGATCGAGCGTGCGCTGGTAACGCGCTCCGGAGCGGACCACCCGGTAGAGGCGCGGCACCGTTTCGGTATTGTGATTCAGAACGTCGGGCCGCGCGTCGAGCACGATGCGCAACGGTTCTTCCAGTCCTTGAAAATCCGGAATCAGCACTTCCACTCTGCAGTCCGCTGTGAGCGCGCGAATCTGGCGAATGGTCTCGGCGAAAATCTTCGCCCCGCCCACGTTATCGTCGTCGCGATTCACGCTGGTCACTACCGCGTGCTTCAGTCCTAGCGTGGCCACAGCTTCGGCAACGCGCTGCGGTTCGTCCCAATCGATCGCTTCGGGCTTGCCTTTGGGCACGGCGCAGAATCCGCAACGCCGCGTACAGATGTCACCCAGCAGCATGAAGGTTGCCGTCCGATGATTCCAGCACTCGCCAATGTTGGGGCATTGTGCCGACTCGCAGACGGTATGCAGGCCAAGTCCGCGAGCTAACTTCTTCAGATTGTGAAAGTTGTCACCGACCGGAGCTTTCGCGCGCAGCCACTCCGGCTTCGGTTGCCTCACCGGGGGACTCAGCTCGATCTGGATCAGTTGGGACGCGCCCGCCATAACTGTTCCGATTTTACATTGGCGCAGGCGGATTCGTCGAAATGGGTGGGCCGCAAGTCAGCGCTTGAGTGGCACACACACCGAATCGAACCAGCGGCTGATGAACACCTGGGCGTGAGCTTCGCCGCAGAAGTGCCGGGCGGCGGGGCCGCCGGCCACTTCCAGATTCCATTTGTGCACGGAGAGCTTCACGTCTCCGCACTCGATCACAAACCAGTGGATCGGATTGGCAGTCACAATCCCGCAGATTTCGCACTTGAACTCTTTCAAGGTTGACATAACAATCCGTCGATCTCCGTTGGCGAAATTGCCGCGCCTACACCTTCTCAAAACTTGCCTTGCAGCGCAAATCGCCCCATCTCTAAACGGCAGGGTAAATCCTTGGTTACCTCGTCTTTTAGACACTTTCTGGTATTCTCACTCAACCCAAACTCCTGTTCGATGTTGCTTGGGGTCGAACAGCCACATGACAGCTCAGAAGAAAGATCCGGCTCACGAAGAACTTCTGTCGGTATTGCGGGCGGCGAAGAACCGTCTGGAATACGTGACGCCGAACGACTGGATTCTCATCGTCGACCGCGCCCGGCGCGTCATCTTCAAGAAGGGCGATGTTCTGATTCAGTCCGGCAAACTGCAAAAAACGGTGTATCTGCTCGCAAAAGGAAAAGCCAAGGTGGAGTCCTCCACCAAATTGCTGATCGCGCAACTCGAGCCGGGTGAAGTTTGCGGCGAAATGGCATTCCTTGAAAATGGCATCGCGAGCGCCCACGTCACGGCCATCAGTGATGTGGAAGCGTGCGCGATTGAAGGCTCGGCCCTGCTCGACCTTTTCGAACTGTATCCTCATCTCGGCTCGCGCTTCTATCGCTCGCTTGCTGTGAACTTGTCACGCAGGCTGCGGGACGTGATTGGCACAAAGCCCACGGTCAAGGTTCCGGGCTGACTGTTCGCCAGCCGGTCCACCTGCAATTACAAAGAGTGCAACCGTGAAACCGCCCGTTGCGCCTGGGGTTTGGCGGCTCCGAGTGGCCCACCACTCGAACCGGATTCTTCCGAAAATTTTCATGTTCCATTGACATCTCCTGGCCTTGATGGCTGTAACATGGTGCCTCGTTTCCCAGACCCTCAAGCGTGCACTCATGTGCACCAAGCATTTCAGCAAGGAGAAATCCCCATGAAGCGTTTCCGACTCATGTTGCGTTTCGCGTTGGTTTGTTTTGAAGCTGCGCTGATTAGCGCTTGTGGCTCAGTGCTGGCGGCAGCTCAGAATCTCTGCCAATTCAACTCGGCTCAGGGCAAGATTCAGCATGTGATCTACATTCAATTCGACAACGTGCACCTGCGGCGCGACAACCCGAACGTCCCCTCCGATCTCGAGCAGATGCCGCATCTGCTGAATTTCATCCGTCACAACGGCACCATGGATGCGAACCATCACACTCCGCTGATTTCCCATACCGCCAACGATATCCTGACATCGTTGACTGGGGTCTATCCGGATCGGCACGGCATTGCTGTGGCCAACAGCTATCCTGTCTTTCGACCCAATGGAACAACCGCGCTCCCATCGTCCTTTTTCTATTGGACCGATCTGGTCAGCGATGAAAATCCGTCGACCCTGGACAATACTTTCGGGATGCTGGCGGCAGATGGTCACAATGCTCCGGCTCCCTGGGTGCCATTTACCCGGGCCGGCTGCGATGTAGGCGCGTACTCGACGGCAAATATCGTGATTGAGAGAACGCCGTTCGACGTCGTCAAAATCTTCGGCGCCGGGTCGACGGAAGCAAACGATGCGAACCAGTTTTCTGATTTCGCCGGCATCGCCGTGCACTGCGCACAGGGCAGTTCGGCTTGTGCCAACTCCAACACCAAGGCCGTGGCCGACTTGTTGCCGCAAGAACCCGGTGGCTACAACGGATATAAAGCGCTATTCGGGGCTTTGTACGTAAACAAGGTATTGCAGTTACGCGACATCGACGGCAATCCCATCACCGGCTTTAACGGATTCTCCCCCACCGCAAGCGAAACTCTCGGCGCGATCGCGAGCATGCAAGAGGCCGGCATCCCGGTCACGATTTCGTACATCGCCGACGCGCATGACAATCACGTGACCGACACGGCATTTGGACCAGGGCAGGCTGGCTACGTTGCTCAGCTTCAGTCCTACGATCAGGCCTTCGCGAAGTTCTTCGCCCGGCTCAAAACCGACGGTATCGACGAGCACAACACTCTGTTCATCATCACGGCCGACGAAGGAGATCATTTTGCCGGCGGGCCTCCGACTCCGGCCAACTGTGACGGCGTGCACGTGCCCTGTACCTATTCCCATATCGGCGAACTCGATGTGAATCTTCCAGGCCTGCTCGCCGCCGAAACCGGCAACACGACTCCCTTCAGCATTCACTTCGACATGGCGCCGAGCGTCAACATTACCGGAAACCCTGCACGCACCAGCGCCACAACCCGCCAACTGGAACGGGACTTCGCGACCCTCACGGAACTGAATCCGATCACCAACCAGACTGACACCTTGACGTCGGCTTTAGCGGACCCGGTGGAGTTAGGCCTGCTCCACATGATCACCGCCGATCCCGCCCGCACACCCTCGTTCATAATGTTCGCTGACCCGGATTACTTCTTCCTGACCTTCGGGTCGGCAAGCGCGGTCGAGGATCCCGGGTTTGCGTGGAATCACGGTGGGATTCAGCCCGAGATCGTTCACACCTGGCTGGGCCTGGTGGGACCGGGTGTGCGGCATGGAGCGGATGGGGACTCGGCGGTCCAGTTCTCCGATCACACCGACATCCGCCCAACCATCCTGGCATTGGTCGGGCTACAAGACGATTACATTCACGACGGCCGGGTGCTGTTTGAAGCTCTGAATCCGTCTGCCCTTCCTCAGTCCCTGACGGCGCACCGTGACACGCTGCTCCAGCTTGCCCGCGTCTACAAACAAATCAATGCGCCCGTTGGGCCGCTCGGTCTCGGCAGTCTTAAAGTTTCGACCGCTGCACTGGCGAGTAACTCCGACAATGACGAGGTTTACACCCGCCTGGAAGGCAGGATCGCGGCCTGGCAGCAGCAGCGCGATGCGATTGCTCATCAAATGAGGGCGCTGTTGGAAGGCGCAGCCTTCGGCGGCAAACCGATCAGCGAATTGCAAGCCAAACGCCTGATCAGCCAGGGTCAGCACCTGCTGAACCAAGTTGCATCCTGCGCGGAAGAACCATCGGCTTGTGGCGAATAGTCTGTGCAGCCCCACATTTGCGAAAGAACGCGGGTGTGGGGCCTTTTTCGGCAAATTGCCAGTGCGCGTGCGGGAGTTTTTTTTGCTAGGCATGTTGGGCATGTGAACGAAGCCGTAGTATCGCGCTTTCAAAAATACACGGCACATTCTGGCCGTCGTTCACAGTGGACCTTCTCCAGTTCTGTCCTCTTGAGCGCAGCGAGGCGGCCGCCTAGCGGAGTCGAAGGACCCGCTCACCTGCTTGCAGTGAGACGCACTCTGAGAATTTTCCACCATGGAGCACGAGTAATCGAGTTACAAGTTGAGCCGTAGTAGAAGGGCTCGAGAGGTCGGTAGTACTGCCAGCTTGCCCGGGGTCCTTCGACTTCGTTCGGCTGGCGCCTCACTGCGCTCAGGATGACAGAGTTAAGGAAGGCACAGCTTGGCGAGCCGCGAGCTTCGAGCCGCGAGGTGTTGGCTCACTCTGCTTGTGTTTGCGCGTAGCTTGTGGCTCGTGGCTCGTGGCTTGTGGCTTGTGGCTTGTGGCTCGTGGTTCCCAGCTTGTGGCTCGTGGCTCCCAGCGTGACTCGCAGCTCAAAAGCTAACACTCATCCGACCTCAACCAGGCCGTAGGTGTTCTGCCAGCGTGCCCGCATTTCCCGAATCGCGCGATCGATTTCCGGCTGCGAGATCTCCGCGTTAGGGCCGGCCATGACCGCGGCCGCCTCGCGCTTGGCGGCTTCCAGAATCTGGCGATCGCGAATCAGGTTGGCAATGAGGAAGCTCGGCATTCCCGCCTGCCGTGTGCCGAAAAATTCTCCGGGCCCGCGCAGCTCCAGGTCGAGCTCGGCAATCTGGAAGCCGTCGTTGGTCCGCACCATGGCGTCGAGCCTCCGCTCCCCTTCCTCTGAGATCTTGCCACCCGTCATCAGAACACAGAATGACTTCGCGGCGCCGCGTCCGATGCGCCCGCGCAGCTGGTGCAGCTGCGACAGGCCGAAGCGCTCGGCGTGCTCAATCACCATGATGCTTGCGTTCGTAACATCCACGCCGACTTCGATTACGGTCGTGGCCACCAGAATATTCAGCTCGCCCGATTGAAAGCGCTGCATGACCTGTTCCTTCAGGTCATTGTCGAGCCGCCCATGCAGCAGCCCGACCTTTAAATCGGCGAACACGACATTGCTGAGTTCCCGATACATCTTGAGGGCGGCCTTGAGTTCGCGTTCTTCGTTTTCTTTGATGACCGGATATACCACGTAGGCCTGGTGTCCCGCCGCAACTTGCTTGCGAACGAAATCCCAGACCTCAGTGGAGCGCTCATCCGACACGCGACGGGTCACAATGGGTGTGCGCCCCGGAGGCAGTTCATCGAGCACGCTCAAATCGAGGTCGCCGTACAACGTGAGCGCCAGCGTTCTCGGAATCGGAGTCGCGGTCATCACCAGGACATCCGGTTCGGCCGCGCCCGGCGTGGATTTTGCACTCACCCCCGGCTCCTCGTTGCTCTTCCGCATCAGCTTCAGTCGCTGCATCACGCCGAAACGATGCTGCTCGTCGACAATGACCAACCCTAATTTTGAGAATTCCACAGTCTCTTCCAGGAGGGCGTGAGTCCCGATGATCAGGTGCGCGTTTCCGTGCGCGATGTGGCGGCGGATGTCGCGCTTGCGATCCTGCTCCAACGAGCCAGTCAGCAAAACGATACGGTATCCCGCAGCTTCCAGAATGCGGCGCGCGTTGAAGTAATGCTGCTGCGCCAGGATTTCGGTCGGTGCCATCAGGGCGACCTGGCAGCCGTTCTCGATCGCGATAATCGCGGCTTCAAAGGCAACGATCGTCTTCCCGGAACCCACATCGCCTTGCAGTAGGCGCCGCATGGGAAACGGCTTCTCCATATCAGAAGCTATTTCTTTCAGGACACGTTTCTGCGCTGCAGTGGGATGAAACGGCAGGATCTTCTTGATTGCTTCCCGCACGCGATCATCCAGCCGAAACGCGATGCCGGTTTGCGCCTTCATTTGCCGGCGCTTGAATTCGAGCCCCAACTCGACAAAAAAGAGTTCCTCGAAGATCAGCCGCAGATGAGCCGGCGTACGTGCGGCTTGCAGATCGGTCAGGCTCTCACCTGGTTCGGGCCAATGCACCTTCCATAACGCCTCGGTGGGAGAAATCAGCGACATGCGCGAGCGCACCGCTGCCGGGAGCGA